>Ga0315286_10001676_pt1 | contig 20178 bp, 14 predicted proteins | sample YL17G10_0_MG_FD_205038 | JGI IMG/M metagenome (GOLD analysis project Ga0315286, IMG submission 205038) | Sediment microbial communities from Yellowstone Lake, YNP, Wyoming, USA - YL17G10_0 | ecosystem: Environmental > Aquatic > Freshwater > Lake > Sediment | place: USA: Wyoming | collected... | reverse complement strand
ATATGGAAGAGCAAGAGAGAGGCCCCGTCTCTGTTCACGGAGATCAAGGACAAGGCCAGCGCCAAGAAGTAATCGCCCCTTCGGACGGACACTTCAACAGGGGACATGCACCAGCGGTAGGCTTCGGGCCTTACCTCCGATGCGTGTCCCCTTTTTTGTGGAACGCTTGTAATACATGAACGCGGAAGTGTGAACAACATGAAACCCATTGCCAACGCCCTGGTTGTCTGGCTCATGTCGGGGATCGCCGCGGCCGGCGCCCAGGAATCGAACGCCGCGAGCCGTTTTTCCCTCAAAGAAGCTCAGGAATACGCCGTAAAATTCAACACCGACACATCCAATTCCCGCATCGACGTGCTCATGGCCCGGAAAAAAATCCAGGAAACCACCGCCGTGGGACTCCCGCAGATCACCGCCAAACTCTCCTATTTGGACAACTTGAAAATTCCCACCACGTTGATCCCGGCCAGGATTTTCGACCCCGACGCGGAAGAAGGCGAATTCATCGCAGTGCAGTTCGGCATCCAGCACAACGCGACGGCCGACCTCACCGTTTCGCAGCTCGTCTTCAACGGTTCCTACATCGTGGCCATGATGGCCTCCAAAGTCTACCTGCAGCTGTCCCAGAACCAGCAGGAGAAAAAGGAGATCGACATCCGCGAAACGGTCGCCGGCACCTATCACCTGATCCTTCTCGCCGAGAACAACCTGTCGATCCTGGAGTCCAGCCTGGAGAACCTGCGCCGGACCCGCGACGAAACCGAGGCCATGTACAAGGCCGGTTTCAACGAGGAAACCGATGTCGATCAGCTGAAACTTGCGGTGACCGACCTGGAAAATTCGCAATCCACGACCCACCGGCAGATCGACATGGCCTACCGGATGCTCAAGCTGCAGATGGGGTTCGACCCGGATCGCTTCATCGAACTCAGCGACTCGCTGACGGCGATCCTATCGGGCATCGACACTACGGAGCCGGAACTGGCCGATTTCGATCCTACGCGGCACATCGATTTCCGGATAGTGGAGACCCAGGAAAGATCGCTGGCCCTGATGCTGAAGCGGGAAAAATCGGAGGGGCTGCCCACGGTCAGCGCCTTTTTCAGCTTCAGCCAATTTGCCCTGCGCAACCGGTTCAACTTCTTCAACACGGGCGAAAGGTGGTATCCGGGCGTCATTTTGGGCGTGAACCTGTCGGTGCCCGTGTTCACCTCCGGAGCCCAGCAGGCCAAGGTGGCCCAGGCCCAGCTCGAACTGGAAAAAGCGCGGAACCTGAAAGAACAGGTCACCGATGGCCTGAAACTGGCCATGAGCCAGGCCCGGGCTGATTTTTCGGAGGCCCTGGCTAGGGAAAAAAGCACGGCCCAAAGCGTGATCCTGGCCCAGCGCATTCTCGATCGTACGCGCAGCAAATTCGGCCAGGGACTCGTGACCTCCATGGAACTGACCCAGGCCCACAATCAGTATCTCAACGCTGAATCCAGCCATACGCAGGCGGTGGTACAGCTGCTGGACTCCCGCATCCGGCTCGACAAAGCCCTGAATCAATATTGAGGACAAACGCCATGAAAAAGAACCATTATATTCTCATCGTTCTGACATTGATCATGTCTTGGGTCGCCTGTCAAAATAAGCAGGAGGCTCCGGCCGCGGTTGAGCCGCCCACGTCCGAGAACCTGTTGGTCGAGATCAAGGACATGGCGCCCGAAATGTTCGAACATTTTTTCACCGTCAACGGCGCCCTGGAAGCGGTCCAGGACGCTTTCATCAGCGCCGAGACCAGCGGCCAGATCAAGATCGTCCATGTCCAGGAAGGCCAGCGTGTCCAAAAGGGAGACCTTCTGATCTCCCTGAATTCGGATATCACGGGAAATGCCGTCGCCGAGGTGAAGAACGCGCTCGGTCTGGCCCGCACCGTTTTTCAAAAGCGCCAGGAACTTTGGGACAAGAACATCGGCTCCGAGATCCAGTACCTGGAGGCCAAGACCAACAAGGAAAGCCTGGAAAACCGCCTGGCTTCCCTGCAGGCGCAGCTCGACCTGGCCCAGATCAGGGCCCCGTTCGCCGGCATCGTCGACAAGGTCTTCAGGAAAGCGGGCGAGCTGGCCGTGCCCGGGCTGCAGCTGATGCAGCTGGTCAACCTGGGCCGCATGCGGGTCAACGCCGAGGTCGCCGAGACCTACCTGGGCCGGATCAAGCAGGGAGACATGGTCGAGATCACTTTACCCACTTATCCCGACTGGCGCCTGGAGGCCTCGATCTCCCGCATCGGCCAGGTGGTCAGCGCGAAGAACCGCACCGTCCTGGTGCAGGCCGTCCTCGACAACCCGCAGGAGAAATTGAAACCCAACATGATGGCCACCCTGCGCTTCCGCGATTTTTTCGCCCCCGCGGCCCTGGTGGTGCCCGCCATCATTATCAAGAACGACGTTTCCGGGAACTATCTTTACATCGTGGGACGGGAAGGAGAAAAGACCGTGGCCAGCAAGGTGTATGTGACCAGGGGTCTGACCGAGGGCAATCGCACCATGATCGTCGCCGGCCTAACCGCCGGGCAGCCATTGATCGTCAGCGGCTACAACCTGGTCAAGAACGGCATGCCGGTCACGGTCAAGCGCTGAGCGGCCGGGGGAAAGCAGTATGGACAAGAACGACGTGACCGAAAAGAAACTGGTCCGCGAGTTCGGCCTGACCACATTCGCGCTGCGGAACCGCAACACGGTGATCCTGTTGACCCTGCTCTTGGTCCTTTTCGGACTGACGGCCTACCGGACCATGCCCCTGGAGATGTTCCCCCAGATCAACCTGCCCTACGTGTACGTCAACACCATCTACTCCGGCAATTCGCCGGTAGACATCGAGAACCTGATCACCCGGCCGCTCGAAAAGGAGATCAATACCATCGCCGGGATCAAGCAGCTGCGTTCGGTTTCCTCACAGGACAACTCCAACGTCTTCATCGAATTCAACTCCAACGTCAAGATCGACAAGGCGCTGCAGGACGTCAAGGACGCCGTGGACAAGGCCAAAAGCGAACTGCCCAACGACCTGCGGATCGATCCCATGGTCATCGAGATGGATGTCAACGAATTCCCCATCATCAATGTCAACCTTTCCGGGGATTTCAGCGTCGACGAACTGAAAGATTACGCCGAGTACCTGAAAGACGAGATCGAGACAATCTCCGAGATTTCCAAAGTGCAGATCAGCGGATTGAACGAGCGGCAGATCCAGATCAACGTCGATCCGCTGAAAATGGAGGCTTACAAGCTGGGGTTCAACGATATCGAGAACGCGGTCAGCGCCGAGAACATCAGCAGCGGCGGCGGAGAACTGGTGGTGGACAAGACCACCCGGTCCATCCGCACCATGGGCGAATTCAAGCGCATCGACGAGATCGCCGGCCTCATCGTCAAGGAGGAGGACGGCAAGGACGTCGTCTACCTGCGCGACGTGGCCGAGGTGGTCGACGGTTTCGAAGACGCCCTGAGCTATGCCCGGCTCAATCGCCTGCCCGTGGTCAGCCTTCAGGTGGTCAAAAAGGCAAGGGAGAACCTGATCGTGGCCGTCGACAAGCTGAATGCCGTGCTCGCCAAGGCCCGCCAGGCGAAATCGATCCCGGCCAGCTTGAGCATCAACCAGTCCAACGACCAGTCGCAATACGTGCGCAATATGGTCAGCGACCTGGAAAACAGCATCGTCATGGGCGTGATCTTCGTGGTCGGCGTGTTGTTCCTGTTCCTCGGCCTGCGCAACGCCCTTTTCGTCGGCCTGGCCATCCCCATGTCGATGTTCATCTCGTTCATCGTCCTCAGCGCCATCGGCGCAACGGTCAACATGATGGTGCTCTTCGGCCTGGTGCTGGCCCTGGGCATGCTGGTCGACAACGGCATCGTGGTGGTGGAGAACATCCACCGCTTCATCGGCCGGGGCTACTCGCTGTTGGATGCGGCGCGCTATGCCACTGGCGAGATCGCCGTGCCCATCATCACCTCCACCCTGACCACCCTGGCGGCTTTTATTCCGCTGCTTTTCTGGAAAGGGATGATCGGCCAGTTCATGAAGCACCTGCCCGTCACTTTGATCATCGCCCTCAGCGCCTCGCTGTTCGTGGCCCTGGTAATCAACCCGGTGCTGGCCTCGCGCTTCATCAAACGCGAAGAGGAGTCGCGGCGGCCGCTCTGGAAAAAAACAGGACGCAGCCTGCCCGTCATGGCCGGCCTGGCCGCGCTATGCTACCTCGCGGGTTTTACCGCCCTGGGCACCTTCATCGTGCTCCTGAGCCTGCTGGTCGCTTTCTATCAGCTTTTCCTGTATGACCTGAGCGCCTGGTTCCAGCGCGAGGTCTTTCCCCGTCTGGATGTCTTCTACCTGAAGCTGCTGCGCTTCACCCTCAGGGGAAAAAACTCGATACGGAGCCTGGCGGCCGTGATAGCCCTGCTTTTTGCTTCTGTCGCTTTTTTCGTGGTGCGCCACGGAGGGGTCCAGTTCTTCCCGGTCAACGAACCCCGCTTCATCAATGTTTTTGCCGAGCTGCCCATCGGCACGGATATCCAGGCCACCGACGAATTCATGCACGGACTGGAGGATAGGATCTACCAGGTGCTGCAGCCGGAAATGCCCTACGTCGAATCCTTCCTGACCACGGTGGGCAAAGGTGTGGGCGGGGAGAACGAGACCTCGGTCGGCAACACGCCGCAGAAGGGCATGGTCACCATCACCTTCGTGGAATCCAAGTACCGGAACGGACTGAAAACCTCGTCGCTCATGAAAAAGCTCAGCGACACCCTGCTCAACCGCTATCCCGGCGTGCAGGTCCAGCTGGTCAAGAACAGCATGGGCCCGCCAACCGGCAAACCGGTGAACCTAGAACTCAGCGGCAAGGACTTTCCGGGCCTGCTCCAGCTGGTTTCCGAAGTCCAGCGCTACCTGGAGGAAAAACGGGTCCCGGGCCTGGAGGGCTTGAAGATCGATATCGACCTGAACAACCCCGAGCTGCTGATCCATATCGACCGCGACAGCGCCCGCCGCTTCGGCCTATCCACCGCCCAGATCGCCGGCACCATCCGGACCGCCCTGTTCGGCCGGGAAGTGTCCAAGTTCAAGGAGGGGGAGGAAGAATACCCCATCGTCGTGCGTCTGGCCAAGGAGCACCGCGGCCAGGTGGCCGGCCTGCTCAACCAGAAGATCTCCTTCCGCAGCAACACCGGCGCCCTGATGCAAGTGCCCATCTCCAGCGTGGCCAGTTTCACGTACGGCACCACTTTCGGCGCGGTCAACCGTTTGAAGATGGAGCGGGTGATCACCGTGTGGTCGAACATCATCGAAGGCTACAACGCCAACGCCGTCAACACCCAGATCCAGGGGCTGATGAAGACATATCCCATGCCCGACGGGTTCACCTACAAGTTCACCGGCGAGCAGCAGGAACAGGCCGAGACGTCGGCCTTCCTGGCCCGGGTGATGCTGATCGCCCTGGCCCTGATCACCATGATCCTGGTTCTCCAGTTCAACTCGTTCATCAAGCCGCTGATCATCATGACCACCGTGGTCTTGAGCACCATCGGGGTCTTCGGAGGCCTGGGCCTCTTCAAGATGGATTTCGTCATCCTGATGACCGGCATCGGCATCATCTCGCTGGCCGGGGTGGTGGTCAACAACGCCATCGTGCTCGTCGATTACACCGATTTTCTGAGAGCCAACGCCAAAAAGCGCCTCGGGCTCGGCGAGGACGAGGACATGTCATTGGAAGAAACCAGGGAATGCATCGAGCAGGCCGGCCGCACGCGTCTGCGCCCGGTACTGCTCACCTCCATCACCACCGTGCTCGGGCTGGTGCCCATGGCCATCGGCCTGAATATCAACTTTGCCACCCTGCTCACGAAGTTTAACCCGCACATCTACTTCGGCGGCGACAATGCCGTTTTCTGGGGCCCCATGTCCTGGACCGTCATTTTCGGTTTGAGCTTCACCACGGTCCTCACCCTGGTGCTCATCCCCAACATGTATTACCTGAGCCACCGCATGAAGATCGCTTTCAAGAGCCGCTTCAAGAAAGGATAGAATAACGGCTGCGCCCGGATTCCGGGGCCTGTTCGGGGTTGAACTTTTTTATTTAGCCGGGACGGCTGCCCGCCTCCGCCAATTCCGGACCTTTTCGAACAGGAAGCGGAAAACGAAGCGGACGCCTCTCAACATCCTCGTCCCCAGCCAGAGCAGGCCGAAACCCAGCGCCGCGATCAGGAGCGCTCCGAAGACATAGATGACCGTGTTCAGGATGGGGTCGGGGACAAGGGGATAGATGTCGATCCAAGGGTCGAGAAATCCCGGGCTGAAGACGCGGATGATCAGGATGACGGCGGTCAGCCAACCGGTCAGGATCAGGCTGAAGGCCACGATGTAGAAGGACAGGACCAGGGCCAGGACGCCGATGATGAGGCCGACGGCGAGGCTAAGCCCGCTCATGCCGAGCGGAACGCCGAAGAAGGCGATGAGGACTCCGGCCAGGATGTAGAAGGGGAGTTTCTTCTTCTTCCCCATCGTGACCATGGCTTCCGGCATGCGGGCCGAAATGACGTCGGCCGGCTCGCCCAGCTTGTCGAGGACCTTGAGGATCCTGTCGACTTCGTTCTCTGTCGGGTCGTTCCGGAAGGACTCGTAGATGTGCGAATGGATCTCCTTGACGAGCTCCTCCTGGTCTTTGGCCGGGAACCCTTTGATGCCTTTTCTCAATCGCACCAGGTAGTTATCGACGATCTGGGCGACGGGCCCGCTGAAACCGTTAGCCATTGTTCGTCTCCTTCTTCACGGAAAGGACATGGTGATCTTCGTCCGTGTTTTCCGGCACCGGCCCGCTCTGGACGTTGACGACGATCGCGGAGAGCTTCCTGAATTCCCCTTCGAGCATGCGGAACGCCTCCTCCCCCTTGGGCGTCAACGTGTAGTATTTTCGGGGAGGTCCCTGGCTGGATTCAACCCACTCGGATTGGACAAGCCCTTCCTTGGCCAAGCGGCCGAGGATGGGATAGATCGTCCCCTCCGTAAGGTCGATTTCCTCGTCACCGGAGATCGTCTTGACGAGGGAGTATCCGTAATGGCGTCCCCGGGAGAGGCAGGCCAGGATGGCCAGCTCCAGAATCCCTTTTCTTAACTGGGTTATTTTGTTTTCCATTTTATAACCAAATACAATGTAATACATAGTAGTATGCTTTGTCAAGCTATTTAAAAAAAATTTATCAGGCATCCCGCGCCCGCTAAACTGACGACCCTCTGGAAGACGGCAAAATAAAGCGGGTACTTGATGAGGAATCGGCGTTTTTATGAACGGTCCGGGTCAGTTGAAGAAGAGGACGAGCGCCTGGGCCGTGAACAGCCTCAACAACATCGTCAGAGGATAGACGGTCACGAACGCCATGGAGGTCTCGTCGGACAAGGGCGCCAGGGAATTCGCATAGGCCAGGGCCGGAGGATTGGTCATGCTCCCCGCCAGCAAGCCGCACAGGGAAAGGTAGTTGAGCCTGAAAACGAACACGGCGACGAGGGAAGCCAGGAGAACCGGGACGAGCGTGATCAGCACGCCGCCGAGGATCCAGGAGACACCTCCTCTGAGGAGGGTTTCGACGAACCCCGCTCCGGCCCGGATTCCCACGGCGGCCAGGAAGAGCGAGATGCCGATCGTCCGGAGCATCTCGTTGGCGCTCGGCGGAACGTGCCAGACGAGCGGGCCGATCTTTCCGATACGACTGAGGATGATGGCGGCGATGAGCGGGCCTCCGGCCAGGCCGATCCGGAAGGTGACGGAAGAGCCGGGGATCTTCAGCGGAATGCTCCCGAGCATGACCCCGAGGGCGATCCCGATGAACATGGGCACGACGGCTGCCTGGGACAGCTTTTCCCCCGTTTCCCCCGCGTTCTCCGCGAACGCGTCGAGGGCCTCCGTCTTTCCCACGACTCTGAGTTCGTCTCCGAACTGCAGGCGAAACCCGGCCCGCGGCGAAAATTCCATGCCTGTGCGGATAATGCGGGTCACGACCAGACCGTAGGACTCACGCAGGTTCAGCTCCTGAACGGTTTTTCCCAGGATCTCCCGCCGGGTCACGATGATCCTCCGGCTGGTAAATCCGGAGGGAGCCTCGGTGAGGTCTTTGGAGATCTCCACTCCGACGACGGATTTCAGCTTTTCGAGCATCTCGGGCGCCCCGACGGCGTGGAGCCGGTCCCCGATCCGGATTTTGGTCTTGGCCCGGGGAACCTCTTGGGCCCGCATGCCGCGAGCGAGCCGGGAGATGACCACACCCCCTCCGGCCAAGCTGACGATCCGGCTGACCGGAATCCCGTCCAGGTCCGGATTGCGGACCTCCAAGTCGATGCCGGCGAGGCGCGGCATCTCTTTTTCCTTCAAAGCCTCGACCTCGTCGGCCACTCGCTTTGGGTCGACCCGGAGGGCGAGGCGAAGGCCGCCCATCACCAGGATCACCCCGATGACGCCGAAGGGATAAGCCATCGCGTAAGCCACGGACGGGAGCTGCCTGACGGCGTCGGTGTACTCCGGAATGAACTTCAAGGACTGCTGGACGGCGGCCAGACTGGGCGTATTCGTCGTCGCCCCCGAAAACAGCCCGGCCGCCGCGGCCAGGGGGATGCCGGTGAATCGATGAAGGACAAGGGCTATGACACCTCCCCCCAGGACGACGCCCGCGGCCATGAGATTCAAGCGGAGGCCCTGCTTGCGCATAGAGGCGAGAAACCCCGGCCCGACCTCTTGCCCGAAGCTGTAGACGAAAAGGATCAGCCCCAGGTCTCGGGCGAACTCCCACATCATGGGATCGATGGAGACGCCGAAATGCCCGAAAACCAGGCCGACGAAGAGGATCCCGGCAACCCCGAGCCGGAACGACAGGATCCGGATCCTTCCGAAGACCATTCCCAGGACGGTGATCAAGCTGAGGACGAAAAGCGCGTAGCCGACGGCGTCATGGCGAAAAAGGTCGAGGAACCAGTTCATCAGCCCGCATTGTAGCTTACGGCCGGAACGGAGTCAAAAACGCGCGCGGCCAGATCCCCGCCGTCTTTTCTTATTGACAACGCCGGTTTCGCCCACTATCGTTCCCTCGTGGGAATACGGGGAGCAACTATGGGGACATGTACCGCTTCGAGAGAAGCGGTGCGTGTCCCCCTTCTTCCCAGCGTCCCTCTTGTCCAAACACCGTTCACAGCAAAAGTTGCAGTTGGAAGCAGGAGCGCCGCCCGCTAAGGAGAAGCTCATGAAACGGAACCGTCCATCGTCCGCGTTAGGACGTATTTTCGTTGTGATGGCACTTGGTCTATTCCTGTTTTCGACCGCCGGCGTCGTAACGACCGTCGGCTCCGCCCAGGACGTGAAATTTGGCGTTGGATTATGGGACCCGGAATCCGGGCTCGGAAACCACCGGGCCTTCGTCAGGGTCGAAGCGCCTGCCGCGCCAAAAGCCCTTTCGCCAAAGAAGGGCTCGAAAAAGGCCGTCGCCGCCCCGGTGATCGCGAAGCCCACGACCGCACGCGTCACCATCTATTGGCGCCGTCGCGACAATGGTCCGGAAAAAAAGAACATCATCGTAATCGATGCCGCGACCGGCGAGCGAGTCGAGAACGTGTATCCGCTCACCATCAGCCGGGAATACGGCGACATCCTCTTCGAGCCGAAGACGGTTCCCGGCGACTATTATGTCTACTTCATGCCCTACAAGTCCGAGGGCCGGAAGAATTATCCGAACGTGAGATACGATCCGCCCTCGGCGACGGCCGACACCGGCTGGCTTGCCGCGAACGGGCTCACGCCGGACAAACTTCCGGCTCTCCGCCCAGACGCCTTTCCCCGCGCGGAGGTCGTCGAGCTCCAATCCGCCGACGAATTCAGCGCGTTCACGCCGATGGAGAGGATCGCCACGGCCGCGGAAACGAAAACGCTTCTCGAGGCCCATCCCCGCGCCGCGTATCTCCTCTTCCCCGAAGGCCGCGCGCTATCCATCCGCATGGCGGACGACCTCCCCTTTCGCTGGGCCGCGGACGGACCGAGCGGAGCGATCCGGGGGGAAGCGGCGCGCGGCGAGTATTTCGCCTTCCAGATCGGCGTCTGGGCGGCCCGGGAGCCGATCGCCGACCTCGACGTGAGATTCTCGGATCTCGTCCAGGCCGTGCCGCGGATCGAGGACGGCTCGCCCGCCCCGCGGACGCTCATCGCCGCCTCGGCCATGACCTGCTTCAACAAGGACGGCGTCAACTGGGACGGGACCTCATTCAGGAAAAGTCTCCCCGTCGATCGGGGCAACGTCCAGGCCCTCTGGTGCGGCATCCAGGTGCCTCGCGACGCCCGGGCGGGTGTTTTTAGCGGTACGGTGACGGTCGCCCCCAAAGGACTCCCGGAAACGATCCTGGCGGTCGAGCTCCGCGTGACGTCCGACGTCCTCGAGGACGCCGGCGACGGCGATCCATCTCGCATGTCGCGCCTCCGCTGGCTCGACTCGACCCTGGCCCAGGACGACGGCATCGTCCCGCCGTATACACCGCTCTCGATCGACGGCCTGACGATAGGCTGCCTCGGCCGTTCGCTGTCGATCGGGCCGGATGGCCTTCCGGCCCGCATCCAGAGCTTTTTCGCCCCTGAAATGACGCGTTTCCAGACAACGCCCATCCCGCTGACAACCTCTCCTCTCAAGCTCCGTGTCACCGACGGCGGCGGCCGAGAACTCGCCTGGGTCCCGGGCGCAAGCGCGCCCGGCCCCCGCCCGATCCAGAAAGGCCCCGGCGCAGTCGTCTGGAAGGCCGAAAATAACGCCGGCGACTTGGTCATGAAGATCGCCGCCCGAATGGAATTCGACGGCTTCGTCGATTACAAGGTCGCGGTCACGGCCCGGCGCGATACGTCGGTTTCCGACGTCCGGCTCGAAGTCCCATTCAGCGAGGACTGCGCCCGCTACATGATGGGCCTCGGCTTCAAGGGCGGACTCCGGCCGGAAACATTCGACTGGGCCTGGGACCAGAAGAAGAATCAGGACGCCCTATGGCTGGGCGCCGTCAACGCCGGGATGCAGGTTGCGCTCCGCGCCGAGAACTACTCCCGGCCGCTCAACACGAATTTCTACCTGTCCAAGCCCCTCAACCTGCCGCCGTCATGGTGGAATGAGGGCAAGGGAAAAATGGAGGTCCGGACAGCAGGCGCAGAGGGAACCAAGGCGGGCAAAAGGGCCTCCGGGCCCCGGGCCGTGATCTTGTCCGCCCGTTGCGGCCCGCGCACCATCCGGGCCGGCCAGACGCTCCACTTCGATTTCACCCTGCTCATCACACCCTTCAGGCCCCTCGACCCGGCGGCCCATTTCCGCGAGCGCTATTTCCATGCTTTCGAGCCGCTCGACGAGATCGCCGCGACGGGGGCCAACGTCCTCAACGTCCATCACGCCAACGAGATCAACCCCTACATCAACTATCCCTTCCTGCGGCCGCGCGAGATGAAAGCGTATATCGACGACGCCCACGGCCGCGGCTTCAAGGTCAAGATCTACGACACCGTCCGCGAACTTTCCAACCGCGCCCCCGAGCTCTTCGCCCTGCGCAGCTTGGGCCACGAGATCTTCTCTCCGGGACCGGGGGGCGGCTATTCCTGGCTCCAGGAGCATTTAGGAAACGACTACATCGCTGCTTGGTTCGTCCCCGAGCTCAAGGACGCCGCGGTCATCAACAGCGGCATGTCGCGCTGGCACAACTACTACATCGAAGGCCTCGACTGGGTCGCCCGCAACGTCGGCATCGACGGGCTCTACCTCGACGACGTCGCCTTCGACCGGACGACCATGAAGCGGGTACGTAAAGTCCTCGATCGGAACCGTCCCGGCGCTCTCATCGACCTCCACAGCGCCAACCAGTACAACGTGCGCGACGGTTTCGCCTCGAGCGCCAACCTCTACCTCGAGCATTTCCCCTTCCTCAACCGTCTCTGGTTCGGCGAGTACTTCGACTACAACGGCAGCGGCCCCGACTACTGGCTGGTCGAGATGTCGGGCATCCCCTTCGGGCTCATGGGCGAGATGCTCCAGGACGGCGGCAACCCCTGGCGCGGGATGGTTTTCGGCATGACCAGCCGCCTGCCCTGGGCCGGCGATCCGCGTCCGTTGTGGAAAGTCTGGGACGAGTTCGGGATAACAGAGAGCGAAATGGTCGGCTGGTGGGTGGAGGGGAATCCGGTGAAGACGGGGACTCCCGCGGTCCTGGCCACGGCCTACGTCAAGCCGGCCGATTCCGGCGGTCGGGCCGCCAATGCGTCCGATCCAAAAAGCCGGAAGCCGGTCGAGAAGCCCGGCGGGAATTCCGTCCTCATCGCCCTAGCCAGTTGGGCCAAAGACCCCGCCGACATCCGTCTCGCGATCGACTGGAAAAAGCTCGGCCTCGACCCGAAGAAAGCCGTCCTGCGCGCGCCCGCGATCGAGAATTTCCAGGGGGCCGCGGAGTTCAGGCCAGGCGACGCCATCCGTGTCGAGCCCGGTAAGGGCTGGCTGTTGGTCGTCCGTTAAATCGGGGACACAATACCAATTTCCGAATTAATCCCCGAAATTCGGAAATTGGTATTGTGTCCCCCTTTTTCAATGACTCGAGCGTTTCTCGCTCGGTTGGCTTTTCCGAGCCTTCTCCAGGATCTCGCGGAACCTGTCGGTTTTCCTGATCGGGTCGAGCTCTTTGGTGTTCTCGAGGAGATCGATATCGGATAGGCCCTTGTCCACGGCGGCGGACAGGAAGTCCAACGCCCTCTTCTTATCTCCGGTCAGGGCAGCAACCCTGGCCCTGTTGAAATAGAGATACTTCTCCCGGAAGAGTCCGTCTTCACAGGCCGCGATGGCCAGGTCGAGGTAAGCCCCGGCCCGGGCGGTTTCGCCCTTCCCGAATAGCTCCGTCGCTCTGGTCTGGGCGGCGAAGCTGAACTCGAAAAGGAGCCGAGACGCCAGGCTCCGATCCTCGAGCGTTTTCTCGTTCTTGGCCTCTTTCTTGAGGAACCCGATCCCCATCTCCTTAAGCGCCGTGGGCACGGCGGTGCCGCCGCCCGTTTCGTCATCCTCGACCAGGCCGAAAGCGCGGCCGAAGCTTGACCGGAACTCGCCCACACGCTTGTCCCGCCTTTTCTCGGCGCTCAGGAATTGCCCGTATTCCCTGCGCGCTTTCAGTCCTTCGATTCGGGCGGCGAGGTCGGGAATTCCGACCAGACCCTCGGCCAAGTTTCCTGCGGCCTCGAGCCGGTCGACGGCCCAAAACGCCCTGCCCGCGTCCTCGAACGACCGGGCCTCATCGAACTCCTGGCCGACGACGGCCTCAACCAGCGCCTCAGCGTTCGGCCGGAGGCCGCCCTTCATGGCCATGACCTCCATCCAGCCGATGGCGCGTGCGCAACTCGTCGGGTCCGGCCAGGCGTGCACGCCTTCGAAAAAGAGGAAGCGGTGGGGGACGCCGGATGGGTCGAAGGCCAGGTCCAGGTTTTTCATTTCGCCGTAATTGAAATCCGCCAAACCCGTCAGGCCGAAAAAGGCCGCGGCTTTCAGGTCTCCGGGCTTGATGCCCGCGGAGAGGCCGGCCCCGCAGCCGATGACGCCGGCGATCGCCCGACCGATCACCCGGGGGAAAACCGAGGCCACGCGGGCTCCGCCGGAAAAACCGGACGCGTAGACGCGACGCTCGTCGAAAGGCAGCCTCTTCAGAGCGTCGACCCAAACGGCCCAGGCCGCGATGGCGCTCTCCCTCATGGGACCGTTCGTCGAATTGTTCGAGCCGGCGAGGATCCAGCCGTACGTTTCGGCCGCGGCCCGGAACGCCTCGACCGCCAAAGCGCCGCGCGCGCCCGGGTCGAAGAGAAAGAGAATGGGCCATTTCTTTCCCGGATCGAACGTGGACGGCAGATAAAGGGCGTAGCTCTGGCCGGGGTCCGCCTGGCAGATGACATTTTCGATGAGCTTCCCTTTTTCGAGATCCTGGACCGGGAACAGGCCGAGGGGCGACAGACACGCCGATATGAGAATCCCCAGGCAAGCAAGGCGGAACCTCTTGTTGCTCATGATGGCCCTCTTTTCCATTTTAGAGTGAACGGGGCGGCGCGTCCAATGCCGGCTCGCCCTTTGGGGTAAGGAATTTTGTCTTTGACGATAATTACTAAGCCGGGCAGAAAATAGATGTCTTCAGATTTCTATATATCCCGGCTAGTACTCGTGGAGCAGCAAGGATTATGCAAAGTATTTACTGCTCCCCGTAGTAAGAGAATTCCCGGGTTCGGCCTTCGTCAATATTTAAGGTGAAAAAACTTGACTTGAAGAAAGGATAAGTATATATGTATAATATATACTCTGGGAGTCAATCAATGAAGACGGCCCGACTCTTCGCCAACGGCCAAAGCCAGGCGGTGCGCCTGCCCAAGGAATTCCGTTTCGAGGGCGATTTCGTTTATGTCAAAAAGTCCGGGAATGCCGTCGTCCTTCTCCCCGCCAAGGGTATCTGGAATTCGCTCGTCGAGAGCTTGGATAAGTTTTCGGACGATTTCATGACCGAGAGGCACCAGCCTGAAACGCAGAAGCGCGAGGCGCTCTGATGCGCTTCATGCTCGACACGGACTCCTGTATCGCCCTCATCAAGCGAAAGCCCGGCACGATCCTTCGCCGTCTCATGTCCCTCTCCCCCGGCGAGGCGGGTATCTCGGCCATCACCCTGGCCGAGCTCCGCTACGGAGTGGCGAAAAGCGCGCAGAACGAAAAGAACCGCCTGGCCTTGGACGAATTTCTCCTCCCCTTGGAGGTCGCTGATTTCGACGAACCGGCCGCGGCAAGCTACGGATCGGTCCGCGCCGCCCTCGAGAAAGCCGGAACGCCCATCGGCCCGCTCGATACCCAGATCGGCGCCCATGCTCTCAGCTCGGGCGCAATTCTGGTAACCCACAACTCCCGTGAATTCCGCAGGATTCCCGGACTCGCCGTCGAGGACTGGCTGTCCTAACAAGGGCACGCCTCCACAATTCGGGGACACAATACCCAGAGAGATTCCGGCCGGCTGTCCCTGTCGCGATAACTTAGCCCTATTGCGGACGGCCATCGTGATTATCTATAATGTGTGACGTTAAAAGGGAGGGACCATGAAAAAGCATTTCTCGGGCTTTTTAGCGACGATTTTCTGGCTTGGCATTCTCTTGGGAAGCGCGGCTCTAACCGGGCGGCCTTCGCCGACGGCTGTGCAGGCTCCGACAATCAGTCTGAAACCCGACCTGACCATCGGCGTCGAGGACGGCGACGAAAACATGATGTTCGGCGAGATCATCCGGATCGACATCGATGGGAAGGGCAATATCTACGTCCTCGACTACAAGTTCCGCAAGATAGCCGTATTCGACCGGGACGGCAAGCTCTTGAGGACGATCGCCGTTCCCGAAGGACAGGGCCCCCGGGAGGCGACGAACCTCAACGGCATCGCCGTGACGCCGGGCGGCACGCTTTTCGTCAACGACATGCGCAAGGTCATCGTGTACGGCCCCGACGGTCAATACATCCGGACCTTTCTCGTCGATTTCACAATATCGTCGATAGGCTGTCCGGGGACGGAGGACCTGGTCGCCATCGGACCGAACGGCGGCAAGATCCTCCACGTCTTCGACCAGGCCGGAAAGCTTCTCGCTTCCTTTGGCGACACCTTCACTCCCCCCGCGGAACTGGAGCCGATGAAGGAGATGCTGATGTTCGGCGCGCCCCTCCTTTTCAACTGCGTCAAGGACGGGCGCATTTTCGTCCTCAATCCTCATAAGTACGAGGTTTCGGTCTTCAAGGACCGGAAGCTCGAGCGAGTCCTCGAGGGCAGCAGCAAGATTTTCAAGCCGATCCAGAAGATGGGCCGGGTCTTTCTATCCACCGCGGCCCACATCGTCCAGAGCGGCGAGTTCGTCCTCGTCTGCTTTCAGAATCCCGACCCCAAAGCCAAAATAACAGCCGATGTCTTCCAGTCGGGGAAGCAGGTCGGGACGATCGACCTCCCCGGGAAGCCGTACGTCGCCGATTCCCAGGGCCGGATCTATTTCGCCCAAGAAGAGGGGTTCCCCAGGGTCGTCCGTTACGCCGTCGTGAAGAACTAGGTCAGTTTTTCATCCCAAGAGCTTCATCAGCCAGCGATGGAGGGGCGCCAGGGGCTCGTAGCGCTCAAAACAATAATCGACGAGCCGTGCCGAGAAGAATTCGTCCGGGATCTTCGCCTCGGAGCTTGCGTAGAGGCCATTGTGCTTGAGGAGCGCGGCGTTCGGGTGGGCGGGGTCGAAACCGGCGGGGACGCGCTTGTAGTGCTGGCCGCCGAGGGAGGAGCCCGCCATGGCCGAAATCGCAGCCGTTATCTTTCTGATTTCCGCGCCGCTCTTCGGATCGACGATCGCTTTTCTGAAGCGGCCGAGGAGCAGGTCCGGGATCATGTACATGCCCACGCCGAGCCAAAGGTCGGGCGGTTCGAGGTGGAAATAGAAACCCGAGGATTCCATCCGTGGGCGGTCGCCGTCCCAGAACAAGATGCCGAGGTTCGTTTTGTAGGGCAAGGAGTCCAGGCTGAAGCGCGTGTCGCGGTTGATGCGGAAGATGGACTTGTTGACCTTGGGCACGGCCACGACCCGCGGCGCGATCGCCCTCAGCCTCTCCCCCATAGCCGTGACGAAAAGCTTGGCCGGAGCCATGACGTGCCGGTCGTAGGTCTCCCGGTTCCTGTCGAACCATTCCTTGTTGTTGTTCTTGCGGAGCGCCGCGAAGAATCGGACGGTCTCTTTGTTGAAGCCGGAAAAAAGGACATCGTCAGGCATGTTGCCCTCCCGCGGGATATTCTATCAAAAGCTCCCGGCCTCGCCTAGGCCGCTTGCCGGCCGCTGGGAGCGCCGCGAATTGCCACCGGCGAAGGCGCTGTGTTATAACTTCGGACAACACATCCGGAATTCGCGCGATCGGTATGGAGGCATACATGAAATGGATACGGGCGATGGTTTCCCTCGTCCTCGCGGCGACGATATTCTGGGGCCTCGATAACCGCCACGGCACGTTCCCCGCGCTGGGCAAGCTCCTCGACCCGTTCGCCGGCTTCTGGCAGAACGGCGGCCGGTCCGACGCCGTCCCCGAAAAGCTCGTCGTTCCCGGTCTGCGCGACGAGGTCCGGGTCGTCTGGGATGCTCGGCGCGTCCCTCACATCTTCGCCCAAAACGACCATGACTTGTACCTGGCCCAGGGCTATGTCGCCGCCTCTCTCCGCCTCTGGCAGATGGAATTCCAGGCCCTGTACACGGCCGGGCGCATCTCCGAAGTCGTCGGCCCGGTCGGCTTGAGGCAGGACATTTTCACGCGCCGATTCGGGCTCCCCTGGGCCGCGGAAAACGCCGTCCGCGTCTTCCGCGACGACCCCAAGACGCGGGAAGTTGTCGACGCCTTCACCGCCGGGGTCAACGCCTACATCCGGACGCTCGACCGCAAAGGCCTGCCTGTCGAATTCAAGATCCTCGACTACCGGCCGGAGCCATGGACGGATTATAAGTGCGCGCTTCTTCTCAAGGCGATGGCCTACTCGCTTTCCTCGTACAACCAGGATGCCGCGATGACGCGGTTGAAGAATCTGGGCGGATGGGAAGAGCTTCATATGGTCGACAGGCTTTTCCCTTTTTTCCCGCCTCTCGTCGACCCGGTCATCCCGCCGGGGACTCCTCTCGATTTCACGCCGCTTCCGGTCCCGGCGCGCAGTGGAGCGGAAGGGGGCGGCGGAAATAGGGCCGGCGAGAGAGGCCACTCCTCCGACTCGCGTCTCGAGGCGACCCCATCGGATCCGGGCGGTTTCGAGTCGCCCGGGTACCGCACCGGCCCGGGCCTCGGCAGCAACAACTGGGCCGTATCGGGCAAGCTCACCCGGAACGGCTTCCCAATCCTGTCGAACGACATGCACCTCGAGCTTTCGCTCCCGGCGATCTGGTACGAGATCCAGCTCTCCGCTCCCGGGGTCAACGTCCGCGGCGTCGCCTTTCCGGCCGCTCCCTTGGTCGTCGCCGGATACAACGAGTCCGTCGCCTGGGGTTTCACCAACGGGACCGACGACGTCCTCGACTGGTACGACATCACCTTCAGGGACGACTCGCGGACCGAGTATCTCACCGGTGGCGAATGGCGGAAGACGACTTTCCGGGAGGAAAAGATCAAGGTCAGGGGCGGCGCGACGGTCCTCGACAAGGTGGTCTACACGCAATATGGCCCGGTCGTCCGCCAGAAGGACGAACCGCCTTTCGCCAACATGAACGTCCCGCCGGGGGCGGCCCTGCGCTGGCTCGCCCACGACGCATCGAACGAATTCTCGACACTCTTTGCCCTCAACAGGGCCCGGAACTACGCGGACTACGTCCAAGCGCTCGAGACCTGGGACTGTCCGGCCCAGAACATCGTCTACGCCGACCGGGAGGGGACGATCGCCATCTGGCACGACGGAAAATATCCCCTCCGCTGGAGGGGCCAGGGCCGCTACGTCCTCGACGGCTCCAATCCGGCGGACGATTGGCGGGGCTGGGTCCCGCGCGGTCATGTCCCGCACGTCAAGGACCCGGAAAGGGGCTTCGTCAGCTCGGCCAACCAGATGCCCGCCGACGCCGGCTATCCGTACTATCTCGGCTGGGATTACGCGTCCTACGAACGGGGAGCGCGGATCAACGAAATCCTAGCGGCTGCAAAAGATATCACGCCGCCGGACATGGTCCGGATGCAGGCCGACGTCCTGGACATCCGAGCCAGGGCCGTCCTGCCGCGCCTGCTCGACATTCTCCGGGAAAAGCCGATGACCGAGGCCGAGAAAAAGAGCTTCGAGGAGCTCCGGGCCTGGAACTTCGAGGCGCGGGCGGCCCTCACTGCCCCGACGATCTTCCGGCAGCTCTGGAACGAGCTCAACCGGCTGACCTGGGACGACGAGACGCCGACGGAAATGGAGCGCATGACCCGGCCGGCGAGCCAGGTCATGGTCGATCAGATCCTCAACTACCCCCGCGGCGAATTTTTCGACCTCGGCAACGGGCCGCCGTTGGAAACGCTCGCAGACATCGCCGGGCAGGCCTTCCGAGCGGCCGTCGAGAACCTGGAGAAGCGGCTGGGGCCATGGGGAGACGCATGGCGATGGGGCAAAGTCAAAGGAACCCAGCTCAGGCATATCGCCAGGATCCCGGGCTTCGGCCGGGAGAAGCTCGAAGCGGACGGCATCGGCCATGTCATCGGCGCCATCGATACTGTCTGGGCGCCGTCCTGGCGGATGGTCGTCGAGCTCGGACCCGAGGTCAAAGCCTGGGGGAACTACCCCGGCGGGCAGTCGGGCCATCCCGGTTCGAAGTTCTATGACGATTTCGTCGACGATTGGGCCGCCGGGAAGCCCTACGAGCTTGTCTTCTTGAGATCGGCCGACGAGCCCAACCCGGCCGTCGTCGGCCGGACGGTGATGAGAGGTGGAAAATGACCACGGTTCTCATATGCCTCCTGGCCATGCTGGGCCTCCAACTCTTAACACCTTATTGGTGGTGGGTGATGATCGTGCCCTTCGCCTTCGGCGCGGCCGCGGCGCGGTCGGGCTGGAAGGCCTTCCGGACGGGGTTCTTCGCGGCGGGACTGCTGTGGCTGGGTTCGAGCCTCTATCTCTATCTCGTGGGAAGCGGGCTCATCGCGGCGCGAATGGCCCGCATGTTCGGGCTGGGAAAGTCCTGGTTGATGGTCTTCGTCACCGCGCTCATCGCGGCCGTCGCCGCAGGTGTCTCCGGATACGCGGGGTACGCCGTCCGGGCACTCGTTAAAAAACCTGCTAAATAGAGGACCTCATGGGCATGAACGATTGGGTCAAGGAGTTCCCCGGGGCGGTGACGGTCTGCGATACGGATGGGCGTATCGTGGCCATGAACGACAGGTCGATCGAAGTGTTCGCTGCCGACGGCGGGGCGAAGCTCATCGGGACGGACGTCCTCGACTGCCACCCCGAGCCTAGCCGGACCATGCTTAAAAAGATGATGGACGAGCGCCGGACGAACGTCTACACCATCCAGAAGAACGGGAAAAAGAAGCTCATCTACCAGGCGCCCTGGTTTAAAAACGGGGTTTACGCCGGTTTCGTCGAGCTGTCCCTCGAGATCCCTTGGGACATGCCCCACTTCAACCG
>Ga0315286_10001675_pt1 | contig 20187 bp, 11 predicted proteins | sample YL17G10_0_MG_FD_205038 | JGI IMG/M metagenome (GOLD analysis project Ga0315286, IMG submission 205038) | Sediment microbial communities from Yellowstone Lake, YNP, Wyoming, USA - YL17G10_0 | ecosystem: Environmental > Aquatic > Freshwater > Lake > Sediment | place: USA: Wyoming | collected... | reverse complement strand
CGCAAACTGGTCGCGTCCGGGGGCAAGGGGTGACCACGAAGGGTTAAAGGCACGAAGTAGGGGTGGTGCCAGGCTTCATGGACGGAACGCAGTCTGCCGCTCTCGCCGCCGGGTCCGTGACCCGGCGGGAGCGAGCGGCGGGCGCATGCCTTAAGCAGGGTCATGTAACGGGTTTCCGCCAAAACCATTGACTTCCGAATTCGGGCGTGGTGTACTGGTCTTACCGACCCGGCGGAACCGCGCCCCGGTCGGCTCTTTCCTCGTCTCCGCGCCCGCCGGAGGCGCCCGATCTCTGGAAAGGAGGGGTTCGTTATGTCACCATCTGAGAGCCGTACCAAGGTGCCGCACCCGCCCCACCGGCGGCTGCGCGCCTTCGCCTTCGACCCCATCCTCAGCCGCCGCATCGACACCCACGAGGTCAACGAGGTCACCCTCACCCTCCCCTGGGAGGAGAACTTACGGCCCGGCCCAACCGACGACTACCTGGAGGTGGTCGACTATGACCCCGCCAGCCAGGCCTTGTATGCGCCGGTGGACCTGAACGACCTGCGGTTGCTCGCCCAGGACGGACTGCCGCCGTCGGAAGGCAACCCCCCAATTCCACCAGCAGATGGCCTACGCCGTCGCCCGGACGACCATCGGCCACTTTGAACGGGCGCTGGGGCGCCGCGCGTTGTGGTCGCCGCGGCTGGTCAAGGCCGTTGGCGGCTGGCAGGACGAGTTCGTCGACCGGTTGCGCATCTATCCCCACGCCCTGCGCGAAGCCAACGCCTACTACAGCCCGGCCAAGAAGGCGCTGCTCTTCGGCTACTTCCCGGCTTCGGCCACCGACCCGGGCGAGAACCTGCCCCGGACGGGACGGTGTTCACCTGCCTGTGGCACGACATCGTCGCCCAAGAGACGACCCACGCCCTGCTGGACGGCCTGCACCGGCGCTTCGTCGAGCCCACCCACCCCGACGTCTGGGCGCTACCCCAAGCCTTTGCCGATGTGGTGGCGCTGTTCCAGCACTTTTCGCACCCCGGCGTGCTGCGCCACCGGATCGCCCGCACGGGCGGCGACCTGGAGCGGCAGAACCTGCTCGCCGAGCTTGCCTACCAGTTCGGCCAGGCCATCGGCCGCTATGGCGCCCTGCGCAGCGCGCTGGGCAGGGCCGATCCGGTTACCAAGGAGTGGATTCGAGAGACGCCGGACCCGCAAAAGATCCTGCAAACCAGCGAGCCGCACGCGCGCGGGGCGATCCTGGTCGCGGCCCTATTCGAAGCCTTTGTGACCATCTACAAGCGGCGCATCGCCGACCTGCTGCGCATTGCCAGCAGCGGCAGCGGCGTGCTGCACCCCGACCTGGTCGAACGGCTGGCCCAGGAGGCAAGCAAAGCTGCCGGCTACGTGCTCCACATGTGCATTCGCGCCCTGGACTATTGTCCGCCGCTCGACGTCGATTTCGGCGACACCCTGCGCGCCCTGATCACCGCCGACGCCAACCTGGTGGCCTCTGACCGCTTCAGCTACCGTCTGGCCCTGATCGAGGCCTTTCGCCGGCGCGGCATCTATCCCCCCGACGTGCGCAGCCTGTCCGAGGAGAGCCTGGTGTTGCACGCGCCGTGCGAAGTGGAGCAGAAGGCGCTCGGAGGGGTGTTCGGCAGCCCCGAGAGGCTGGCCCAGTTGGTCCCCGAGTGGGGGCTGACGACGAGCCAGGCCGACATCTACGATCGCGCCGAAAAGAGCCCGGCGATGCTGCACGGGTGGTTCGTCACGCCAGAAGGGCGCGCGGCGGCCGGTGCCGCGCACCTGGTGCTTGATGAGAAGGCGCCACAGGCCTTCTACCGCACATGCAGGGGCGTGCCCATGTTCGAGGTCCATTCTGTCCGCCCGGCGCGCCGCATCGGGCCGCCAGGGCAGACGGTCACCGAGCCGGTGGTGGAGATGACCCAGCGCCGCCGAGGCTACTATGACCCTGAGCTTCAGGAGCGGGTCGACGGGGCAAGGTCGAGCCCCCCCCAGCCCGATTTCATCTTTTGCGGCGGATACACCCTCCTGGTCGACCCGGTGACCGCCCAGGTGCGCTATTGTGTCTTCAAGAGGATCCTGAGCGAGAACCGCCTGGCCCGCACGCGCCGTTTCCTCACCGGGGACGAGGAGCCATCACTGCAGGCTACCCATTTCCGCGACCCGCGCCGGACCTTTTTCCAGCGGATGGTGGCGCGAGCACAGAGGGTGGAAGGGGAGGCCGGAGTGGAGCCGTTCGCCCTGCTCCACCGCTCCTTCGAGTCAGAGGAGATGCTGTGATGTCTGGAGACACGAACGGCCACGAGCCGGCGATGCATCCGCCCGGCTCGGGCGTGACCGTACGCTTGTACAACCCGGGGTTCGGCGACTGCCTGCTCCTGGCTTTCCCGGCGAGGACGGCCTGGGGCGCTACATGCTTATCGACTGCGGCATCCACTACGAGCGCCCTCGTCGCGAGGACGACGAGGTCCGCAAGGTGAGGATGCAAGCGGTCGCCCGCGACATTGCCGCGGCGACCGCCCATCACCTGCACGTGGTAGTGGCCAGCCACGAGCACATCGACCACCTCTACGGCTTCAAGTACGCCGGCGACACCTTTGAGACAATGGACATCGACGAGCTGTGGCTGACCTGGACGGAAGATCCGGGCGACGCGGACGCGCAGCGCCTGAAGGCAACCTATGGGTTCCAGTTCGCAGCCATGGGAGCGGCCGTCGGCCTGCTCGAGCAGGCGAAGTCGCCCCTGACCGGTGCGATCCGCAGCGTGCTGGATTTCGAATACCCGGGGGCACTGGCGGCCACCGGGGGCAACGCCGCTCAGCTCCAGTTCCTGCGCGACAAGAGCGCGAAACCGCTCCAGACCTCCGAGGACTATTGCCACCCCGGGGAGCCACCCCTGGCCGTGCCCGGCGTGCAGTGCGTCAAGGTCTACGTCCTTGGCCCGCCAAAGGCGGACAAGTGGATCAAGATGGAGCAGAGCACGAGCGAACTATACCCCGAGCTCACGGCCCTGGACGCGTCCAGCGCGTTCGCCGCCGGCGCCCTGGCCGCAGCAGGGACCGAGGCGCTGGCCGGTGACGAGCGGGAGCTGTACCAATCCAGCCTGCTCTTTGACGCACCCTTCACCATCTCCACGCAGGACACGCAGAAAGAGCCCTACGGGCCTTTCTTCCGCAGCGCCTATGGTTTCTCGGGGCGGAAGGGGCATGGCCCGGCGTGGCGGCGCATCGACACCGATTGGCTGGCCGCGGCAGAGCAGTTGGCCCTGGCCCTGAACAAAAAGACCAACAACACGAGCCTGGTCCTGGCCATCGAATTGCCCGGCAGCGCGCCCCGCCCCGTCCTGCTCTTCGCCGCCGATGCCCAGGTGGGCAATGGGCTGTCGTGGTACGAACACTCGTGGCCCGGCGAGGGTCCGCAGGGCGAGACGGTGACGGTAATAGACCTGCTCAAGCGCACGGTGCTCTACAAGGTGGGGCATCACGGCAGCCACAAAACGCAACGCTCAAGACCAAGGGCCTGGAGACGATGGTCGGCCCTGACCGGGTGGCCGTGCTGCCGGTGGACGAGGCCTGGGCCAACGGGGCACAGGGGTGGGAACACCCGGCCAGAAAGCTCATGGATCAGCTCATGATCCGGACCAGGGGGCGCATCCTACACGCGGACCGCATCCCGTCGGGGGACGAGCCGCCCGAACGGCCGCAGGCAGCCACGCCCGACCCGTGGCAGGCCTTTTTGCAGCACCTCGACTGAGATCGCGGCCCGCAGCGGCTGTGGATCCAGTTCACCGTGGGAGGGATTCCCGGATAGGGGCCCGTCACGGATAGGGTTGGGCATGAATAGAGGACTGTACGGCGGTCCCTGCGGTGGAGGGTTGGCAGCGGCGCCGGCGTGACGCGCTCGCCGGTGAGCACGGGCTAGCGGCCGGCCTCGATCCACTGCGCGAGGTCGGCGATCACCGGCTCGGCCACGTGGCCGGCGCGGTCGTATTCTGCGGGCGTGGCCTTGCCCTCGCCCACCATGAACAGGTGGTTGAGGTCGGGGTACAGCCTGAACTCGACGTCCGAGCGCGAGGCCAGGGCCGCCTTCCAGCCCTCGAAATCGACGGTAGTGACCTGGTAGTCGCGCCCGCCTTGCAGGATCAGCAGCGGTTGGCTCAGTCCCCTGGCAACCTCGCCCGGGTCGTAGCCGCGCAGGTCGAGCCAGTAGTTGGCAGGAATGCCCAGGGGCAGGTCCGCGGCGGGCGAGGCGGCCGACAGATTGGGGTCTTGCACGCGCGCCGCCTGAGCGCCCAGCGCATCCAACGAGGCCTGCTCGTCGGCGGTCACGGTTCCGTCCAGGCCGGCAATGTACGTCACTTGCTCCAGCGTGATCTCTTCCAGCGGCCGCGTGGGACCGGCGAGCACGATCAGGCCGGCGATTTGCGGGTCGGCCAGCCCGATGCGCGGGATGGCATAGCCCCCCAGGCTGTGTCCCAGGACGTAGACGCGCGCCGGGTCGATGCCGGCGGTCTGGCGCAGGAGGGCCACCGCCGCCAGGGCATCGTCCACCGTCTCCTCCTTGAGGGTCAGCGTCGCGAGCACGTCGGCGGTGAACTGGGCGGGATGCTGCCGGGTGCGCTTTTCGTAACGCAAGACGGCGATGCCCCGCGAGGCCAACCCCCAGGCCAGGTCGCGGAACGGCTTGTTGGGGCCGATGGTCTCGTCGCGGTCGTTGGGCCCCGATCCGTGCACCAGCACCACCGCGGGGGTCAGGCCATCGCTCAGCGGCAAGGTGAGCGTGCCCGATAGCGCCCATTTGCCGCCGCCCACGGTCACATCCTGCTCGCGAAAGGTCTCCGCCCGGACGTATGCCGGGGGAACGTAGGCCGCGGGCGGAGCGGATTGCGTGGGCTGGAAAAACAGGCCGGCGACCTGCCCGGCCGGGTCGAAGACGATTTTCATGTCAATCGCCGCCAAGGCGAATTCCAACGTGACGTACACCACGTCGTACTGCTGGTATTTTTCGGCGCGCGCGCCGGCCTGCCGCGCGAAGGCCCCTACCTGCGCCTCCAGGCCCTGGCGCACTTCCTTCAGTTTGTCGGCAGGCAAGGCGCTGGCCATCGTGGCGTCGAACGTCGCTTCGACCGCGGCAAAGTCGCCCTCGAGGAACTGATCGGCGATGGCCTGCGCCTGGGCGATCCGTTCGGGCGGCACGGCGGCCGAGGCCGTTGGGGTTGGGGTGGCCGCCTGGGGAGCGTCGGTGGCGACCTGGGTGGCTGTGGCCAAGGGGGTGCTGCTGGGGGCCTGGGTGGCTGTGGCTTGGGGGATGCCGGTGGGTAAAGGCGGCGGGTTGGCCTGTGGGCTGACGGTCGCTTGGGCGCAGGCGGCCAGCAAGCTGACGGCGCACAGCAGCCAGGAGAGACGGACGAGGGTCTTCATGGTTTTTCTCCTTGACCGGTTCACGGCCGGTGCTTCAATCGAGATCACGGCCACGCTCGACAACAAGACCACAGCGGCGCAGTCGGCCCCCGGGTTCGCAGCCTGGCCGACCAGTTGCCGCAGGGACTCTGGGCCTTGGACGATAGCCATGCCCCTCACCGGGGTGCTGCTCGAGACGACAGTCATCCTTCGGCGGCCTCGGCCGGTAGGGCTGGCACAGGCTCAGAGTCGCTCGACAGCGCCTGGTCAGCCGGGATCGCCGGCGCCTGCGCGATCCACCCCTCCGGGCCGAACCCGCCTTCAGCGCCGCGTCCGCGTGAACCACACCGCCCCCGCCCACGCCATGCCAAGCAGGAAGATCAGCGCGACAAACTGAAAGGGATGCAGGTGCGTGGCCTGCTCCAGCCACGCCAGCGCCCCCGCGGATCCCATCCCCGCGATGGTGCCGAGCGAAAACGCCGCGGTGAACATCCCAGATGCCGTCCCGCGCGTTTGCAGCTCGGTTTCGTCGGCGATGAGCGCCGACATGGCGGGGAAGAGAAAGCCAAAGCCAATGCCGTACAGGAACATCCCCGCCATCAGCGTCCCCCACTGGTTCAACCACGAGAGCAGCAGCAGTGCCAGCGCGACCAGCGCCAGGGCGAACAAGATGGTGGGTTCGCGTCCCCAGCGATCGGACAAGCGACCCAGCGGCGAGGCCTGAATGAGGGTCGCGGCGAGCGCAAAGCTGGCAAAGAGAAGCCCGACGCGCATCGACGTGAACCCCCAAAGCTGTCCCGAGAGCGGCAGAAAGACCAGCAACGTTCCCAGGCCAAACATCCAGAAGAACGCGGAGGCATAGGCGAGTAGGAGACGCCGGTTGTGCAGCACTCGCCGGACGCTGCCTTGAACGCGCACCGCCACCGGGGGCAGGCTCTCGGCGATCAACACGGAAGCCGGCAGAGTCACAATCAGCAGGACGGAGGCCAACAGCCAAAAGACCGGAGTATACCCCCACCGGTCGCGGATCAAGCCGGCCAGCGGTGGCCCCGTCAGCCCGGCGAGTCCAAGCGCGGCACCGTACACAGCCATGGCGCGCCCGCGCCCGGTTTCGGTGGCCATGTCGCCAACATACGCCAGGCAGGCCGGGGATGCGAGCGCCGCGCCCAGGCCGTGCATCATGCGCAATCCGAGCAGCAGGTACGGCTCCTCTGCGAGAGGATAGAGCAGCAGAGCAACCCCGGCGATCGCCAGGCCGGCCACGAGCGGTCGCTTGCGCCCGATGCGATCGGCCCACAACCCCGCGCCGAGATTGCCCAGCAGGTTGACGGCAGAGTAGGCGGCCCCGATGAGCCCGGCCAGCGCGAGCGATGCTCCCAGTGAGGTAGCATAGGGCGCGATGAGCGGGGCCAGCGCATGGCTGTCGAGAAAGAGGGCAAAGACCACCACGTAGACGACGATCAGGCTCATTCGCATACGACTCGCGCTACCTTCCGCGCGGCCTGGCGGACGCCGGCGCGTTCATGGTTCGCCGTGCATCGCCGCAGGACAGGCAAGGCTCGAGAGGCAGGGTGGTGCGACAGGCTACAAGGCCTGGCCCTTCAGCGCTTCGGCGATGCCCGCTGCCCAGGCGGTGATGGCCTCCCAATCGCGAAAGTCGCCGACCGGCGCCTTCATGGCTTTGAGGATCAGCTTCTCCGGCAGGCTGAGTTTCTTCATATCCAGCTCGCGGTGAAAGAGGGCGACGTCGCGGGGCCGGATGCGGTCGGCGATCGGCTGCTGCGCTTCGGGCAAGCGCCAGCCTTTCATCAACTCCAGCGGATCGCCCTGGCCGGTGGGGCCGCTGGAAAAGAGCCACACCGGTCGCCGAGCGAGCCGTCTCGTGAGCCCCCAGGAACGCCACCGCTTCCTTGCGCCATTGGCCGGAGTACACCCCACTGCCCAGCACCACCGCCCGGTAGGCGGCCGGGTCGGAGGCGCGGTCCGCAGGCAGCACCTCGGCAGGCACGCTCGCTTGACGCAGCACCGCCCCGATCTCTTCGGCAATCTCTGCCGTTACGCTGTACTTGGTGGCGTAGGCCATCAGGACTGGAAGGTTTATGTGTTCCTCCTCTGACGTCCGTTCAAAGAGCGGCAGGGTTCGCCGCCCAACCACCGCCTGTGTTGACGCACACCGTATTGCGGCAGCGGCGTGTTGCGCCTGAATCCAGCGTGAGTATAGCACGAAGGCGATGCTGAGTCAAGCAGTGGCGAGAAAGGTACCTCGATCCGGACCTGGCTCGGCAGAGTCCATCATGGCCCGCGGCGAACGCCCGTCCTTGTGCCACCGCTTGCGCCTCGCTCGGACATCTACGGGTGCTGACGCAGCACCAGCGGCAGGTAGAGGCGCCAGGGCGGACCGGCGCCCGCCCAGAAACCGCCCAGCAGGGCATAGTCCCCGCCGGTGAGCAAACCGGCATCGGACTGGCCGGCGGTGCCACCCAGCGAGTACTCGCCTCCGCTGCTCCACGTCGCCCCGCCGCCGTCGACCGTGCTCCAGGTCAGGTCATAGTCGCCGCCGGATTGGGCAAGGGCGGCAGTCGCCACCACGAACAGCGCAAGAAGCGCGAAACACAGCGCACCAATCCGGGGCATGCGGCCGGCCTTCCTCGGGCGCGCGGTCTTGATCATCGCCCACCTCCTCGCCGAGCCACCGCCACCAGCCCGATCAGCAGCAGGCCGGCGCCGGGCAGGAGGCCGGTCGGCCACAGAGGAGACCGTCCGGCGCCGCTCTCCCGCCCCTCGAGCGCTGCCACGCGCGCTTCAAGGGCCGCGATCTGTGCCCCCTGCGCGGTGATTTGCTCGTCCCGCTCCTGCACGATCTGGTACAGCCCCTGGATGGCGGCCAGGGCCACGCCGTCGGCGTCGACCGTCGAGATGTGCCGCTCGTCCTCGCCCACCCCGAAGGCGGCATAGAAATCCTGGGCCATCGGGCCGATGTGGCGGATGGACGGGTCCTGGCTGTCATAGTTCCAGGTGGTGACCGGCACCTGCGCCAGGCGGGCCAGGAGTTTCTGCGCGACCACCGCGGCCACATTCTCCTTCAGATTCCGGTCGCTCACCGAGGACCAGGCGCTGCCGCCGGCCGGAACATGCACGCCGCTGGACAGATCGCCGTTCGTGTAGTAATAGACCCCCCCACCGGCGCGGGCCACCCAGCGGTTGTCGTCGTTGCAGGAGACGTCGGCGTCGGTCGAGTCGCCCCACACGAAGCAGCCCGGGTTGTTCGCCTTCGCCCGGCGGCCGGCGGCAAAGCTATAGTCGCCCTGGGCCAGGTTACGGTCTCCCCCGGGGACGGCGGCCATCGCGCCGCCGGCAGAGTTCGACGAGCCGCCTCCAACCGCGGCAAGGGTCCCCCCCGCCGTGCTGAAACCGCCACCGGCCACTGTGCTCGCGTAGCCGCTGGCGGTGTTGATGTCGCCGCCGCCGACGGTGGCACGGTCGCCCGACGCGGTGTTGCCTTTGCCGCCGCCGACCGTAGCGCCAAAGAGGGTTGCCGTGTTGGTGATGCCCCCGCCGACGGTCGCCGACTCGCCGGAGGCGGCATTGTGGTCACCCCCGCCGACCGTGCCGCTGTAGGTGCTGGCGCTGTTGCCCACGCCCCCACCGACGGTTGCCCACAAGCCCCCTGCGGTATTGGACCGGCCCCCGCCGATGACGGAGCTGCCACCGCCGGCGAGGTTGTGGTCGCCGCCTCCGATGGCCGACTGCTGGCCGCTGGCGGTGTTGTTGTCGCCCCCGGCGATGGTGGCCGAAAAGTTGCCGACCTGGTTGCCCCAACCACCGCTCACCGTGGCGTGGCTACCGGCAACAACGTTGCCCCAGCCTCCGCCTACGACGGAGTAGCCACCACTGGCCGCGTTGCCTTCACCGCCGCCGATGGCCGCCTTGCTGCCGTTCGCCACGTTGTTGCGGCCGCCCGCGACCGTGGCATTGCCGCCGCCGGCCCAGTTGCCCTCCCCACCGCACACGGTGGCATACTCGGCACTGTGTTGATCGGCATCCCCGTCCCCGGCATAGTTGAACCCGCCCCCGCCGACGGTGCCGTAGGCGTCGGTGACGCGCTGCCCGGCATTGGGGTTGTCGGGCTTGGGGCCGCCGCCGGCGATGGTGGCATAGTCGGCGTCGGCGTGGCTGCTGCGGCCACCGCCGATGGAGGCGTACTGCCCACTGGCCGTGTTGCTCTCGCCTCCGGCGATGGTCGCGTGGTTGGCGCTGGCGGTGTTCAGGTCGCCACCACACACCGTCGCCGCATACTCGCCGCTGGCCACGTTGCTCGCACCGCCGCACACCGTGTTATTCAGCGCGCTGGCGACGTTCTTGTCACCCCCGGCGACGACGGCGTGCACTGCGGTGGCCTGGTTGTAGTGCCCTCCGCCGATCGTGGCCCACATACCGCTCGCGATGTTTCCCTCGCCCCCGGCGACTGTGGCCCACTGGCCGCCGGCCTTGTTGTCCTGTCCCCCCCCCACACTCGCGTTGTTGGCGCTGGCCTCACTGTTCCAGCCGCCTGCTACGGTGGCCCAGTCGGCGCCGGCGGTATTCACCCAGCCTCCGCCAACGCTGGCGGCTCCGCCGCTGGCCGTGTTGCCATGCCCGCCCGCCACGGTGGTGTTCTCCCGGTTGGCGACGTTCTCGTAGCCGCCGCCGATGGTGGACTGATCACCGCTGGCACTGTTGTTCAGTCCCCCACCCACCGAGCAGGCAGCGCCGGTAGCCGAATTCTCACTCCCCCCGCCGACCGTGGCCCAGTCGGCAGCGGTTGCATTGCGGTCGCCCCCGCCGATCGTGCTGGCGGCACCCGTGGCATCGTTGCTCAGACCGCCGCCGACCGCGCTGTATTTATGTCGAGCCACGTTTCCCTGGCCCCCGCCTACCGTGGCAAAGAAGCCGTCGTCCGGCGATCCGTCTCCGGCGCCCACCTGGTTCGCCTCGCCCCCGCCCACCGTGCCGCCGAGGTCGGTGACCTGGTTGGGCCCGCCACTGCTCCCCCCGCCGCCGATCGTGGCTCCCTGGACCCCGTCGCTCACCCGATTGCCGCTGTAGCCGCCAATGACGTTAGGGCTGCCGGCCGTCTGCTGGGTGCGCATCCCGGGCAGGGCCAGGGCATAGGGGGCCGGGGTGAGGGGCTGACGCGGGTTGAGGGTCGCGTAGCTGCCGCTCCCCGCCGGGCAGCGCACGGCTATCTCCAGGTAGCGGGCATCCCCCTGGAAGGCACCGTCGCCAAAGTCGAGATAAACCGTGAAGGTACCATTGGCGACGCTGACTCCACCGGCCGTCTGGCTGCCCTTGAGGTTGCCGCCGACGGGTGCGTCCCACAAGCCCAACTGGAGGTCACATGGACCATCTACGGGCACGCCCGCCTTGCGCAGCATGCCCTGGTAGGTGAAGGCGGTGCCGACCACCCCTTCCGTTCGGCCGGCTGCCTGGGGCGCCGGACTCTGAGCCAGCGTCAGGCCGGCGACCAGGGTGAGCATCAGAACCAAGGCCACAACACTGAGAAGGCGCCTGTCACTCATTTGACCCTCCTTGAGTCCATCTACGATCTGGAGACCTGGCCGGCGGAGTCAGTTGCGCGTGTGGGCACGGGGGCCCGGGTCCGCAAGGCAGGATGGGCACATCGTTGGGCTGGGCGTCATCGGCGATGGTGTGGGACACGCGGCCGCGAACTAGTGCGTGCGGAAACCCTGACCCCGCTCGGATGAGTCCATTATAGCACGCGGCGAGCCGGGTGTCAACAGATCGCAGTTTCGACGAACGCCTGGAACGGAAATCAAGAAAGTCGTGGATGACGGGGGGTGGGCCACGTGGTAGACAGAACACCAGGCGCCCTCCTCTGCGGGAATCTCACGTCTTGTCAAACCGCTAGACTCGTGATATACTGGTCCTGGCTAATCCGGGCGAGACTTGGTTTACCGGTTCTCGCCAAGGTAAGGGTCTACGAGAAGGAGGGCTCGATGCAGGTATACGAAGGGATCGTCAAAGATCAAGTCGTGCTCTTGCCCGAGGGTGTACACCTGGCTGAGGGGCTGCGGGTGGAGGTGCGGGTGCCCAGGTCCGGGCAGGAATCGAGGGAGGCAATGTTCAAGAAAAGGTTGGTGGAGGCCGGCCTCCTCGAGAGGATCACCGAGCCATCCTGGGCACTGGTGGAGGAAAACCGCACCCCGATCCGAGTCAAGGGCAGGTCTGTATCGGAGCAAATCATCGAGGAGCGCCGGTAGATGGCTGTGTACTGCCTGGACACGAGTGCCCTCGTGAAGCGGTATGTGCAAGAAGCAGGAACGGCTTGGGTTGTGGGCCTCGCCGACGTGATCGCGGGGCCCGATCTGTACACCGCCCGGGTAACCGGTCCGGAAATGATTGCGGCCCTCTTTCGCAAAGCGCGGACCGGAGAGGTTTCCTTGGACAGGGCTAGGCGCTCGGCAGTGCACTTCCGAACAGACTGGTAGCAACAGCACTAGATCGTAGAAGTGACCGCCGCGGTTGCCGATCAGGCCATGGCCATGGCCGAAAGGCATGGCTTGCGCGGCTACGATGCTGTTCACCTGGCTGCCGCTGTCGCCTTGCAGCGGATGCGCGAGCGAATGGAGTTGCCGCCCCTCACTTTTGTTTCGGCCGATGCACAGCACCGGGAGGCCGCTGCCGCCGAAGGATTGCCGGTGGAAGACCCTGGCGCGAACCGCTGAGAGGTTCGTGCAGCTCGGCGAACTGGGGTTCCTGTGGCTGCCTGGCAGGCGGGCGCCCTGGGCCTCGTGTCCAGTGGGTTTGCTCGCCGCTTGCTGCCTTGACCTTCCTCCTCGTTTCCCGTGCGCGGACCGCGGCGGATGCAACCTTCCAGGCAGAACCGGGATCTTTTCCCTTCCCAGGTGCCTGGGATCACTGTGCCACACCGCAAGCGCCCTATCAACAGGCAAGAAACAGCTTCTGCGGGAAGAGGGTCTCTCTGGCCTGGTGCGCTCAGCGCCCTTCCCACACGTAGTCCAACGCCTCGCGGCGGAAACCAAATCCCTCCAGCAGCGGCGCTACCGAGCTGTTCAGGATCGGCTCGCCGTTCCACCGGCTCAGGATCATGCGGCGCAGGGTGCGTCCGGCGTGCTCCACGGGAAGCGCCGCGGCGCGGCGCAGCACCTCGAGCGACAGGCCCGGCAGGCTGGTGATCCGCTCGGCGCCCAGCTCTAACAGAAGCACGGGCCGGCCGTGCTGCAGGACGACATAGTTGGACGGGATGCGCGAGAAGCGGGCGGGGTCGCCCTCTGGCCGCCCCACACCAGGCTCAGCCTCCCCGCCCAGGGCCGGAGCTCCACCTGCCAGGCCGTCGTCCATGTCACCCCGCACGGCGGCCGCTGCCGGGCCGAAGACGTTAGCCGGGTCGCACGCGTTGAGCACCACCAGCTCATCGGCGAAAGAGGCTTCGGGACGGGTCCACTCGCGGAGCAAGTCCACCGCCTCGGGCAGGGCAAACTGGACTCCGGGCAGACCCTGCACAAAATAGCCGCGGCGCACATCGCCGCGCATCTCCATGAGCTGGAATTGGCGGTACAGGGCGCCCCAGTCCCAGCCGCCTTCGGGGTCGCCCTCCAGGCTCTGGCGAGTGACGATGCCGTAGCATTGCAGCAACTGCCGCGCCTGCCTGGCCAGGCGTTCCTCCACGGGCACGTCGCGCCCCCACACGCCAATGCGGTGCACCAGGCCCCAGCGACCCGGCCAGCCGGGCGCAGGGGCGCGCTCCAGGCGCCGGGCCACCGTCCGCCGCGCCGCGTACAAACCGCGCCGCACCAGCCGATGGCTCCTGCCTTGCTCCCCGGCTCCTCTGCTCCCCTGCTCCCCGGCTCCTCTGCTCCCCTGCTCCCCTGCTCCTTTGCTCCCCTGCTCCTCTGCTCCCCTGCTCCCCTGCTCCCCTGCTCCCCTGCTCCTCTGCTCCCTCGCCCCCTGCCACGCCTCCATCTCTGCCTGGAGCGAGCTGAGGGGTGCGCGCTCGGGCCCCGGCTCGCCGCCCCAGGCCAGCACCTGGCGCAGGGCATGAAGGGTGTCGTTGGTCACCAGCCCGGCCATGACCAGCTCAACCAACGCGGCGCTGAGCTGCCCTCCGAGCGCGCCGCCGTGGCTAGTGCCGAGGCCCGTGCCGGCCTGCAGGTCGGCGGTGAAGCACGCTCCCTCGACCTTCAAGAAATCGAGCACCGCCAAGGCCGCGGGCGAGAGGGGAGCCGCATCCGCCTCGGCCGGGGGCGGGGCGAGGAAGAGGTGGCCTTCGCCGCGAAAGAAGAAGCGCACGCGCGCGCGGCGCGGGTCTTTGCCTCCCGAGCCCACCCACACCAGGTCGCCGCGCTGGCACAGGTCCTCGAGCTCTCCGGGGTCGAATTCGTCCAGGCGCAGGGGCAGCAAGTCGCGCTCCCAGACGGCGCCGGGGGCCGGCACGCCGCGCATTTGCTGCAACAGGCGCACCAGCGCGTCGGCGCCCGACAGCCGCCGGGCGGGGTGCAGGTGCTGCCAGCGGGCCAGGAAATCGGCGTAGGCGTAGAGGCCCACCGGCTCCACCTCTTTGCGCAGCAGGGAGAGGGTGGCGCGATGGATGCGCTCCAGGTTGCGCCGGTCGCAGAATTCGGGCGCTGCCGTGGGCGGGGAAGCGGTGATGCGACCGCTGACGATTTCGCCGTTCTGGACGAGAGCAGCAAGGGCGGCGTCGAGCCAGGCGGGCTCCCAAGGGTAGCGCGCCAGCAGCCAGTCGCGGCTGAGCGGTCCGTGGGTGCTGAGGACGCGGCGCAGGATGGAGCGGCGCGCTTCGTCCCGCTCTTCCCCCCTATCTTGCCCCCTTTCCACTCCGGGGACAGGCCGGCCCTGCCCGGAGGGTGAGGGGGCAAGCTCGGCACTTTCAAAGGCGCCGCGGTAGGTGGGCGCGTGCTCGGCTAGGACATAGCGCGGGCCGGTGGGGAAATCAAGGAGCACGAGGCGGCCCTGGGCGACGAGGGCGAAGAGCCACCCCCCCTCAATCCCCCCCAGGTTGGGGGGGAGGTCAGACCCCCCCTCGGTCCCCCCAAGGTTGGGGGGGAGGTCAGACCCCCCTTCGCTCCCCCCCAGGGTGGGGGGGAAGGTGGACACCCCGTGGGGGGCAGGGAGCGGGTCTCCCCCTCCTACACTGGGAGGGGGTAGGGGGAGGGTGAACGGGTCTCCCCCTCCTACACTGGGAGGGGGTAGGGGGAGGGTAGCGCGCGCGGCGGCTTCTTCGGCCGATAGGTCGCCGAGGGCGAGGAAGAGGACGGCGAGCTCTTCTGCGGTGCGGGCGCGGGTGCCTTCGGCCAGGTGTTGCAGGCGCTCCTCGACGTCTCGGATCGCTTCGGGGCGGAGGAGGTCGGGCAGGGTGGCCTCGTTTAGCACCTGAGCCAGGGTGTCGCGGCCCATGAGCAGCGCCTGCATCTGCTGCTCGGCCTTGGGCTGATCCCATTCGTACATGTACTGGGCGATGAGGTCAAAGAGCAGGCCGGCGGCGACGGGGCTGGGCACCACCGTCTCGGCGGTGACCAGCTCGATCTGGCCGTTCTGGATGTCGCCCAGCACCTCCTCCAGGTGCTCCAGGTCGAGCACGTCGCGCAGGCAGTCGCGCACGGTTTCGATGACGATGGGAAAGTCCTGAAAGCCCTTGGCCGCAGCGAGAAGGTCCTTGGCGCGCAGGCGCTGGAGCCAGAAGGGGGTGCGTTTCTGGCGGCCCCGGGCGGGGGGCAGGAGCAGGGCGCGCGCGGCGTTCATGCGGAACTGGGCGCCAAAGACGGCCGAGTTGGGCAGCTCGGCCAGCAGCCGCTCGCGGGCCTCGGCCGGCCCCATGTCGCCGATGAGGTCCAGGGGCGGGTCGCGGTCGGTCTCCAGGAAACGGAAGAGGATGCCGTCGTCGCTGACCATCACCTCGGGCTGGCTGCCCAGCGCCTCGCGAAAAGCCTGGGCCAGGGCCAGCGCCCAGGGGCTATTGACCCGCGCCCCAAAGCAGGAATGGATGACCAGTCGCAGGTCGCCCAGCGGGTCGGCGAACAGCTCGGCGATGACCGTACGGTCGGAGGAGATGGCGCGCAGCACCTCCAGTTGGTGGCGGACGTACTCCACGGCGATGCGCGCCGAGCTCAGGTCCAGGCAGTGCTCGCGCTGCAGCCAGTCGACTGCGCCCTGGTACTGTTCCGGGAAGTCGTGCGGCGCAGGCTCCTGGCCCGCCTGCCCCGCGGCTGCGGGGCCGGCGTCCTGGATGCGCTGCGCCAGCTCGCGGCGGAAGCGGCCGTAGATCAGCCCCAGGTGATAGTCGCGGCGCACGGCGTCGCCGCGCCAAAAGGGCATGCGCGGCAGGTTCCCCGGCGCCGGCGCGACGATCACCCGGTCCTCGGTAATCTCCTGGACGCGCCAGGTGTTGGCCCCCAGGGTAAAGACGTCGCCCGGCTTGGTTTCGTAGACGAACTCTTCGTCCAGCTCGCCCAGCCGCGTTTTGCGGTCGGGCAGGTAGGCGGCAAAGCTCCCCCGGTCGGGGATCGTGCCCCCGTTGCGCACGGCAATCAGCCGGCTGCCGGGCAGCGCGGCCAGCCGGTCGTGGACGCGGTCCCAGGCGATGCGCGGGCGCAGCTCGCGAAAGGCGCTGCTGGGGTAGCGGCCGGTGAGCATGTCCAGCACGGAATGGTAGAGCTCGACGGGCAGCCGGTGGTAGGGATAGGCGCGGCGCAGCACCTGGAAGACCTGCGTCACGTCCCAATCCTCCACGCCGACCATGGCCACGATCTGCTGGGCCAGGACGTCGAGGCAGTTCTGCGGGGCGAGGCTGGGCTCGACGTCGCCCTGGAGCATGGCCCGGGCGATGGCCGCCGATTCCAGCACGTCCTCACGGTGAGTAGGGTAGATGCGCCCCACCGAGGTCTGGCCTACCAGGTGGCCGGAGCGGCCCACGCGTTGCAGCCCGCGCGCCACCCCGTGGGGCGACTGGAGCTGCACCACCAGGTCGACGCTGCCGATGTCGATGCCCAGCTCCAGCGACGAGGTGCCCACCAGCGCCGGCAGGCGGCCCTCCTTGAGCGCCGTCTCCAGGTGCAGCCGCGCCTCGCGGCTGATGCTGCCGTGGTGGGCGCGAAAGGGGCCGCCGACAGCGCCTGTCCCGAATAAGCCGGCGGCTTGCACGACCCCGCCTTCTCCCAGCGCTTCGGGGCCGCCCGCCCCGCCCGCCTGGCGATCCAGCCACACCTCGTTCAGCCGGTCGGCGGCGCGCTCGGCCTGCCGGCGGCTGTTGGCAAAGATGAGCGTGGTCTTGTGGCTCTCGATCTGGTCCAGCACCTGGGGAATGATGGCCGGCCAGATGCTGCCGCCGGGCAACTGGTTGAAATCGTCGACGGCGGAGATCACCTTCAGGTCCATGGGCTTGATCATGCCGGCGTCGACAATGGTCACCGGGCGGGGGGCAAATTCACGAGGCGCACCGGGGCGAGATCCTTCGTCGTTGGGCTCCGCAGAATTGCCGGCGAGTGGGGCGCACCCGCCGAGGAAGCGGGCGACTTCGTCGAGGGGGCGCTGCGTGGCCGACAGGCCGATGCGCTGCACGGGGCCGCCGGCCAGCTCGACGACGCGCTCCAGCGACAGCGCCAGGTGGACGCCGCGCTTGGTGCTCACCAGGGTATGGATCTCGTCGACGACGACGGTGCGCACGGTGCGGAACATGGCCCGCGCCAGGGGGCTGGTGAGCAACAAGTAGAGCGATTCGGGGGTGGTGATGAGGATGGGCGGCGGGTGCTTGGCCATCTGCTGCCGGGCCGAAGAGGGCGTGTCGCCGGTGCGCACCAGCACGTCCAGGCGGGGCAGGGGCGTGCCCTGTTCCTCGGCCACGCGGCGGATGCCGGCCAGCGGCACGCGCAGGTTGCGCTGCACGTCGTTGTTCAGCGCCTTGAGCGGCGAGATATAAAGCAGACGGACGCCCTCCTGGGTCGCTTCGCGCCGGTTGCCCGCTCCCTTCTCCCTGCTCCCCGCTCCGGGCTCCTTGCTCCCTGCCCCTTGCTCCCTGCTCCCTGCTCCTTGCTCCCCGCTCCCAGCGCCCTGCTCGCGACACAGCTCGTCGATGCCCCACAGGAACGCGGCCAGCGTCTTGCCCGAGCCAGTGGGCGACAAGATGAGAGTGTTCTCGCCGCGCTGGATGGCCGGCCAGCCCAGCGCCTGCGGCGGCGTGGGCTGGCCAAAGGTCTGGCGGAACCAGATCTTGACGGCGGGCAGAAAGAGATCCAATGGGTCAGGCATTCGAGACAACCATCCTACCCGATTCTACCACGGGGCCATGACAACGTCAAACCAGACCATTTGTTCTACGACCCCCGGTTCCGGCGGACAGGCTGCGCCAGGAGCGAGCACGAATGGCGCCCCCCAGCGGCCTATGGAGACGGAGGGCCTTGGGCGGCCTGGTCCTGCGGCTTGCGCCGTCGCCGGCGGGTTACCAACAGGAGCGGCCCGACGCCGACTACGGCAGCAGCCGTGAGAAAACTGCCCAAGCGCGCCCACTGCTGGGGCTCGAATTGGACGGTCAGCTCGTACGTTCCGGCCCTATCGAGGGCAAAGCCATTGATGACGCCATACAGAGGCACGCTGGCGGCCTCCAGGCCGGGGCCGGACGCGACCCACTGGGGATCGTAGGTCTCCGCCAATGCCACCAGCGCCGAGCGCTCTGTGCGCACCCGCACGCGGTAGCGCGTTGGGTCGAGCTGCTCGTAGACGATCTCAGCCGGCGGGCCTGGCGCGTCAAACAGCGCATCGGGTGTCAGAGCGGGGCTGTTGGTATAGAGCAGGAACGTGTCCACCACCACGTCCCCGGCCGCTTCGATGCGGACCGGCAGCGACCCGACGTCCAGGTGCACCGGGTCAACGGTGAGCCACGTTAGGTCGCCCCCGGGCGGTGAGTCGTGGATGGCCCGCTGAGACGTGCCCAGGGTCACCGTAATCGGCGCCGAATCGGGCGGCATAGCCGCCCGCACGGCGACGGCATAGTCCCCGGCCAAGAGGAGGTCGAGGGTGGTGCTGATGGGCGCCCCCGGCTTGACGACTACGGCCTGGCCGGCGCTCAGGACGGCCGCACCCCGCGCCGTTTCCGCCTTCTGCGCGTCAAAGTCGGTCTCGGCCTCCAGCAGGTAGATATTCGGCACGCTGGCGGCCAGCCCTTGCCGGCGAGCCTCCAGGTTAGCCATCTCCCCCTCGGAGATCAGGGCCAGGGCGTTCACCGCGGCAAAGCCATCCCGATTCTGGAGGCCGATGGTGTGCCGGCCGGCCGCCAGCTCGGCCGTCCCGGCGTCGGTCCAGGCGAAACCGGTGATGGCATCGCCGTCCTCCAGGAGGGCGAAGGGCCGGCCGTCCAGCGACAGGAGCAGCTCGCCGGCGTTGGGATGGCGCAGGGTGCGCACCCAGAGGTGATATCGCCCCGGCTCGCCGAGGCGCGCCGGCACCTCGAGCACGGGCTGGGCGTCCGGCCCGCTAGCCTGGGGGAGGCTGGCGTGGGCAACCATGCCCTGACCGTAGTCAAACGCCCACTGCACGATGCCATAGTCACGCAGGACGAACTGCCAGTCGCCCTGGTAGATGTCGAAGCGCGACCAGGCCTGCTCCACGGCGCCGTGGATGGTCTGGCCGGCCGGGGCCAGCAGGCGCTCGGCAGGGAGAAGGGCAAAGGTCAGGTCATCGGCTGCATCACGCTTGAGCAGCAGCCCGTCCACCTGCGCCGGGAAGGTCCCATGGTTCCGGCTGGCATCAAACAGGATCGCGTTCTCCGCGGGGTGGAAGCCCTCCAGCGTGCTAAGCGAGGTGAGAAGCGACAGATCGCCCGTGGTCAGGAACACCTGTTGCGGCACGAACAGCGGCGGTGCCACCTCGGCCGCTTCGTAGATGGAGACAAAGTCGTCTTGCCAGGCCAGGCGCATGTCCTGCTGCTCAGTGAACCGCGTGGCCCATTCCCGCTCGCCCCCTTCGAGGAGCACCACCACCGGTTCGACCCCGGTGTGGATGTGGGGGGTGAGGATGTCGTCATGAAAGGCTACGTAGCGGGTGTTCAGCGGAGCGAGCAGCTTGCCAAAGTTGGCGGTTTGGCCTTTGGCCAGCGTGTCGTAGGCATAGGAGTAGTAGAGCACAGGGTGACGGTTCCAGTTGGTGTCGATGGACGGTTGCGGCGACAGCGACGCATAGACCGCACCGCTGGGCCGCGGGTTCCAGGTCAACTCGCGGCCATTGGTGACCGGCATCCAATTGACCTTAAAGTCTCCCTCCTGGCCGGCCAGCCATTGGTACGCCGCTTCCATCGGCTTGGGCAGCGAGACCGGCACCAACGCCCCGCGCATGTCGCCGGTGAACGAAGGCCAGGCGAAGAGGGGCACTGCCACAACGGTTCCGGCCAGCGCCAACATGGCCGTCGCCGCTCGCCGGTTGGCCAAAGGGTGCCGCCAGGAGCAGGTCAGCGCGCGTGTGGCCAACTCGGCCAGGGCAAAGGCGGCTAGCCCGCTGTAACCGAGGCTGAGAAAGACGTTCCACTTGGACGCCACGCGAAAGAGCCAGCGGAAGGCCGCCGGAACAAGTCCGCCGAACACGAGCGACTGGTACAGGCCCCCCAACGGCGGCGCTACCCCCTTGGCCAGGAGGATGCCGCCGATCGCGAATGCAGCCAGGGTCCAGACCTGCCAGTGGCGGCGGAACCAGACCACGCCCGCCAGCGCCAGGGCGGGGATGGCCCAACTGGCCAGCGCCCACGGCAGGCTGAGCA
>Ga0315286_10001672_pt1 | contig 20196 bp, 18 predicted proteins | sample YL17G10_0_MG_FD_205038 | JGI IMG/M metagenome (GOLD analysis project Ga0315286, IMG submission 205038) | Sediment microbial communities from Yellowstone Lake, YNP, Wyoming, USA - YL17G10_0 | ecosystem: Environmental > Aquatic > Freshwater > Lake > Sediment | place: USA: Wyoming | collected... | reverse complement strand
GACGGGGACCTCCCTCCCGTCGAGGTACCACTCGTCCATGGCCCAGAAATGGCCGTTGCGGATGTCGATCCCCAGGTCGTTCACGATCTGCGCGACCAGGGGAAGCTGCTCGGTCGGGCCGACCGGTCCGCAGATCCCCGCCGGCTCGCTGTCGGTTGCCAGCCGCCAGGCGGCGATATATTCGAGGGCCTCGGCCACGTAGAAGGTCTCGATCGTGTCGTAGATCTTCACCGCGAACCCGGGACGGGAGAGTTCACCCAGGTCGTCGGCTGAAAGACGGGCGGCGTCCCTCAGGAGCTCGTCGTCAAGGGTCGTGTAATCCCACCAGCCGGCAGCAACTTTGCTCTCTCTTCTCATGAAAACGCCTCCTTTAAATTGGTGAAAATCCCCAGGTGCAAAGCCCTTTTGCCCGCCCCCTCGCCCGTCTTACTTCGCCTTTCTCCCGATTGCGTAGGCCCCGAAGTGGTAGATCCCGTTGGACTCGAGAAATACGCCGACGACGAGGATGACGAACTTGGCCCAATCGTAAGGCTCGGCGGAGAGGGCCCTCCAGAGGGACAGCAGGATCGTGAGCACCGCCGAGATGACCAGGGCCTTCGTCCCTTTCAGGCCCAGCCATTTTTTGATCGCCTGCGTGATAGGAACGACGATGACGGAGAGGGCGAGGATTTCCATCACTAATTGCGGTGTGATCATGTTCAAACCTCCTTTTCGGTCGATTGTACGGATAGTAAGCCGGATTTTTAAAAAACACAAGTGGTCATTGACAAGAAGTTCCGGTTGCGTTTTTGGCGTAGTTTTGTATACTATAGGTTTTGGGATGCTGCACATACACTGCGAAAGGGGAATGGTACATGGGAGAAGAGAGATACCTTCTGGGGATCGATTTCGGGACCGATTCGGTCAGGGCGATCGTCGTCGATTCGAAAAACGGGAAGACCCTCTCCTCGAAGGTCGAGACCTTCAAGCGGTGGGGGGAGGGAAAATACTGCGATCCGGCGCGAAACCAGTTCCGCCAGCACCCCCTTGACTATATCGAGGGGCTCGAGGCTGCGGTGCGAAAAGCCCTCGACCGGGCGGGGAAGGGGGCCGCGAAGAAGGTTGCCGGCATCGGGGTGGACACGACGGGTTCGACGCCGGCTCCCGTCGATAAAAACGGGACGGTGCTCGCCCTCAACAAGGAGTTCCGGGACAACCCCAACGCCATGTTCGTCCTCTGGAAAGACCACACGGCGGTCGAGGAGGCGGAGGAGATAAACCGGACGGCGAGGAGCTGGGGGGGCGTGGACGTGACGAAGTACGTCGGGGGCGTCTACTCCTCGGAGTGGTTTTGGGCGAAGATCCTCCACGTCTTGAGGACGGACGAACAGGTGAGAGATGCGGCCTACTCCTGGGTGGAGCACGCCGACTGGATCCCCGCCCTCCTCACGGGGAACCTCGGCCCCCTCGCCATGAAACGGGGGGTTTGCCCGGCCGGGCACAAGGCGATGTGGCACAAAGAGTGGGGAGGGCTGCCCCCCGAGGAGTACCTCGTGAAGGTCGATCCTTTGCTGAAGGGGCTTAGGGCGAGGCTCTATACCGGCACCAGCACCTCCGACGAGAAGGCGGGCGGGCTCACCGCGGAGTGGGCGCAAAAGCTCGGCCTCGAGCCGGGGACCGCGGTCGCCGTTGGCGGCTTCGACGCCCACATGGGCGCCGTCGGGACCGAAATTACGCAAAAGACATTCGTGAAGATCATCGGGACCTCATGCTGCGACATGGCGGTCGCCCCCGCGGAGGTCATCGGCGACAAACTCGTCGCCGGGATCTGCGGTCAGGTGGACGGATCGATCATCCCCGGGATGATAGGGCTCGAGGCCGGGCAGAGCGGGTTCGGGGACGTCTACGCCTGGCTGAAGAACGTCCTCATGTGGCCCCTGGACACCCTCCTCGCGAACTCGAAGGATCTCGACAAAAAGACCGCGAAAAAAATGAGAGACGAGATCGAGGAGAAGATCGTGCCCCGCCTCTCGGAGGAAGCGGCCAAGCTCGAGTCCGACGAGACCGTGCCGCTCGCCCTCGACTGGCTCAACGGGCGGCGCACGCCCTACGCCGATCAGAAGCTGAAAGGGGCCCTCGTCGGGATAACCCTTGGGACGACGGCGGCGGGGCTGTTCAAGGCCCTCGTCGAGTCGACGGCCTACGGGGCGAAGGCGATCATCGACCGTTTTCACGAGGAGGGAGTCGATTTCGACGAGGTGGTGGCGTCGGGCGGCATCCCGAAGAAGTCCCCCTACGTCATGCAGGTGCTCGCCGACGTGCTCAACATGCCGGTCAAGGTGGCGGAGGCGGAGCAGGCACCCGCTCTCGGGGCCGCGATGTTCGCGGCCGTCGCCGCGGGCGTCTACCCGAGCATCCACGAATCGCAGAGGGCGATGGGGAACGGCTTCAGCACCACATTCCATCCCGATTCGGCCAAAGCGGCGCGGTACGCGGAGCTGTACACGAGGTACAGGGAGCTCGGGAGTCTTCTCGAGGATCAGCTGAGGAAATAAGGGGGGGAGTCTGAAGCCATGAACCAAAAGCGGATCGCCGAGCTCAGGGAATCGGTTTACCGGGCGAACATCGCGCTCAACGAGAAAGGGCTCGTGGTCTACTCCTTCGGGAACGCCTCGGGGTTCGACAGGGAGAGCGGTCTCGTGGCGATAAAGCCGAGCGGGGTCGACTACGGTGAGCTATCGCCCGCGAACATGGTGCTGCTCGACCTGGATGGGAGGATCGTGGAGGGGGACTTAAACCCCTCTTCCGACACGAAAACGCACCTCAGGCTCTACAGGGCCTTCGAAGGGATCGGGGGGGTCGTTCATACCCACTCGCGCCACGCGACGGCCTGGGCGCAGGCCATGCGCCCTATCCCCTGCCTCGGCACCACCCACGCGGATTACTTTCACGGCGAGATCCCCTGCACCGAGGTGATCTCCGACGAGCGGATCGCCCGCGATTACGAGGACTGCACCGGTGCGCTCATCGTGGACACCTTCAAACCCCTCGACCACGCGAGCATGAAGGCGGTCCTCGTCGCCTGCCACGGCCCCTTCACCTGGGGGAAGGACCCGAAGGAGGCGGTTTTCATGAGCGTGATGCTCGAGGAGATCGCCCGGATGAGCATGTTCTCGGTGCTCCTCAATCCCGGAGCGGGCAACATCAAGCGGACGCTGCTCGACAAGCACTACCTGAGGAAGCATGGGAAAAATGCGTACTACGGGCAGAAGGAGAAGTCATAGGGGGTAACGGTGTTCAATTATTCGTCCTGCCTCAGCGTCCAGCCGCGGATGGCGAGGAATTCCGCGCGGCCTAGAAGCCCGCTGAGGGTGATCTCGAGCCCTCCGGTGCGATCTCCCTCGCCCCTCATGAGCAGCATGTCGGAGACCGGCACCCTGAAGCTCTTGACGGTGAACCCATCCTTGTCCGTCAGGTCGACGTGGAAGGCGGCCCTGCCGCCGGATCTCATCCTTTTCACCCCCTCCGCGTAGGGCTTGAGGGTGACCCTGCAGTAGAGCCTCCCATCCGCCCACTTGAGGATCGGAAGGGCCTTGGCCCCGCTTCCCGGGAGCGTCTTCGCTTCGAACTCACCCTGCCTTTTTGGGGCGGCTTCGGCCGCCGCCGTCTCCTTCCGAGCGCCCGCGCTTTTTTCCGAAACCCGGTCCGGCGTCTTCGTCTCGGACGGCCGCAGTCTCGGCAGCCGCAGCCTGAACTTCTTGAAGACCCGGCCTCCGGGCAGCCTTCCCTTCTCGACCCTCGTGAAACTCCCGTCTTTGTGGACGAGCGTGGCCTCGCCCGTCCACCGCTCGAGGAGGAGCGCCGAGCCGTCCAAGACCGTCACCTTGTACCTGAGCGTGATCGCCGCGAGCCCCAGGGCGAGGAACGCGAAAACAACGGCCGCCGTGAAAATCGCGCGCGTGACCCGCGGCATCCTTTCATTGCCTCCACTCATCGAATCTCCCCCCTTCTCGTCGGTTACGTCCATGCCGCCCTATCCCTCCCGAATGGATGGTGTTTCCCGCGCCGCTTATCGCAGCACCTTCTTTATCGAGGACCTATTCGCGTCCGTTTCGGCGTCCACTATGAGAAAAGAAGGCATTCCGTCCGTCACTCCCTCCACGGCGGGGAGAAGAACGACCCTCCTGTCGTTGTTCGCCTCGTCGAGCATCTTGTTCACCGGTTGGAAGGTCTCTATCCTGAGGCTCCCCTCGACGAAGGACGCGGTGATGAAACCGAAGCTCGTGCCCGCGCCGGCGGGGTCCGCCGGGTCCGTCGAGTAGACGACCAGGCGCGGCTTTCCGCCGATGCGTGCGCCCCAGAGCGAGACGAACTGCGAGTCGTTGTAGGTGGGTATGCCGGTGCTGAAGAGCCTCGTAAAACCCCCCTCGGATTGCTTCAGGGCCACGATCCCGCCGCCGGATTCCCGCCCGCCGATTTCGGCGATGATTTCGTCCTTTCCGTCCCCGTCCAGATCGAAGAGGACGAGTTTTTTGACCGGCAGGGGCCGGTCGTAGGAGGTTTTTTCCTTCATCTGGAATCTCCCCCGGCCCGGCTCTATCCTGTTCGCTTCGATGATGTAGGTGACGGTCCCGTCGTTGCCGGCCGTCTTGCTTTTCCTGAGGGAGACCAGGAAGGGGTTCGTCCCGTCGAGCGTTCCGAGCGAGACGATGGGGGAGTTCAGTTTGAACACGAGGCGGAGCAGACCTTTTTCGGCGTCATAGGTATAGAGGTTCGTGAATTGCGCGCTCGCCGCCGCGAGGACGGGAAAATCGAGGGAACGGGTGGCGAGGAGGTCGACCCTGTCGACCTGGACACCCCGCATGTCGATCGAGTAGACTCTTTTCAAGCCGCTGCCGGAGCCGGCACTTTCCTGCTCGAATCCCTGGAGCGTGAAGGACCGCCCTCCCGGCGGCCGTCGGCCGGGCGAACCGCCCGTTAAAAAAAGCAGCTCCGTCTTGCCGCTCCGGTCGAGGTCGCCCGCCGTGACCCAGAGGGGGACCCCGTCGATCGTCCCGATCTCCGCGAGCCGCGCCTGAACTTCGGCGGTGAACGCTGCGACGGGTTCCAGGGGTTCGGCAGCACCGTTTCCTATGCGAGAGCCGGGCCCCTGCGCCGCGCCTTCTCCCGCCCCCTTCTTTTTCAGAAACTGACCGAATACCCACCCCTCGAGCCCGCCGCTCTCCGTGTCCAGCCTGACCTGGTACCAGTAGCTCTTCGTGCCCCCGATCTCCTGCGGTTTTTCGCCGCGTCCGAGCACCGTGAGCTCGGTCCCGCTGCTCACCTTGGTGATGATCCTGTGCTCGAGAGTGGGGCCGCTTCTCACGCGCACGTAGTCTCCGCTCACGACCGCGCGGTCGCCGATCAGGAGCGGACTTGTGCCCGGCGCCTCCCCGGCAAGCGAGCCTACCGTGGAGGCGCCGCCCTGTCCGGAACCGGTCTGCTGGGGGATGAGCGGCCGTGCCGTGAGAAAGACCGCGCAGGCCGCGGCGACGAAGATGAGAAGCCTATTTTTCACCATGGGAGATTTGACCTTGAAAAAGAATCGACCCGCTATTATGTTTATCGTACCGACGGGGAAAAAATAAAGCCCTCAAAACGACAAAGAACGGAGGAATTGGTGGAAAAAGTCCTCATAAATAGAGAGCGCTGCAAGGGATGCGAGCTGTGCATCGGTGCGTGCCCTAGGGAAGTGCTCGTCATGTCCGACGATTTCAACCGCTCCGGATACCACTTCAGCGTGTACAGGAACAAGGAGAGCTGCACAAGCTGCACCTTCTGCGCGGTTATCTGCCCGGACGTGTGCATCGAGGTGTACAAATAAGCTCCGCACCGGGGGATTACGGCATGAGTGAACGTGTTTTGATGCGCGGAAACGAAGCCCTCTGCGAAGGGGCCATTATCGCGGGGTGCCGGTACTATTTCGGGTACCCTATAACGCCCCAGAACGAGGTCCCGGCGTACATGTCGAGGAGGCTCCCGGAGGTGGGCGGGTGTTTCCTCCAGGCCGAGAGCGAGATCGGGTCGATAAACATGCTCTGGGGCGCCTCCTGCGCGGGAAAAAGGGCGATGACGTCCTCCTCCTCCCCCGGGATCAGCCTGATGCAGGAGGGGATATCGTACCTTGCGGGCGCCGAGCTTCCTGCGGTAGTGGTGAACATCATGAGGGGAGGGCCCGGGCTCGGGAACATCTCATCCTCCCAGTCGGACTACTTCCAGGCGACGAAGGGCGGCGGGCACGGCGATTACCGCTGCATCGTGCTCGCCCCATCGACGGTGCAGGAGATCGCGCAGCTGATGGTTGACGCCTTCGACCTCGCCGACGTCTACAGGACGCCCGTCATCGTCCTCGGAGACGGGGTGCTCGGTCAGATGACGGAACCCCTTGTCCTCCCCGAACCTTCGAAGCGGAAGATACCGAAAAAGGACTACGCGCTCGACGGCGCGAAGGGGAGGGAGGCCAGGATCATCCGGAGCGTCAGGCTCACCCCCGATGACGCCCTCGAGAAGCACAACTTCCATCTCCAGGAGAAGTTCAGGGAGATCGAGCGCAATGAGGTGCGCTGCGAGCCGTACATGCTCGACGACGCCCGGATTGTCATCGTCTCATTCGGGATGTCGTCGAGGGTTTCGAAGGCCGCTATACACACGGCGCGTCAAAAGGGGATGAAGGTCGGCCTGTTGAGACCCGTCACGCTGTGGCCCTTCCCGACGACGGCCGTCGAGGAGCTCGCGAAAAACCCCCGGGTGAAGGCCTTCATCGACGTGGAGATGAACTTCGGACAGATGATCGAGGACGTAAAGCTCGCCGTGAGCGGGCGCAAGGAGGTCCGCTTCTACGGGCGCACGGCCGGGATGCTCCCCGACGAAGACGAGCTCCTCGCAAAGATCGCGGAGGTGTATGGATGAAACGCCTGTACTCGAGACCCGAATCGCTCAAGGACGTGGAGATGTCCTACTGCCCCGGCTGCGGCCACGGGATCATTCATAAGCTTATCGCCGAGGTCATCGACGAGCTGGGCATCCGGGAGAAGACTATCATCGTGGGGCCCGTGGGTTGCTCGGTGTTCATCTACGAGTACTACAACTGCGACGGGACCGAGTCCTCTCACGGGAGGGCGCAGGCCGTGGCCACCGGCATGAAACGGGCCCTTCCCGACAGGGTGATCGTCACCTACCAGGGGGATGGAGACCTCGCCGCGATCGGCACCGCCGAGACCATCCACGCCGCGAATAGGGGCGAGAATTTCACAACCGTATTCGTGAACAACGCCATCTACGGCATGACCGGGGGCCAGATGGCCCCTACCACCCTCCCGGGGCAAAAGACCACGACCTCGCCCTTCGGGAGGGACACGGCGAGCACCGGCTACCCTCTGAAGGTGTGCGAGATCCTGAGCCGATTCGAGGCCCCGGCGTACGTCGAGCGGACATCGGTGCACGACGTGAAGCACATCCTCAAGACAAAGAAGGCCATACGAAAAGGGATCGAGTACCAGATGAAGGGGTTCGGGTACAGCTTCGTCGAAGTGCTGTCGATGTGCCCGACCAACTGGGGGATGAGCCCCGTCAACGCCGCGAAGTGGGTGGCCGATGCCATGATCCCGTACTACCCGCTCGGGGTCTACAAGGACCGGGGCGGGGAAGGGGAGAGGGCGGCAGGGGCGGAGAGGATTGAACCGCGGAAGGAACCTGTCGTGAGGGAGAAAGTGCTATGACCGAAAAGATCATCATCGCCGGGTTCGGCGGGCAGGGGGTGATCCTCGCCGGCAAGATCCTCGCTTACGCGGGGATGATCGAGGGGAAGTACGTGTCGCACATCCCCGCCTACGGTGCCGAGATGCGGGGCGGCACGGCCAACTGCTCAGTGGTCGTTTCCGACCGGGAGGTCGCCTCTCCCCTCGTTCCGAAGCCTACGAGCCTGATCGCCATGAACCAGCCCTCCCTCGAAAAGTTCGAAGGGGTCGTCGTCCCTGGAGGAAAGATCTTCGTCAACGAGTCGCTCATCCCGGTCAAATCGAAAAGAACCGACGTGGAGATCTTCTACATCCCGGCGAACAACCTCGCCGAGGAGGCGGGGAGCGGGAAGGCGAGCAACATGGTGATGATGGGGGCCTTCATCGCGGCGACAGGCGCGGTGGACGCGGGCGATTTCAAGAAATCCGTTCCCGCTGTCGTCTCCGCGCGGAACCTCAAGCTAAACGAGATCAACCTCAAGGCCTTCGACCTCGGCTACGGTTTCAAGACTGCCGGTTAGCCCGGAATCCCTTTTTAGAACGACGATTGGAGGTTGAGGTAGGCGGAGAAGATGTCCCTAGACTGGCTGATGAGGTTCAGGTCAACCTTGATTTTCCAGACAATCCCCGAGCTGAAGAACGAGATGTAGGGGCCGAGCGAAACCCCGAGCTCATCGAGCGAGTCGGTGCGGATGTTCAACTCCCCCCCGGTCGTAAAGGTGCCCTTTTTCGAGGTGTTCGAGAGGTCGAAGTTGAAGTCGATGTCGTTCGTCTCCCCCGTGTCCGCGTACAGTCTCGTCACATAGTCGTAGTGGATCCGGGGCCTCGTGAATACCGAAAGCCAGAGGTCCCAGCGGTTCATCTTGAACCACTCCTCGGCAAGGAAATAGAAATCGTCGAAAGTGATGCTCCTTCCCTCTTCGATCGTCAGGGTCCCCACGGTGAGGGATAACTCTATCTCGTTCCCGCTGAAGGTCAGCATGGTCCCCGCCCTGTAGACCTGGCTCGAAACGCCCGTGAACAGCTGGAACCCCAAAGAGTCCGAGCCGGCGGAGTAGGTGAGGTCCATAGAGTCGATGTACTCGCTCCCCACCCTCTGGTAGGCGGATAGCCCCGCGGCCATCCGCTCGGTAATGTGCCCGGTGAAGAGGAGCCCCGTGCCGGCGACGGGGTAGTACCCCACGTATTCGAACCCTCCCCTGTGGTAGAGGTGCCCCTTGTAGTGCATCCCCTCGCCGAGGGTCTCGTAGAATCCCGTGAAATAGGTGATGTCGAGAAACTGCAAGACGTCGCGAACGGAAGCATTTGCACCGTCGAACAGGACGGCCTGGGCCGGGTCAGTCTCGACGGCGAGGTTGTAGTACTTGAACGTGACCTCCGCCTGGTATTTGTTTCCCCCGTCGAAGGTGAGGCCGAAATCCGCCCGGGTTTCGATCTTCGCATCCGCGTTGACCCAGGAGGTGAGGTCGAACACGGGGACGAAGACGTTCGCGCCGCAAGCCCCCCACGCGGGGAAGGCGAAAAAGATGAAGAAGAGGGCGGTGAGACGCGGTTTTTTGGTGCGGCCCGCGCGGGTATCTGTTTTTCGCCTCATACCTGGAAGTATAGGGCATGCCCTCGGAGATTTCAAAAGAAATACAATCACTTCGTGAACAGCGTGTGGAGGATGCCGCCGAGGGACTCTTCGAGACGGCTGGTGAAGGCGAAGCGGCCGGCGCGGGAGAGGAACCTGAGCTTCTGGGGGGACTCTTCTTTCTGGCTGACCCGGAACTCGTCGAGGAGGATGCGGTAGCTGGAGTTTTCGGGCTCGTAGCTCACCGCCTCCTCGAGGAAGAACTCGGCCCGAGCGATCTTCCCGAGGTTGTAGTTGCAGATGGCGCAGTACACACAGGTCGCCGCGAGGCGCTTCTGCTCCTTCAGGAGGTTGTAGGCCTCGAGGAAGAAGTGGACGGCGTTCTCCCAGAGCTTCAGGTTGTAGAAGGTGTACCCCGCGTCGAAGAAATACTTGCCGTTCGCCTCGTCGAGCTCGGTGGCGCGCACGAGAGGGTCGGCCGCCTTCCGGTATTCGCCGATCTCGCAGTAGGCGAGCCCAAGGAGGTTGTAGAGGGTGGGGTTCTTCGCAAACTTCAGGGCCTGCTCGAAGTAGAGAATGGCGTTGGTGAAATTCCCCACGTTGAACGAAGTGATCCCCCGGTAGAGGGCGTCCTTGGCGTCCTTTGAGATGTCCTTTTCGGTCGAGGTGGAGGAGGGGGTCCGCTTTTTTCCTTCACCCTGGAGGGCTTCGTACCCCTCTTCGCCGGTGAGGGCGTGGTAGGCCTCGTTTATCTCCTTGAACTTCTCCTCGGCCAAGTCGGCAAGAGGGTTCCCCTGGTGCTTGTCGGGATGGTACTTCGCGGCGAGCTTCCGGAATGCCTTTGCGATCTCCTCCCTCGAAGAGCCCCGCTCGACGCCGAGTATTTTAAAGTAGTCTTTTTCCACGTTTTTATCCGTTTATAGGAATTATAACACGGGGCCCCGATTATTGCAAACACAAGCTCTTTTTATTCCGATAATTGTACTACCAATGAAAAGAATTATTTATATCACCCTGCTCCTCGGTTTTGCGTGCGCGCCCGTCTATGCGCGCGACATCGGTTTCATGGGGATCAGCATCGGCATGACCCGTGAGCAGGTCCTGAGCTACACCGACGAGAAGAAGATCATCGAGGTGCCGAAGAACAAGGACGTGGAGTTTTTCCCCGTTGAGGAGCGCAAGATCCTCACCCTTTCGGTACGCCCCGAAATCCCCCAGATGTACCTCCAGTTCTACAATGAGAAGCTCTACGCCATCACCGTGATCTTCGACGAGAAGTACCTCGATTACTTCGCGCTTGCCGGCTCCCTCGCCGAGAAGTACGGCGGGTACACCGCCTTAAGTCCCTCCTGGCGGAAATGGGAGTTCGAGGGGGTGGAGATCAAGGTGGAGAAGCCCGCCGTGGTGAAGTACATCGCCCTCAATGAGTTCCTCGAGGTCACCGATTTCAAAAAGGACGAGGGGTATACGGCATCCGAGCGAAGGAAAATGTTCCTCGACGGATTGTAGAACCGGGGTTTTACGGTCAGCCGGCCTCACGCTTCCTTTCTGAACGCGAGGGCAGCCGCCTTCAGCGCCTTCAGCCTCGCGGCCGTGAACCCCACGCTTCCGAGAACGTACACGCTCTTGTTATGGAAGAGGGGTTCCTCCGCGACGGGGAAGGGGGATGACCTCACCGCGTCCTCCCACACCGCAGTGCCCGGGATCGGCGAGAAATAGGAGAGGTAAGGGCTTCCCCCCGAGCGGTTGACGAACTCGAGGGTGCGCTCGACGTCGCCGGCGTCCTGACCCGGGAGCCCCGCGAGGACGTAGGTCCCGATCTCGCGGCGGTCGAACCCCGCGTCTCTCAGGCGGGTGACGGCCTTCCGGTAATCACCGCTCGACGTTTTCCCCCCCGTTCTCCTCTGGAGGTCTTCGTCGCAGGTCTCGAGCCCGATCCAGATATCCTTCGTCCCCGCCCGGCGGAGCAGCCGCGCGACCCCGGGCGTTAGGAACCGCGCGTGGACGCCGTTCGGGAAGCGGATTGAAAGGCCGGGTACCCGGGAGGCGATCTCCTCGAGGAGCAAAACCGCGTGCAGCTCCGATTGATAGAGGAAGGCGTCGTCGTAGACGACAAGGTTTTTCGTCCCGAGGAGTTTCGTGTATCGTTCGATCTCGTCGATGAGCGCGGCGAGCGGCCTTCGCGCGACAGCGCCGTTTATGAGGGAGGAAGCGCAGTAGCTGCACGCGAAGGGGCACCCCCTCTGGGTGAGGAGGGCGAAAAACTTGTTTTGCGACGAAAGCTGGTGCATCGGGGCCGGGTGGTCGGGGAAATCGTACGTGTCGTTCATCCCGCAGGGCGGGATCCGGGGGGCCCGGGGGAGCCGCTTTCCCGCGGCCTCCTCGATCATCCTGAAGAGATCGGACGAAAGGTCGCCCGTGTAGACGAGGTCGGCGCCCGAGGTCCGGACCGCGTGCTCCCTGCAGAGCTTCGCGTAAACCCCGCCGAGGATGACCGGCACGCGCGCGCCGAGGGCCGCCTTGACGAGCATAATCACGCTCCTCACACCGGGGTACCAGTAGGTCATCATCGAGGTGACGAGAACCGCGTCCACGTCCTTCGCACTTTTAACGCGGGCGACGAACTCCTCCTCGCTCATCCCGTACCGGGCGAACCGGCGGGGAACGAAGGAAAGAGGCCCGGGCTTCGAGATCGCGGTCCGGATGTACTTCGAACGACCATCCTCCTTCGGCGCGGGGTTTTCTTCCCGTTCGCTCCGAAGGCAGTCGATGTAACGGATACGGCAGCCCGCCTCGGCGAGCGCCGCGGCGACGGTGAGGATCCCGATCGGCTCCGCCCAGAGGTTGTACGCCGCGAAGTCGGTGATCCACGGCTGGATGCAGAGAATCGAAAAATTCTTCTCCGTTTTCACACCAATAAATTAACAGTTAAATCGCACTTTTAGCATATTTTGTATTAACTTATAGGAAGAACAGGAGAAGAAATGAATTACGATAAGAAAAACGGGATGAAGAAGTACGGCGGCGGCGACCTTGACCGGAAGTATGCCAGAAAGAGCTTCATCATAGACATGGACGGGGTAATCTACTTCGGACACAACCTCATGGAGGGCGCGAAGGACTTCATCGCGAAGCTCAAGTCCCGGGGGAACAAGTACCTTTTTCTCACGAACAACTCGAGTCTCACCCCCCTCGACCTGAGCAAGAAGCTCACGTTACTCGGAATCGAAGCGACGGAGAACGACATATTCACATCGGCCATGGCGACGGCTTTTTTCCTCAACAGGCAGAAGAAAAACGGGAGCGCCTATGTTATCGGCGACGCGGGGCTCTACGATGCCCTCCACGACGTCGGGTACAATATCTCCGAGTACAACCCCGACTACGTTATCTTCGGCGAGACAAGGACCTACTCCCTCGAGATGATCGAGAAGGCGTGCAGGTTCATCAACCACGGGGCGAGGTTCATCGCCACGAACCCCGACATCACCGGGCCTTCCGACTACGGCATTGTCCCCGCCGTGGGGGCCCTTACCTCCCCTATCGAGAAGGTAACCGGTGTGAAGCCATACTTTATCGGTAAGCCCAACCCGCTCATGATGAGGTCCGCCCTCAAGCGTCTCAACTCTCACTCGGAGACATCGGTGATGATCGGCGACAGGATGGACACCGACGTACTCGCCGGCTTGGAAACGGGGCTCGAAACGATCCTGGTTCTTTCGGGGGTGACGAAGGAGCAGGATGTGAAGCGGTACCCCTATCAGCCGAGCAAGATCTGCAAGTCGATAAAAGACGTGTGGCCGTGAGCCCGCGGCGTTACGGGGAGCTCCGGTCAGAGAACGTCCGCTCCGCCCTCGCAAGGTCCTGAGGGGTGTCGATCTCCACCCATTCGTCGTGTCCGATTTCGAAGAGGTGGAGGCCGATCTCCGCCGCGTGAGCGGCGAGCACGTCGTCGAACAGGACGTTTACGTCGTCCCGCTCGACGTACTCGGTAAGCCAGCGGGAGAGCGAACGCCCTAACGGCTGACGCACCACGATCATCCCCGATGACATGAACGATCCCTTGCCGGCCGGATGGCTTGCGCCTCCCCGAAGCACCTCTATCGAGGTAACCCGCCCATCGTTTGCGGTTTTTATGACGATCTCGTTTTCCTTCCCGTCGTACGCCCCGACGAAGTAGTGGCTTTTATCCCCCATCGCCCGGTCTGCCGCGCTCAAGATCCCGGGCCTGAAGAAGACGTCCCCCTCGAGCACGATCGCCCCCCGCCCCAGGACGTCCCGGGCGAGCCAGAGAGAGTACATGTCGTTAGTCTTCGCGTAGGCGCCGTTGTGGACGCAGCGGACCTCGAATGAGCCACGCACCCCGGCGGCCGCGTTGAAGTCGGCGGCCGCTCGCTCGACCGCGTCCGCCATGTACCCGGTTACGATCGCACACCGCTCGACTCCCGCCCGTTGGAGAGCCGCGAGGGCGTTCATCAAGATGGGTGTGCGGTTCACCTCGGTAAGGCACTTGGGGGCGTGGTCGGTGATGGGTTTCAGGCGCGCGCCGCTCCCGGCGGCGAGGATGATGGCGTTCTTGAGCATAGTACATCCGGACGCGAAAAATGTCCATGAAATATACCAAGGCTTTCGCGGTGTGAAAACGGAAATTCGCGAAAGGCCGTTAACGCGCGGCGCGAGGTTCCCGCCTCTTGTTTGACTTTTTTGCGAATCCGCCCTATTCTCAGAAGTGATGAGGATCCTCAAACTTTACCTGCTCAAGGAGTTCATCCCGCCCTATCTGGGGAGCATGGCCTTCTTCACCATGCTGCTTCTGTTCGAGCGGGTGCTGAGCTTCGTAGGGCTCGTGGCGAAGGGGTACGCCACGGGCCTCGACCTACTCGTGCTCCTCTTCTTCTCCGTGCCCCCGACCCTCGCGCTCACCATGCCGATGTCGACGGTGATGGGGGCGCTCGTGTCCGTGGGGAGGCTCTCCAACGACAGTGAGATCACCGCCATGAAGGCGGGGGGGATCCGCCTCGGTTCGATCTTCCTCTCCCTCTATTTCGCAGGTTTCGCCATCGGGGGCGCGAGCTTCCTTCTCACCGACAGGCTCGTGCCCATCGGCAACATCAAATTCAGGACTCTCTATCAGAGACTCACGATCGCGCGGCCCGAGGCGGGGATTGAATCCGAAGGGGTCAACACCATCGCCGGCGGCGCCACCCTCCTCGTGGAGAAGGTGGACGAAAAGAGCGGAGACCTCCTGAACGTCGTCATCTTCGAGAAGATGGAGAAGGGGGAAATGAAGACGATCACGGCGAGGAAGGGGTGGTTTTTGTCAAGGGGCGATTTCTCCCCCTACATCACCCTGAGGCTTTCGGGCGGAACCATCATCGATTCGGGCGACAGGGAGGGGGTATCGCTCTCGAAGACCCAGTACGAGGTGTTCGACATGAACATTCCGATCAACACCAGCGAGCTCCGAAACGTCGCCAAGACACCGGCCGACATGGACCTCCACGAGCTCGCCCGGGGGATCGAAGAGATGAAGAAGGGGTCGAAGTCGCGCAACGTCTACGTCATGGAGTACCATAAGAAGATCGCGATTCCCTTCGCCTGCGTGCTCTTCGTCTTGCTCGGGACCCCCTTCGCGGTGACCCGCGGGAGGAGCGGCAGGGGACTCGGCCTCGGTGCGGGGGTGCTCATCATCTTCTTCTACTACACCTCGCTCCTCGTCCTCGAAAGGGTGGGACGGTCGGGCGGGCTCCCCCCCGGGCTCGCTGTATGGTTGCCCAACATCCTCTTTTTCGCCGCTGGGGTGGGAAATCTGATAAGACGAGGGAGGACATGAGGATGCACCCTCCGCGGCTCACCCCCGGGAAGACCTACTCATTCTTCCTCGTGAAGGAATTCCTGAAAACGCTCGTAGTCTGCGTCGTCTTCATCATGGGGCTCTCCTACATCGTGCGGATGCTCCAGAAGACGGGCTCCGGCAAGAGCTACACCATCTTTCAGACCGTCTACCTCCACCTCCTCGACGGGCCCGGGATCCTTCTCCGCGAGGCTCTCCTTCCCTCGTGCATGTTCGCCGCCGCCTACACGATGAGCACCCTGTCGAAAAACAGGGAGATCCTCGCCCTCCGCGCCTGCGGGGTGAGCGGGTATCGGATCATCACGCCGCTCATCATCGTCGGGTGCGCGATCTCCGCGTTCGCCCTCGTTTCAGAGGACAGGCTCCTCATTAAGAGCATCGAGGCGAAGGACGGATACCTCTCCCGGCTCAGGGGGGAGGGGCTGGTCAGCTACACGAGCGACAGGGCCAACGTGATCGTTTTCGGGGAAAACGACACCATCTTCAAGATGGACCTCTACCTCCATAAGACGATGGAGATGAGGGGTGTGGCCATCCTCCAGAAGGACGGCGGAGGGAACGTCGCTGTTTTCGCCAGCGCCGCGGCTGCCGTGTGGAACGGGAGACAATGGGTTTTGCGTGACGGCGTTCTCTACCGTTTCGGGAAAACCGGGATGCTCCTGGAGCGGAAGGCGTTCACGAAGTACGCCACCGGGATGAAGGACGACCCGAAGTACTTCGCGAGGGACACCAGGAAGATTCAGGACATGAACCTGAAGGAAGGGCGGGAGTATATCGCGATGAACCGTAAAATGGGGCTCCCCTACAAGAGATTGATCGTCAAATACCACAGGAGGATCGCCCAGTCCGTGACGCTCCTCTTCATCATCGTCATCGGCCTCTCCCTCGGGAGCATGGCGTTCAAAAATGCCCTCGTGATCAGCTTCAGCTTCACCCTGGGGTTCGTGCTCCTTTTACTCTTCATCATAGAGATAGGCGATACCTTCGGGTGCAGCGGTGTTCTGCCGCCCGTCCTCGGCGGGTGGCTCGGGAACATCGTCTTCTTCGTCATCAGTGCCTTGTTCCTGCGACGGCTCAGGGTTTGACATTTGACTCCCTGAGGAAATACGCCCATCTTAATCTTTGTCATTCCATCAATACCGGTACGGTTCCGCATGGCGGGCAATACGATCATCATCAAGGGCGCGCGCACCCACAACCTGAAATCCGTAAACCTTGTGCTCCCGAGGGACAAAATCGTCGTGTTCACCGGGTTGTCCGGCTCGGGGAAATCCTCCCTCGCTTTTGACACCATATACGCCGAGGGGCAGAGAAGGTATGTGGAGTCGCTCTCCGCTTACGCGCGCCAATTCCTCGGACTCATGGAGAAACCGGACGTCGACTACATCGAAGGGCTCTCCCCCGCGATAAGCATCGAGCAGCGGACCACCCAGAGAAACCCGCGTTCCACGGTAGGAACGATCACCGAGATCTACGACTACCTCCGTCTCCTCTTCGCCCGCGTCGGGAAACCGTACTGCCCCAGGTGCGGGCGCGAGATCGCGAGCCAGTCGGTGGACCAGATCGTGGACAGGCTCCTCGGCTGCCGGGAGGGGGAGAGGCTGTTGATATTCGCCCCCCTGGTGCGGGGGCGCAAGGGGGAGTTCAGGAAGGTCTTCGAGGACGCAGCCCGGAGCGGGTTCGTCAGGGTCCGTGTGGACGGCGCGCTCAAGCGGATCGAGGAGGCCCTTGAGCAGAAGCTCGACAAGCAGAAGCGGCACAGCATCGACGTAGTCGTCGACCGGATCGCCGTGAAGGAAGAAAACAGGGGACGCATCGCCGAGTCGGTTGAAACGGCGAGCGGTCTCACGGACGGGCTCGTCGGAGCCGCGCGCGAGGACGGGGCGGAGGAGCTTTTCTCGAAAAAGCTCGCCTGCGTGGAGTGCGGGATCAGCTACCCGGAGATTCAGCCCAGGATGTTCTCCTTCAACAGCCCGTACGGGGCATGTCCCGAGTGCACCGGTCTGGGGCTCAAGCTGGAGTTCGACCCCGACCTCATCGTACCCGACAAATCCCTCTCCTTCAACGGGGGAGCGTTCGTCACCCACAACCCGCGGTCGAGCTGGGCGCGCGATTCCTTCGACGCCTTCGCCAAGCATTTCAAGATCTCACTCGACACCCCCATTCGGGAGATACCGAAGCATATCTTAAAAAAAATGCTCTACGGGACCGACGAAGAACTCCACTACCTCCACACGAGCGTCGACGGCAAGGGGAAGTGGGAGTATCGGGGAAAGTTCGAGGGGATCGTGAGGGGGCTGGAGCGCCGCTACCGGGAGACGAAGTCCGAGGATATGCGGGAGTGGATGCAAGAGTTCATGAAGGAGATCACCTGCCCGGTGTGCGCCGGCAGGAGGCTGAAGGAGGAGAGCCTCTCGGTGAAGATCGACGGGAAGTCCATCATCGAAGTGACCGAGATGGTGGTGGACCGGGGGCTCGAGTTTTTCGACGGGCTGCGCCTGCCGGAAAAGGAGGAGCAAATCGCCCGCGAGGTCGTGAAGGAGATCAGGGCGCGCCTCCTCTTCCTCAAGAACGTCGGGATCGGCTACCTCTCTCTCGAGCGTAAAGCGGAGACCCTTTCGGGGGGGGAGGCCCAGCGGATCCGTCTCGCCACACAGATCGGCTCGGGGCTCGTGGGCGTACTCTACATTCTCGACGAACCCACCATCGGCCTCCACCAGCGCGACAACGGCCGTCTCCTCGACACCCTCTTCCGCTTGCGGGATCTCGGGAACACCTTGATCGTCGTCGAGCACGACGAGCAGACGATCCAGAGCGCCGACTACGTCGTGGACCTCGGCCCCGGGGCGGGCGAGCACGGCGGGCGGGTGGTCGCCGAAGGGACGCCCGCTGAGATTATGAAAAACCCCGCCTCCCTCACCGGGAGGTACCTCACCCGCGAGCTCACGATCCCCCTCCCTGCGGGGCGCCGCGAGGGGAGCGGAAAGCACCTCGTGGTGAGAGGGGCGAGGGAGCACAACCTGAAGGGGATCGACGTCCGCTTCCCCCTCGGGACCTTTATTGCCGTGACGGGCGTCTCCGGTTCGGGTAAGTCGAGTCTCGTAAACGACGTCCTCTACCCGCTCCTCGCGAACAGGCTGAACCGCGCCAATCTTCGGGTGGGAGAGAACGCGGGGTGCGAGGGGACCGAGAACCTCGACAAGGTGATCAGCATCGACCAGTCCCCCATCGGGAGGACCCCGCGCTCGAACCCCGCCACCTACACCGGGGTCTTCACCCCGATCCGCGAGCTATTTTCCGCCCTCCCCGAGGCGAAGGTGCGCGGTTACCAGCCCGGAAGATTCTCTTTCAACGTCCAGGGGGGGCGGTGCGAGAACTGCCAGGGGGAAGGCACGATCCGTATCGAGATGAACTTCCTCCCCGACATTTACGTCGCCTGCGACGTCTGCAAGGGGAAGCGCTACAACCGGGAGACCCTCGAGGTGAAGTACAAGGGGAAGAGCGTCGCCGACGTCCTCGCAATGACCGTTGACGAGGCTCTCGTGTTCTTCGAGCCGATACCGCAGATCGGCGGAAAGCTCAGGACCTTGAACGAGGTGGGGCTGGGCTACATCACCCTCGGGCAGTCGTCGATCACCCTTTCGGGCGGCGAGGCCCAGCGAATAAAGCTTTCCGCCGAGCTCACCCGAAGGAGCACGGGGAAGACATTCTACATCCTCGACGAGCCCACGACGGGACTCCACTTCGACGACGTGAGCAAGCTCCTCGGCGTGCTCCAGCGCTTCTGCGACGCGGGAAACACCGTGCTCGTCATCGAGCACAACCTCGACGTCATCAAGAGCGCCGATTGGATCATCGACCTCGGTCCCGAGGGGGGAAACGACGGCGGCGAGGTGATCGCGACGGGCGCCCCCGAGGAGATCGTGAAGAATCCCCGCTCCTATACGGGGCGGTACCTCGCGCCTTACATCCGCAGGTCGTGATCCACGGTCTCCTTTATTTCCTGATAGACTTCCGGCTCCGCGAGACGGGCGAGCATCTCCATTTTCGCGGTGATCTCGCGAAGGACCATGTTTTCGTTGGTTATCAGGGCGTAGATGCTTTTATCGCGGTAAACGAAACAAATCAAGTAACAAACCGAAACCGTGAAGGTGAGTGCTTCGGCGACGCTTTTTTTACCGGTCCTGCCTCCGCGCAGAATTATCTTTTCTTTCAGGGGAACTTCGAAGGATGAACCCTTCCTCCCGCGCGCGTTTTTCAACCCGCCGCCCGGGGTGTAGCTCCGCAAGAGACTTTCGATTCTTATTCCGAGACCGAACAGGAGGTCGAGGGCGTCGTCGATCATCGCCATGACATCGGAGTCGGCCTGTGAAGTGGTGTTTTGCGCCCCTTTCAACAACAGGTATTGCTTGTACGGTATTTCGCTTGTCTGGTCGTAGGACAGACCTTCCAGGCTCTCGATGATCGCGAGCAGTTTTTGCAGCTCCTGTCTGAAAAAATCGGGGGGGAAAACCCGCTTCGTTCCGATCCCGAACAGCTTGACTTCGCCGCATAGGAGATTCCTGAATGAATCCTCGAAGACGCTGAAAAGCCGGATCGTGAAATGCACCATGTTTTCCTGATCGCGGGCGAAACTGTGCCGCTCCTCGGGTTTCCATGACTCGTACAGGTGTTGAAGCGCGGTCAGATCGATCTCGCCGTTTTCGTCCCTTGGCATGAACATCTTTTTTTCTACGATCTCCCGCTTCTTGTGTGCCAGGAACTTCAGGTTTTCCCTGCACTCCTCGACGAACGAGTCGATCTCCTTTTGTATGTCCTCTCCGCATTCGAAGACATCGGAGCTGATGATTTGGACGCAACTGCTCGATATCAAGTCTTTTAAACGGAAGTGCTTCCTGTACTTGAACATATTGAGGGCAAGGATGAAATCATAGAGGGAGGGTGTGTCGATTTCGCTGAACAGCATTCTTTTTATAGAGATGATGATGTCCGGAACCCTTTCTTTGTGCTTCGCG
>Ga0315286_10001671_pt1 | contig 20198 bp, 13 predicted proteins | sample YL17G10_0_MG_FD_205038 | JGI IMG/M metagenome (GOLD analysis project Ga0315286, IMG submission 205038) | Sediment microbial communities from Yellowstone Lake, YNP, Wyoming, USA - YL17G10_0 | ecosystem: Environmental > Aquatic > Freshwater > Lake > Sediment | place: USA: Wyoming | collected... | reverse complement strand
CGCCACCGCCTCGACCAGCGCTTTGGCCTGCGCCTCCGGCACCAGGAGCCCGTGGCGGGTCTGGAAGTCGCGCAGCGCGTCTTCCGCGGCGGCCATGTCGGCGCGTGTGCTGTCGAGACGCGCGGCGATGAACCGGCGCACCTCCTGCGCGTTGCTGTGCCGGGTCTCGCGCTGGATCGCGTCCAGTTCGTCTACGCAAGCGTTGGTCACCGCCGCGGCGCGCGCCGGATCCCGGTCGGCAAAGGCCAGCCGCACCACGCCCTCGGCCCCGACGCGCACGCGGGCCCGTCGGGCGAACGTCTCGAGCGCCTCATCGATGTTGTCGCATTGGAAAACCCGGAGGAGGTCGTGCCGGCGGATCACCGCGGCACGCAGACGCCGGCTGCGGAGAATCGCGGCCAGAAGGTCCGACGGCGTCGCCCACATCGGCAGACTCGAGCCGCCGGGGACGGTAGGCATGCTGCGGCCGACCATCGCCAGCGCGGAGCTCAGACCGCGGGACAGGCTGCCCAGGGTGAGCGCGTCCTCCTGCGGGGGCAGGAGACTGGTCCGCGCCTCGTACCAGTTCGACAATAGCAGGCTGATCCCGACCGCCAGCACCGCGACCGCGAGCGTGTTGAGCAGGACCATCCGGCGCCAGCGGAGGAGGCGCACCAGGAACGCCAGCGTCTCGTGGCTCTGCGTCTCGTCCGGCATCCCGACCCTTCCGATCGCCTATTCGATCGCGTCGGCCAGCACGACCGCGTGATTCGCCGCGACCTCCAGCACGCCGCCGCTCAGACGCAGCACCTGGCTCCGGCCGTCGGGATACCGCAGCGTGAGCGGCCCGGCGGCCAGCGCGCTGATGAAGGGCGCGTGGCGCGCCAACACGCCGAAGAAGCCTTCCGTTCCGCGCGCTTGGAGCGACACGATGAGCTCGTCGAGCACCATGCGGTCGGCGGTGAGGACCTCGATTCGGAACGTCGCTTCCATCCGCCTCCGCCTACGCGCCGACCGGAGCGGTTGCCGCGCCGGGCGCCGCCCGCGCGGTCCCCTCCGCCTCGCGCATCGAGCGTTCCATCTCCTCCGCCTGCGCCACCGCCGCCTCGATCGTGCCAACCATGTAGAAGGCCTGCTCGGGCAGGTGATCGTACTTGCCTTCGCAGACCTCGCGGAAGCCTCGGATCGTCTCCTCGAGCTTGACGTAGCGGCCCGAGCGGCCGGTGAAGGCCTCGGCGACGAACATCGGCTGCGAGAGAAAACGCTGCAGCCGCCGGGCGCGTCCGACGATCACCTGGTCCTCGTCGGACAGCTCCTCCATGCCGAGGATGGCGATGATGTCCTGGAGCTCCTTGTAGCGCTGGAGGATCCGTTGCACCTCGCGCGCCACCCGGTAGTGCTCTTCCCCGACCACGTGCGGGTCGAGGATGCGCGAGGTCGAGTCGAGCGGGTCGACGGCGGGGTAGATGCCGAGTTCCGAGATCGGTCGCGAGAGGACCGTCGTCGCGTCCAGATGCGTGAAGGCGGTCGCCGGCGCGGGATCGGTCAGGTCATCGGCCGGCACGTAGATCGCCTGGACCGAGGTGATCGACCCGCGCTGGGTCGAGGTGATGCGCTCCTGCAACTCGGCCATCTCCGAGCCGAGGGTCGGTTGATACCCGACCGCCGAAGGCATGCGCCCCAGCAGCGCCGAGACCTCCGAGCCCGCCTGCACGAAGCGGAAGATGTTGTCGATGAAGAGGAGCACGTCCTGGCCCAGCTCGTCGCGGAAGTACTCGGCGAACGTGACCGCGGTCAGGCCTACGCGCAGACGCGCGCCGGGCGGCTCGTTCATCTGGCCGTAGACCAGGCAGGTCTTCTCGATGACGCCGGACTCCTGCATCTCGCGCCAGAGGTCGTTCCCCTCGCGAGTCCTCTCGCCCACGCCGCCGAAGACCGAATAGCCGCCGTGCTCCTGCGCGACGTTGCGGATCAGCTCCTGGATGATGACCGTCTTTCCCACGCCCGCGCCGCCGAAGAGCCCGATCTTGCCCCCCTTGGGATAGGGCGCCAGCAGATCGATCACCTTGATCCCGGTTTCGAGGATCTCGGTGCGCGTGTCCTGGTCGGTCAGTTTGGGCGGCTCGCGGTGGATCGGCCAGGCCGGCAGGCTTTCGGGCAACGGGCGGCTCGGGTCGTCGATCGGATTGCCGAGCAGATTGAGCACGCGTCCCAGGCATTCCTTGCCGACCCGCACCGAGATCGGATCGCCGGTCAGCTCCGCCGGAAGGCCCCGGCGCAGGCCGTCGGTCGATTCCATCGCGACGCAACGCACCGAGCTGTCCCCCGTGTGCATCGCGACCTCGAGGGTGAGTACGCGCGCGGGTGCGTCTCCGCGGGCCTCGAGGCGCACCAAGATCCGGTCGCGGATCTTGGGCAGCGGGCCCTGGCACAGGATGTCGACCGTGGGCCCGATCACCGCGGTGACCGTCGCGGTGCCGATCGCTGTCCCCGGAGCGCCGGGGGTGGTCTGGTTCATCATCCCCTCCCTGCCCGAACCGCTCATGACACGCCGGCGCTGCCGCCGACGATCTCCAAGAGCTCCTTGGTGATCGAGGCCTGGCGCAGCTTGTTGGCGGTGAGCGTGAGCGAATCGATCATCTCGTCGGCGTTGCGCGTCGCATTGCCCATGGCAAGCATGCGCGCGGAATGCTCCGCCGCCAGCGAGCTGGTCAGGATCGCGAGGATCCCGGCCGTCGCGTAGCGCGGCAGCAGTTCCTCGAGCAGGCGCGGCGCGTCCGGCTCGAAAAGGTAGGCGGCGTCACGCGCCGGCCGCAATTCCTCCAGCGGGAAGATCGCGCGCGCTTCGACCGTGCGGCGGCTGGTCGTGATGAAGCGCGTGTAGACGAACTCGACGCGGTCGACCTCGCCGGCGGCAAAGAGCACGGAGATCCGCCGCGCCAGATTCCGCGCCTCCGGCAGGACCGAGCGGTCTTCGAGGCGCGGGACCGCCGGCACGCCAAAGGCGGGCGCCAGCCCCAGCGCGTGCGCGGCCCGCCGGCCGATCGGCAGCACCTCGACCCGTGCCGGCGCCAGGGCGCGGCGCCGGCGATCGGCGGCGATCAGCACATTGGCGTTGAACCCACCGCACAGTCCGCGATCGGAAGCGACCGCTGCCACCAGCACGCGCTGCGGCGCGCGGGCGGCGAAGGCCGGGTGTTCGTGCGCCCCCGTGCTCCCCGCCACGCGCGCCAGCACGCCCTCGGTCGCCGCGGCGTAGCGTCTCGCCGCGATCGCCGCGGCCTGGGCCCGACGCAGCTTGGCGGCGGAGAGCATCTCCATCGCCTTCGTGATCTGCATCGTGCTTTGGACCGAACGGATGCGCCGGCGGATCTGTCGCAACGTCGCCATGCCTAGGCCCGCGTCTCGAGGGTGGCGGCGAAGGCGGCCTTGAACGCTTCGAGGTCCTCGCCCAGCCGACGCGCGGTGCGGTCGGAGAGGTCCTTCTCTTCCGCGATCGTGTGCAGGATGTCGGCGCGCTCGCGATGCATCTGGGCCAGGAACTCGCGCTCGAAACGGGCCAGCGATTCGACCGGCAGGTCGTCCAGGTAGCCGTGGATGCCGGTGAAGAGGACGATCACCTGGTCCTCGAGGCTCATCGGGATGTACTGGCCCTGTTTCAGAATCTCGGTCATGCGCTCGCCGCGGGTCAGCTGGTGCCGCGTCGCCGCGTCCAGGTCGGAGCCGAACTGGGCGAACGCCTGCAGCTCGCGGTACTGCGCCAGGTCCAGACGCAGGCGCCCCGCGACCTGGCGCATCGCCTTGGTCTGCGCCTTGCCGCCGACGCGCGAGACCGAGATGCCGACGTTGATGGCCGGGCGGATGCCGGCGTAGAACAGGTCGGCCTCGAGGTAGATCTGCCCGTCGGTGATCGAAATGACATTGGTCGGAATGTACGCCGAGACGTCGCCCGCCTGGGTCTCGACGATCGGGAAAGCGGTCAGGCTCCCGCCCCCGAGCTTGTCACTCAGCTTCGCCGCGCGCTCCAGCAGACGGCTGTGAAGGTAGAAGACGTCGCCGGGGTAGGCCTCCCGGCCCGGCGGCCGGCGCAGCAGCAGCGAGAGCTGGCGATACGCCACCGCGTGCTTGGAAAGATCGTCGTAGACCGCCACCGCGTGCTGGCCCTGGTCGCGGAAGTACTCGCCCATGGCGCAACCGGCGTAGGGGGCAATGTACTGCATCGGCGCCGGATCGGAGGCCGTGGCCGCGACGACCGTGGTGTACTCCATCGCGCCATGGTCCTCGAGCAGCTTCACGATCTTGGCGACCGTCGATTCCTTCTGACCGATCGCGACGTAGATGCAGAACGGACGCGTCTCGGGCGGCATGTTCTTCTGGTTGATGATCATGTCGATCGCGATCGCGGTCTTGCCCGTCTGCCGGTCGCCGATGATCAGCTCGCGCTGTCCGCGCCCAATCGGGATCATCGAGTCGATCGACTTGAGTCCGGTCTGCAGCGGTTCCTTGACCGGCTGGCGCTCCACCACGTTGGGCGCCCGGCCCTCCAGGTCGCGGTACTCGCGATAGGCGATCTCGCCCTTGCCGTCCTGCGGCCGTCCCAGCGGATCGACCACCCGTCCGATCACCTGCGATCCGACCGGCACACTCACCAAACGGCCCGTGCGATGGACCGGGTCTCCCTCGCGCACCTTCGCGTCGGTGCCGAAGAGGGCGACCCCGACGGTTTCCAAGTCGAGGTTGAGAATCATCCCGGTCACGCCTCCCGGGAACTCGACCATCTCGTTCGCCATCGCCTCCCGCAGGCCCCAGACGTGGGCGATGCCGTCTCCCACCTGTAGCACCGAGCCGACGGCGCGGTCGTCGAGACTCTCCCGGTGGGAGCCCAGCTCCCGCTCGAGGATCTTGCTGACTTCTTCGGGTCTGAACTGCATCTTCTTCCTCTGTGCGTCCTTGCGGCGGACGACCGCCGCGTCCCGGGGTACACCCGGCGGAGGCGGGTCCCGGCCCACGGCGAACGGACCCCCTCAGGCAAGCCGCCTAAAGCAGTAGCATCTCCGCGGGCTGCGCTCAACCGCGAAGCGCCGCGATCGCGATCGCGTACGCCTCGCCGGTCGCGCGCGCGGTCCGCTCCCAGGTGAACGTGGCCGCGTGCACCCGGGCCACCGCGCGCCCGTCCGCGGGGATCCCCACCGCCTGCTCCAGGGCTGCGCTCAGGGAATCGATGCGCGTGGGATCGGCCAGCGCGGCGTGACCGCCCGCGACTTCCGCCAGCGCCCCGCGGCCGCTGGTGGCAACCGGAACGCCGCTGGCCATCGCCTCCAGCAAGGGGATGCCGAAGCCCTCGTAGTGGCTCGCGCAGGCGAATACCGCGGCACCGGCGTAGATCGCGGGCAGGAGGGCATCCGGCACGTAGTCGAGAAAGCGGACCTCCGACTCCGCCCCCAGCGCCCGCACCGCGTCGTGCACCGCTGTGGCATCGTCGGTCGGCTCTCCGGCCAGCACCAGGGCCAGGTGCGGCCGCAGGCTCGAGGCGGCCCAGGCGCGCACCAGCGCGGGCACGTTCTTGCGGATGGCAAGCGCACCGACGGCGAGCACGTAGCTCCCGGGCAGGTTGAGCGCGGCGCGGGCGGCCGCCACCTCCGCCGGAGCGTGGGGCCGGAAGCGCGGGTCGACGCCGTGCGGCGTCACCACCACGCGGTCCGCCGGAAAACGATGGTGCGCCAGGAAGTCGTCGCGCGTCGCGGCGCTCACCGCGCAGATTGCGTGGGCGTGCGCCGCGGTCTCGGCGTAGTGGCGCCGCACCCGCGCGCGCGGCACGGGCGTGGCCCACGCTTCACTTCCCGGCAGGCAGTGGAACACGTCGTGGATCGTCGCCACCCGCGCCGGGCCCGACATGCGAGGGATCCTCACGTCCGTGCCATGGATCACGTCGGCGGACAAACGCCGGGGCCAGATCCCGTCCTGCCACCACCGGATGCGCGCGCCGCCGGGCCGGTGGGCGTGGGCCCGCACCTTCCAGCGGGAGACCCGGCACCAGGGCTCGACGCGCTCCCCCAGCGCGGCGAGCGCGTCGGCCAGGCAGACGCAATAGCGAGCCACGCCCGAGCGAAAGGGCGTGCAGGCCGGCGTCATGTCGTAGGCGATCCGCATCCGTCCGCTTCTCGCGACCCCTTCGATCCCCTACCGATCGGGAAAGACCTCGTCCAGCACCCAGGGTCGCGGCTCGCCTCACTCGGCAAACCTCAGCCAGCGCGCCGCGAGGAAGGCGAAGACGACCGCATAGGCCAGCAGCACCAGGCAAGGCACGACGACCGCATCCGCGCCCGATCCGAACGAGATGATCGCGTGCAGCCCGTCCATCGCCCAGGCGGCGGGCGATAGGTGTCCCACCGCCTGCAGCCAGCCGGGCACGACCTCGAGCGGCCACCAGCAGCCGCCGATCGCACCCAGGAAGAGCGATGAGACAAGGGCGAGCACCATCGCCTGATCCGGACGCCGCAGCACCGCGCCCCAGAAGAGCGCGATCGACCCGCAGACCAGGGCGAAACCGAGCAGCACCAACGCCAGCCCCGGCACGCTTCCCCCCAAGGGCACGTGGAAGAGAAGCTTCCCGGCGAGCAGCAGCAACGCGGCCTGGAAGAGCGCGATCAGCACCCCGCCCAGCAGCTTGCCGGCGATGATCCCCTCGCGCGTCACGGGCAGGCCGGCGATCCGCGCCAGGATCCGCTCCTGCTTCTCGACCACCAGCGTGATCCCGCCGTAGATGCTGGTGTTGACCAGCATGAAGAGGATGATCGTCGCCGGCAGGCTCTGGCGCATGCCGCGCGGCACGGGGCGCCCCTTGCCCGCCGTCTCCACTTGGACCGTGATGGCGCGGGGTCGCGCCTGGATCTCGGTGAAACGTCGCTCGAAGGCCGCGTCGAAGACGATCGGTTCCGCCGGGGCCGCCTCGATCAGTTGCGCCAGCGTCTGCACGATGGCGCGCTGCACGTGCATCTCGGCCACGACCGAGGCTTCCTCGTCCGCCGCCTCGCTCACCCGGTAGTCGAGCGGGGCGCGGCCCCCGCGCGCGAGGCTGTCCTGGAGTCCCGCGGGGAGGGTGAGCACCCGCGGCGGTGCCGGCGCGCCAGACGCAGCGCCCGGAGTCTCCGATCCCAGAGCAGTCGAATCCGCACCCGCCGTGAGTATCTCCGATACACCGAATCCCTCCCGCCGCAACGCCTCGACCACGGCGCGCGAGAGGAAGGTCCGATCCTCGTCGATCACGCCGAGTCCGATGCGCCGCGGGCCCGAATCCCGGTCGAAGGAGCCGAAGAGATAGACGAAGGCGATCGGCAGGATGACCATCCAGAAGAGCGCGGGACGATCCTTCGACATCTGACGCAGATCGTTCACCGCCAGGAGCAGAATGCGCCGCATCACGCCCCCCGCATCAAGCGCCGTTGCAGGAGCGTTCCGCCGGTCAGCACGCAGATGACACCGGTCGCGAACAGCACCCCGAGGGGGGCCGCAACCTCGGCCAGGCCGCCCCCGGAGACGAGCAGCGTCCGGAACCCCAGGATCGCCCAGTAGTTGAGCGTGAGCGGCGCGATCCCGCCAACGAAACGGGGCATTGACTCCAGCGGGATGAAGGAGCCGCCGAGGAAGGCCATCCCCATCATCACGATCGCGGTAAGCGTGCCCCCCTGCTGCTCATTGCGCGCGAAGCTGTACAGCAGCGTCACGAACCCGGTCACCGCGAGCAGGAACGCCAGACAGAGGAGGGCAAAGGCGCCCAGGTCCGCTCGCGCGTGGAGCAGCACCCCGCCGACCAGCGCCATCCCCGCAGCGACGATCAGTCCCACCGCCATCGTCGCCAGGATCTTCCCGAACACCACCTCGGTGGCGCGCACCGGGGCGGTGAGCTGGCGGCCGAGCGTTCCGAGCGAGCGCTCGCGGAACACGTCGCCCATCAGACCCGCGGCGAGGAAGAAGAGCGCGAAGGCGGCCATGCCGGGGAGAACGTGGGCGAAGATCAGGCGGAACCCGGAACCGTCCGTCTTGGCCTCCGCGGGTTGCGGCGCTTCCGGCTTCTTCAGGTAGATCGCTGGCGGGAACGCGAAACGACCCACGCCGCGCAGGCTCCGGTTGACCATCACCGCGATCTCGGAGACCTCGGGGTCGGGCGCCCAACCCGAACGGGCGCCTCCGGAGGGGCCGGCCGGCGTCTCCGGCGTCCCCCGCCCGCCGATCTCGCGCAGTCGCTGCAGGGGCTCGGCGAGCACGTTCGTCGCGCCCTCCAGGAGCAGCGCCATGAACTCCGCGGTCTCCTCGACCGCCGTCGAGCCGATCGCCGAGGCCGGATTGCGAACCACGCGCAGATGCGCCGGCTGCCGGTCGAGGACCGCCTGCGAGAAGCCCGGCGGGATCACGATCGCGCCACCGATGCGATTGCGTTCGATGCTACGCATCGCGTGCGGCAGGTCGGTCTCGATCACGTCCAGGAACTGCGCCGCCTGCTCCTGTCCGAACGCGCCGCGCACCAGTCGCCCGACGAGCCCGCCGTCCTCATCGACCAGCGCCACCCGGAAGCGCGGCGCGCGCGTCTCCCCCCCGCTGCCGAAGGCGAGCGCGATCAGGCCGGCGAAAAGGAAGGGAAAGGCGAGCATCATCAGGGGCGCCAGCGGGGCGCGCCCGCGCCGGCGCAGGTCCTTGAGCATGATGCGTACGACGGCGTTCACGCGTCTCTCCGCGATCAGTCGCGCAGCTCGCGGCCGGTGAGCTTCAGGAAGACGCCCTGCAGGCTGGGCGCCTGGATCGTGATGTCGTCGACCGGGAGACGGCCCGCCCGGATCCGGTCGATCAGCGACACAACCTCGCCCTGCACCGCGCCCGCGTCCAACACGACGTGGCCCGCCTCCAGATGCACCACGCGCACGCGCGACTCCGCGCCGAGCACGCCGCGCAACTGCTCCGGGGTGAAGCCGCCCCGCAGCGTCACCACCTCCCCCTCGCCGACCACGCGCTTCAGCTCCGCCAGCGTGCCCTCGGCCAGGATGCGCCCGTGATCCATGATGCCGATCCGGTCGCACAGCTCCTGGGCTTCTTCGAGGTAGTGGGTGGTGTAGAGCACCCGGGCCCCGGCGCGTGCGACCTCGCGCACGATCTCCAGGATGTTCAGACGCGCCTGAACATCGATGCCGACCGTCGGCTCATCGAGCAGGAGGAGGTCCGGCCGGTGCACCATGCCCGCCGCCAGATTGAGACGGCGCTTCATGCCGCCCGAGAACTTGCGCACCGGTTCCCGCGCGCGCTCCGCCAAACCGACGCGTCCCAGCGCCGTCGCGACCCGTTCACGGAGCTCGCTGCCGCCCAATCCGGCCATGCCGCCCCAGAAGAGCAGGTTCTCGCGCGCGCTCAGATCGCCGTAGATCGCCGCCTCCTGCGGCACCACCCCGATGCGCCGTTTGAAGGCCAGCGGATCGTCGGCGAGCGAGACGCCCTCGAGGAGGATGTGTCCGGCGTCGGGACGCAGCAGACCACACACGCAAGAGATGGTCGTCGTCTTGCCCGCGCCGTTCGGACCGAGAAGTCCGTAGATCTCGCCGGGGCGCACCTGGAACGAAACACCGTCCACCGCCCGGAGCGCACCGAAGGACTTGCTGAGGTCCCGAATCTCGAGCATGTCGTCACTCTCCTCGCGGGTTTCACGTACCGTAGCAGCCGTGCCGATCGGCGGCAAGGCGGACCTGCGCGCCTTGACACCCTCGCCGACCTCCGCCTACCATCCGCGGGAGTTGGACGCCGACCCACCCACGAGGAAACGCGGATGCGCACCCGGGCGCTCAAGATTCGTCTGGCCACGGTGATCGCGGTTGGGCTCGCGGTGGGGGCTCTGGGACTGCTGGAGCCGCTCCTCGGATACTGGGGTGGGTTCCACCTGCTCGGGATCGGCTGGCCCACTCTGCTCCTGCTCTACCTGGGGGGCGGTCTCCTGCTCTCGATCCTGGCCGGGGCGATCGTGACCCTGGGCTACGCTCGGCACTCTTCCCAGTGGCTGCCGATCACCGCGCTGGCCCACTACGCGACGGCGACGATCGCCCTCGTCGGGGTCGTGATTCTGGCACTACCGATACACTACGAGCTGCGCAGTTTCGGCCTGCCCTCGTCGTGCGCACTCGTAACGCCGGTCTTACTGGTCCTGGCGGCCCTCCTCACCGTCAAGGCCCTGCCCCGCCTCGTGACCCCTTTCTTCTCCTGGTTTCTCGGTAAGCCGAGCGGGCGCGTGGCGGGGGCTCGCGTCGCGATCGTGCTGATCGTGATTGGCCTGATCGTGCCGCTCACCGTGCTTCAAGGCGAGCAGACCCGCCGACAGGGCCATGGGCGCCCACCCCGCCTGGAGCTCCGCACCCGCCCCGGCGGACAGGCGGTGCAGAACGTGCTCCTGATCACGATTGACGCGCTGCGCGCCGACCGGTTGGGGGCGTACGGCTATCGCCGGCCGACTTCGCCGCGGCTCGACTCCCTCGCCGCCCACGCCACGCTCTTCGAGCATTGCTTCGCGCAAGGCAACGTCACCGAGCTGAGCATGGGCGCGCTCTTCACCTCGCTCTACCCGTCGATGCACGGCGTGCGCCGCCATCAGCAGCTGGCAGGTCCGCTGGCACCGGAGATCGAGACGATTGCCGAGAACCTGCGCGACGCCGGGTTGAGGACCGCCGGGTTGATGTCCAACCCGTTACTCAAGCGCGAGTGGGGTCTGACCCAGGGGTTCGATCGATGCGACGAGTTCCAGTATGGATACCTGAGTCTCCTGCCGGTGCGCCTGCTGAAGGGGCTGCACTGGATCACCCCGCCGGCGCGCATCGGCAACCTGCAGGTCCCGATCGCAACCGTCGTCACCGACCGCGCCCTGGCCGAGCTCAATCGATTGAAGGCGGAACCCTTCTTCCTTTTCGTGCACTACATGGACGTGCACCACCCGTACCTGCCGCCGGAGCGCTTCGAGGTTCTCTTCCGTACGCCCGGGGCGTCGCCGCTGGAGGCGAAGGCGCTCTGGAAGCGAAGCTGGCCGCTCTTCAAGGAGCTCCCTTCCGACCGGGAGATTATCTCCCAGGCGGATCTTCGTCGCTTCGGCGATCTCTATGACGGCTGCATTCGGTACGTCGACAATGAGATCGGCCGGCTGCTCGAGGGCTTGCGCGCCCGGGGCCTCGACCGCAACACGCTCCTGGTCATCACCGCCGACCATGGCGACGAGTTCCTGGAGCACGGGTACATGTTCCACTTGAGCCCGTACCTCTACGACGAGCTGACGCATGTCCCGCTCCTGGTCCACTGGCCGGGCCAGACGGACGGCCGGCGGGTCCCGGAGACCGTGCGGCTGATCGACGTGATGCCCACTCTGCTCGCGGCCTGCGACCTGCCGCCCTGCCCGGCGGCGCAGGGCCGGAGTCTGTTACCGTTGCTTCGCGGCGACGGCGGCTGGACCGAGGTCGACGCCATCAGCCAGTCGTACGAGTGCGTCGCGTTGCGCACGCCGCTGCGCAAGCTGATGCTCGACCTGCCGCGCGACCGAGCCTTCGGGTACCGGTTGGACGTCGATCCGCTGGAGCTGCAGAATGTCGCGGGTCAGGACCCCGGCTGCGACGCGCTCCAGCCGGTGCTCGACAGCTTCATCAAGCGCGCCATGGTCTTTCCGGCCGGCTTGCCGCCGACGGAGTTGGACCCGCGCACGCGCGAGCTGCTGCGCTCGATCGGCTACGTGTCGATGTAGCCCGGCGCGACGCGGACGCCCCCCATCAGCTCACAGGTCCGACGGCAAGGCGGCGGCGGCCGCGGCGAGCACGGTCTCGAAGGTGGTCGAGGCGACGCGCCCCAGCTCCGCCGGGTCCAGACCCGATCGGCACAGGGCGCCGCCGAAGAGAATGCCGGTCAGGTGCGCCAGACCCAGCACCCAGCCCATCAAGCGGTCGTGACGATGCAGCGGCACGCTGATCAGATCGAGATAGGGATGCGTGAGCAGCTCGCCGAGCGCCGCTCGCTCGGGCTCCTCGTCGCGCAGCACCGCGTGCACCATCGTCAGGGGTTCGTAGAGATTCTTCCCCGGCCCGAACATCGGATGCAGGCTCAGGATCGGGATGCCGGCCGCCTGCAGCGCGCCATACGCGTCCCGCAGGTGGCTCTTGATCGAGGCGATCTCGACCACCGGCGCCCGCTGAGACCCCGCCCCGCAAGATCCAGCAGCGCTTCGGGCATGACCGCCAGGGGCACGGCGACCAGAACCGCCCGGTAGGCCGCGAGATCCGGCACGACGTCCAACCCGCGATAGCAGCCAGCGGCAGGCGGCAGGGCCCCCCAGGCGGGATCGACGCCCTCGACCTCATGACCGATGCTGGTGAGGAACCGCCGGAACCATCCCCCCATGCCCCCCGCGGCGCCCAGGACCAGCAGTCGCGCGCCCGGGCGCGCGTGGAGTTCGATCCCCACGCGATGCTGTCGCTCCACGGAGGCTCGAATGATGGCGGCAAAGACGTCCTCCATCACATCGGGCGAGACGCGACACGTCTCGGCCGCCTGGCGAGCCCGGGTCCGCACATGCTGCTCGACTTCCCGCGCCACGATCGGCTCGGCCCGCCGGGCCTTCATTCTCCCCACCGCCTCGGCCAACGCGAAGCGCCGGGCGAGAAGCTCGATCAACGCGCCGTCGAGTGCGGCGATCTCCTCTCGCAAACGAATCAAATCCTGCTCCACGCCGCCTCCTAGGTCCGAGTCGCGCCTAGAAACCACGCCAACCAGGGTTTGAGCGGCAGGTTCGACCGGTGCAGCAGCTCGCGCTCCTCCTCCCCGAAGACGCGGAGCTGTCGCAACGCGAGGTACTGCAACAGCGTGATCCCCACCAGGGCGGCCGCCAACGGCAGCGGCGAATGGAGGGAATGCCGTACGAACCAGAGCGGAACGACGAGACTCGAGGCGAGCAGCACCTTGCCGAAGCAGGCCCAGGGAACCCCGGCCCAGGGGAGCACGCGGCGCGTGACGAAGTACTGGACGACGCCGGAGAGCGTGAGCGCGATTCCGACCGAGATCGCCGCGCCCCCGATGCCGTAGCGCGGGATCAGCAGGACGTTCAGCGCTACGTTGACCACCGCCCCCGCCACCAGGACCAGCGTGTTCGCCAGCGTGCGTTCCTTGACGAACATTGCCATGCGCAGCGGCGTCACGAAGAAGCCGATCAGCAGGATGCCGAAGAGGGCCTGGCACAGCCCGGCGCCGGGCGCCATCGCCGCACCGTACATCGCCAGATAGGCCTGACCCCCGAGCACCATCCCGGTCAGGCTGAAGGGTACGACCAGCACGAAGATCAGGCGGAAGTAGAGTTCGGTGCCGCGCCGCAGGTCGTCGGAGCGCCGCACGTGCGCTTCGGAGAGCGAAGAAAGAATGACCGGCCAGATCGCCAGCGGCACGAACTCGATGATCATCTGCGCGAGGTTATAGGCGGCGTTGTAATACCCGACCTGCGTCGGATTCCAGTAGTAGCCAATGAAGAGCGTGTCGGAGGAACGCCACAGGACCTGGTTGATCAGGTTCCCCACCACGATCGGCCCGGCGTAGCGCCACAGCCGGGCCGCGGGCATCCCGGCGCCGTCCGCGCCCGACCCGGCGGGCACCAGGCGCGGCAAACCCGGCGCTAGCAGCGCGATCCCGAACAGGAAGCTGCCGGCGACGACATAGAGAACATGCACCGGCGTGACCCCGCCGCGGGCCAGCACGATCAGCAGCCCGACCAGCGCCGCCTTCTCTACCACCGAGGCAATCGTCAGCCACGCCATGCGCCGCACTGCCGTGTAGACGTTGGACAGCGTGGCCCAAAGCGACTCGAAGAGCAGCAACGCGGTGCCCAGCGGGAGCAGCGTGTGCAGATCGGCCTTCTGGATCCGGCTCAGCCAGCCGCGCAGCAGAAAGGCGGCCAGCACCACGACCGCCCAACCGGCGAGTTGCCAAAGGAAGGCCCGCGCCAGGAGCTGGCGCGATCCGCGCGCGTTGCCCCTCAGCCGGAGCTCGGGCAGGAACTGAAGCACCCCCTGGGCCAGTCCCAGACCCAGCACGATCGACAAGAAGCGCGCGATGTTCAGGAAGATGCTGTAGACGCCGTAGGCATGATCGCCCAGCCCGCGGACGATCAGCACATTCGAGGCGATCGCCAGGATCGAGACGAGCACCTTGGAGACCAGGCTCCAGGCCAGCGCGGCGGGCACCTCCCGCGCCGGGCCCGAGCCGGCGGCGGGCGCGGCGCCGGCGGGTCCGGATTCGCGGCCGGGGTCCGCGGCCGGGTTCATCTCAGTAGATCTCCAGCGTTCCGACCGCGACACCGGGATGCGCCTCGGCGTCACTGAGGAGCTGGCGCAGGTTGACGTTCGTCATGTACGTCGGCGAATCCCAGCTCACCTTGACCACGTATGCGCCGGTCGCCGCACGCACCGGTACTGCCAGCCAGGTGCGGTCAACGACGTACCGGTCACGCGGCCAGTGTTCGATGCCCAGCGCGCCCCGCAGCGGTGGCCCCGGCGTGCGCCCGCGATAGACGATATGGCGCTGCCGCTGCACCCAGAGCCGGTCGATGCGGCTCAGTGCGGGGGATGCGAATGGCCCCCGCGGCGGACGCGTCTCGATCGCCACCTGCGTCACCGTCGGCACCATTGGGGGCGGCCCGACGCGGCGCCAGTAGAGGGTGACGGCAACGCTGTCCCCGCGCGCCACGCGCGTCGCGTCGAACCCCACGGCGGCGAGCGTGATCCCGGCGGTCGTGTCGGCCAGGACCGGCCGCGCCTCGTCCGGCAACGTGCGCCGCAGCAACGGCTCCGCCGCCTTCTCCGTGGTCCGCACCACCGGCGCAGCCTCCCCCGGCGTCACGATGCCGCAGAGCGCATCCAGCCGCTCGCGGCGCACCCGGAAGAGCGCACCCTTCGCCCCGAAATCGGCGACCCGCGCGAAGAGCGACGCGTCCTCCTCCAGCGCCCGTCGCTGCTGCCAGGCCAGCACCGGGTCGACGTGGCAGAAGAAGAAGTCGATCGGGCCCGGCAGGGCGGTGTTGACCAGCACGTACTCGACCCCGAAGCGCCGGCAGGCGCGCGCCTTCTCCCCGGTCCCGAGGTTCGGGCTGAGAACGTCGCGGCACGCCGCCAGCCGGACCAGGCCCAGGGAATCGGCGGGGCTGCCGTGCTGGTGCAGCACGGCGACGGTGTAGTGCCGCGTGAAGGCCGGGATGGCGTAGCTCGTCAGCGGGTCGCTCAGCACCACGGCCGGCGCTTGGATCTCGGCGTCGAGACGACGCAGCACTCCTTCCCAGAGCAGTATCGACTGGCCGCGCATCCTCTTCAGGTTGGGTGCGCCATAGGATCGCGTGAAACCCTCCATCCGGGGCACCCACAGCAACGCCAACAGGACGCCGAAGCCCAGCGCCAGCATCACCCGCCGCCGCGAGGCGAGGTCGAGGATGTTCTGTCCCGCCACCCGGGCCCAGTAGGTGAGGACCAGCAGAAAGGGCACCAACGCGGCGAGGCGCGCAACCAGGTAGCCGAGGGACGGTTCGATAAGCGGGGTGATCAGCGGATTCAACAGAACCAGAAACGGCGCCAGACTCAACGCCGCCAGGTAGACCTCGGCGTCCCCCTCGCGCACGCGCCGCCAGAGCAGGAGCCCGAGGAGCGCCCCGACGAGACCCAAGCCCCCCAGATAGGGCCACCAGAGCGTCGGGTGGATCACGAAGAGATCCCGATTCAGGTAGAGCAGGCCCTGGCTCTGCGTGTGCACCGGATTGAGCGACGCCGCCGCGAAGCGGAGACGCCACAGGAGCGGCATCAGGCTCCCCGCGGCCGCGGCGCCCAGCGCATAGGCGATGCGCGAGAGGCCCGCGTGGCGGACCCCGCGCACCAGCAGCACGGCGACCAGGAAAACCCCCAGGCTGAACAGGATCGCCACTACCGAGAAGACGTGCGTGGCGACGGCGGCGAAGGCCCCCAGGGCGACGAGCCAGAGCGCTGCCGGACGCGTGTCGCCGAGCGCGAAGTGCATCGCCAGGGCGAGCACGCCCCAGGTCAGCGCGACCCCCATGAAGTTCCCATAGGCGATCCGGGCGAGCACGCCGCGCCCAGCGTCACCGAAGGCGATCAGCGCCAGGAAGACGGCGAAGAGCGCGGGGCTCTCTCCGCGCAGCACGCGTCGGGCAAAGGCGTAGAAGATGACGAGGGCGAACGGCACCAGGATGCCCGGAAGCAGGTCCCACAACCGCGCCGCATCCAGGCGTCCCAGCTGCGCCGTCGCCGCCAACGCCACGTGGAAGAAGCCGAAGCGCGGATCGACCGATGCGCCGTCGCCGTCGGCGTAGAAGGCGGTGCGGGGCAGCACGCGATCGCGCTCGATCATCTCGCGCACGGCGGCAATGTGCGCGGGCGAGTCGGTGTCGCGGTCGAAGTTGCCCCCGGCATAGAACGCGAGCCCCGAGCCGAGCGCCAGGATCGCCCCCAAGGCCAGCAACGACGCCCGGCGCGGCAGCCCGGGGCGCACCCGTTTGTGCTGCTCCCCGATCCGGTAGGCCTCACGCTGGACCCGTTGCCACAGGCTCTCCGACTCCTCGCCCGGCAGCGACGGGCCGGCCAGCGTGCTGAAGACCACGCCCCCGGTCGCATCCCGACCCCGGCCGCGCGCTCTCGAAGTCGAGGGAACCGCCCCGCCGCGCCGGAGCCGGAGGATGGCGAGAATGATCGTCCCGATCGCGAGAAACCCCGCTTCGCCCCAGACAATCGCACTCAACCGGCCGGGAAACGACGGAGGAGGTGCATCGCGCGGCGGCACGGGCCCCAGAGATGTGTCTCCCCCGCAGAACCAGGCGATCAACCCGAGCATCGCCACGGTCGCGACCCCGAGGATGAAAGCCCGGGCGACGCGACCCGGAAACTCGACACCCCCCCGGGGCAGGATCAGGTGCAGCAGGAACCAACCGGGCAGCAGGACCACCAGCAGGAAGGCGATCACCGCACTCAGCACGGCCGGCAGGAAACCGGCGAGCGCGTGGAATAGAGGATAGAGCAGCGGGCTGAGCAACCATGGCAAGAGACGCAACAGGTCGCGCGCCTTCGCGGCCGATCGGCCGTTGGCCGATTCCTCCCGCCCGTCCATGCCGGCCTGCTCGCTCCCTCCGCCGATCCCGAGACGCGCGGCAGTCTAGCGGAGCGTTGCCGGCGGTGCCAGTGATTCATGGAAAACGGGGTGCGGCGTCTCACGATCGCCGCACCCCGCCATGCACGATGGGGCGGGTTTCCCACCCGCGCCCTACTATCTCACGATCAGGATTCGTCCCTGGTGCGCCGCGCGCCCCTCACCCAAGCGGTACAGGTAGACCCCGCCGGCGACCGGGCGACCGCCGCCGTCGCAGCCGTCCCAGACGAGCGACTGCGCACCGGGCGCGAAGCGACCCGCGAGCTCGCGCACCAGACGACCCTGCAGGTCGTAGATCTCCCCGCGGACGACGCCCCCGCTCCCCAACGAGAAGCGCAGCGACGCCGAGCCGTGCGTCGGATTGGGCGTGACGCCCAGCAGACGCAGGCCCTGCGCCAGCGAAGGCTCGTTCACACCCTGCCCGGTTCCCTCGATGACGATGCGCGCCGCCGGCATCATCGGACCGCGCTCGGTGCCGTCGAAGGCGAACGCGCGCCAGTAATACATCCCGTCCGGCAGCGCCGGAGCCACCGTCCAGGGCGTGTTCCCGGAGCCCTCGGGCACGTCGTTGCCCTGCGCCACGAGTTGCGTCAGGAGCGCGTCGGCGAAGACGCGGAACCCGTAGGTGAGCGTCGTGCCCGGATCCGGGTCCGTTGCGTTGCTGACCCAGAGCGTCGGTGTCGGGGTTGGAACATGGGCCCCATCCGGCGGGCTGTAGAGCGTTGGCGCCGTGGGCGCCGCGTTGCCGCCGACCACGCCGGCCACCAAGACGTCGTCGACGTACCAGCCTTCGCGCCCGGTCGCGCCGTCCGAGCCGAAGCGGAAGCGGAAGCGCACCTGGCCGGGCGTGCCGTCGAGCATGACGAGGTCCTGGCGCCAATCGAAGTTGCCGGAATAGACCGGGGTCCCGGACGGGAAGGGACCCGGCTGGCTTCCAGTACGGATCGTGTGCGTGTAGCCCGCCTGCGGCGTCACCTGCGCCCAGGCGCCGCCGTTCAGGGACATCTCGATCAGACCCCCGTCGTAGGCGCGGCCCTGGTAGCTCTGGCTCTCCTCGGCCGCCATCCAATGCCAGAAGGTCAACCGCGCGGAGGAGCCGATCGTGATCGGCGGCGTCACCAGCGCCCCGTCGGCCAGGTTGGCGTAGTTTCCGGTGCCCGTGTCGCCAAACTTCCAACTATGGCTGCCGCCCAACGTGTGATTGCGCGTCGTGCTCGGATGCCACTGGTCGACATAGCCCGAGGTGACGACGCTGTGCGTCCAGCTCCCCACGCCCGATTCCATCGTGTCCGAGAAGAGCACCGGCATGTCGCCCACGCTCCACCCGATGTCGAAGCTCTTGGCGAAGCCGGGGAACGCGACGTCGATCGTCAGGGTGAGCTGGTGCCCGGCTGGACAGCTCGGATCGACGGTGAAGCTGAGCGGATTGGACGAGTTGCTCCCCTGGCCGCCCGCAGCGATGATGCCGATCATGGCCGAGGCGTCGTTGAGCTGCAAGTACGCGTCGTTGCTCCGCGCCTGCAGCGTCACGCCCAACGCCCCCGCGATCCGGCTCTCGTTCGCCAGGGTCACGACCAGATCGAGCGTCTCCCCGGGATCGGGTTGGCCGTCCCCGTCGCCCCCGGTCAAGCCGGTGGCCTGCAGGTTCAGATAGGCCCCGGCAACCCGGATCAAGTACATGTTCACCGGGATATTCTCCGCCGTCAGCCCCGGGACTTCGGCGTCGGTCGGCCAGAAGCCGCTCCCGTTCACCTCGGTGCAGAAGCTGAAGACCTTCGGATGGGTCCCCTGCTCCCCGTAGGCCCAATCGGTCGTGGTGCCGGAGCACTCGTAGAGCACCTCGCCCGGCTGACCCGGCGTGTAGCCGTTCATCGCGGCCATCTCCTGGGCCATCGGGCGGAATATGTTGTCGTCCGGTGTGTGGTTCAACGTGTAGGACCACGGGAATAGAATCAGTCCGGCGACGCTGTGATAGGAATCGTGGGTGACGATCTCGTGCGCGTTGAAGAAGTTCATCAGCACCTGGACTTCCGGCTCCGAGCCGGGCGCGGTGCCCCGGTAGGTCTCGTCGCACGGGCTCGAGCTGGAGCCGACGCCGCCCCACTCGTACGGATAGTTCCGGTTCAGGTCGACACCGTAGCAGCCGCCCACCGGAGCGTGCCGGTTCTTGCGCCACATCCCGCCCCCGTTGGGATTCGTCTGCTCGTTGTAGACGTAGCCGTCGGGATTGAGGATCGGGACGAAGAAGATCTCGCGGTTGTTGACCAGGAAGGTGATGTCGGGATCGGTCCCGTACCCCTGACCGAGCTGACGGATCGTCTCGAGCTGGACGTTGATCGTCATTGGCTCGCGAGCGTGGTGCACGCCGTCGAAGGCGACCTCCGGCTCGTCCTCGTCGACGTTCGGGTTGTCGGAGACCTTGATCGCCCAGATCGTCCGGCCCTCGATGCTGGTGCCGATCGAGTATTTGGCCGTGGTGATGTTCGGGTACAGGGCGTGGAGCGCGTCCAGCTGCGCGACCGTCTGCGCGTAGGTGTAGAGCAGACCGTAGTCGCGATATCCCGTCCGCTGGGAGGCGTAGTATTCCTCCATGTCCGGGATCTGGACCTCGAGCTGGAGACCCAGGGCGCGCAGCCGGTCGAGCTGGTCCGGATGGCTGACCAGAATGATCTCCTCGCCGGGCACCACCCGCATCGGGTCCAGGTCGGGCATGGCGCGAAGCTGGGCGAGCTGGGCCGCCGCGGGCCAGGCGACTCGGACCTGCATGTAGGGCTGATCGGCCGTGAGGGCCCCGGCCATGGGCGCCAGCGCGACCACGGCGAAAATCGCGAGCCAAAGCGCGAGATGCGTCCTATGCATCGATACGCCTCCTTCTTGATGCAAAACCTCCCCCCGCTGTCTCCGTCGCCCGCGGGCGGAACTCGGCCCCCCCGGCCCTGCGACGGACCAAGACCCGTCTATTGTACCATTTCCGGTGGCCGCGCGCCTGCCTCAGCCTCTTCCAACATGAAGTGAGCCTGGGGGAT
>Ga0315286_10001670_pt1 | contig 20198 bp, 16 predicted proteins | sample YL17G10_0_MG_FD_205038 | JGI IMG/M metagenome (GOLD analysis project Ga0315286, IMG submission 205038) | Sediment microbial communities from Yellowstone Lake, YNP, Wyoming, USA - YL17G10_0 | ecosystem: Environmental > Aquatic > Freshwater > Lake > Sediment | place: USA: Wyoming | collected... | reverse complement strand
GAGCAGTGGCGGCAAATGCGGGAGGCCAATGCCGTAAAGCAGCGGAAATCATGATTGACGACATCGTAACAAGTCCAATAATCCCTCCCCCTTGACGGGGGAGGGCGAGGGTGGGGGTGGGGGTGGTAAGCGATCATATTTCAGCATGTTATTTCCCCCTCCCCTCAATCCCCTCCCGCCAGGGGAGGGGAAACATGACTTTTTACGAAGCCGGCATGATTGATGCAGAAAAACGGGGAGGCTCCGAGAGCCTCCCCGCATTCAGGAGTTGGAAAACCCGTCGGTTTTCCTTTGGTCATTTTACTGTCGGCTGATCGTGCCCGCGTTCAGTCAACAGGTGCTTTCGGATGTAAGAGAATGCATCTCCTGTGCCAGTAGTTCCGGGAATCTGCAATGCATTGAAATAAGATAATATTTCCGTGAAATCTGTTTTAACGCCATCTTCGGTGGTGTCAAGCGTGCGGCAAGAAATGTCGCTGTCTCCGGGTGAGATACCGTAAACATCGATTGAAAATAAACATTTGGATGTAGAAACCGGTCATGACCGGAAATCGACAAAATTGTCGAAATTTCTACGGCGATTTTCGTTTCAGGGCCTCTTCCCGCCATCCTTCGCGGGAGTGCGATACAAGAATTCGTTGACTTTTCGGGGGAATGGCCTATGATGGCGCCCGAGGATTTCTGATGCGGACTTTGGGATGCGAGCCCGGTCCGTTACAGACCCTTCGATGATGGAAAGGCATTATGAGCCCTGAAGGAAAGATCGTCTGGCAGCAGCACCCCCCCCGTTTCAATCGCCCCTTCCTCCAGCCGCTGGCCGTCGGTCTCGTCTGCGCGATATTTATCGCCCTTATCCTGACAATGGGGATCCTGGACCTCCAACGGAGCGAACGGACCCTCATCGGTTTCATGGAAGACCAGGGGAAGCGGACCATCGGGGTGGTCGAGCGGCTCACCGAAGAGAACCTGAAAACGATGATCATCGCCTCGCAAAGGACGGAAGGAGGCGTTTCCACCCCGCTGAGCGAGATGGCCTTCTCCCCCCAGAAGCTGCTCACCGAAGCCATCGTCGCAATGGGGCGCGAGATCGACAACCAATGGAAGACGGAGCATCTGAGCGGGAGCTATATCCGACGGTACGCAGAGGAAAAGAACCTCTGGCTCGTGGCCGTCCTCAATGCGTGGGGGGATGTGCTCTTCCAGAGCCGGACGCTTTCGGATGATCTCTTCGACGGGAAGCCGCCCGCGGCGGTGCGGGGCCAGCCGAAGGGGAGCGCCGATCTGATCAGCCGCCTGAACCAGCTCAACCGTCTGAAGAGGATCGGTTTTATCGCCCTCAGCCGCAAAGACGAAAGCGGGACGATCATCATCGCGCTGGACAAAGAGAGTTTGCGCTACTGGGGGATGCGGGTTTCGGTCGAAAAGGCGATGGAAAAGCTGGGAGAGGGGCAGGGCCTCGTCTATCTCACTGTCCGGGACAAGAAGGGGATGCCCCTCGGCAATGCCGGAAACCTGCCGGAGGAGTTGAAAACAGACAATCCGCTGGTTGCGCAGATCCTCTCCGGGACCATCCCGTTCGAGAGCCGCAAGGTGAACGTCGGCGGCAAGAGCGTTTTTGAAATTGTCGCCCCGCTCCGTCTGGGCGGCGAGCTCGCCGGGACGATTCGCCTCGGCCTGGACCGCGGCAACACGGATCAGATTCTCGATGAGAACCGGCGAAACATGTTTATATTTCTCACGTTCATCATCCTGATCGCGTTGCTGTCCATGTGGCTCCTCTACAACGACCAGAACCGTCACCTCGCGGGAATTGTGGAGATGACCCGTCAACTGGAAAAGGCGGAACGGCTCTCCTCTCTCGGGCAGCTTGCCGCCGGCGTTGCCCACGAGATCCGCAATCCGCTGAACGCGATCAGCATGGCAAGCCAGCGGCTGAAACGGGAGTATATGCCCGCAGACGAGGAAAAGAAGAAGGAATTCGGAACCCTGGCCGGAGTTATCCGCGACGAGATCCGGAGGCTCAACGGGATCATCGAGGAGTTCCTGACCTTTTCGAAGAGCCGCCGTCTCGAGCTCCGCGACTGTCCGGTTCAGGAGGTCCTCCAGAAGATCGTGAATCTGATTTCCGAGGAGGCCGCCGCGAAAGGCATCAGCCTCCGGACGGACTGGGCGAGCGAGCCGGTCGTCATCCCGATGGACATGGACAAGCTCCAGCAGGCCCTGCTCAATTTCGTCAAGAATGCGATGGAGTCGATCAGCGGGGACGGAGTTGTCACCCTTTCCATCCGGCATGCGGAGAAGGGGCGGGTGAGCATCCGAGTCGCCGACACGGGCTGTGGTATCACGACCGAAGAGGCAGACCGGATCTTCAACCCCGAATACACGACAAAGGAGAAGGGACTGGGGCTCGGTTTGCCGCTGGCTCACGAGATCATCCGCGGTCACGGGGGCGAGATCCGCGTCCTGAGCCGAAAAGGGGAGGGGACGACGTTCGAGATCCTGCTTCCGACGGAGAGACACGAAGAGAAGGGGGCAATAACCTCATGAAGAAGCTCAGCATCCTGGTGGTGGAAGACGGGCAGAACCAGCGGGAGATGTTGCGGGACTTCCTCCGGAAGGAGGGGCACACCGTCGGCGAGGCCGAAAACGGCGAGCAGGCGGTGCGGCGTGTCCGGGAGGGCCACTACGACCTGCTTCTCCTCGACTACAAGATGCCCGGGATGGACGGTATGCAGGTCCTCCAGGCGGTGAAAGGGATCAATCCCGAGATCGACGTCGTCATCATCACGGCCTACGGGACGATCGAGACGGCCGTGGATGCGATGAAGGCGGGCGCCCTGGATTACATCACCAAACCCGTTGAGTTTGAAGAGCTCCTTCTCCTCGTGGACCGTGTCTCGGAGCGGCGAACACTGCTCAGAGAGAACGAGATCCTCCGCGAGCAATTAGGGGAAAAAGGGGTGACGACGGACCGGATTATCTACCGGGGCGAGAAGATGAGCGCGCTGATCAACATGGCCGGCCGGGTGGCCGCGAGCCGCGCCACGGTCCTGCTGCAAGGGGAGAGCGGGACCGGGAAGGAACTCCTTGCCCGGCTGATCCACCAGCTGAGCCCGCGGGTGGCGCGGCGGATCATCGCGGTCAACTGCGGCGCCCTGCACGAGAATTTATTAGAGAGCGAGCTCTTCGGCCACGAGAAGGGGGCCTTCACCGGGGCGACGGCGAGGCGAGTCGGCCGGTTCGAGGAGGCGGACGGGGGGACGCTCTTCCTCGACGAGATCGGCGAGCTCTCGCCGCAGGTCCAGGTCAAACTCCTCCGTTTCCTTCAGGAGCACGAGTTCCAGCGCCTCGGCGGGAACCAGACGCTCCGCACCGACGTCCGGGTGATCAGCGCGACGAACCGGAATCTGGAGCAGAGGGTCAAGGAGGGGGCCTTCCGGGAGGATCTCTTCTACCGCCTGAACGTCGTTCTGATTTCCATCCCGCCGCTTCGGGAACGGAAGGAGGACATCCCGATTCTAATCGACCATTTTCTCAAGCGCTACGCCGAGGAGAACGGGAAGGAGATCGCGGGGCTCAGCAGCGAGGCGCAGGACGTCCTCCTCAAGTACGACTACCCCGGGAACGTCCGCGAGCTCGAGAACATCATCGAGCGGGCCGTCGTCATCGCCCGGGAGGCGGTGATCTCCGTCGAGGACCTCCCGTTCCGCGAAAGCATGGAGGAGACCGCGGCAGGCCGAAAGGCGGAGGAGGGGCTTCTCCGCGGATCGATCGAGGAGTTAGAGAGGAATCTGATCGTTGAGGCGATGGAGAAGGCCGGCGACCACCAGAGCCGCGCCGCCGAGCTCCTCGGGATCAGCGAGCGGATGCTTCGCTACAAGCTCAAGAAGTACGGACTCAAAGCGGGGTAAAATATGTTCCCCCCCACCCTAACCCTCCCCCGCCAGGGGGGAGGGAATGAATGGGTACTTTTGCAATTACCTCTACCGCCTATATTTTCCCGCCCATCCGAAGTCCTTTGGCCAGAAGGCTTAAGGAACCCTGCCCTTTTCGATACGGCTCTCCTTTCAGCAGAAGATTTTCAACCTTCAGGCTCAGAAGTTCGTCTGGTTTCATCTTCAGCGGATTCCGGTTCAGGATCACCATATCGGCTATTTTCCCCGTCTCGAGGGAGCCGCGCTCCTTTTCATCGAAGGTCGTCCAGGCGGCGTTATAGGTGAACAGTTTCAGCGCCTCCGGAATCGTGAGGGACTGCTCGGGAACATAATGGTTGCAGGCGGCATGGATGCCGGCGATCGGATCCGGCAGCGTGCAGGGGGCGTCGGAGCCGCCGCTCAGGACGATCCCCATGTCGGTCATCTTTCTTAACGGAGAGATTCTCTCCGCCCGATTCCCCAGAATGCTGTGCAGAAACTCAAGGGGTTCCAGATCCCACATCAGAAACGCGGGCTGCAGCGGGATCTGGATGCCGAGGTCGGAGCACTTTTGAAGCCCTTCGTCGGTGGGAAGGCAGGCGTGGATGATCCCGTGGCGGTGATCCTGCCGGGGGAAATCCTTCAGCGCGGCCTCGATCGCCATGACCGCCTGGTCAAAGGCCGCATCGCCGATCGCGTGCATCTCGATCTGCAACCCCTCACGGTTGGCCCGCTTCACGAATCGGATCACCTCTTCATCGCTGTGGAAGAGGATGCCGCGATTTTGGGGATGGTTGGCGTACGGCTCTCTCAGCGCCGCATCCTCGCAGCCGAAGCAGCCGTCCAAGGCCGTCGCGAAGCATCCCCCCACCCGGGGAAGCTTTCTCTTTCGGATCTTTTCGAGATTCATGGTCTGGAAGAAGAGCCGGCTTTGAAAACCGCTGTCGAGCCCCTTTCCAAAGATCGTCTCCAGGGTCACATCCAGATCGAGCGGGAAACCGACGCCGGATGAGGTGTGCATCATCCCGATCCCCTTTTCCGCCATGTCGTCGACCGCCCGAAGCATGTTCCGGAGGGTCCGCGGCAGCGAGACCTTTTTGGTGATGAAATCGGTGGTTGCAAAAAAGGCCTCCTGGTTCATCTCCCCCGTGTTTTCATGCCAGCCCCGCAGCGATTTCACTTTATCCGGCAGCATCGCGATCATTTTGCTGTTCAGGATGCAGGCGTGGCCGTCATATTTGACGATGAAGATCGCCCTGTCCGGAGAGGCCTGATCGAGCTCGTCCCTGGAGATCAGCCTCTTTTCCTTGACGGAGTGGGTGGACGCCCCGAACCCCATGATGATCTTGTCGTTGTTTTCCGTTGTGAATTTTTGGATATGCCCGCACATCTCCGACAGGCTTCGCGCATGGCGCACAAAAAGCCCCGCGTTGAACGTGGCGTAGGATAAAAAGTGCAGGTGTGTGTCCCCGAAGCAGGGAAGAAGGGCCCTTTCACCCAGAACCTCCCTCGGGGCGCCTTGATACGCCGTGGGAAGCTCATCTCCGACATGAAGAATCCGCCCTTTGTCTTCCACAAGGTATTGGTAGGCATGATTTTTCTGATCGCAGCAGATGATCGCGCCTTCATAGATTTTCATCGTCGTTGGTCTCCGATCAGCACCCTAAGTGTCTGTAACGGAATAACGATTACATTCATGCATCTCGGATTCAGGTCATCTTTGCCCGATCCTCAATCGCAAAATCCTCGAAGTAGCGCTGCTATTCCTGCGGTTTTGCTCAATCAGATCAGACAAATCTGACCCAAATCCGAGCGCCTTAACGCAACCGTTATTCCGCTACAGACCCAGGCGCTTCTTCATTGTCGAAAGCCTCACGAAATGTTCCTTCTCTTCGTTGATGATCCTTTCGATCGCGTCCCGCCGGTCTGCCGGCAGCAGTTCCCGCATCTCCCGGTAATAGTGAATCGAATCCAGCTCCCGCTGGATGGCGAAATCGAGGGCGGATGCCTCGTCCCGGAGCTTAGCCAGTTCGGCGGCAAACGCCTCCGCCGTGAAGACGAGGCGGTTGTCCACGTAGCTGTGGAGGTAGGCGGCATATTCCCCGTCGTATCCCTCCGGGGGGGCGTTCCGGTCCATCCCAGCCAGGATCTTTGCGAACGTCTCCTGATGTTTTACCTCCTGGGCGGCCAGCAGTTCGAAGAGGGTCTTGACCTCTTCCTTTGCGGTCAGTTGCACGGCGTAGCGGTAGAAATTCGCCCCGTTTTCTTCGATCCGGATCGCCGCTTCCACAATGTCGCTTGCATCAAAGAGAGCCATGTTCTACCTCCTTATGTTCATAGAACCCGCAACAGAATACCCCATACTACGTAGGGGATTCCATTATTTCACAGCCATTTCTTCCTTCTGAAGTAGATCAGCATGACAATGGCGACAACGATCATCGCGCCCCAGAGGGCGAAGTATCCCCACCGCCATTCCAGTTCCGGCATGTATTTGAAATTCATACCATAAACCCCGGCGAGAAAGGTCAGCGGCATGAAGACGGTGGCAATGATGGTAAGCACCTTCATGATCTCGTTCATCCGGTTGCTGATGGAGGAGAGGTAGATGTCCAGCATTCCGGAAAGCATGTCCCGGTAGGTCTCGATCGTGTCGATGACCTGGACGGCATGGTCGTAGACGTCGCGGAAGTAGATGGCCGACGGCTCGCGCATGAGCGGCGAGTCGGACCGGCCAAGGCCGCCGATCATCTCTCGGAGGGGCCAGACCGATTTACGGAGGAAGATGATCTCCCGCTTGAGGGCCTGGATGGCCCGGAGGGTCTCGGGCGACGGGCGGCCGATCAGGGCCTCTTCCACATTTTCGATCTTCTCTCCGAATTTATCCAGGACGGCGAAGTAGCTGTCGACGATCGTGTCGAGGAGCGCATGGGCAAGGTAGTCGACCCCGGCCTTCCGCAGGCGGCCCTTTTCGTTGCGGATCCTCTCCCGGACGGGATCGAGGAGGCTTCCCTCCTTCTCCTGAAGGGAGATCAGCCAGTTGGGGCCGAAGACGATGCTGACCTGTTCGGGAACAAGGCCGCCGCCTTCCGCCTCATGAAAGAATTTGAGCACGATGTAGAGATAATCGCCGTGGTCCTCGCTCTTCGGCCGTTGATCCGTGTTCAAAATATCTTCGAGGATGAGCGGGTGGAGGCCGAAAACGGTTCCCATCTGTTCGAGGAGGCGAATGTTTTGGAGGCCGTCGATGTGGATCCATACGACGTCTGCACCGTCCGGAGGCGGCAGTAGCCCCTCAAGCGTGACGATCTCCCGTTGATGAAAGTGGGATTCGCCGTATTCGCAGAGGGTGATCTTCGCCTTCTCCGCGTGTTTCTCCCCGATGTGGACCAGCGCGCCGGGCGGGAGACCGGCCTTGGCGGATCTTTTCTTTGTGGCTCCGGGCATCTTCCTTTTCCTCCGGGGTCGAACGCAATTCCGGGATGGGGACGAACGGTTGCAGAAGCGGCGCTAATGTAGCCCATCGCTTCCGGAAATTCAATGAAAAAGTCGGGCCGGAGAAGAGAGCGACGGATGCGATTTTCTCTTGACAAAAGTTTCGGAATTGCGGACGTAAACGGCAGATATCGAGATTCCCTTTCCCCGGAGGTTCCATGAGATACATTCTTGCGGCGACCAAAGACCAGGCTGCAACGGAGATCATCCGCGCTGCCTTCCGCCGGCCCTTCCATGTGGATGCGGCGGCCACCGTCCGGGACTGCCGGGAATTCCTGCGGAAGCGGAGGTACGAATTCAGCTTCATTGATCTCGACCTTCTCGGCGGACTCGGGGAGGTCCGGGGGGATTCCGGCGCGGCCTTCCGTGGGGTAAGGCAGCTCTTTCCCACGGTCGAGGTTGTCGTCATGACCCCGCCGGAAAGGGCGGGGGAGGCGGTCGAAGCGGTGAAGGCCGGTGCGGCCAACTACGTGACCTATCCGCTGAACGCCGATGAGCTCCGGTACGTGACGGAGAGCGTCCACGAGGGCATCCGGGCGCAGTCGGAGCTCGACTACCTGCGGGACCGCTTCTGGCAGTCCGACTCCCTGGATGTCGTTCAGACCCGGAACCAAGCCATGCGGTCCGTCTTCGACCAGGTCCGCCTCGTAGCGCCCACAAAGAGCACCGTTCTGCTGACCGGGGAGACGGGGACGGGGAAGGGGATTCTGGCGAAGCTCATCCACCGCCACAGCAATCGAGGGAAGGTGCAGTTCATCGGTATCCACTGCGGCGCCATCCCCGATACCCTACTCGAAAGCGAGCTCTTCGGTCACGAGAGGGGGGCCTTTACCGGCGCCGTACGCCGGAAGCTTGGCAAATTCGAACTGGCCAACCGGGGAACGATTTTTTTAGACGAAATCGGAACGATCACCCCTTCCGCACAGATCAAGCTCCTCCAGGTCCTTCAGGACCGGACCTTTCAGCGGGTCGGCGGGGAGACCGTCATCGAGACCGACGTGCGGATCATCGCCGCCTCCAACAAGGATCTCGGGCAGATGGTGGAGAAGGGGCTCTTCCGGAACGATCTCTACTACCGGCTGAACGTATTTCCCATTGAGATCCCGCCTCTCCGGGAACGACGGGAGGACATCCCCCAGCTCACGGAGATCTTCCTCCGGCAGATGAACCGGTTCAACCACCGGGGAATTCACTACGTCCATCCGCAGGTGATGGAGGCGTTTCAGCGCTACCCCTGGCCCGGCAACATTCGCGAATTAGAGAACCTGGTGGAGCGGGCCTGCATTCTGGAAACCTCTTCCATCCTGACCCCGGCGAGCTTCCCGGCGGAGCTCTTCACCGGTGCCCCTTCTGCATTGTCGGCGCCCGCCGGGAGAACCGGCCTCACGCTGGCGGAGGCGCGCGCGATTGCCGTCACGGAGGCGGAGAAAAGCTATCTCCAGGAGCTCCTTGCCCGGACCGGGGGGAGGATCAACCGGACGGCGGAGTCGGCCGGCGTCACGGTCCGCCAGATCAGCAAACTCATGCGTAAATACAATATCCGAAAAGAGACGTTCCGCTGAAATGGAAGTTTTCCGCTAGATCTTTGAGAAACGCACCCTTTGTCATTGCGAGGAGGCCAAAGGCCGACGAAGCAATCACGTAACCATTCGATAACCCATGAGATTGCTTCGTCGTTCCGCTCCTCGCAATGACAGGAAGAGTAGAAATTCAAAGGTCTCTCCGCCGCAAACCGTGGTGTGCGTATTCGCCAACGGATTCAGCGCCGGGACGGCGTGCGTTCCTGCCGCGTCTTGACGACGACCCGGATGACCGGCGCTTTTCCCCCCGCGAACTGGATATCGGAAGGATAACGCAGAGATGGCGCAAAGGCCTTCTGGACGTCTAATTGCGCCAGATCGATCGGCTCGGTCAGGATCCGGATCCGCTTGCCGCGAAGCCGTCGGGGGATGAGGATTCGCACCTCCGCCGGGGTGGCGATGATCTTCTGAACCGCAAGACCTTGCGGCGGCGCGTTTTCCGTCAGAACTTCGATGGGGACGGTCATGGAGATGAGGCGCGAGGTGACGACAGTGATCCGCTCGGGGCTGATCCCGGCAACCGTAAGGTTGGAGGGGGTCTTCACCATGTTGCGCGTGATTGTGACCTCCTGCCTGCCCGGCGGCAGTGGCGCCAGGTCGAGAGAAATTTTGAGACTCTGCGGATTCAAGAGCTGAAAGGCCTGGTCGTGTCCCATCAGCATGACCTTGGCCTCCGTGACCTTCGGTTCCTCCAGAACCCATTCCACCGGGGCGTTCCGGTATTCAATGGGGACCATGAAATCCCGCCGGATCGTTTCCCGCTGGTAGCCGAAAACGACCCAGAGTATGCAGGCCAGCACAATGGCAATCACCTTTTCCCGCTTGTTTTCCTTCAGCCAGCGGAGGATCGGTCCCGCTTTGGCGAGCGGCGCCCGCTTGGCGAAGAAGGCCTCCAATTCGATGTGGAGGGCCGAGGCGTTGGTGATCTCCTGGATCCTCTCTCCTTTGGCGAGCGAGATCGTTCCGCGCTCCTCGGAGACCACGATGCAGATCGCGTCGGAACGCTCCGAAAGGCCGAGGGCCGCAGTGTGGCGAAGGCCAAGATTGCCGTGCTGCGCGGCATTGGCCGACAGGGGAAGATGGCAGCCGAAACGCATGACCCGGTTTCCGTCCACGAGAACGGCGCCGTCGTGACCGATCGAATGGGGATCGAAGATGCTCTCCAGGAGGGGCTGGCTGAGGATGCCGTCGAGGTTGCTTCCCCCCGTCAGGTGGCGATCCAGAGGGTCGTGTCCCTGGAGGGCGATCAGGGCGCCGATTTTTTTGCGTGCAAGATCAGCGGCAGTCTGGGCGAGAACCTCCGCGCCTTCGTTGAACGCGGCAACGGCAAAGAACCGTTTCCGGAAACGTCCCAGCAGGGCCAGGCGTTCAAAGAAACGCCGGAGGTCCTCCTGAAAGATGACGACGAGGACAAACAGCAGGATCGCGAAGAACGCCTGGAGGACGACGGTGGTCAGGTAGAGCTGAAAGAAGCGGGCGAGCATATAGACGACGCCCAGCAAGGTGATGCCCAGGAATACGAAACGGGACGCCCGATCCTTGAACCAGATCAGCAAGGCCGAGATCATGATCGAGATGATAGCGATGTCCAGGATGTCCTGAATCCGGAAGGCGTTGAGCATCGTCAAGGTATTTTCGATCATGGAGAAAACTCACCTTTCCGCCCGCCGGGAAGAGGGCCGGTCTGTTTGCAGGAAGCGGTTAAAAAAAGCCGGACGAACTTTTTCGATATATAAACAAAAGCTTTGCGGCGTGTCAAGAAGATATCGGATTTCAAGACATTTCAATAGAGCTTGTCGCTTCTCCTCTGTCCTCGTTGCGGAAGGGGGAGTGATTTTGTCTTTTCCAGGGAGTTCGGCTATAATGCTGAACAATCGGAAGCGCACCTTTGCGGTATCGAGGACATGTTCCGGAAGTGGGGACACCTTGCCGCAAGGTGTCCCCGGGATCGGAACGCGTCCCCGGAACGAGGAGGAAAAATGATGGATCGGGAGAAGGAGGAGAAGATCGGCCGGGTCGCGGAAATGATTGCGAAGGCAAAAAACATCGTCGTTTTTACCGGCGCGGGCGTCAGCACGGAATCCGGGATTCCCGATTTCCGCAGCCCCGGCGGCTTCTGGACGAAATTCGATCCGGAGGATTTCACGATCGATAAATTTCTGACGAGTCCGGAGACCCGGCGGAAACAGTGGCGCTTCCTCCTCTCCGGCGATCTGCTCAAGGAGGCACGGCCCAACACCGCGCATGAGGCCATCGCGGAGTTAGAGAAGCTGGGGAAGGTAAGCTGCGTCATCACCCAGAACATCGACAATCTGCACCAGAAAGCGGGAAACGATCCTGCAAAGGTATTCGAGCTCCACGGCAACATGCGCTGGATCCTCTGCATGGATTGCGGGGAACGCTACCCGCTGGAGGAAATTCTCCATCAAAACGGGGCGTCGGAGGAGGTTCCGGTCTGCGGCCGCTGTTCCGGCATCCTGAAACCCGACGTGATCTTCTTCGGCGAAGCCCTCCCCGAGGAGACCCTGAGCAAGGCCACCTGGAATGCCGGCCACTGCGACCTCCTCCTGGTCGTCGGTTCGTCGCTCGTGGTTTACCCGGCGGCCTACATGCCGCTTTATGCCAAGCAGGCGGGGGCCTCGCTCGTGATCGTTAATCTGAGCCCCACGCCGGCGGACAAGATTGCAGACGTTGTCATCCGCGCCTCCGCAGGGGAGACGATGGGGCGCATCCTTGCGGAAGTCCGACAGAGGCTCGCCGGATCATGTGCCTGATACTGTTCGCGTTGAAAATGCATCAGAATTTCCCGCTCGTCCTTGCGGCGAACCGGGATGAGTTCTATGAGAGACCGTCGGCGCCGGCCGACTTCTGGGATGACGCGCCGGATCTGCTTGCGGGCCGGGATCTGCGCGATGGGGGGACGTGGCTTGGGATCACCCGTAGAGGGAGGATGGCGGCCATCACGAACTACCGTGATCCGGCGTCCCTGAAAACGAAAGCCCCATCGCGGGGGAAGCTGGTCAGCGATTACCTCCACGGTCGGGAAAACCCGGGGGCCTATCTCAGCCGGATTGCACCCGAGGCCGATCGTTTCAAAGGGTTCAACCTGCTTGTCGGCGATCCCGATGAACTCTTCTGTTTCTCGAATCGGGGCGCCCGGGAACGTCTGCAACCCGGGATCTACGGTCTGAGCAACCACCTCCTGGACACCCCTTGGCCGAAGGTGGCGCAGGGGAAGAGGGATCTGAAAGCGCTTCTTCAAGGGGAAAAGGGAGTGCCGCCGGAGGCGCTTTTCGCGCTCCTGGCCGACCGGACCCGGTCACCGGACGACCGTCTTCCGGATACGGGGGTTGGGCTGGAATGGGAGAGGATTCTTTCGCCGCTTTTCATCGAGAGCCCGGCTTACGGAACACGCTCTTCGACGGTTCTGCTGATAGACCGGAATGGAGGCGTCACCTTCATCGAGCGGGTGTTCAACGGCGCCGCCGATCCCTGGATGACGGCCCGTTTCGCCTTCCAAATAGGGGCCGGAATCCCTTCGCCCAATAAGGAGAGGTAATTGCAAAAGTACCCATAAATCCCCTCCCCCCTGGTGGGGGGGGAGGTGCGATGAAATCTGCATGTTGCAGCTTCACCCACCCCCTAACCCCCTCCCGTCAAGGGAGGGGGAATATTTTTGGAAGAGTTTTGTAATGACCACAGGAGTAATGCTGATGTCGCATCGTGAATATCCGGACCATCCGCGGGTTGGCGTGGGGGCGGTCGTCCTGCGGGAAGGTCGTCTCCTTCTGGTCCGGCGGGGCGCTGCCCCCGCGCAGGGGCTCTGGGCGATTCCGGGCGGGGGGCTCAGACTCGGGGAAACCCTTCAGGCGGGGGCGGAACGGGAGATCCTGGAGGAGACGGGGATCATCATCCGCGCCGGCGCGCCCCTTTTTACCTGCGATTCCTTCGAAAAGGACGGGGCCGGACGTATCCGTTTCCACTATGTGATCGTCGATGTGACGGCGGATTATCTGAGCGGCGAGGTGAAGGGGGCCGATGACGCCCTCGAGGCCCGTTGGGTTTCGCCCGCAGAGATACGGGGGCTCCCTGTGACGAAAACCACGCTGAAATTGCTGACGCAAATCGGTTTCATCCCCTCGCCGGAATCATAAGTTTTTAAGCTGTTGCTGGAGCCTTGTCCGGTTTCGGATCGTCTCGGTCATCCGGTTGAGGGCGAGGGTGATCTTATCGTCCGGTTTTCCGAGCTGTTTGTCCGCCTCGCGGTAAAGTTTGAGCGCCGCATCGAAATCGCCCCGACTCTCCGCGCAGACCCCCAGGTCATACAGGACCGACGGGGCGCTCGGGGAGAGAATCCGGGATTCTCCCCAGAGTTCGCAGGCCTGATCCATACGCCCTTTTGCGGCATATTCGATTCCCCTTTTGAGTTTATCCTTTGCTTCGCTGGAGGTCATGCCGGCGGTATCGTCCATCAGCAAGACCTCCCTTGTGACGTAATGGGGGGCGACATCCTTGCGGAACTCTGCCTTGGCGATTTCCTTGGCCTTCTGCAGGAGTTCCTGGCCGCCGGGAAGAGGCTTCCCGTCCTCGCAGCCCGAGGCGTCCGCGGTGCCGGAGAGGTTCTGGGCGTACAGAATACGGCTCGTACGGACCTCGATCAGCTTCGGCGAACAGGCGAAACCGGCCACCCGCTTGATGCAGGACACTTGGCGGCTCCGCCAGCGGATGCAATTCCCCTCAGAGGTCCTGCCTTTATCGTCGCGCTTTATCTCCCGCTGTGCGCAATCCTGGCGTGTCTCCTTGTAAGGGCTGTCGTTCCATCCAGTCTGGGTAACGACCCCCGCGTAGATCCCCTGCGCGCCGACCAGGCCCCCGATCTTGGCTGCCGTCCCTGCGTCGACGAGCCCGCTCTGTGCGAGTTTCAGCTCGGAGATCGTTTTGTCTATGGAAGAGCGGTCCACGAGGGTGAAATACGGTTTGTTGTCGATGTTAATGCCGCCGAGAATGGCTTCGAATTCGGCGGCGGTCGCGGCTCCGTCCGGTCCGCCGAACGGGAGAACCGCCACGGTTTTTGTGAGGGAAGCCTCGTGATAGTCGGCCGGGAGGAGCATGTTAAGACGAATCTGCGTCGCGCAGCCCGCGAAGAGCCCCATGATGAAAAGTCCGAAGAACACCCTCGCCGCCTGCTTCATCCATCTGATATTTTTCAACGCAAACATCTCGTATCCTCCTTCCCTCCTCAGAGGCCCCCCTGAAATGTTTCTTTCGCCGCAGCAGATGTTCGATTTCAACAGCCCGTCATGGTTTCCATTCCAGCGTCAGCGCGTAAGGAGTGAAATCGACGACCTTGAAACGCCCCTTCTGGCGGAGGCTGTTTGCCAGGTAGAGGGAATTTTCCGGATAGCCGACGACGAACTCGCCCATCCGTTTCTCCTCAACCTCCGTTACCCAGACAATCTGCTGCAACATCCCCTTGATATCCTGGTTTGTGTCGATATCGCCAACACCGTTGATCCGGATGGCGACTTTTTTGACATTCCCCCGGATGAAGGAGGCGATCTTGTCGAGGATTACGGGCGAGAGCTTCGCCGCGAGGCTCTCCAGCCCCTTGGCCGCCGCATCCTCGACGCTTCCCGCGGTTCCCCGGGCCTGGTCGCTCCCGGCCGTCAGGATCTCCGTATTTCCTGTTTTGCTGTTTCGGGCGACGATCCGGTAGGTGATCCGGACCGTGACGTTGTTGAAGGGCATGGAGAGGCCGTAGCCGATATCCTCCCCCTTCTTCGTGGAGACGGCATAGTCAACCTTGCCGATGATGATCACATTGGAGAGGAACTTGTACATCAGGCTGCGGACGGTCAGGGTGCTGCCGCTCTTCATTGCCCTTTCGATTTCAGCGGCGTCGGCCGCCTGGGTCGGAGCGACGTCGACGACCCGGTAGCCCTGGTCGGTAAGCTTTCCGATCAGCGTTTCGGAGAGGATGTTCGTCTCCTCGTATGCGTCGGTCTCCCGGGCGGCGGGTTTGCGCGCCGGGATGAAGACGGCGACCGCGTTGTTCAGGGAGAGGGCGGAGACCGCCTCCTGCGCCTTCTGGGGCTCAATGCAGGCGTTGATCCGGACGAGGACCGTGTCGGAGCGGTTGTCCTGGGAGAGGATGTTGTAGCTCTTCACGACGCCGCCCACCTGGGTCTTGATGATCTCATCCACGAGGGTGAAGTCCTGGACGATGCTCCCCGCCTTGACCTCCGTGCCGACCGTCTGCTCGATGGCGGCCCACTTCGCCCGCGCGACCGCCTCCGTCTTTGCGGAGGGGATGTCGCCGCCGACAATGGCAGCCTCGCCCTCCGTCTTCACGCATTTTTCTGCGCTGAGGCCGGGCAGCGGAAGGAGAAGAAGAAGGATCAGAGCGAACAGGGGTATTCTGTGCATGGCATTCCGACCTCCCAGATCATGAATCGTCGGCGCGACTCTCCGTCACGTTGAACGCCGCTACTCCATACCTGAAAACAGAGGGTTCTGTAAAGCGTTTCTTGAGTGACGGCCGCCGCCGGCGTCATTCGTTATGGATCCGGATGCGGATCAACTGGAGCGGCTTTGGCGATTACACCGGGAAGAGGATCTGGGAGTAGGGGAATTGGCGGTTGAGCATTTCCCTGATCTTGGCCTGTTCCTCTGCGTCTTCGATGGTTTCGACCTCGCTTGCCGGCAAGCCGGTTTCGGTCAGACGGTGTTTCCAATCGACAACGTAGCCTGGAACATTCACAAAACGGCACCCCTGGGTGCCGCAGCAGGTGCTCTCGACGGCGGCGATCCCCACGACAATGAGGAGCTCCCGGCTTTGGTGGACAATCCGTCTTTCTTCAACGATGGTGTAGTGCCCGGCGATAAACCGGACCTCCGTTCCCGGTTCCTGGTGCTGGTATTCCGGCATGAAAACCTCTTGAATCTCTTCGGGTTCATTCCCCGAGGCTTGCCTCGCTCACGTCATTCCCGCGAAAGCGGGAATCCAGAAAATGAAACTGGATTCCGTGTCAAGCACGGAATGACATCCAATACCCCGCTGCTTGCGGCGGGGTAATTTGGTTGACAAGGGGTAGCTGTTTCGAGAGCGGCGATTCTATTTTCCGACGCAGAAGTTTGCGAAAATCCGGTCGAGGACCTCTTCCGGCGTCGTTTTGCCCGTGATTTCCCCCAGCGCATGGAGGGCCTCGCGGAGCTCCAGCGCAACGAGCTCGGGCGGGAGGGCGGCCAGCAGACCCTCACGGGCTTGCGCGAGGCCGGCCGCCGCCATCTCCAGGGCGGTTTTCTGATGGAGATGCGCGATCATGGCCTCCGGCGACTCCCCTGCCGGCGTCGCGAGGACCAGGTCGCGGAGGGCTGCGGTCAGGCGGTCAAGCCCGTCGCCGTACTTGGCGGAGATCCGGATGGCCGGGGGGGTTCCTTCCGGGAGGAGCCGCCGCAAAGATTTTTCATCGAGGCGCTGTGGCAGATCGGATTTATTGAGGACCGGGAGCATCGGTTTTGATATCATTTTTACGAGGAGTTCCCGATCGTCCGCCGTAAGGTCTGCGCTCCCGTCGAGGAGGACGAGAACGGCGTCGGCCGTCTTAAGACGCTCCCAGACGAGATCGACCCCCTCCTTCTCGATTGCGTTCTCGGGGAGCCGAAGCCCGGCGGTATCGGTCAGGCGGACAGGGATCCCTCCGATGTCGACGGTCTCCTCGATGAAGTCCCGCGTCGTCCCCGGGATAGGGGTGACGATCGCCCGTTTTTCGCCGAGGATGCGGTTCAGGAGGGAGGATTTGCCGACGTTCGGGCGGCCGGCGATGACGACGCCGATCCCCTCCCGATAGATCCGTCCCTGCCGGTGCGTCGCGGCAAGGGCGGCGATCTTGTCGATGAGTTTTCGGATACGGGGAAGGGCTTCGTCGGGCGTCTCCCCGACGCCGTCGTCCTCTGAGAAGTCAATGGCCGCTTCAACACCGGCGAGGAGGTCGATCATTTCACTGCGGATCGTCTCGACCTGTTCGGAGAGTTTTCCGCCCAGGCAATCGAGGGCGGCGGCGAGTCCCGGCCGGGTCTTTGCGGTGATGATGTCGAGGACCGCCTCTGCCTGGGCAAGGTCGAGACGGTTGTTCAGGAAGGCGCGTTGCGTGAATTCCCCCCGTTCGGCCGGACGCGCCCCGGTTTGAAAAACAGCTTCGAGGACAGTCCGGAGGATCAGCGGTCCACCGTGGCAACTGATCTCCAGCGTATCTTCGCCGGTGTAGGAATGGGGTCCCTTCAAGAAGGCGACGAGAACCTCGTCGAGGATGGTGCCCGTCGTCGAAGCGATGATCTTGCCGTGATAGAGGTGATGGGAGAGGAAATTTCCGGGGGGCAGGGGGCGGAAAAGCCGTTGGGCGATACCCTCCGCCGTGGGTCCGCTGACACGGATCAAACCGACCCCCCCGATCCCGGATGGGGTGGCGATGGCTGCGATGGTGTCCCTGAAGGTCATGGAATCAGGGTCTCCCCTCCGTTTTCCGTCAGGCCACAGAAGTATCCGGTCCGCAACGGGCCGGCAGGATCACGATTTTCCGATATTCACCCTCGCCGCGACTCTTCGTGGTCAGGGTCTCGTCGTCCTGCATGGCCATGTGGATCACGCGGCGGTCATGGGCGTTCATGTGGCCGACGGTTACCGCTTTCTTCGTTTTCTTGACCTTTTCGCCGAGTCTTATCGCCAGGGCGACGAGGGATTCTTCGCGCCGTTTGCGGTACTCCTCCGTATCGATGACGATCATCTTGTGTCCGTTTGCGGAATGGTGGACCGCCTTGTTGACGATGTACTGGATCGCGTCCAGGTTCTGCCCCCGCTTTCCGATCAGCAGGCCGCTGCCGTCGCCCCGAATGTTCAGAATAATCGCCTCCTCCGTCTCCTCCACGTCCACCGGGGAGGCGATCTGCATTCGGGTCAGGATGCCTTCGAGGAGCCGCCTGGCCTTTTCCGCGGCCGGTTCGCCGTCGTGATCGGCGGCGGGCGCTGGGTTCGGTCGTCTTGAGGTCACCCTTTGTTCCACAGGTTCCGGCGTCTTCCTTATGGCCGCCGGACCGGTTGCGGCGGGGTGAACAGCCGGACGCCCTTTCGGGACAGGTGCGGCAGATTTTGCCCCATTGTCCACGGCGCGGATTCCGGCTCTGTTGCCTTCCAACGTCGGTTCAGCAGACTTTTCCGTCCGGACCGGGGTCGGCGTCTCCGCCCAGGGGAAAACGTCGTCGAGCGTCATGTCGATGGAAAGGAGGCTCGCCCGGATCATCGCCTTCGTTGCCCCCAGGCCCAGAAAGCCGGGGTTTCCCGCCGCGATGATCTCGATGTTGAGCTTCTCCCGGGGGACTTGAAATTCGCTGCACGCCTTTTCTATGGCTTCATCGATGGACTTGCCTTCGATTTCAATTCTTTCCATTGTTCAATGCACCTCTTAAGCCGGTTGCTTGTTGATGTACACCTGCTGGCCGATGCTGATGATGTTGTTGAACAGCCAGTAGATCACCAATCCCGACGGGAAATTGAGGAACATGAAGGTAAAGATTATCGGCATGAAGAGCATAATCTTCGCCTGCATCGGATCCGCCCCCGTGGGGGTCATTTTCTGCTGGATGAACATCGTGCCGCCCATGATGATCGGCGTGATGTAATAGGGATCCTTTGCGGAAAGATCCTGGATCCACCAAAAAAGAGGGGAGTGACGCAGCTCGATCGCGTAAAGCAGTGACTTGTACAGGCCGAAGAAGACGGGGATCTGCACGACCATCGGCAGGCACCCGCCCAGCGGGTTCACCTTGTGTGTCTTGTAGAGGGCCATCGATTCCTGGCTCAGCCGCGTCTTGTCGTCCTTGTATTTCTCGCGCAGGGCGGCCATTTTCGGCTGAAGTTTCTGCATCTCCTTCATCGACTTGTAGCTCTTGTTTCCGAGGGGCCAGAAAATCAGCTTGATCAGGATGGTCAGGATGATGATTGCGATTCCGTAATTGCCGACATAGCCATAGAGGAACTTGAGCGAGATCAACAGCGGGATCGCCAGCCATTTGAGCCAGTCGCCGAAATCGATCGCGTTCTCCAGGCCGAGGTTCTGGGCCTTGAGCATAGTGTAATCCTTCGGTCCCAGGTAAAGTGCGTAGTTGAAAACGCCGGGCTGACCCGGGGGGATCACGCTCTTCGGACCCTTGAGGCCGACGGCGATCAGGTTGCTGCTGTCTTTCGTCATCCGGAAGCTCGTCAGCGACGGATTCTGCGGGATCATGGCGGCGATGAAATATTTGCTTTCGAAGCCGCCCCAGGAGACGTCGGGTCCGAGGGTCTTGTCCGCTTCCATCTTACTGACCTCGGGGCGGTCCATGCTCTTCGCGATGTAGGAGACGGGGCCGTCGTGGCCGTAACTGTCCACCGGCGCATTGGGATCAACATACTGGTGCCAGGTCAAGCTGCCTCTCTGGTTCAAGGGGGCGGCCCCGAGGTTGTGGACCCGAACCTCCAACTCGAAGCTGTACTTGTCCGGATGAAAGGTAAAGGTCTTGTCAATCCGGAGTTCCCCCGGATAGGATTGGGTGAAGGTCAGTCGGCGCGGCTCCACGCCCTTCGTCATGTCGAGCAGACTGCCGTCTGCCTCGTAGAACCCGCCATCCGGGATATTGACGGTAGAATCAGGGAAGGAGACGGAGAGGGGCCTCGGCATACCCTCCAAAACATGAACGAGTTCGATCGGCTTCGGTCCTCCTTCCGGTTTCGGCTTCCCTTGGCCGATCAGCCGCATGAAGATATCGACGAGGTCCTCGCTGTTCGCCACCTCTGTCTTGTACTGCTTCAATTGAAAGGATTTCAGGGCGGCGCCCCGCGTGGTGAGAACCGCCCGGTAGAGGGGGGTTTCCACGATTACGTCGCGCTCGGCGCCGCTCGCAGCCTGGGCGGCCGGCATCCGGCCCGTCGTTGCTGTCTGAATGGCGGCCGGGGCCGACGCCTTTCCCGGATCGGCGGGCGGCGCCTGCGAAGAGACGGCTGCCTCCTGCTGGGTCGGCGGCGGCGCCGTCTTGACCGGCGGTTTGACAAAAAAGTTCTGATAAACCATCAACACAACGACCGACAGGACAACGGCGAGAAGGGTTCTCTTGTCCATTCATACCTCCAATTTTACAAACAGTTTTATTTCACCGGGTCATACCCGCCGGGGTGCAA
>Ga0315286_10001669_pt1 | contig 20199 bp, 27 predicted proteins | sample YL17G10_0_MG_FD_205038 | JGI IMG/M metagenome (GOLD analysis project Ga0315286, IMG submission 205038) | Sediment microbial communities from Yellowstone Lake, YNP, Wyoming, USA - YL17G10_0 | ecosystem: Environmental > Aquatic > Freshwater > Lake > Sediment | place: USA: Wyoming | collected... | reverse complement strand
GTTGAAGGTCTCGATCTCGTCCCGCGAGGCAGTCCCGAGGCGCCGGGTGTCCTGGACGTGCAGGATCACGAGTTGCTCAGGCTTCGCTCCTTTCATCCATTCGATGAACGGTATGCACTTTTCCGCCTCTTCTGAAAAGTCGGTGAGGTAAAGAATGCGACGGAAGATCCTGTTTGTGCTGATAGTGCAGGTGTTCGGATCTCCTTCATTCATGACCACGACACGGAGGATAAGGAGCGGTACCTTCAGATGGTGAAGCACGTTCTCAGTCTGGCTTCCGATGAACATGCGGGAGATCAGAGACCGGCCGTGCGAACCCATCACGATGAATGAGGGAGGGTCCATCTCGGACCGTTCCAGGATCTCGATCCATGGGATGCCATCGGCAACATCGGTCCTGACATTCGTGACCCCGCAGGCCTCCAAGCGTTTTTTCCACTCATTCATTACCAGCAAATCATGTTTGCGGACAGCGGGGTCGGCAGCAGTATCCCGGATATTTATCACATACAACAGGTCAACCCTCCCGATGCCGAGACGGGCAATCTCTTCCACGGCAGTGGCCATTGCCGCAGCTGCACCGTGGATCTCCAGTGGGAAAAGCATTGAATCTATTTTCATACAGGTTCACTCCGAAACATTCCCTGCGTGCGCAGGCAGATTTTTACCAGCAGGAGCATCGTGGGCACTTCAATCAGCACACCAACGACAGTTGCAAGGGCGGCCCCGGAAGCGAGCCCGAAGAGAATGGTTGCAGTGGCAATGGCCACCTCGAAATGGTTCGAGGCCCCGATCATCGCGGCAGGTGCGGCATCACGGTAGGTGAGCCTCAGCCGGCGGGCGAGGAAATACCCTATGGTGAAGATGAGCATGGTTTGCATGAAGAGCGGTATTGCTATCCAGAGGATGGTCATGGGATTCTCGACGATGACATTCCCCTTGAAAGTGAAGAGGAGGACCAGCGTCCCGAGAAGCGCGATGGTCGAGACCGGGGTCAGGAAATGGAGGAACTTTGTCTCGAACCATGCCATGCCCTTATGGCTGATAATCCATTTCCTGGTGAAGTACCCCGCCCCCAGCGGGAGGGCAACATACACCGCAACCGATAAAAGGATGGTCTCCCAGGGGATGGGCATGGAATTGACCCCGAGAAGGAAACTCCCGAGCGGGGCGTAGAGCACGAGCATGGTAAGCGAGTTGATGGCGACCATGATCAGGGTGAGACCGTCGTTCCCCTTTGCAAGGTAACTCCACATAAGAACCATTGCCGTACAGGGCGCTATCCCAAGGAGGATGCAGCCCGCGACATAGCTACGCCAGAGCTCGACTGTGCTCCCGTCCGCAAGCACCTCCGTTCCCGGTATGAATCCCACAAAGAGGTACCCGAGGAAGAACGTGGCGAGGATGTACATGGTGAACGGCTTGATAGCCCAGTTCACGAAGAGGGTCAATGCCACGGGTTTCACGTTTCGCCCTGCCCGCAGCACTTCCGCAAAATCGATCTTCACCATGATGGGATAAATCATGAAAAACAGCGCGATTGCAATCGGGATCGAGACCTGGTAGACTGAGAACGAATCCAGGGCCACGGCAACGCCGGGGGCGATCGCCCCAAGCGCTATCCCGGCAAGTATGCAGAGGATTACCCAGACGGTGAGGTATTTTTCAAATGTACTCAGGCGGCGCTCGCTCACAGTATCTCCGGTCATCTGATCACTACCTTCCTCCGTGATTCGGTCCGGATCGAAGAGGTGGCAACTTCATACACTTCGTTGAAGAATCCCATCTCCTTTGGCTCCTTGATTACACACGATTCACCTGGCATAGTAACTTCCATCCTGATGATTACCTGTCTTTGAAGGCAGGAATTTTGTCAAGAGTTTAAGAAGCATCATTAACCATCGTCCCCCTTTACGAGCCTTTCACTTCCTGAACAACAGTCTCGATGTCACTGTTTTCGATATCAAGCTCGTGAGTCTTGTCGATCCCCAGTTCAGTAACAATCAGGTAACGGTCAATTGGGACCCGGTTTGCGTCCATGATCTTTTTTCCACAACCAATCGGGCAGCCATCGATGAGCACGCGCTCCTCGGCTAATTTTGCAGCCCGTATCATCGGCTGGTTGCTGCTCCCGATACCCGCGATACAGGAGAAGGATCCGAATCCCTCCTGTGCAAGCTGGATGGCTGCCCGAAAAGACAGCACACCAACATTAGATGCACCTGAACAGCAGAAGATGAGGCGTCCGGGTGATGAATGTGGATCTTCAGTCATGTGTTTTCCCTGTTTCAACTTTTATCCGCATTTATTCCTAATTCTCCGTTCTTCTCATGTTTTTTGAGAATTAGAACCTATCATTTTCTGTTCAATTATTTTTTCCATCTCATCAGTAAATGACTTCAGCCGTGTACCCGCCGCAGGTGATACGGCACTGATTGCATGGACCAGTTCCCGGATGTGAAGCAGCCCGGACACTTCCTTGTCGCAGGTCTTACCGAAACGGGGCGCCCGGCAGAAATGGCAAATCCGCAGCCCGTAATGCTGGAGCTGTTCGGGACTCAACTGGGTCCCTGGCAGTTCCGCACTTGCCGCAACGGTCGAACCGCATGGAGAACCCCGGATCACACGGATGCTATCGATAGTGCCGTCCTCTTGCACCTTAACAACAAATGATGGGCGTCCGAATACTTTCGCGAACTCGTTAATTTCCGGTACCCATGTATTGTCTTCGAGCGAGCACATCGTCACGGGGGCAACAATGTTCTCGTTGATTTCTTTCGCCTGCCGGAGGAACCCGGGGCCGAAACTGATCCCGAGGATTACCGGCTTCAGCTTCTCAATAATAGCGAGTGCGACATCCGGGTGGCGGACATAAGAAATGTAGAGGTCGCAGTCAGGAAGAGAGAGTTCGAGATCATCCACGATCATGCTCTGCGGGAACGGTACCACGATCCATTCGGTAGGGAATTTTTCCCGAATAACATCGTATGCACGGTCGCCGAATTTTCCGTCACTGACAATACCGATTTTCATACCGGCACCCCAAGTGCAAGGTACGCTGCTTTTTTGATCATCTCTAGTGGTATAGTCTCGTACCATTCATTATCTACTTCGATAGCCCTGCAGCAGGTGCTCTCCCCCGCAAGCGTACCGCAGGACGGGCAGTCTGTAGTGACAACCCCGGCTGCGAGCAGGTCTTCGATCAACATCCCGTTCATCCGGATCTCGTTGGACTCAGCAATGCGTGTTTTGTCGAGGAGCGTCTCAGTCAGGTTGATCTTCACACCGGCAGGAGCAAATTCATGCCGGAGTTCTTCGACAGCAGTATGGAGCGCATCGCCGGTATTCCCACACCGCTCGCAGGTCGCATCACCGACAGCAAAATGTTTCCATTCAATCTCAAGGCGCTTAATCTTTGGAATTATCAAATCTGGTTATCCCCGTTGTTCATTCGATCCATGTGGTCCCTGTTCCTCACTCTTCCCGGGAGGTGCCGGCACCGGGAGTCTGACAGCAAATACTATCTTCACCGCAACAGCTGCATTCAGCGTCCATGTCCTTTCCCTGTAGGGCAGCTCCAATCATCGCCCAAGCACAGCCTTCCCCGCTCTTCACTTCGATTGCCTGAACCGGACAGTTGGCGGCACAAGCCCCGCACTCCATGCAGGAGGCCGGGTAGACAAGCTCTGCATGTTCAGCCCCTTCGGTAAAAACGCCATGCGGGCAGACTTGCGTGCAGCGTTTGCAGTTGATGCATCGCTCGGGATAATAATGGAGCGTACTTTCGAGATAGGAGTTGAACATCAGATCACCCCGAACAGCGAGCTTATTCCGAGAGTGATCCCTGCAATTATTCCCAGACCTGCCATAACTGCCATGGCCGGCACGTACCGGAAAATTTCTTTTCTCACTCCGGTCCGGGATGTGAACGGCGTGGATCCAGTAAAGTTGAGCGCAAGGTAGGCCGTCACGGCGGCCATGAGGAGCAGTGCTGATCCAGCAGCCAGGGCGTCTGCCCACAGCGGTAGCTCGGGATTAGAACCAAATGATACTACAAACGGAAGGGCAACGACTCCCCCGAGGATGAATCCCTTTGTGGAGAGATCCTTAGTCGGGATCAGGGGAAGCAGTGTAGGGAAGAGCACGGTACCGGCAACGACGGCGGCTACCGCCGCGAGCGCGGCAACCGGGCCGGTGAGAAACCAGAGAATTGCAGCCGCAGCAATCATCGGGAGTGCTGCATGAGTCAGTTCTATCGGAATAAGTACGAGCCGGTCTTCTAGGGTGAACTGCACTCTGCGCATGGCCGGTTTCGCCGTATGCGTCTTCAGGTACTCTGGCAGATCTCGTGCCCGCACCGGGCCGTATTCAACGGTGAACCCGGACTTCCGCACGACCTCCGGCCACGAGATTCCCGGCGCTCCGAGTTGGGGGACGATGATCTTCTGGTGGCTGACCACACCGGTAAGGCCGGTGGATTGGATGCGCCTGACGAGTTCATCCGTCCCGAATGTTCCCTTCCCCGCAGCGCACCAGACATTGATCCCCTTGGTATCCAGCACGAGGATCCATGCATCAATACCGACAAGTGCAGACCGCAGGGCATCGAAGCTAAGCGTGTAGTTGGCTGAGGCAAAGACGGGCGACTCTGGACCCGGGCCGCCAAGCCGGTAGAGGCCCGGCTCCACCCGGTGTTCCCCCCGCTTCCAGCCCCAGCGGGCAAGGAAGTGATCGAGCCGGTTGTCAGATGTTATCATACTGTCCGTATTGCGGATCTCCTGCACATTTCTGGACCTCGATCCCGTTCCGGAGAAATCAACACCCAGCGCCCGGTAGGCGGCCTTTTTGATCATCTCTGCCGGAATGTCCTCGTACCGTTCATTATCGATCTCGATAGCCCTGCAGCATATGCTCTCACCTGCAAGGGTGCTGCAGGAGGAACAATCTGTCGAGACCACGCCGGCTGCCAAAAGGTCCTCAAGCAGCATCCCGTTCATCCGGATCTCGTTTGATTCTGTGATCCGTGTTTTATCAAGAAGCGTCTCGGTCAGGTTAATCTTCACTCCGGCAGGAGCAAATTCATGCCGGAGTTCTTCGACAGCAGTATGGAGCGCATCGCCGGTATTCCCACACCGCTCGCAGGTCGCATCACCGACAGCAAAATGTTTCCATTCAATCTCAAGACGCTTGTATCGGGGCGTATTCATTCCTCGTGACTCCGAATATCCATGATGGCACGAACCACTCTCTCGATCTCATCATACTGCACTTCGCCCATCCCCTTCTTCTCGATGCCGAGCTCAGTGGCAATGATGTGGTGGTCGGGTGCAATACGGGATGATGACAGTTTCTTTTTCGCGCAGCAATCCCCGCACCCGTCGATCACAATCAGTTCATCCGCATCCCCGATCTCCAGTTGCAGTGACGCGGTGGACTGCCTGGCATGCATCCAGAGATACTGCCCCGTTTTACGCTGGAGCAGGACCTGGGCAGCCTGCGTGGTGAGTTTCCCGACGTTCGAGACGCCGGAACAGGTGACAATAGCGTAGGTCATCCTTTTTCCCCCGTCACCATCTCCGCGGCATCTTTCCGGTAGTAGAGCTGGCAGTGGCAGTGCCCGTCTTTCGAGACCTCATCCCGGTGGTAGATGCACGGGCAGATGATCGCCCGGTCTTTTTCCTTGTCACCGGAACGGAGTCTGCACGGGCAGTACTGTTCACCGAACTTCTTCTTGTTGCGGACCAGCCCCCGTATTACCGTATCCAGTATTTTTTTGTCCGGGTTCAGCACCCAGCCGTTCTTTTTTGCGTACTCTTCAGCCCACGCACGGATCTCTTCTTCGTCAGACGTTTCCGTTCGCCCCGTATACACTATCTGAAATCAGCAGGTCCCGCCACACCCGCAGCCGCACCCGCTGTCGTTTCCACCGCTCTTTTTTCCCGGTTTCGCAGTATTCTTCTTCCTGCCTTCACCCTTCCAGCAGGCAGCGACAATCTTCTCGACGTCGTCTTCTGTGTAGGATTTCGATGGTCCTTTGGTGATGCCGAGTTCGGTCATGACCAGGTGTTGTCCCACCGGGACACCCTGCGCCTCTGCAATCTTCTTCGCACATTCCATCGGGCAGCCGTCAAGGACGAGAACTTCATCGATCTCCTGTGCATTCCTGACCAGTCCTTCAGAACCGATCGCAAGCAGCGAAGCGCAGGCAATACTCCCGTAGCCCTCTTCCGTCAGCTGAATTGCTGCAAGGTTGGTCAATTGTCCGGTATTAGCCTGCCCGGCACAGGGAAATATGATACGTTTCGGTTCATTTTGTCCGCATGAACAGGTTGGTGTTTCTGCCATTCTTTTCACTCCTTAAGCATTGCTACGATCTCTTCCACACAGGGCACCCGCCCTTCTGCCACCAGTTCTCCGTTGATGAAAAGTGCCGGTGTGAGCATGACACCCCGGTTCACGATCTCATCCAGGTCTTCGACCTTGATCACTTCTGCCGTGATCTTCAGGTCCTTTACTGCCTGCTCGGCATTGGCATAGAGCCGTTTGCACTTAGCACAGCCGGTTCCGATTATCTCGATTTTTGTCATGGTATCTCCGGAAGTTATTCAATTTTTTTTGTATTACTTTTTGTGATGGCTTTCTTATATTCTTCGATAAGGGCCTGTGCATACTCTTCTTCTACACCTTTGGGGATGTAATTGTAGATCCGGATCTTTTTCAGGAGAGCAGCACGGATCTCCGGTTCGCTCCCATAGTTCTGCGCTCTTATTTCTGCAATACTCTCATCGAGCATCGTAATGCCCGTCATGATCCCATTGATCTTCACCTGCCGGATGCGCCGGAGCGCATCAGCGGCACAGCACGGTTTATCATCGCTCATTTGTTCTTCACCTCAGAAAAAATTCCCGAAGAGGAACCCGGCAATGGTCGAAAACCCAACAACCAGCCCGGCATAGGCAAGCGTTTTCTTCCCGCCAATAATCCGGTACAACACGAGAAGGCTTGGCAGGCTGACGCTCGGGCCGGTGAGGAGCAGGGAAAGTGCCGGGCCTTTTGCCATGTCACCAGAGAGATACCCAAGTGTCGTACCGATGATCGGCACTTCAAGGAGTGTCGGCATATAGAGAATCGCACCGACGAGAGCAGCAAGGAAGTTGGCCAGCAGCGAGTTGGTGCCGAAGAAGGGCCTGAACGATTCCGGGGGGAGGAAGAATGCGAGGACACCGAGCGCGAACGTTCCAATGACAAGGATGGGGAAGATCTTCTTGGTCAGGTCCCAGATCTCAAGTCCCCAGTCGGTTATCTCGTCCCGCGTGAAGTAGTAGATAAGCAGGAAGGCAACCGCCATGGAGAGGAAATAGACGATCATGAGCCGGAGGAAGACATCCAGCGCGGATGTACCGATCAGAAGGATTGCGATCAGGAAGATGAAGAATACGGGAATAACCCATTTTGGCCGGGTGTCTGCACATGCCAATGCCGCTTTCCGGGCTGCCCCGAAGGTCTTTGTGGTCTCCACATCCTGCTGCGGAAACATCTTCATCATTATCAGCCCTATCACAATCGAGAGTATAATCGCCGCCACAGCCCGGGCGATACCGAGATCGAACCCGAGCACTTTCGCAGTATAGACGATGGCAAGGATATTGATTGCCGGTCCTGCGTAGAGAAACGTTATTGCAGGACCTAACCCGCTTCCTTTCTTGAGGATGCCGGCAAACATCGGAAGGATCGTGCAACTGCACACCGCAAGTATGGCACCCGATACCGATGCAATCCCATAGGAAGTGGTCTTCTTTGTTTCCGGGCTGAAGTATTTCAGGATCGCTTCTTTTTTGATAAACGATGCGATCGCGCCGGCGATAAAGAACGCCGGGATCAGGCAGGTGACGACGTGCTGTGTAAGATACCCGAGAAGAGTATCCCATCCCAGCAGGAGTGAGCCGATAATTGGATCTGTCATGTGGTTATTCACCTCTCAATGGATTATGCATCTGTAATAGAATGTTCCCGCTTCATGTGCAGCAAACGTTTCAAATTTTATTGAAACATTGTTGTTATGGAAAACATATATAGTTTGTTATTTCATATAAATTTGAATCTCCCATGGCACTTACACGGACGCCTCTCTTGAAGGAAAAATGCTGTGATTTTTCCAAAGATCTCCCGGATACCATACAAAAGGCACTCGATAGACAGGGAGGGATGGAAGGACTTCTTGAACAGATCCCCGAACAGTCTTCCCTTCATTCGAGCAGCAGGCTCCACCAGGCGCTCGCTGATCCCATACGCCTTACTATTCTCTATGCACTCCTTGTCCAGCCGCTCTGCGTCTGTGTTATTAAAGAAGTTGTCAAGATCGCGGACTCAAAACTTTCGTATCATCTCAACATACTCAAAGAACAGGATTTCATTGTTGGTGAACAACAGGGGAACTGGATTATCTACTCCATCACCGATCGCGGGCGCCAGGCGCTGAAGTGCACGGAACGTATGGGGAAGTAAAGGTCAGGATTACAGGGAATAATTTTTTATAAACTCAATAATCCCGGTTGTTGACCGTTTTAAACGTTTAACCTTGACGAAGATCCAAGTAAAAAGTGATTGAGTTTTTCGACAGGTGTTTTATCATAAAGATTTATGCAATACTACCTCCCGGCAGCAAGTATCTGGCCAGATGATCCTGTAAAAAAATATTGGTGAATCATTTTGACTTCACCAGTATGGCAGTTGCTCCTGCTTTTTTCACCGCTGTTTCAATGTCATGGATGGAAACTATTGAGGGATCGTAACTGACCTTCAACTTGTTGGTGATTGTGTTCAGACCGAAAGCTGCAATCCCTCGAAGGGATTTAACCTGCTTCTCAACAATATGGCCCTCACAGGAACAGCTGAGCCCTTCGATCCGGAATGTCACTATCTCTAGACTCCCCGGTTCGTACGCGCCGTGAGTGAAGACTCCTTCCGAAGGGGCTTCACCGGTACTGCAACAGGAACTTTTTTCCGTATCATCGACGGGAGCCGGAACTGGTGCATCAGCCGGCAGGGCTGTGCAGGAACAACAGGATCCTGCTGTACTGCCTTTTTCCGGGACCGGCTTTGACACAACAGGTGTTGGTTCCGTGCAGGAGCGGCAGGATTCACCAGTTGAGGGTGAAACGGATGCCAGTTTTTCCTTCAGAACCGGTTCCGGTTTGCCTGAACCGGGAATGGTCACTCCAGCGACAACAGGTGTCCAGGTTTCTGACGGGCTCTTCCATTTCAGCAGCCGCAGGGCGTTCAGGATCACAAAGACAGCGCTCCCCTCGTTGAGGAGCAGGCCCGTGACCAGCCCGAGGTAACCGAGCAGGGCTGCGACGACCATGAAGGCGACGTTGATCAGCGAGACGGCGATGTTCTGCCGGATCGTGGACACGGTCCGGTGGGAAAGCTCCCGGACATACGCGATCTTTCCGAGGTCATCGGACATCAGGACAACGTCCCCGGCCTCGATCGCAATATCCGTGCCCGCCGCACCCATGGCGATGCCGACATCCGCAACGGCCATGGCCGGTGCATCGTTGATCCCGTCGCCAACCATGGCAACTGCACCGTACTGCTCTCTGAGCTGACGCACGACGTCGACCTTGTCAGTTGGCAGGAGCTGTGCCCGGTACTCGTCGACGCCGACACGGAGTGCGATAGCCTGCGCACTCCGCTCATTGTCCCCGGTCAGCATCACGGTCCGGACACCGGCACGGGAGAGGCGCTGCAGGGCTTCGACCGCACCGCTCCGCACCTCATCAGCGATCGCGATGAGGCCGGCGAGCGTCCCGTTGCGACTGACCAGGACCACGGTCCGGCCTTCGCTCTCGAGCCGGGAGATCGCCTCCGTGGCGCCGCTGGTATCGACACCCTGCTCGATCAGGGCACGGGGGCTGCCAACCCGGCAGGCTTGGCCATCGACAGTGGCAAAGACTCCCCGCCCGGCAATCTCCTCGAAGTTCTCAGCAGGCCGGGCCGAGAATGTACCGCTCTCGCGGGCTTTCCGGACGATCGCAGCTGCAAGCGGGTGGCCGGACCGCGACTCGATGCATCCTGCCAGATCGAGCAGTTCGTCCTCCCGGAGATCACCGAGGGTTACGACATCCGTGACCGCAGGACGACCGATGGTCAGGGTCCCGGTCTTGTCAAACGCGATCACCTTCACCTTGTCGACCGTCTCAAGGTAGACACCGCCTTTGAAGACTGTTCCCTGCTTCGCGGCGTTTGCCATCGCGCCCACCACTGCGACGGGGACCGAGAGGGCGAGACCGCATGAGCACGAGACCACGAAGACGACGAGCCCGCGGTAGATAAACGGGTACCACTCGGCGCCGAAGAAGAGCGGCGGTACGGTAGCCACGAGCATGCCGAGGACGAACATCACTGGCGTGTACCACTTTCCGAAGGAGTCTGAGAACCGCTGGTACGAGGTTCGCTGCGCCTGTGCCTCCTCAACTGAGAGGATGATCCGCGAGAGCATCGTCTCGGACGCCGGCTTGGTGACCCGGACTTCGAGGGACCCGTTCTGGTTTATTGTCCCAGCGAAGACGTCAGAGCCGGTTTCGCACCGCACCGGTACCGGCTCCCCGGTAACCGCGGCCTGGTCGACGTACGACGACCCCGCGACAACCGTGCCATCGACGGGGACTCGCTCGCCCGGACGGACGATCACGATCTCGTTGACGCCAATTGACTCAACCGCACAGACCGTCTCGCAGCCGTTTCTTCTGACCATCGCCTCTTTCGGTACGAGCTCCATGAGCGACCGGATGGCACCGCGGGCCTTATCCACGGCATAGGACTCGAGGACGTCGCCGAGCGAGTAGACAAAGATGAGCACGGCTGCCTCTCCCCAGAGGCCGAGCGCCATCGCGCCGACCGAACCGATCAGCATCAGGAGGTGGATCGTTGGTGTCAGGTTTCTGAGCGCGATCAGCGCCTTCCTTGCCGGGTAGTAAACCCCGACGAGGACGGCGAGCAGATAGAGCCCATTGGTGACAAGGAGCGGAACGCCGGAGTAGCCCGAGATGAACGCGATGAGGGCGATAATCCCGCACCCGTACAGGGCCAGCTGCTGCGGCTCGCGGTACCAGGTACTCGTCCGTCCCTCGTTGCGTACCTGTGAGGCCGTCATCCCCGCTTCCGCGACGGTCCGGATGATTTCTTGCACGCTGATAACTGCGGGGTCGTAGCTGACCCGGGCCTGGCCGGTAACCGGCGTGATCTCATGGCCCCGGATGCCGGCGAGCGCGTCCAGTTTCCTTGCGAGCAGGTCGGCGTTGCAGGTGCAGTCCATCCCGCCGATCTGGAGCGTGACTGTCTCGATACCAGATTCTTCCGCGTTGATGGTGGTCACGATACGACACCATCCGTTTGAGCGTGGGCAACGGACCGGATCCGGGCATCGGCGGGCATTCCGTTACATGCTGTTCTGCGATACCGGAGAACGCTCATTTCATTTCTTATTCGTTTCCTGCTGTTTTCTTCAACCAAATTAAAAAAAATCAACACTGGTGTTTCCATATTCTCCTTCCTCGTGGTTTTGAAAGATGTATCTGCAATTCCGTATCTGATGCCGGAATATATTCGGGACTATTGTTTTTCAAAAAAGAAACGGGGGGTCCTCACCCCATCCTACACACCCGTTGCAGAGCGCCATTTATCATCATCCTTATTTGTGAAAAATTTCAAATTTAATTGAATTCACTGTTGTCAGGCAAAATATTTATAGCTACGCATTTCATTTTAGTTTGAAATAGACAGGATATTATATGGCGATAAAAAGACCATCAGCAAAATCCAAAAAGGAGACCGGGATCCAGGTTGAGATACCTGCTGTAATCCCATGCGATCTCGATGCAGTCGGCGGGGTGAAAGGGCTGTGCCGGCGTCTGCCGAAACCAAAAACTATCACCGAGATAAGCGCAACACATAACGCACTTTCCGATCCGGTCCGTCTGACCATTGTCTATCTTCTTGCCATCCAGCCTCTCTGTGTCTGCATAATCAGGGAATGTATCGGTATCGCAGATTCGAAACTTTCCTACCACCTCACGGGTCTGAAAAAGGCCAATCTCATTGAAGGGGATCAGCATGGAAACTGGATCATCTACCGGCTCACTGAGAAGGGACAGAAATTCGCTCATGGGAGTGGGTAACCGGTATGACACAAAATATCTCATACAGAACGTGCACACCTGATCGCAATCCGGCGACGTGCCAGGTTGAAGCTGTGCTCTCGATCGATAATCGGGGGCAGATCGTGATTCCCAAAGAGGTCCGGAAAAAAGCCCACATCCAGGACAGCGATAAGCTTGCCCTGGTAAGCTGGATGAAAGAGAATGAAATCTGCTGCCTCGCACTGATACGAACCGACAACTTGTCCTCGGAAGTTTCCGGCGTTATGCGTTCGCTGCTTACCGGTAAAGACTAAAGATGATTCAAAAAAATTTTAAATGTTTGATGCTTAATTGTATATAATATTTTTTCGAGAAAGATTATGCAAGACATCCAACGGAATTTCCCGGTAATATTTGTTGTTTTCCTGATGATTGCGTTTGGTTTTACCGTCGGCTGCACCTCACCAGCAAATTCTTCCCCTTCTCCCCAGGAGACTATTGTAGAATACGGAACCAGTGCCTTCAGTACCGTTGAGCGGGTGGAGGTATACCACTTCCACGGCAACAACCAGTGTACATCCTGCATCGCGGTAGGGGACCTTGCGGAAAAAACGGTAAATACCAATTTCAAAGACGAACTTGCATCTGGCCGGCTCGTATTTGCACACATCAATGCTGAACAGCCTGAGAACCGGGCCCTTGCAAAGAAATATGAGGTGACCGGCTCGTCGCTCTGGATCGGAGTCTATGATAGCAACGGATTTCATAAGGAGCAGAATACCCGTGTCTGGTACGAGATAGACGACGAAAATGCGTATGTGAAATATCTTTCAGGCATTATTACCAAACGCCTGAACGGCGATTTTTCCTGATATGGATCTCCTGAACTTTCTGGGGACCATGGGAGAAAGCCCCGTCCCGGTCGTAGCTGCTTTTTTCCTCGGACTGATGACCGCTATCAGTCCCTGCCCGCTTGCAACCAACATCACCGCCATCGCGTATATCTCGAAGAGGATTGACAGCAGCCGTCATACGCTCCTGACTGGTTTTATCTACACACTCGGCAGGATGGCAGCGTATATTGCGGTCGCTTCTGCCATCGTATTCCTCGGCATGAACCTCCAGGCCGTAGCCCTGGGACTCCAGCATTACGGCGAACGGCTGCTCGGACCATTCCTTCTCGTGTGCGGTATCTACCTGCTCGATATCTTTCATTTCGATCGGTTCCCCGCAGGAGACTGGTTCTCCGGGTTCACATCCGGCATTTCGGCACGGCTCGCTGATCAAGGATACCTGGGTGCATTCCTGCTCGGGGTTATCTTTGCGCTGAGCTTCTGCCCGTTCTCCGCCGTGCTCTTCTTTGCCATGCTGATCCCGCTCGCCCTCGGTGCCGGGGACCCGGTGATTATCCCGGCAGTGTTTGCGCTGGCCACGGGTCTGCCGGTTATAGTTATCTCCTATCTTCTCGTACGAGGCCTGGGGAGGAGCAAAGGGGTTATTCAGAAAATTGGTGCCGCGGAGATCTGGATTCGGAGAGTTGTGGCAGCGGTGTTTATTGTAGTCGGAGTTTACTATATCGTCATTATCTACGGGACAGGGGTATTTTGAAATAATCTCCCCGCGCGAACCGGACCATGTCATCCTCTTCAATGTGAAAATGCTTTCGAATAAAAAGGATGGGGAATTATTGTCTCCAGACCTCCACCATAGATTGATCGCCATGGAATCCGATGAACTTCTGAAGAGCGGATAACTCGATTTTTCTCTTTCTGGGGTTCGCATCCAGGGGATTGTTGAAGTGCATAAATTTGGTATCGATTCCAGTCATTACTACCCAATGAGGCAGGTCTTCGTCGCTAAAAAACAAGGTATTTGTTACGAGTAACGGAACATGGTTCAAAAGGAAAGCGTTGTAGAGGGTTTTGCCAGCGATTGATTCCTGCCTTTCCCGGACACCCAGTTTTCTGCATCGTGCTCTTCTTTCGTAAAAATGATCCTCAAGCACTTCCCTGTTCAGATCGGGAAGCGGCGGAACCAACCTGTCAACAAAATCAATTCCGCCAGTATTGCTGGTAACTCGTGCAGAAAAACCACGAACAGCCGCAGAATACGCAAGCCCATACCTGCTTGTTGAGAACAATTCTATAAGGTTTCCTTCCCTCCACAGGTCGATCTCCAGATCCTTTCCGAGGTGCAGGCCGTTATCGAAGTACTTCATAGCCATCATCAATGAAGCGGGACCGCACGTGAAGTCATAATGCTGGCGGTAAAAGGGAATATCCCGATGAATCGGTGCTCCGCATTCAGCTTGCATGTCCCATCCCAATAGTATCTGAAAAATATGAAGGTTTGACCGTGCCAAGTACCTTTCGCAACCCGAATTTTGTGAGCCGGTTTTTGTCCGTCGTGATTACAGCGAGGAGCAGGATCCTGCAGGCTGCTCTCCTTCATACTGTTTTTTGAGAGCGGCAAGTGCATGTTTACCCCGGGAATGAGGCAGAGCTTTCTTGTTCAGGTATTCAAGATGAGTGACGATCGCGGGCAGTTCAACATCCGGAAAACCGACAAGAGCTTCACCCGGTCCGATATCCGTTGCGTCTCTGCATCCATAGCACCCAAAATTGAAGTTCAGCCGCTGTTCGGTATAGGGGATGATAGTCGCATCGACACAGGTGGCCTGGAGTACAGCCGTGGATCCTCTGACGCGCTCACCGCCATGGGCGTGCATCGATGAGAGCACAATCCACATCAGCTTCTCCACCTCGTCCTCTACAATTACAACATCCGGTTCTTTCCGGGCCTCTTCGAGGGGAAACACCTCAATCCGGTCGATATTTTTCTCTTCAAAGACGGTCATCCCTTCAAACATCTTCTTTCCAACCTCTTCCTTCTCAGTTATGCCGAACCCGACAAGCCCTTTCCCGGTTTTCAGCGGTTCGGGAAGCGGCTTAAATCCGAATGCCCGGGCTGCAGCAGGACAGATGAGGTTTTCTGCACAAATCACCGTTCTTTTTCCGTGCCGGGCCAGCATCAGCGCCTGACAGAACCGCATGTGCTCTGATGAGCAGGGTTCGGTGTATAGCGTTTTCGAGCCTTTACGAATGATGCGGACCCCAATAGGAGATCCGCGAAGACCGAGTATCTCTTTCATCCGAATGCCGTATTTCTTTATTTCTTCTGAGTAAACCATTGTTAACACTCCGTTGAAGTCAATTCAAGTATTATTGAAATTCTATGTGCAGTGGGATGTTAAATAGTTTGGCGTTTCATATATTTTTGAAATAGCTGGTACTGATTAAAACCATTGGGCAGGCACCACTGACCTGCATCTACCGGTTCAACGGGTTGAATGCCCGCACTGCGGCAAAAGAGATCGAACAGAAGGTAAACCATGACTGACGAACACGAATTACGAAATATAGTACGGAAAAACTACGCCAAGGTTGTTGAAGAAGGCCGCGGGTGCTGCGGTCCGAATTCCTCCTGCTGTGGCGGAACAACAACTGCAGAACAAATTAGCGGGAAGGTCGGGTACTCTGCCGAGGAGATGGGGGCTGTCCCGGATGGCGCGAATCTTGGGCTAGGCTGCGGGAATCCGCTTGCGCACGCGGCGATTCATGAAGGGGACACAGTACTTGATCTGGGATCCGGTGCCGGGTTCGATTGCTTCCTTGCTGCCGGAAAAGTCGGAAAGTCTGGGTTGGTCATCGGCGTTGATATGACACCGGAGATGCTGAAAAGAGCACGGGAAAATGTAAAAAAGGCGGGTGTAACCAATGTTGAGTTCAGGCTCGGTGAGATCGAAGCCCTGCCGGTTGCTGATACCTCTGTTGATCTCGTCATCTCAAATTGCGTGATCAACCTTTCTCCTGACAAGGCGAGAGTCTTCCGCGAGGCGTACCGTGTGCTGAAGCCGGGTGGATTACTCATGGTTTCGGATATTGTCCTGACCCGTGAGCTCCCAGAGGCAGTGCGTACTTCGGTGGAAGCATATGCCAGCTGTATCGCAGGTGCGAGCCTGAAAGATGCCTATCTTGATCTGATCCGAAAGGCACATTTTTCAGATGTGGCGGTACTTGAGGAAACACAGGTCCTCTTCGATCTTGCACAGGTCGATCCTTTGTTGAAAGCAGGTTTTGATTCTCTGTCCCTTTCGAAAAATGATTATTCTGAAATCAGGGAATCGGTGAAGAGTGTAAAAGTCAAAGCAGTGAAAAGAAAATGAAGGATGGATTATTGCCAGGTTCTAAAAAAGTTACCATAAGACGGAAAAATTACTAACAATAGTCCATTGATACTCATCGCCTGCTCTGGGGTTTTCCAATACCGGGAAACTGGCAGCACAGGTAGGAGGTATCCTTGTTCAGAGAACCGGATCTCTTTGAGGGCTACACGCACGCAAGGCAGTCAATCCGCGAAATGGAAGCAGTGATCAATGGCGGGAAGGTGGTATATGTTGACGGGTGCGTTGGACGGTGCGCTGCAAATAAACTGAAAAGTCTCTGTATTACCCCTCACATCCATATCATTGCCACCTAGGAAAGAATCGAAAAGAACGGTATTGCTGCCCGACGTTCGAAGAGATTGAAACGCTCATTGCAGCAGTTCGCAGAAAAGTGCGGAAATAGTTCGCGCTCGATTCACAACTCATACATTCCCTATTTTTTTGAGAACCTGATGTTCATCGCAGCGATGTCTGCTTTCTCTTGCAGGGCATTCCTTTCGGGTGACAGGTGCGTCGCCGGCACACCACATCGCACCGGTCTCCATTCCGGTTATCCCGGTCCGATGCCCATCGCAGCAGGGGAACGATGGCTTTGCGGAGCTCCGACCCGTCCTCAGTTAAAAAATATTCCACGCGGGGCGGAATTTCAGAAAAGGACTCCCGATCAATCAACCGCTCTTCCTTAAGTTCCTTTAATGTTTCCGACAGGGTTCTCGGGCTGATCCCTTCGAGTTCTGACATAAGGTCATTGAACCGGAGCCGTCCCGATACGCCGAGCTTGTTGATGATCAGAAGCGCCCATTTTTTCGAGATAGACGTGAGGATTCCACCGAAAGCACATACACACAGGGTCTCACTATCTTCGCACATAGTCACTTCAATACTATATACTGAATATTTTTAATACTATCTCATTAATAGTAAAAGCATACACAAATTTTTGGAGATATGCTATGTGTCGACAGGTTTGCAACGAATCATCAGGTGGAATGGGGGAGTGTTGCTGTACCGGAACCCTCAGCGCCGATGATGAGATCAGAATGCTTGAAGCAATGAAAACCCTGGAGAAAATCCGGCTGGACGGGATGGATCGGAGGATAGAAGAGCTCCGGAAAACGGTGAAGGAGTAATGGATCTTCTCACGGTAACGGAATTTTCCGCTACAGGTCCGGTCAAGAAAGACCTGATGAAAACCGCAGGGTCGAATATTGTCATCGTATGCCTTGAAACCGGGCAGGTTATCCCGCCTCACCCGGAACCGTATGCTGTGGTGTTTGTCGTTCTGCAAGGAGAGGGAGCTATCACATCGGGAGCCGTTGAGCATCCCGTCAAACCCCTGCACCTTGTCTCCGTAAAAAAGGATGAGAACCGGGGGATCCGGTGCAACCAGCGGATGGTCCTTCTCGGCATCCGCGAAGACGTATGAGGGAGATAACATCCGAATGACCGCAGTAATTCATGCATCAGACCTGACAAAAATCTTCGGTAAAAGTATTGCCGTAGATCATATCTCATTTGATGTCCGGGCGGGCGAGATCTTCGGTTTCCTCGGCCCGAATGGTGCGGGCAAGACTACCACTACCCGGATGCTGACCGGAGTTATCCCATTGGATTCCGGGACCGCCACGATCCTCGGCTATGACATCCGTTCCGAGCCTGTGCAGGCAAAACAGAGGTTCGGCGTCGTGCCGGAAACATCGAATGCGTATACGGATCTCACCGCATGGCAGAACCTGATGCTGATGGGCGAGCTGTATGGGCTTCCGCGTGCCCGGGCAGAACAGCGTTCATCTGACCTGCTCGGCATGGTGGGACTTCTTGACCGCAAAGACCAGAAGGTGCAGGCGTACTCCAAAGGCATGAAGCAGCGACTCATCCTCGCGATGGCGCTTATCCATGAACCGGAACTTCTCTTTCTCGATGAACCCACGAGCGGTCTCGACGTGCAGAGCACCCAGATGATCCTCTCTCTGCTCCGTGATCTGAACCAGCAGGGGACTACTATCTTTCTCACGACGCATAACATGGAGGAGGCCAACCGGCTCTGTCACCGGGTCGGCATCATCCGGACTGGGAAAATTGTTGCCATCGATGCACCCGAAAAGCTGAAGACGGCAATAGACCGGGTGCATAAAATCGAAGTCAGTTTTGACCATGAAATATCCAGTGATGCTCTGGCCGGACTTAGCGGTGTGACCAGTGCTAACCGGACCGGAGACAAGTGGCAGATCACCACGGATAACCGTGATACTACTATCCGGTCCCTGGTGACATTTTCGCAGCAGAACAACGCAACGATTGTCACGCTCAATACCCTTGCACCCTCTCTTGATGATGCATTCCTCAGGTTGACGCAGGAGGAAAAACCATGAACCCGGCCGGATTTTCCGAGCAGGTGCGGCGGGCATGGGCAGTTGCAAAGAAGGATATCCGTATCTATTACTTCAAGGGTCCCGTTCTCATCTTCGGGGTCTTCATGCCAGTCTTCCTGTTCCTTGCCTTCTTCATGGGCAGCAGACAGCTCCCCCTGTCATTTCTCATTTCAGGTTTGGTCGGGATGACTTTGTTTTTCACGGCCACTGCGGTATCCCCCGCCATCTTCCCATGGGAGGGCTCGGCAAAGACCCTTGAGCGGCTCGCGTCATGCCCGGTCACGATCGAGGCAATTGTCTTTGGTGATATGATCGCCTCCACTCTCTTCGGTATCGGGATTACGATTATTACCGTCATTATCGGACTGGCGCTCGGGCTTTCACTCATCCATGGGATCACGCTGCTTGCGGTAATCTTCCTTGCCGCGTGTTGCTTCTCTGCAATCGGGATGCTGCTTGCGGTGCCACCCACGAACGTGCCGTCGAACATCATGATGCTCTCGTCGCTGATCAAGTTCCCGCTGGTCTTCATCTCCGGCATCTTCGTACCGCTGGAGCAGATGCCGTTCTGGGGGCTGGTGCTTTCGGTGTTCTCCCCGCTCACCTACTTCACCGATCTTGTTCGCTACTCGTTCACGGGCGACCATTTCTTCCCGGTGGAAATCGATATCACTGCGCTGGCAGTGTTCACAGTGGCGTTTACTGTCGGCACGATGTACCTGCATAAGAGGACGATGCCGAAGAGGATGTGATATGCCGGTTATCGGTAGGTGGAGCCATCCACTACGACGGGGATGTTTGAGGGCTGTCCACAGTCCCTTGAACAATAAACATTTCAGTTTTTTTTGAATAAGTTTTAAGTACCGGAACATACTATTGTCGAACTAAAGAACTTGAGGATGAATATGCAGAGAACGATGATCTCTGCCGGTGGCAGCGCAGATCCCGTATGAAACAGGTGATTGAGAAATGACTGAAGAACCAAAACCCCAACTGATCCAGGAGAAGCGCGATGTCTGCGAGCTCGACAGGGCGAGAATGTCTCTGCTGAACCCGGCATTAATCGAACAGAAGAAGAATGAGCGTACAATCGATGAGAACGCCAAGCCGGTCCTTGAGCTGACGATGCGGGAAGGCATCGAGACAGTCTGGGACCGGTACGAGATGCAACAACCCTCATGTAAGTATTGCGAGGCAGGGATCTCCTGTTCCCGCTGTGCCATGGGGCCCTGCCGGATCATCCCGCCCAACCGTATCCGCGGTGTCTGCGGTGCCGACGCCGACCTGATGGTTTCCCGGAACCTGCTCGACATGATCGCGACCGGAGCGGCAGCCCACTCGGATCATGGCCGTGACATTGTGGAGACGCTGTATTTATTGGGAACAGGTAAGACCAAAGACTACGCCGTCACCGATAAAGAAAAACTTACGAGAATCTGCAAAGAATTCGGTATCAAAA
>Ga0315286_10001668_pt1 | contig 20203 bp, 21 predicted proteins | sample YL17G10_0_MG_FD_205038 | JGI IMG/M metagenome (GOLD analysis project Ga0315286, IMG submission 205038) | Sediment microbial communities from Yellowstone Lake, YNP, Wyoming, USA - YL17G10_0 | ecosystem: Environmental > Aquatic > Freshwater > Lake > Sediment | place: USA: Wyoming | collected... | reverse complement strand
AGACGGCGCAGCGAGTCGTCGGCTTGGTCATGCCTCGTCGCTCCCTTCCTTGAGGCCGAAGAAGAGGTAGCCATTCCAGTGGCTGCCGGTGACCGCCTTGGCCACCGCCGTCAGCGACCGGTACACGTCGCCCTCGTACTCAAAGCCCTTGTCGAGGACCGTCACGCGGATCGTCTGCCCCTTGTAGTCCCGCGTGAGGACCGTTCCCGGCATCGGAAGGCGGCCATCCTGCGGCGCCGACCTCGCCTCGCTGGCGGCGGCGCCGGGCAGGACGGGGGCCACCAGTGCCTTGGGAGGGCTCAGGCGAAGATCGGCGTCGTTGGCCAACTCCAGGGCCCTGCGGCGAGCCCGCTCCGACAGGTCGCCCTCGGCGAGCGCCTGCAGCCGCCAGGTGATCCGCTTGCAGAGGAACCCCTTGTGGTGCGCCCTGGTTGCCTCGCCGAACAGCTCAGCGTATCTGCGCTGGAGTTCCGGCACGGTCATCCTGTTCAGGATGCCCACCTCCTTCGTCACGTTCAGGCCCATCGCCGACCTCCTATCTCTGGCTCTCGTAACCCGTTAACCTATAAGTACATGAGGGCTACGGGGCGAAGACTCATCCACTCAATTCCGGGAGATTCCGGCGGGCGTCGCAGGCGGGGAATCCGCGGCGATTTCGGCCTGTTCGGGCTCGGCTGGGGCAGGCCCGGGAGGACGGCCCGCACCCCGTTTCAGCCGCAGGAAGCCCAGGGCCAGAATGCCGGCAACTTCGGCGCGGCGGTCCTGGGGGGTCATGTCCGAGGGGTCGGTGGTCGTAATCATGGGTTCTCCTCAGCGAGCACCCACAACGACCTTCCCTTCGGGACCAGTCGGATGTCTGGTGGCTTGGTTCGTCACGCCCGTCTCGCGACGTGCGCTCTCTCTACTGTTGTTAACATACCGGAGCCAGGTTCGAAGTGTCAGGAATCGGCACGCGTTGCATTGCAGAAGCCGCCGTCTCGCGTGGTCGTGCATACATGCGGCTAGCCAGACGGGGTCGCAGGGCCTCCACGACCAACCAGAGAGCGCTCGGCTGTTAACCACTCGCGGCTGTAAAACAGAGAGCGCGAGAGTTCGTGGCCGGTTACGTTCGGTCGGCGGGTGTAACACCCCGGCGGGGCGAAGGCAGAGAGCGCATCAGAGAGCTTGGCGGGAGCTACAGGATTCGTCGTAAGCCTTTGTGGACATAAGGTTATAGCAAGAGCCCCAAGGACTCTCGCCCTTGGGGTTCTCCGTTAACTGGTCGGTGCGATAGTTCGCACTTAGGATTTTGGCTCCCCAACGGCAACCGTCTTAATGGTCGTGGCGAGCATTGGCACTGTCAGAGGATCGCCTCATTGGCGCCCCGCGCCCCCAGCCGCGGCCACGCGGGCCACGGGACCCACCGTGCGCTATATAAGCTGCAGACGTTCATCAAAGGCCGTCTCGGCGCCCCTTCCGAACTCGCAGTCGCGCAAGAGGGCGGGGTCAGGCGTCTGCCCATCGTCACGCTGTGGCGTGTGGCCTGAGCACCTGCGCGCCGGCCCACAGCCGGGACCGTGGTCGGTGTGGTCGCCACGCGCGGGCACTCTGCGCTCAGGCACACCAGAACAACGCCTCGGCATACTTCGCCCACCCCTCGTTCGAGGGCATCATTGTATGGGTGCAGCCTTCGCCTAGTGTGAAGTGCCGTTCCCTCTTGGCACCAACCCCACACCCGTGCTTCAGGTACTCAAGGAATGCTGGCGGCGCATACTCATCCTTTTCACCGAGGCACACATGCAAGGGGGCTCCCATCGTGCCAATCAGGAGCTCGATGGGGACGAGTTCACCAAAGAACGCCTCCAACGGCATCAGGATGCGCGTGCCCGAGCCTGTATGGCGATCCGTCCGGTCGCCGCAGTAGTTGTCCCAGCATTTCCAGAAAGGAAGCGGCCCCCAGAGGGTAACAAGCTCTGGAGGTCGGTCTTGAAGTTGCTGTGCGATCCGCAATGCGACGAAACAGCCAAACGAGAACCCAATGAGGCGGTACGTCTTCACACCTGAGGCAAGAGCGGCCTCAATTCTCGCGCACCCGTCCACTACCGAAGCCCTTAAGCTCAAGACGCCATCCAGGCGCCCGTCCGGCTTTTGCTGGCCCGGGTAATGGATCAACTCAGGCTCGAATCCTCGGCGCCTCGCCTCATCGGACACCGCCCGATAGCCATCGTGGTAGTATTCTGCGGCAGGGCTGCTCAGACCTGGAAGGATGAAGATCGTGGGGCTCATAGTCGCATTCCTTTCCGGGCATACGCTCAGCACTGGGCTGTCGATTACATACGATAACCTGATCGCGCAAGTGCCCGGAACACGTACCACCACGGCTCAGGGCATGCTTCTGGCACAGACAGCGATTGCGCGTCCCATCCCTCGCAGCCGTGAACCGCTGCCAGTTCGTCCACAAGCTGCCGAACGATTGAGGCCTGCCCTCGACATGCCTCTCTAGCGCTGTAACGTGCAAGCCACGCGCCTAGCGATGCGGTCCTCGCCACAACCACGTCACGCATGTGCTCCAACTCCTGCAGCCGACGGACTTGGCCCCCGAGCAATTGCCGCTCCGTCTCATCGAGCACGTCAATCGTTAACAATCGCGGCATCGTAGCACCTCCCTTCGCCATGTCGGCTCGGCAGCTGCGTGGGCTCGCCGTCACTTCCTCTGCAGTCCCAACTACACGAATTCCTTTTCATCGGCCTTGAGAAGACCGCCGCTGTAACGGCAGTTATCTATCTCCAGACACAGGTGCAGTTGCGCCTTCTCCTCCTCTTTCATGCCCTTCTTGGGTATGCGCAGATGTCGAGCCAACTCGGCAGCGGCCCCTCGCGTGCGCTCATTGAATGGCTCGATGGTTGCTTTTCGACCTAGCCGCGACGCCGATACTGGCTTAGTCGAATCGGCCAAGAACGCCACACATCGCTTTATGGCCGCGATAACCGCCTTGCCGTCGCTGACCTCGGCAGGTGTTGGAGGCCTGCCCCGAGTCGCCTGCCTGACCTTGGCATCGTGCGTCTCCACGCAGTCCCGACATTGGAAGAGCAACTGGACCATCGCATCGCGCAGTTCCGAAGCGGGACGATCCACATGGTCACGGTGCAGAGCCGCAACCCTAGACTCGATGTCGCGGCTCGAGTGAAGGCCGGCTTGCATACAAACCTGATCGCATATCGCCAGCGCCTTATCCAACGACGTGTCTGTGAGAAGGCGCTCCTGCAGTGCGGAATACTTTGCCCGGGAGCTGGCGTCAGACGGAGCGTCGCTCTTCGTATTCGAGCCGTTGGACCTCTGTGTCTCAGTACGTACCTCTCGAAGATTGGCCGCTGCCCCAATAATCTTGAGCCAACGGACACGGCCTTTCTCAGAATCATCAAACACGCAGCGGCGTACAATCTGGTTGAAGTCATCGTCTCGCACAGCTTCCGAGTATTCTTCCCCAATGATGTCGCTGACCTCTCTCATGAAATACGTGAAATCGTCATCTTCCACATTGGTCAGGGACGGCGACTTCGGCTTCCCCCGCCGCTTCTTCCGCTCGGGCATCTTGATGAGTGAGGTCCTCGCGCATGCCACTTCATACGCGGATACGTCACCATCATCATCGGATCTGTCTTCCGCGCGCTTCAACAGCTCTGCGAGATAGTGCCAGCCAAACCACCCAGGCACCACAAACCATTGACCACCAAATGCAACACCCCACATGCTGCCGCGCCGAACTAGTAACGATTGTTCGGATTGGCACGCAAGATACTCCTCGAACCGGTCGCGTTCACGGCGGCCCTCCTTTTCACTGTCCGCAGCGATCTCCGCCGACGTGAAACCACTCGCTCCAGCAAAGGACGACACGATGTCAGGAACCAACTGAGGAATGGGATAATTAGATGACGGCCGCAGGTAGACGACCATTGACGTCCATCGCTGGCGGGCGCGCCGCGACGGCAACCAGGACAGGAGGGTAACAAGCCGCCCGAAGTCCTCGGCCCCTTTCGCAGTGAGGTCGCTCAACCACAAGCTGTAGTTCAACAACGCCGCCGATGGCTCCCCAAGATCGGGATCAACGTCGCGCTTGATCCAACGCGAGAACCAATAGCCGAGCTCAGAACGGTCCATCTCAGGCCCCAATAGCATGGAGCCGATGTCAGCATCTCGACACAGTGTGTCGCGCCGCTCGTCTATCGCATGTCGGTAGGCCCGGCGGAAATAGGCAGGTATCTGATCTGGCGACAGGCATGGGAGATGCGGCGTCGCGGGGTCAAAGCTCCTTGATTGGACTGCCGCATCCACGAGAGGACCACAAATATCCCGCGCCTGAGCGGTCAGCTGTTTGCGGTAGAGGTTCGTGGGGTCGATCTGTGCGATCCTGGTGCGGAGCGGCGCCCAACTAGCCAGAATGGATGAATAGCGAGCGGGACTGGTACAGGACGCCAACGGGGTGAGGTCAGAATGCGCGCCCGTATCAGACGAGGACGCGAGTGCTGCTGCGTTGCCGGCCTGGGCATCAAGATCAAGAACAAGCGGAGTGAGCGTGGGTATCTCCCCGTCGCGCATGTATGTCGGCGTGTTGAAATGCTCCAGCAACCGTGTACTAAGGAGGAGCGGGACCTTTCCGTCTGAGGTCATCTTAAGACTGGCGTTGTATGAGACCATCAAGAGCAGGTGGCTAAGGGCGTCGCGGTTTTCAGGGCGCTCAAAGTCGGCTGGAAGGAAGTGTATCCAGTCGCGCTTTGGCTCCGCATCGGGCGCGCCGCGCAGATGGTGCCCCAAACCGATCACGTATGCTGTGCTTTGCGGGCCATTCAGCAGATGTCGGAGCAGGGGCAGATAGATCCACCACCACGCCTCAGCGTGCGGTCCGGCTTCCTCGATCGGATCTAGATCAGAGAAGAAGAAGAAGCCCGACTTGTCTGATCGCGGGGTGCCGCCATCGGATGCGCCAACGGCGTGGCTAAACCTGGCCGCACGAGTCCACAGGTCTGTGCAGACAAAGCGCCAATCTGGCAAGGGTGCGGCCATCGTACTTTAGCCCTCGGTCGCGCAACCACGCTCTGTCACTGGAAGAGAAGCGGTTATACCGCTCGGGGTTTCGGATCTCGCTGGTGTAGCGGCGCTGCGTTGATCATCGCTGGGGACGTTGGCAACCCGATCCTCCGTGCCAAGCCATCCTCGATACAGGTGTCCATCTGGCATGAGCACCAGGTATGGGAGCCCGTCCGGACACTCCGTGCCAATCACCAGGCTGGAGAGAAACACCTGGCGCTTCGCCGGCAGGTAGCCGAACACCCACTCCGTCTTGTCGCGCATGGACTCTCGCGTCTCGTCAATCAAGCGGAAATCGCGGGCGTGCTTGAGTGCCTGCACAAACGGCAGCACGGGGACGCGGTGTTTGTGGCAGTACTCAACGGCATGGCGGTCGGTATCCGTGCGCTCCTGGGTAAGACGGATGTCGAACAGCTCGCGCACGTAGATGTCTTTGGCTCCCAGTGAGAACCCCCACTCCACGTACCGCAGAAGGTCATCCAGGGAAGCAACACCGTCCTTCTGGAGCGTGAGGTCCAAGCGGAACGGCAGGCCGATCTTGCGCAGCTGCGCGGCCATGCGCTCGACGGTCGGCTCCACCGGGAGCCGCATGATCCGGCAGTTAACGTCGTTGTCGAAGTGATGCACCGAAAGATTGACGCAGCCCAGCCCCGCATCTCGAAGGGCCTCTGCTACCGTCCGGCCGTCTGCCGACAATCGGCGCAAGAGGTGTCGTCCGTGCGTGTAGACGGCCTTGACCTCGAGGTCGCGGAACTCGGCCAGAATTCCGAGGACGCGCAGCACGGTCTGCGGGAACAGCAGGGGCTCGCCGCCGGTGATCACGACGCGGCGGCCACCCTGGCGCCGGAACTCGGCGAAGTGCGTCCTGAGGGCAGTGAGGAACGCCTCCTCGGCCGCCTGGGTAGGCTTGAAGGTCGCCTCCTGGACGCAGAAGGGGCAACGTGCGTTACACACCGTCGTGACCATTATGTCGAATTGCGGGTTCATGCTTAACGCCTGTCAAACATGACGGGCTTCAGTTCGTGGAACCGGCCTCCGGAACACGCATGTTACGTCCGTTCACCCTCTGCATCAAGTCCAGCCGGACCCGGCTCTCCCCTTCCTTGTCGAGTTGAATCGTGCCCATAACCCCATCGAATGGCGAAAGCGCTGTAATTGCGGCCTTGGAAGGCTTCTGGAATCGGCCATCGCGCATGGCGGCTTCGGCTAGGAGCAGGATCGAATCGCGAGCGAAGCCGGCGACCTGGTACGGGTCCTTGCCGAAGCGTTGCCGGTAGCGGTCACGGAAGCTCTTGGCCGGAGCAGTCTGCGGATCAGAGGTCTCCAGGTCAGTTCCATCGAAGTTGATACCCTCGGCATCGCTACCGATCGCGTCGAGTACAGCGGGATTGGCAAAGCCGATCTCCGTATAGAGGGGAAGGTCACGGTTGAGTTCACGGATTTGGCGGATGACTGAGATGTAAGCGGGGCCGTAGCCGGTGACGAATACCGCTTGGGGTGGAGAAGCCAAGACCTTCGCCAATAATGCCCGGAAGTCCTTCTCGGTCGGTTCGAACGGCTCAGACGTGACGACTTGCTTGCCAGCGGCCGTCACCATCGAGGAGAAGATTCGCTGATTGCTGTCGCCGAAGTCGTCGTTGATATAGAGGACGGCAACACGGTCGAACTTGGCGGCCATCGCCTTGGCCATCGGTGCCACGAAATCCTCGGACGTCGGATAGACGCGAACCACTTGCTTCGTCCCCTGGGGCAGGTTCGCCATTGCCGTCGTCGTCACGATGGTCGCAATGCTCTGTTCCTCGACGACGGGAACGATGGCATGAGACACCGAACTCATCGCGCTGATGACGGCATCGGGGCGTCCTCGGGCAAGTGCGGACTGAAGGGCGACGACACCTTCACGGGGTAGGTTCTTGCTGTCCAGAATCTCGATCTCGATCTTAAGCTTCCCGCCAAACCGTTGTTCTGCGTCCTCCTTGCCGAGCTCGAGGCCGTTCTTGAGGTATTCCCCCAATGACGCACCAGGGCCGGTCATGGGCAGTACGGCAGTGATACGAAGGCGCGGCGAGCCGTCGGACGGGCCGCGGTCCGGCCGGAACGCGAACCACAACACGAGCGTCAGGACTGCAACAACGCAAACGACGCCAACAACGATGCGTGAGGTGGGGCGTATCATGATTGGCTCCTCATGTTCTTGACGGATTCGCAAACCTGGTGCACGGTAACGACTTGCCCGTAGGACTGCCGAATCGTGGCGAGGCTGGCGAGGTGGGAGGCCTCGTCCAGACCGCCGGTGCCGTCGATGGTAAAGACGACGCCGAATCCGCGGAAGAACGCGTCGTGCGCGGTCGTCTCGCAACAAACGTTGGTCACGACGCCAGTGACGACCACGTGGCGGACCTTCAGTGACCGCAGAAGCAGCTCGAGGGGCGTGCCATAGAAAGCGCTGTATTGGTACTTGGCGATCACATGCTCGTCGCTGCTCGGCCGCAGCCTATCTGCGATTTCAGACCCAACGCATCCTTCGCGCAACAGACCCTCAGGATCGGCGATCAGGGCAGAGATGCCCAAGTCAGGCGGCTTATCGGTGGAGCCAAGGCATAGGTGCCGGCTGTAGAGTACTGGCCGGCCCACGGCGCGAAACGCCTCAATCGCTCCGGCCACACGGGAGACTATGGCGGGGCCTCCCCACACGGGCATCGCTCCACGATCGGTCAGAAAATCGTTCTGCATGTCCAGGACCAACAGCGCCGGGTTTTCCATGTGGACCGAGCGCCCCGCGTCCAATGACAGCTTGCGGCACCACCCGAGCGATCTCGTGGTCAGTTCTGGCTCTGAGAGAAACGTCATGATCCGCTCTCCTGATCAGCGATAGCCAAGGTTCCGTCGGTGCCGGCGGCACGGGGCATGGTAATAAGCAATGCACGCTCGGGTAGCAGCCCGGCAAGCCGGGTGCAGAGGCGTTGGACAGCAGTATGGTCCAGGCTCTGGAACGGCTCGTCCAGCAGGCCGACTGTGAAGCGCCCTGAGCGCAGAGCACAATCGAGGCTGAGCAACTGCCTTTCACCGGAACTGAGGTTCCCAACACGCGAGGCCAGCAAGGGCTCCAAGGGGGGGGAGGGACGATCCACACAGGCAAGGCGCAGTGCTTCGCGCGTCGACAAGTCGCCGAACGAATGGTCGGCCGACTGCAGAACCGCCATCCCGGCGCTTACGCGCTCCCAAGCGGGCAGCCCCTCGACAGAGCACCCCGCTAAGCGGACATCGCCCGAAGCGATCGGTAGCAGGCCGGCGGCCGCAGCAACAACGGTGCTCTTGCCCCAGCCGTTCGGGGCCATGAGGACGGCGATTTGCCCACGGCGCAGGGCAAAGGACACGCCGGATTTGTGCGACCCAGCGGTTTTGCCTACGACCAGCCGTGACCCCCGGTAAATGACGAGATCGTCAACGGAGAATTGGGCCTCGCCTCCGCGAGTTCGTGCCGGTGAGGCGAGGAAGAGAACGGCACCATTGGGCAGGTCCCTGCGTTCGACGACTGCACCAGAACCGGCAATCGAGACCAGCCACTCCGGCACACTGTTGGGATGCCCGGAGCCGAGTTCGGCCAGAACCGCTTGCGGGGTCTGAACCCGGAGTCTCCCCTCATCGAGAGTCCATACCTCCGATGCGATGTCGAGGACATGGGGGACATTGAATGCGTGTTCGACGACAACCAACGCGACGTTGTGATCTGTGCGAAGCCGATGAAGAAGACTGAGCACGTCCTTCACCCCATGCCCATCTAGAGATGCCAGGGGCTCGTCAAGAAAGAGAATCTGAGGATGTGCTGCCATTGCCCGGAGTATTCCGATCCGCTTGGCTTGGCCGAGGGATACCGCATCCGCCATCGAATCAGCCCTGTCTCCGAGGCCGAACTCGGTGAGCAGCGCCTGCGCCCTCTCTTGCGCCTGTTGATTCTGCAGTCGTACTCGATGAGGATGCGCCAGAATGGACCATATCTGTTCGCCCTCGACGCCATGATCTGCGATTCTCACGTTGTCGCGCAGGCTGAGGCCTTCGAACAGCCGAGCATCTTGCCATGTCCGCGCCGTCCCCCAGCGGCCGAAACGCTCGGGATGCGCATTGGTCAGTTGCAGAGCTCTGCGCCAGAAAGGCTTGGGGTACTGGCTCGCCTTGGGGTTCCCGCCGTTACGCAGTTGAATGCGCCCCGCAGTGGGCTCTAAGATTCCGCACAGGATGTCGATGAGGCAAGTCTTCCCCGCCCCGTTCGAACCGCGCAATAGGGTAACGGTCCCCGGCCGAATATCGAGATCGATGCCGCGCAAGATCGCCTTCCCGCCGAACTGGACGTGGATGTTCTCTGCGCGCAGCACCCAAGAGGCGCTGGTGCCGTCGTGCTGGTGCGGAGATGAATTGGTCTTGATCATGGTGTCATTCGATCCGGTAGGCCCCTGCAATGCCTTGGGGGCGCAGGTGGATGATCACCATCAATAGGACACCGAAGAGCAGGAGCCGGATGTTTGAGGCGTCTGCGCCTGGAACCCTGAAGAGCCGGAGGAGTTCCGGTATTGCCAGCCATGTCATGGCTCCTGCGAGCGATCCCGCCAGCCGATTGCCCGAGCCGCCGATCAAGATGGTGCATAGCAGCAGGACCGACTCGTCTAGGGAAGCCAGGCTGGGGTCGACGTAGGTCACATGGGATGCGTACACCGCGCCAGCCGCTCCTGCTATTCCGCAGGAGATGGCAAAGGCCCGTGCTCGGGCTCCGTCAACGTCTTTGCCCAAGCTTCGGGCAGCAAGCTCGTCATCGCGAGCAGCCTTCAGTAGCCGCCCCAAGGGAGCCGAAAGCACTACCCAACACAAGGTTGCGCAACCTGTGGCCACGCTCAGCGCCAAGATGGCTCGGCTCCAATCCGTCGAGAACATGACGCCCAGGAGTTGCGGTCGCGGCACGCCTGCTATCCCATAGGGGCCATTGGTCAGGTTCTCTATCGAGCCGAAGGGCGCGTCCGGCGAACCCCAATTCCGAACGAGGTTGAACACCACGACCTGAAACACCAGCGTCAATAGGAAGAACTGGTCCCCCTTGAATCGCCTGGCGGGCAAAGACAGGAACAGACTTGCGATTGCAGACGTCGCGATGGCCGATACGGTCGCCGGGCCGAAGCTCCATCCCAAGGTCAGCGAGGCGAGCGCGTAAGTGTAGGCGCCAATTGCCATGAACGAGGCGTGCGCAAGCGTGACCCTGCCGCAGTAGCCTACGATGAGGTTGATGCTCATCGCCAACATCGCCGCAATGCTGAATGCGGCCAGGAGGTGGAAGGCATAGCTCACGGTGCACCTCCGTCACGCGTCGCAGTCGTCAGGATTCCGTTTGGGCGGCAGTACAGGCCCAGCGCTAGCAGCAGGAAGACCGCCGGGTCCTGCCAACGGGCTGATACCCCGACGAGAACCCCGACCCGCGCAAGCCCTATCACCAGCATCCCAAGGGCAGGTCCCCAGAACGACTGACGCCCCCCCAGGATGGCGGCGACGATGCCCAAAAGAACCGGCGAGAGTCCCGAATGGGGGTCGAAGCCCATGTCCCAAGACGCGACTAAGGCCGCGCCGGAGCATAGGGCCCCGGAAACCCCGAACGCCAGTAGCCGCAGCCGTCGCACGTTGTGCCCGCGGAGCGCCAGTTCCGCGGGATTAGATGCCAATGCGCGAAGGCGCAGTCCGCTCCCGGTGAAGGCCAGCCAGCCATAGAAGCACGCAGCGGCAACCACGGCGACCATGAGGGCGGCAATCTGGCCCGTGGTGATGACAAGGTTTGCCCAGATGAAGGTGGTCTGCGCGGCGGGCCTGAGCGTCTGAGGATCGGGCCCCCAGCCAAGTACAATGACCTGAACGATGAGGATGTACGCGCCCATCGAGGCGATGAAGTGAGCCAGTGGCTGCCTAGCCTTCTTCTCAAGCGGCCCGTGGTTGCAGATCTCCAGCAAGAGGCTTAGGACGACCGCGCCGATGATCGCTCCGGCAAGAGCGAGTGGCACCGGTGCCCCTGCCTTCATCAAGGCCCAAGCCGTGTATGGGGCAAACGCGTAGATGCCGGCCAAGGCGATGTGGAAGACCCGGGTTGGCACATAGACGACAGCGAAGGCACGTGCGATGGGCACGATGCCGATCGCGCCGAGAAGGCCATTTACCAGAATCTGCATGGAACACCTCTCAGGGAGCGTGGACTCCACCGCTTAAGGCGCACGCGCCGGGGGCTGCCAACGGAACTTGGCGAGTTCCGGGCGGCGGGCCATGGGGGACCTAGGGCTTGCGGGGTCTTGGCCCCTTTGCCCATCCGTGGCCGTCTCGTAGGCGCTTTGAGTCCCTCAGGCCGGAGCTTTGTCTAGAGCTTCTCTTCCACCTCGCCTCGTGGCGACGCAGTTGCCACTTCGGCCACCTGCCCCGATCCGACCACGCAGCGGCTAAGCCGTTGTGTTTGTGCGCCGTGGGCCGTGCGGACGGAAGGCGGGAATGCCCAGTCGATTCCTCGTTCGCGCCGACACTTTAGGCCTTTCGCGCGTATGTTTACAGTAGAGGGCGCGCGTTAACCAGCCGCTCGTCCGAACCAGTCCACCAGACAACGCGCCGGTCCCGAAGGGAAGGTCGTTGTGGGTGCTCAGCCAGGAGAAGAGCATGCTCACAGCGACCGACCCGATGGACATGACGCCCGAACAGCGCCGCAGCGAAGTCGCCGCCATCCTCGCCGCCGGGTTCCTGCGGCTGAAGTGCCGCCCGACGGCACCAGCGAACCCGCCTGGCACCGACACACCGCCTCCCGACTCGCCTGCTGCGGCCACCGATGCCGCCAGGCGGCCGCGTCGGAATCCGGCGGAATTCTCCCGGAATTGAGTGGAGGTGTTCTTGCGCCCACGCCCTGATCCAACCGGTGGTTAACGGGTATCGAGAGCGCAAGATAGGAGGCTCAAGCATGGGGCTGGACGTGACCAAGGAGGTCGTCGCCCTGCGGCGAATGACCGTGCCGGACCTCCGGCGGCGGTACGCCGAGGTCTTCGGCGAGGAGACGCGTTGCCGCCACAAGGAGTACCTGTGGCGGCGGATCATCTGGCGGGTGCAGGCCCTCCAGGAGGGCGACCTCTCGGAGCGTGCCCGCCGCCGGGCCGAGGAACTGGCGAACGACGCCGACCTGCGAGTCCGCGCCCCCAGGAAGACGGCGGTAGCCGCGCCGGCGGCGGAGCGCACCACGGTCGGCCGCGTCAACGTGCCGCTCGACGACCGCCTGCCGGTGCCGGGCACAGTCCTTGTGCGTCAGCACCGGGGCAAGCAGGTCCGCGTGACGGTCCTTGAGCACGGCTTCGAGTACGAGGGCCTGGTGTACCGGTCGCTCTCGGCCGTGGCCAGGGCGGTTACCGGCTGCCACTGGAACGGCTACCACTTCTTCGGCCTCCTCGTCGGAAAGGACGCGAAATGATCGCCAGGGCCAAACACCCGCCCGCCGAAGCGCCGCCGCGGACCATCCGCTGCGCCATCTACACGCGCAAGTCCACCGAGGACGGGCTTCAGCAGGAGTTCAACTCGCTCGATGCCCAGCGCGAATCGGCCGAGGCGTACATCGCCAGCCAGAAAGGCGAGGGCTGGGTCTGCCTGCCCGACCGCTACGACGACGGCGGGTACACGGGCGGCAACATGGACCGGCCCGCCCTGAAGCGCCTTCTGGCCGACGTGGATGCCGGCAGCGTCAACTGCATCGTCGTTTACAAGGTGGACCGCCTGTCGCGGTCGCTCCTCGACTTCTCCAGGATCATGGAGACGCTCGACCGCGGCGGCGCCTCCTTCGTCTCGGTGACGCAGCAGTTCAACACCACGCACTCGATGGGCCGCCTGACGCTGAATATCCTCCTCTCGTTCGCCCAGTTCGAGCGCGAGATCATCGCCGAACGGACCCGCGACAAGATGTCGGCCGCCCGCCGCAAGGGCAAGTGGGTCGGCGGCCAGCCGGCCCTGGGCTACGACGTGGCCCCCGAGGGCGGCCGCCTCCTCGTGAACGAGGACGAGGCCGTCAAGGTGCGCGGCATCTTCGAGGTGTACCTGGAACACCAGTCGCTCATCGCCACCGTGCAGGAACTTGCCCGGCGCGGGTGGACGAACAAGCGGTGGACCACCCGCGAAGGCCGCGTGCGCGGCGGCAGCCCGTTCAGCAAGAACAGCCTCTTCAAGCTCCTCTCGAACGCCACGTACATCGGCAAGGTGGACTACAAGGGCCAGGTGTACGAGGGCGAGCAGCCCGCCATCGTCAGCGCCGAGGTGTGGGACCGGGTGCAAACGCTCCTGCGCCGCAACGGCCGCACGGGCGCCGCCCAGGTGCGGAACAAGTACGGCGCGCTCCTGAAGGGCCTGCTTCGGTGCGTGCCCTGCGGCTGCGCGATGGTCCACTACTACTCGGCCAAGAACGGGAAGCGCTACCGCTATTACGTCTGTGGAAACGCCCAGAAGCGAGGCTGGGACACGTGCCCGATGCCGTCGGTCCCGGCGGGCGAGATTGAGCGGTTTGTCGTGGACCAGATACGCCGCGTGGGCAGCGACCCGGGCACGGTCGCCGAGACGCTCAAGCAGGCCCGCCGCCAGAGCGAGGACGGCCTGGCGAAACTGGAGGCCGAGCGCGGAGCCGTGGAACGGGAACTCAAGCGGCTCAACGACGAGGTCCGCCGCTTGGCCGGTCGGGCGCTGCCGGACGACGACCCCGACAGCGCCGCCGCCGGTCGCCTGGTCGACCTGCAAGACCGCATCCGGGCAGCCGAGCAGCGGGCCACCGAGGTTCGGGAGCAGATGGTCGCCCTGGAGCGCACGCGCGTGGACGAAGACGAACTGGCATCGGCGCTCTCGCAGTTCGACCCGGTGTGGGAGTCACTGACGCCGCTCGAACAGACGCGGCTCATACACCTGCTGGTGGAACAGGTTGGCTTCGACGGCCGCAAGGGCACGCTGGCCGTGACCTTCCGCCCGACGGGCATCAAGGCGTTCGCAGGCAAACTGGCGAGCCGCATGGAGACCAAGGTATGACAGCCAACTTCACCGTCGAGTGCGACGTGCACTTCGCGGCCGGTCGTGGCAGCCGCAAGCACATGCGAGAAGGACCGGCCCCCGCCGCTGCACCGCCCGTGGAGCCTGGCCGCGTGCCGCGCCTTTCGCGCCTCATGGCCTTGGCCATCCGCTTCGACCGGCTGGTGCGGCAAGGCGAGGTGGCCGACTATGCCGACCTCGCGCGCCTGGGCCACGTCACACGGGCGCGGGTAACCCAGGTCATGAATCTTCTGCTCCTGGCCCCGGACATCCAGGAGGAGATTCTTTCCCTGCCGCGGACCCAGTGTGGGTTCGACCCCATTCCCGAGCGGCGCGTCCGCACCATCACGTCCGTGCCCGACTGGCGGAAGCAGCGGCGGCTGTGGCGGGAGATTCTGGTGCGGCCAGCCGCCTGTCTGTAACCGCGTCGTCCTGATCAGTCGAGGTTCATCCCCCCCGTCGGTTCAGGCAAAGGCCTTCGGTCATATCGACCAGAGCACATCGGCAGGCGGTGCATAGCGGGGGTTCCAACCGCATCTTAGTGTGGCGTTGATGTGTTCCGCAAATGCCGGGTCGAACTGGGCGATGTCCTTCAGCACTCGCCGCATGGCTGCCAGAAATGCCTTTCGGACCTTGTCTCTGTCCCCCTCTTGCTTTCGAATCTTCCCGTGGAAACCCGTGTCTCGGCGCATGTGTTCAAGCAGCTTGTCGCGTTCGGTCTCAGCCTTTTCCTGAGCGGCCCAGTTGTTGAATTCCTTGGCTTCTTGTATCTGTTCTTCAAGCTCTTCGCACCGCGCCTGATAGTTCCTCAGTGCCTCTTTATCCGATACTGCATCGGCTTCTCCCAGAATGTATTCCTTAGGCGTCTTCGTGACCTGACACACTAGGTCGACCACGGAGAACTGCTTTCCGGGGTTGGACAAGATCACGTGGAGATAGGCGGCACCTCGGCTCGGCAGTAGAATCCACTCCTGTCCGCCCGCGAATCGCACGACCCAGGCCTGCCCCTTCTTGCGAAACACATATTGGCCATCTGATTCCTCTTCAGCCTTGGTTTCGGCCGAAGGGACTCCAACGCCGCTGTCGCACACGAGGCGAAGGAGGCAAGTGGCTGGCAGAAGTCGGTCGCGGATGGCGGTGGAATGCTTCGCAATCGCATCATCAACAACCTTTGAGACCTGCCGAGCGTGGCGCTGGTAAAGGTCGAATATGTCAAGCGCGACGCGGTCCTTGTTGGGACCCGGAATCTGAGTCACTACACGGCCTACTTCGCCATAGTGACCATAGAAGTCTAACGCAGACATCTTGGCGATCTGCGAGGCCGTTTCGACGTAGGACGCCAGCATGGTCCGCGGCTCGCCAGCATCGCGACCATCGACAAGGAGGTCCACCTTATATGCGTCGGCCGGGTCATGCTGTTCCTGCCCCGCCGCCAGAACAGCAAATCGACGATCAATGCACTGTGAACAACCCCCGCAGTGCGTCTTCTCCGTAGTCAACTCCCAAGGGTGCGTGCAACTGGTCGAATACCGAATCATCTCCCCACAGCCTGCTTCCGCAATCTGCCGGACGACATCGGTCTTCGTTTTCCACAGGAACTGGTTCTCAACCTCAAACGGTTTTCCGGCTACGGCCGAGAGGATCCGTTTGAAACCGTTCAGGACCCTTGGGTGCGTCGTGCGCGTGGCTTTGGCTCCTACCACTTGATCGCTAAAATGGAAGTTTAGGCTGACAACACCATTCTCATAGAACCGAATCCGTGGCAACCCCAGCGCTTGTGCCACAGTGGCCCCAAGCGAGGCGTAAAGGAAGGAGCGACTGCGCTGTGTGTATTCCCGGCTCAAGCCCTTCTTCTTGTTGATCCTTACCGGGAAGTGCACCGGGACAGCATTCGGGGCATGCTTGGCCAACAGTTCTTGTAGTGTCCTATGCCGCCTGGAGAACTTCTCTGAGGAGCGGTGCGTAACAAGGGCAACCCTGCGGCCGTGCGTGACAGCCTCCTCGATGGCCCCACCGAGCGAGTCAAGCCCGCCCGAGAAAAGGATAACCTCCTCGCGGGTGCCCACCGGGTCTCCATCCCCTCCGAAAGGGAAGTAGTGCTGAAGGGGAGGCGCATCCTTCATCGGATGGAATTCAAATGAGTATCCGTCCTCGGAGAGAAAACTGAGGGTGTCACGCAGCGCACGGGACACCTCGGAGCTGTTCCAGAAGTCCGGCATTCGCACCGGAATGCGAAAGAAAAAAGTCCGTCGCCAGTCTTCGCCAGCGTTCTCTACGCCACTTCCACCGCGCGGTGTCGCCTGATCTGCAACGTAGACGTAAGTGGCAATATCGAGTAGATCGAGGAATTGGGGCGGGGTGTTTTGGAAAAGCGGCCGCTGGATGTCATCAACGTGCAGGTGGCAATTCTTCCCCGCGCCCCACAGCAGCAGCCGCAATGAATTGCCACCACCGACCGGCAGTTTGCCGTCTGGCACACCGCGACCGAGGATGGCACGTTCGTTAGGCATCGGAACGTGCCCCCGCTTTTAGCTCGGCCACCAACTTCCCCATAGCCACATGGGCAAACCGTGCGGCATCTTGCCGCGAGATACCGCCTTTCTCCCAGTTCGTCTTCGAGACCCATTCACCAAAGAACTTCTCTACGATCACTGCGGCTTGGTGGCAGTGCGTTTCAAGGGCCCTGCTGAAGTCGGCGTGCTGGGCAAGGGTAGCGAAACGTTGGCCTTCGCCTACATGGAATGCCATGGCGCGACTGAGATAGTAACTCAGGCATCTGTTGGTCATTCTGGCAAAGAAATACTTCCCGAACGTGCTGAACTGCTTGACGGTGGCCAATGAGGCGAGTGTCTGTTGAACGTCACCTGTCGATGGTCCAAACAGGCCTCCTTGGACCCGCGACCCAACGTACTTGGACAGGGTCTCCGACGCCGCCATCTGCGCAATCTCGCCGAGGTCAGTCCGCCTCTTGTTGTTGGGAAGGCGGAGGTCAATGGCATCCGAAGCCGCGCCGACAATCTCCATCAGGCTTGGCGAGTCCGAAATTGCGAGTCCGGCTTTGCGGAGCGCTCCGACGAAATCCCTGCTCTTGGCGGCCAAAGGCAATTGCGTTAACAGCCAGATTGTCTCGACAAGCCCGCTATCCTTGGCCGCAAAGTTCATGCCGCGTTCCGCGGCCGTGATGGTCGCGTTGGCCAGCTGCGCGGCCCCAGCACCGCCCCCAATGAGGGCAACGACCTGAGCCCATTTCCGAGTGCGAGGAAGATCGCCAAGTCTGGTGTGACCCATTATGGGACCCTCCTTGGTGGACAAGCCGCCGGCTATTCTATCGACTGGGGAGTTTGAGGTCCACCATCAGAACAGTTTCCGGTTCTGGGAGTATCCCTGCATGCTACGCGAGAAGTAGCAAGTGCTACGCCGGGTGTGGCGCCCTTTCAGTGAAGGCGCGGCCCGGCGAATATAACCGCGCACAGCGCCCGAAAGGGCGTGAACCCGACCCCGAGAGGCACCTTTCGCCGGGCCCGCCTCTCGGGGTCCTTTTCTACACCCCACAGGGGCGAAGGAGCAGTGCAATGGTGACTACGGTCGTAAAGGGGGCGCTCTCACCCCGGCGGAGAGCGATCATCGAGTTGATGCAGCGAATCAACTTCGGGCGTATCGAGGGACTTGGGGTGCGCGGCGGCGAACCCGTCTTCGATCCGCCGCCGCGCGTGGTCCGCACGGTGAAGATGGGCGGGGACAACGGCCCTCGCCCGCAGGTCCGGTCGGTGGATTTCGACCTGAGGCGCGAAGTGGTGGAGTTCTTCGAGCACATCGAGCGCCTCGGCAACGGTGTCGTGCGGCGCATCGAAATCCGGCACGGGCTTCCGTTTCACATGGAGATTGATGAGACCTTCAGGGTGTAGGGCCTGAAACCAGTCAAGACACAGCACACTAACCGGCCGCAAAGCGGAGGCGTGTGGGTGTCGCCGAGACAACGGCGAACCACACGCCTCCGCTTTTTGGCCCTACGCCCCGCTCGGTCGGCACCCATACGTCCTCCTCGGCCAAGGAGGACTGACATGTACTCTGATGCAACCGTTCAGTATGCCGGCCGTATCATCGGACACCGCGTGCGGAAACTGCTCGGGCGCGCCGGGCTCACCAAGGGCGACCGCGAGGACCTCGAGCAGCAGTTGATGTGCGACGTCCTGCGCCGCCTCCGGCGGTTCGACCCGTCGCGCGGCGCTATCGGAACGTTCATCGCCCGCATTGTCGAGCGGCACATCGCCATCATCCTGCGCGACCGCCGGGCCCCCATGCGCGACTACCGCCGCAACGGGTGCTCGCTGAACGACGACCTCACCGGCGAGGACGGCGAGACGGTCGAGCGGGCCGACGCCATCGACGCCCAGGTCAACCGCCCTGGCCGGTCGGATGAGGACCGCAGCCAACTGATCCTCGACGTGCACCAGGTCGTCGACGGCCTGCCGGAAGACCTGCGGACGCTCTGCGTGCGCCTCAAGGCGCAGACTGTGACCGAGATCTCCCTTCAGACCGGGACGCCCCGGACGACGCTCTACGACGCCATCCGGCGCATCCGGGGCCACTTCGAGGCGGCGGGCATGGACGGATATCTGTAACCGCCGCGCCGACGTTTGGGCCGCAACGCGGGTAAGTTTCTCAGTGTAGGCCCCATCCGTTCGGCGAAAGGAGCCGCCGTGAACAAGCCTGGCTATCGGTTCGCCTTCAACCCCGAGGTCTCGATGAAAGACGTCGAGGACTTCCTCCTCCTGGCCGTCCTGGCCGCCGAGGGGTTGCACGGCCAGGCCCGCGTGCGACTGGACGCCGCCTACGGCATGGACGAGGTGAAGCGGGCGTGCGCCATCGACGCGAGCACCCCGGTCGGGCAGGACGTGGCGGCCATTTTCACCGGTTTCGCCGGTGCCGCGCTCGGCCAGGAGGCCTTCCGCGTCGAGCGCGCCGCCGCTTCGCCTTCCCGCGAGAACCCCTGCGCCTCTGGCGGCAGGACCCCATAGGTCACCAGCAGAAAGGAACCATTCGCATGACCTTGCTCGAACGCATCTTGAGGGGGCGGCGGCCCATGCCGCCGCGGCTGATGCTCTACGGCACCGAGGGCATCGGCAAGTCGACCTTCGGCGCCTCCAGCGACCGGCCCATCTTCATCCAGACCGAGGACGGCCTCGGGGAAATCGCCTGCGACAAGTTCCCCCTGGCACGGTCGTTCGGCGACGTGACGGCGGCCCTCTCGGAGCTCTACTCCGAAAAGCACGACTACCAGACAGTCGTGGTCGATTCGCTCGACTGGCTGGAACGCCTGATCTGGGAAGACGTCTGCCGCGAGTTCGGCGTCAAGAGCATTGAGAAGGCCGACGGCGGTTACGCCAAGGGGTACACCCACGCCCTGACGCAGTGGCGCGAGTTCCTGAACTGGCTCGACGCCCTGCGGAACGACCGGGGCACGGTCTGCATCCTCATCGCCCACGCCAAGGTCGAAAAGTTCGAGGACCCAGAGTCCACGGCCTACGACCGCTACTCGCCGCGCCTGCACAAGCACGCGGGGGCCCTCGTCACCGAGTGGTGCGACGCGGTGCTCTTTGCCACCCGCCGGTTCCGCACCGAGACCGAGGAGGCGGGCTTCAACCGCACCCGGACCATCGCCACGGCAGTCGGCGCGGACGGCGGCGAGCGCATCCTGCGCACCGTCGGCGGCCCGGCCTGCATCGCCAAGAACCGGTACGGCCTCCCGGCCGAACTGCCGCTCGCGTGGCCCGCCCTCGTGGCGGCGCTGACGGCGGCCACCAGCACCCCCAGCGAAGGAGCGAATCCCAATGGCTAACCTCAATGGCTTCGACGCCAACCAGGTCGAACCGACCAGTTTCGACCCGATTCCGGCGGGCAAGTACTTGGCCTGCATCACCGAGTCGGAGATGAAGGCCACGAAGAGCGGCACGGGCCAGTTCCTCTACCTCACCTTCCAGATTCTGGAGGGCGAGTACAAGGGCCGCAAGGTCTGGGCAAGGCTGAACCTGAAGAACCCGAATCCCCAGGCCGAGCAGATCGCCCGCGGCCAACTCTCGG
>Ga0315286_10001666_pt1 | contig 20210 bp, 12 predicted proteins | sample YL17G10_0_MG_FD_205038 | JGI IMG/M metagenome (GOLD analysis project Ga0315286, IMG submission 205038) | Sediment microbial communities from Yellowstone Lake, YNP, Wyoming, USA - YL17G10_0 | ecosystem: Environmental > Aquatic > Freshwater > Lake > Sediment | place: USA: Wyoming | collected... | reverse complement strand
TGGAAAAGCAATCGTGTATCAAGGCGAAGTTCCTAAATGTGTTCAAGTGAGCGGAGTTTTAGAAGAGATTGAATTGATGACACAGATTGAGATATAGAATAAATGACATCAAAAGAAATTCGAAATAGTTTTTTAAAATTCTTTGAAGAGCGCGGACATAAAATTGTTCCGAGTGCGTCTGTAATTCCATACGACGATCCGACATTGTTATTTACTAATGCTGGTATGAACCAGTTCAAGGATGTTTTTCTTGGAACCGGTAAGCGTGATTACACCCGGGCAGCCAATTCTCAAAAGTGTATCCGTGTGAGTGGAAAACATAATGATCTTGAAGAAGTGGGTCGCGATACGTATCACCATACATTTTTCGAGATGCTTGGCAACTGGTCGTTCGGCGACTACTATAAAAAGGAAGCAATCGAGTGGGCGTGGGAACTACTTACAAAAATTTGGGGACTTGATAAGAAGCGATTGTATGCAACCGTTTTCGAATCTGATGATGAATCAGAACAACTTTGGAAAAAAGTAACAGATATCGATTCATCGCATGTTATCCGTTTCGGTAAGAAGGATAATTTCTGGGAGATGGGCGAGACGGGACCGTGCGGACCGTGTTCTGAAATCCATGTTGATCTCACTGACGATCTCTCCGGTAGAAAGTTTGTTAACGCTGGTGATGCGCGAGTGATGGAAATTTGGAATCTCGTTTTTATCCAGTATAACCGTGATGATAAGGGAACACTAACGCCACTTCCTTCAAAGCATGTAGATACGGGAATGGGCTTCGAACGAATCTGTGCGGTGTTGCAAGGGAAGAAATCGAATTATGACACCGATGTTTTCATGCCGATAATAAATCGGATTTCTGAGATTGCCGGCCAACCATACAAAGCACAACTCAACGACCCGCTTGATATCGCTATGCGAGTTGTAGCTGATCATGCTCGTATGCTGTCATTCTCCATTGCAGATGGAGGAATACCATCCAACGAAGGTCGCGGATATGTAATACGCCGCATTCTTCGCCGAGGTGCGCGGTTTGGTCGCACTCTCGGACTTTACGAACCATTTCTTTACGAAGTTGTAAGTTCTGTTGTTGAATCAATGGGTGAGCAGTATCCTGAGATTAAAGCGAAGCAAAACCACATTGAGCGAGTGATAAAGGGAGAAGAGGAAAGTTTCAACCAGACGCTTGATCGTGGTCTTGAAATCTTCGAGGGTGTGATCGAGGAGATTGGTCACTCTAAAACTTTTCCGGGTGAAGATGCATTCAAGCTATATGATACTTTTGGTTTTCCGCTTGATCTGACTGAGATGATGGCGAAGGAGAGAGGATTGACGGTTGACAGTGGACGGTTTGTGGAATTGATGGAGGAACAACGAAAGCGTGGTCGAAAAAAAACAATTCATAAATTCCTTGATAAAATAATTTTACGCAAAGATGATCGGGCAGAAATCCCTCATGAAATTATATCCGGTAAATTATATATACAACGATCGAATTGGGCTGAAGCTGAAAAATGGTTGTTACGAGGGATAAATAGAGACAAAACGAATTATGAAGCATATTGGTTACTTGGCAATGTAATGATGCAGCAAGAAAAATTTAAGGCATCTGTTGAGGCATTTGATAATTCTCTCTCACTTAATGATAAATTTAAAGAGAAAATAGAGGAAGCAAAAAAATATATATGGGCAACAACCTTAAACAAAGGAGTGAAATTATATAACCAAAGTATCAGCGCATCACCCGACAGCTCAAAAATGTTGATAGAAAAAGCGATTGAAAGTTACGGACTTGCACTTGAAGTCAATCCCGACAGTGCTATTACGTATCAAAATCTGGCGGCTGCTTATCATACACAGGGCAACTTCGATGAAGAGATAAATACGTTGAAGCAAGCGCTCACACGCAAACAAACTGTGGCTGTTCACACATTGCTGATTAATGCTTATCTTCAGAAGGCACAAGCTGCCGAAGAAAAAAACGATAAACAAAGTGCATCTGAAAACTATAATAACGCTCTCACCGCAATATTAGAAGCACGCAAAACAGCACCTGAGGATGTTGAGTTGCTTGCCGCTATGATAGATATTCACGTTCGGCTTGGAAAAGCGAATGACGCAAAACCATACATCCGGGAAGCGATTGAAAAAGACCCGACCAATAAAGTGTATCAATACGATCTTGGCGTTCTCTTGATGCAAACAGATTCTCTTGATGAAGCGATTACACATTTTGAAAATGCTCTAAAGGTCGATCCGAAGTATGAGGTAGCGCTGCAAAATATTGGCGTTGCATATATGCGGGTCGGTGATAACTTGAAGCGGGCAGCACAAAATACCGATGTAAAAAAGATTGTTGATAAATCGTACATCGAGAATTTCAAGAAGGCAAGCGAATACTTTAAACGATTAGCCGATCTAAAACCGAACGATGTAAACGCTTTCGATCTCTTGGCTTCAGCTTATGCGAATTCAAACAGGGTAAAAGAAGCTAAAGGAGCGCTCAATAAAGCTGATGTATTAAGAAGAAAACCTAGTAAACAAGAAAAACAAGAAATAATTGATGAGATACCTGTAACTAAGCCAATTATTTCTCTCGATATTGAAGATTGGTTCGGTGATGGGAAATTTTCTCAAACAGGAAAATCAGATTTTCTGGGATATGAAAACAGAATCCATGAAGGAATAATAAAATTATTTCGCCCTTCCTATGATGGCTTTGAAATCATTTTAGATAAAACACCTTTTTATGTAGAGTCAGGAGGACAAATTAGTGATGAGGGTGTAATTAAATTCCCAGAAGGTGATTTTCCGGTAATTAATCTTTATAAGATTGATAATTTTATAGTACACCGAGTTAAAGGGGACATTCTGAAATCATTAAACAAAAATCTGATTGTTCTAGCTAAGGTAGATGAAAAAAGAAGGATCAACATTGAACGCAACCACACAGCAACACATCTTTTGCACGAAGCGTTACGAATGACACTCGGTGAACATCTCCATCAGCAAGGTTCGCTGGTTGCACCGGATAGATTACGTTTTGACTTTAATCACTTTGAGAAAATTACTCCCGATCAAATCCGAAAGATTGAAGATATCGTCAATGAAAAGATTGTCGCAGATCTCCCTGTAATCGCGGAGAGCGATCCCAACAAATGGATCACCATCGAACACGCAAAGAAGGAGCATCCGAAACTAAAAATGTTTTTCGGTGAAAAGTATGGAGATAAGGTCCGTGTTGTTGAGGTGAAAGATTTCACATGGGAGCTCTGCGGCGGCACGCATGTTAAGAACACGAAAGATATCCAACTCTTCAAAATTATTTCGGAAGCAAGTATCGCAAGTGGTATCCGTCGAATTGAGGCGGTTACCGGCGAAGGACTCAATCAGCATATCCAAAAACTTATCAGCAAAGTTGGGGAGATGGACACTCAAATTGAGAAACTAATTCTCGAAAAAGAGGAGTTGGAGAAACAACTCGGTCAGTTTACGAAAGTTGAACAATCGGTACGACCTTCACTCGGTAAAATTACTCTAACCGATACGATTAATGGAAAAGTAATAGACCAAGTCGAGCGAGCAATTCAGGAAAGGGAAACGGTAATTGAGAATGTCTCCAACTCTACAATCGATCTGAAGAAACAGCTTAGCAAGTATCGTATAAAAGAAGTATCTTTAGGAATCGAAACTCTAATTGAACGTGCTCAGATCCTTGAAGGAATCAAGATAGTATCCGGCAAAGTGGACGTTCAAAGTGTTGATGAGCTTCAAAGTTTAGGTGATACGCTTCGCTCGAAACTTGGATCAGGTGTGGGTGTACTTAGTGCAGTGATGAACGAAAAAGTATCACTTGTTTGTGTTGTTACTGATGATCTTATTAAGAATAAAAAGCTACAAGCTGGCAAGATCGTTGGAGAAATTGCAAAACTCGTTGGCGGCGGTGGCGGCGGACGTCCGCATCTTGCAACTGCCGGCGGTAAGGATGTTGCGAAACTGGATGAGGCGCTAAAAGAAGTTGTAATGATTGTGAAGAATCTTTTGATATGATCGTCATTTGTTGTTTGTTCTTTGTACTTGGTAATTATTAAATATTTATAGTAAACGATTTTTTTATTTTTTAATTTTTCCTTTTGAATTGATATGGCACATTTACCTTTAACACTTCTCCATCGGCAGAAATATATTCAGGATCAGCTGAATGAAAGCGCCGAGACGAAAAAGAAAATATTCGATGTATGTGCGGGCGATATCCTGAAGGCAGTTGATGCTATGATGAAAGCATTCAACGAGAAAAAGAAAGTATTGATCTGCGGCAATGGCGGCAGTGCAGCAGATGCACAGCACATCGCTACTGAGCTTGTCATCAGAATGAACAAGCCAAATAGACCTCCGCTCGCAGCAATAGCGCTGACTACAGATAGCTCAATGCTAACCGCCGGTGGAAATGATATCGGTTTCGAAAATGTTTTTGCACGACAAGTTGAAGCGCTAGGAAACAACGGGGATGTACTCATTGCCATCAGCACAAGTGGAAAATCAGAGAATGTAAATCGTGCCATTAACGAGGCGAAGAAACGCGGAATGACCGTCGTCGGTTTACTTGGAAAAGATGGTGGATCATCAAAGGGCATAGTTGATATTCCTATAGTTATCCCATCGAACGACACGCAACGGATACAGGAAGGGCATATTACTGTGGCGCACATTATCTGTGGTATTTTAGAAAACGAAATGTTTGGATAGAGACTTGCCACGCCCTCGCCGAAACGATTTTCTTATTCCAACGCTTGTAGTCTTATTCGATGTAATAGCAATCGAATTTTCTTTTCTTTTTTCCTATTGGCTCCGGTTTGGAACCTCATTCCTGAATTTTCTTCCCTTAACCGAAGCAACACCACCGCTTGATGCTTATATCTATGGTTCGTTTGTGATCATACCAATTTGGCTGATCTTTTTTAATTCCCGAAAGATGTACGGTTCCCGCCGAAATGTAGCGCTTTCAGATGATTTTTATTCCATCGTAAAATTAGTAACAGTTGGAATGCTTGTAGTCATGAGTGCGGCTTTTTTCTATCGTGCATTTTCTTACTCTCGTATCGTTTTTGGATTACTCTGGGTTACAACTATTGTTACAATTTTCATTGGTAGATTTTTTCTTTTGCGGATTGAAAGGGCAATTTACGCCCAAGGTCGGGAACTACGAAATGCTGTTATCATCGGTAACAACGAAACAGCAAATCGAATTTTCAATTCGTTGCACAATCACCCGTTACTTGGTTACAGATTATTGGGTTATTTTGCAGATTCAGAAGTGGAAAAATCTTTGCAACTATCTCAATTAAAATGGCTCGGAACACTCACGGAGGTTCCAGATAGGTTGGAAAGTGAACGCATCGAACTCGCAATGATTGCGCTGAATTATGATGAGCACCCGAAGCTTTATAAGCTTGTTCAGGAATGCGAAGGTGTGAACGTTGAGTTCATGATGGTGCCTGATCTACTTGAGATAATGACAGGGGGAATGATAGTAAAGGAAGTCGAAGGTATACCGTTCATCAAAATCAAAGGCGTGCCGATGACAACTTGGGGTAGACTATCGAAACGCACTTTTGATATTGTTTTTTCATCGCTATTTCTGCTGTTATCTTTCCCACTTTTGTTAATCATCGTAATTGCAATCAAACTTGGCTCAAAGGGTCATGTATTTTTCATTCAAGATAGAGTTGGACTTGATGGGAAGCATTTTCAAATGATAAAATTTCGCTCGATGATTACGGGTGCAGAAAAATATGATAAGCAAGCCGGTCTCGGAATCCAAAATGATCCAAGAAGAACTCGGATTGGGAAATTATTAAGAAGGACAAGTCTTGACGAGCTGCCTCAACTTATTAACGTATGGAAAGGACAGATGAGTCTTGTTGGACCGCGGCCTGAGCGTCCATATTTTGTTGAACAATTCAAATCACTTGTTCCGAAATATTTAGATCGTCATCGTGTAAAGACAGGTGTAACCGGCTGGGCACAAGTTAACGGTTTCCGCGGTGATTCCTCGATCGAAGAAAGAATCAAGTACGATATTTATTACATAGAAAACTGGTCATTCTGGTTTGATCTGAAAATTTTATTAAAAACAATTCGAGCGATTCTATAGTAATGTCGATCGTCATTGTTCCTTTGTTCTTTTTGGTCGGTATTTTATGTTCTAACCTTTGTTATCAACTACTCACCCCCCACAATTCACCACTCACAACTCACCATTCAACCAAATGATTACTCTTTTCATATTCTACGCACACGTCATCGCTGCTGTCACTATTTTTACCAAACGATGGCAAGATGGAGATTGGAAGGAGGGATTGCTCGGAGTGGGATTTTTGGCTTTAGTATTTTCGGTCGGATGGTCGATCTCTACATTCATTCTCAAATTATTTTTAGACGAGAAAGGTTTTAGTATTTGGTTCGACCGTGATACTGCTTCGTTGTTCTTCCTTTTAATTATGGAGGTGGTATTTTTTTATTTCCAGCTAAGTAGAAAAAGAAACGTCTGACAGCAGTATAGTCCTATATAAAGCAGAATTGGCTAAACAACAATATCTTCAGACGTCCTATCTTTGCGAATACATATATCCTGCTTTAGATTTTTAGATAATAATCTTGGAGATTTAAATACAGAATAAATCTCCATTATCATTTAAATGCTTGGTTCCTTACCATCTTAGTCATATCATATGGTGGTGGATCGCCGCCTAAATATTTATGGAACCAATCTAAGTGTGCATTGTAGTATAGAGGCATCGACTTCACACTTGAGGGCCAATGACCGTCATTCGGGAAAACGATCAAATGTGATGGCACATTCATCTTCTGTAAATCGGTGAAGAATTCCAAGCTCTGGGTATATGGCACGCGATAATCTTTTTCACCTGTGATCACAAGGCATGGAGTTTTGAAATTCTTCACGGAATTGTTTGGCGACAATTTCTGATATAAATCTGAATCCCATGGTGTGCCGTTTAAATCCCATTCCGGGAACCAAAGCTCTTCTGTTACACCGTGCATTGCAGTAAGGTTGTACACACCCATCATACTCGCAATGGCTTTGAATCGAGCTGTGTGTCCTTCCAGCCACATCATAAAATAACCGCCGTACGACCAGCCCATAGCTCCCATACGATCCTTGTCAACGTAGGGAATTTTCTCAAGCGAGTCGGCTACTGCCATAACGTCCTGATAAACTTTGCCATTCCAATCTTTAGAAATAGCGGCTGTAAATTCCTGTCCATATCCTGTGGAGCCGTGCGGATTTGGGAATGCGACAATATAACCGGATCCTGGATACATTTGCCAATCACCACGGAAAGCATCTGCCCATTGCTGTTGTGGTCCGCCATGCACATTGAGTATGAGCGGATATTTTTTGTTGGGATCAAAATTGTACGGCTTTACAATGAATGTGTGAATCTTTTTTCCTGTTGGAGATTGAATCCACATTTCTTCAGCAGGGCGAATATCGACTTCATTGGCAAATTCTTGATTGAAGAATGTAAGCCGCTTAAGATTTTTACCATTTGAAGAGCAACTCCACAATTCAACTGGCTCACCGACTGATCGGCGTGCGAAAGCTAGTGTTTTACCGTCGGGCGAAACAGAAAATGCATCAATTGTCTTTACGTCAACGACTTTTGAAATCTTTTTAGATTTGACATCGATTTTATAAATTGGAACGTGTCCCTCCACATCAGCGGTGAAATATAAACTTTTGGAATCCGGGGACCATCGAAAATCATTTACCCAGTTATCAAACTCTTCAGTTAAAACCGTCTTTGTTCCAGCATTTTTATCGTACAGACCTATTCTAAACCGATCGGACTCGTACGTTGGTATTGTTTGGAATTTGTACGCTATAAATTTACCATCGGGAGAGTACTGCGGATTACCATCATAAGCGTTGTTATCTGCAGTTATATTGGTCGGTTCTTTTCCGTATTCTGTGTACACGGATGGAGATAATAGAGGATTACCATCATTGTTTCTTTTATCAACCGTAATATTGGTTGTAGTGCTCGACAGCCATAAATCTTTATTCGTCGATTCCGCCTCGTTCTGATCGTGATTGGATACGAAGCAGATTTCTTTTCCGTCTGGTGAGATATCAAAACCGATTCCCCCAAGCTCAAATGCGGGGGTGTCATACTGCCCCGGTGTTAGATCGGCGTATTTTCCCCACTCGATACTGTATGATAAAAGATGGGTTGCTTTACCATCCTTCCACGCGGTCCAGTGACGATATAATAATTTGTCTGCAATGTGTGCTTGTATAGGACCATTGCTCATGGTACTATCGTTAAACTTGTTGCAATCATCGTAAACGGGACAATCCGGGAAGACATCGCTTGAGAAAATTATCACCTTTTCATCTGACGTTAATTCTGGATCGCTAACACCCATTGAGAAATTTGTGATTTGCTTAGCTTCACCACCATCAACAGGTATCGACCATACTTGTGGACCGCCTTCTCTTGTTGATACGAGGATAATGGATTTTCCATCAAGAGACCATCGTGGATGATTATCGGACGATGGGTGATTTGTGAGGTTTTTTATATCACTTCCATCTGCGTTCATAATGTATACGTCCTGATTTGATTTTCCTTTTTCAAGGAAATTCTCTGTGACAACGAAAGCGATCTTTTTTCCATCTGGTGAAAATTGTAGATCGGCAACTCCTTTTAATTTGTAAAGGTCTGGCAGGGTGAATGCACGCTTTTGGCTCAGCATTGGAAATGAAACAAATAGTAAAAGGATGAAAAGAAATAGTTTTTTCATAAGAGAGTCCTTAGATATATATTAGAAATTATTGAAGATCGGAAATATTAAAATGTTTAAAAATCTTGTCTTGAAAATTCGGGAGATATACCGACGATGATCATTTGTTTACTTGCTGCAGCCGTAGCGGCTTGTTGCTGTTCCAACAATCGGCGTACATTCTCCAAATACCATCCGGCTGCAATTTCCAAATTGTATTGTATTTTCCGGTATCCGAAATCATCGGCATGTCTCGTCGCTCAATATTCATTATATACTGACCAATTTCATATACCGTACTGTCCTTGCCACTAAGTTCGAGTGTGTTCATTACACCTTTTGATATTTTAACTCCCCTACTCGACATTCTCTCATAGTATGTTTTAATTTGTCGATCACCTTTTAACATAGGGAAATTTGGCGGCATTACCGTTGCATCGTCGGTATATAGCAAGAGCAGTGTTGCTATATCGTATTGTTTTATAGCTTCAAACCACTTTGCGTTTTGCGCTTCGATTGCTTTCCGAGCTTGCGCTAAATCTAACTGCTTGTGTTGAGGTGAGCTGCAGGAAATCAACACCGTTATAACGAGGATAACAGAAACAATTTTTGGCATAAGTTATTTCCTTTCTTTTACAATGCTGCGAGATTATTCCGCAGTTTGTCTAAATTAGTTTTAAAATTATCCAGCTTCTCACGTTCTTTCTCAACGATTTCCTTCGGCGCACGGTTTACAAAGTTCTCGTTAACAAGTTTTTTCTCTATGTTCTCAACCATCGCTTCAGCGTGAGTAATTTCTTTTTGGATGCGTTCGCGCTCTGCTCCGATATCGATGAGTCCTGCAAGTGGAATAAACACCTCGCCGCCGTCAACTACTGCGCTTGCTGATTGTTTTGGTTTAGCTGAATCCGTTAATCCGGTAATCCTGATAACGCGAGCAAGCCGCTGAAAGTAACTCTGATATTTTTTGATTATTGTTTCTTTTGAATTGTCTGAGAAGCTGATTATAATCTCGATATCTTTTGATGGTGGAATTGAAAGCTCACCTCGCACATTGCGGATGCTGTTGATCGAATTTTGTACGAAAGCCATCTCCGATTCGGTTTTTTTATCGATCCATTTCTCATTGCATTCCGGGAAAGCGGATATCATAATCGACTCATCCTGCGTTCGATCTTCAAGATGCTGCCATAACTCTTCTGTTACAAACGGCATAAAAGGATGAAGTAAACGTAATGCCTGATCGAAAATATTGATCGCACGTCTTAAAACTATCTGCTTTGTCTCTTGAGATTCGTCGCCGTACAACCTTCCCTTAATCATCTCGACATACCAATCGCAGAAGTCGTGCCATATGAAGTCATAAAGAATTTTTGTTGCTTGATTTATTTCAAACTTATCGAGGGTTTCATTTAAGTCGCGCATAGTTGAGTGGAGACGTGAAAGCATCCATCGATCCGCCAGGTCAAGGTGAAGATCTGAGAGTTTTGAGTTTTGAGTTTTAAGTTTTGAGTCATCAGGTTTTGCTGATTCCAATTGTTCTTTATTCATCAATAGAAAACGACCGGCGTTCCATATTTTGTTGGCGAAGTTTCTGCCGATTTCACATTTCTCATTCGAGTAGAGAACATCTTGGCCGAGTGGCGCAAGGTATAGAATCGTAAAGCGCAGAGCATCGGCACCGTATTCGGCGATTACATCCAGAGGATCGGGAGAGTTGCCAAGCGACTTGCTCATCTTCCGACCTTTCATATCGCGGATCAAACTTGTGAAGTAAACATTTTTGAACGGTATCTTATCTTCAAGTCGTTTCCGAGGTGTGCCATCATGCTGGGGAACATCGCCCATCACTTCCAATCCTGCCATGATCATGCGCGCAACCCAGAAGAAAATAATATCCGGAGCGGTCACCAACGTATCAGTTGGATAGAAATACCGAAGCTCTGATTTTTCTTGGGGCCAACCAAGTGTTGAGAAGGGCCAGAGCCACGAGGAGAACCATGTATCCAGCACGTCTTCATCCTGACGAAAATTAGTTGAATCGCAGTGTGGGCATTTTTCTGGTTTAGTACGAGAGACTATCGGTTGTTTGCACTCAATCTTGCATAAATCGTCACCCACACAGTACCAAACCGGAATCCTATGCCCCCACCATAACTGTCGTGAGATGCACCAGTCACGGATGTTTGCCATCCAATGTTCGTATACTTTTATCCACTTGTCCGGATAGAACTTGATGTTATTGTTTAGTACAGCTTTCAATGCCGGTTCAGCAAGCGGTTTCATCTTCACGAACCATTGATCTGAAAGATACGGCTCGATGATCGTATCACAACGGTAGCATCTGCCTACGTTATGAGTGTATGGTTCGGTTTTCACTAAAAGATTCAACGCTTCTAAATCTTTCACAACTTGTTTCCGCACCTCAAAGCGATCCATCGCTTGGTACTTTTCAGGAACTTTCTCATTTGTCTTTGCTGAAATATCGAAAATGTTAATAGGTGCCATATAATGGCGTTGTCCGATTCCGGCATTGTGGCGTTCGCCTATCCAATAATCGTTCGGATCGTGAGCGGGTGTAACTTTCACCATCCCGGTTCCGAAATCCATATCAATTATTTCATCTGTGATGATCGGGATTTCCCTATTTGCGAGCGGAAGAATTACAGTTCTGCCGACTAAATGTTTGTATCGTTCATCTTTAGGATTAACTGCAACAGCCGTATCACCTAACATCGTTTCGGGACGAGTTGTTGCAACTATCGCGTATTCATTTAAATCTTTGATCGGATATTTTATGTACCACAGATGATCGTGTTGTTCGGTAAAGTTGACTTCATCATCACTGATAGCAGTGTGATCTTTTGGGCACCAATTGATGATATACTTGCCGCGGTAAATCAATCCTTTTTTGTAAAGTCGGATGAATATTTCCTGCACGGCATCCGAAAGTCCGTCATCCATTGTGAAGCGTTCCCTTTCCCAATCGCAAGAGGTGCCAAGTTTCTTTAACTGTTTAATTATCGTACCGCCGTACTGTTCTTTCCATTTCCATACAAGTTTTAGAAATTCCTCACGTCCAAGATCGTGGCGTGTTTTTCCTTCCTTCGCTAAAGATTTTTCCACGACGTTTTGTGTTGCAATTCCGGCGTGATCTGTTCCGGGCATCCATAAACTTTCAAAACCCTGCATCCGTTTCCAGCGAATGAATACATCTTGAATCGTGTTATTCAAAACATGTCCCATCGTCAGGATGCCGGTAATGTTTGGCGGTGGAATGACAATGGTATACGGCTTTTTGTCGGTATTCACATTTGCATGGAAAAATCCGTGCTCTTCCCACAGTGGGTACCATTTTTCTTCGGCTTCTTTTGGATTATATGCTTTTGGTAATTCGGACATAAATGATGATTCAGGATTAATGATTCAGATCGCAGAATCGGTCTGCGTCAGACTAATACTATCAACGGACTGTAATTGTACGAGAGAGGGATGTTTCGTTTTTTGCTTTATCCTTCAATGTAATTTTCAGCGAATGCTTGCCGGGGTCCAACTTTTCTTCACCCTCGTACCATACCCGATGGTGTTCTCCATCGATTTCAGGAATAACAAGCTTATCATTAATGTATAGTTTTATTTCGTCTGTGTCAACACCGGAAAGATTATCATAATACCGGAAATTGATGAAGACTTTACCGCTCCGAGAATGAGCACGTAACCTTCCGATTGTAGGAGGCACATCGTCGCGAAACAAAGAAAGCTCACCAAGCATGCGGTCTAAAACTATTGAGAATGTATTGGTCTGCTCGTCGGCAGTTGAGGTTTGGAAAATCCATCCGGCTCTGCCACGATAGTATAATCCCCAATGATTTTCTTTGAATAATTTCTCTATCGGTATAGAAAATTTAATTCCCCTATTCAATAAAACATTCTGTGGCTCTAATGTGTACCTAATTGAGTGACTATTATTATCACTCATTATCTGCAAGTACAACGGTTTATACACCGCACCAGAATCATAAGAGATAATCAATCCGCCGTCATCGGTTGTGAATTTTCCCGATTTATTTGGTGATATTGGATATATAGTAAATTCATCCGTACTGCTTACCGGTTTTCCATTAATTTCTGCGTTTAATGTTGCAATTCGCTTGCCGTAATACGAGCTTAGAGGGAAATATGCACCGATATATTTCGAGATATCATACGCGTGAAGTATTACTGATTGTGAGGATGATCCTTCCTGAACTATCAACTCAGGGATTTCAGTAAAAACTCCTGGTGTTGTAACTGAAAAAGATACATAATCTGTCAGCACGTCTGTTTTGATGTGTATATCGCGGGCAGGACCAAATTGTTTTTTAGTGAAATGATACAGCGGCGAAGATTCTGAACCTGATTTTGTTTCGGCAATAATTTTAATTACATCATAAGGTTTTGTATTTACGGGAAGCTTGATTTCTTTTTCATCGAATTCGAATCTGCCCCTTGTCAACGTATGCTGTGTCCAATTTGGCTGGAAAGCACGCTTGCCGAACACGAGAAATTTTTCTGTCGATTCAATGTGATCACCAGTTAATATTATTTCCGTATCGTCATAACTTGCAATTTGGAATACAGGTTTATGATTTGCAATCAATGTTCCATTAAGCTCAGTGCTGTTGCCCTGGATATCCATGCAAACGATTTTGTAGCTGTGCTTACCCTCAGTAAGTTGTTCTGTATTGATAATGCCAGTACCTTCGGGTTCATGATTGTAGAAAGGCAGGGAATTACCTCTATCGATGAAAAGTTTTTGAAATTTTCCTTTACCTTCCAATATTGACTCGACATCATAGTGCAGAAGGATTTCTTTCGTTTCTTCCGCGGGAACCCGATTTAATTCCATTGAGAAAGCAAGACTATCATCAAGATAGAATTCCATTCGGTGAATTCCTGTCTCACTCCAGGTACCATCATTTTTATCATCCGTATCCACCCCAAATCCGATTTGTCCATGAACGCGAATCGGTTGTGGGATTAATAATCTTTGTCGATTGCGTGGAAATCGACTGAAATATTTCGGAGTGGAATTGTTATTGACCGTAGAATTATATGTGAGCGGCACAATCATCACTCTTTTAATCTTCGGAGGGATATTGTCGGTGATTTCAAAGTTCTGGCTGAGCAATGGATTCACAGGATTAAGATTCTCGTCACGCAATTCAAAGTGGAGATGCGGTGGACCAAATCCAGTTTCTCCACTGAAAGCAATAACATCACCTTTTTTAACCGGAATCCTTGAAGAATCTAATAAGAGATCAACTGAATATGTTTCTTTGCGATATTGTTCGTCTCGTGCTGCTTTATTAATTGCATCGTTGAACGTTTGGAGATGGGCATAAGTACTCGCATAGCCATCGAGGTGCTTAACGAACAACATTTTCCCGTAGCCGTTAGGTGTTATTCGAATCCGATAAACATATCCATCTTGCACAGCAAAAACTTTATGGCCGGTTTGCCCGTTCGTGCTAATGTCGATTCCGCCATGGAAGTGAGTTGAGCGGTATTCAGCAAAGGAAGAAGTTATTTTTATACTCGCATCTGTGGGCCAAGCGTATTGATTGAGATCAGTTCGGATAGTATCAAAATCTACAGGGTGAAATGTGTTGGGGATACCATCACCGACGGTAATATCTTTTTCATGTGCCGGTGCATTGATGAAAGAAATATTGATCAGTACAAGAAATATTATTGTTACCAGAAAAAAAATTTGTGATATTCTCATCGGTATTAAGCAGCGATAACTTGATGAGATATTTTTATGTAACCCTCAATCTCGGCTTCAATAAGATCTCCCGTTACAACTTGACCGACACCCTCGGGTGTACCGGTGAAAATTAAATCGCCCTCCTCAAGCGTAAAAATTGAGGATATGTATTCAATTATTTTATCGATGGTAAAAATCATTTTTCCTGTGGAGCTTTTTTGGCAAAGAGCGCCATTCACTTTGCACGTAATTGTCAGAGCGTGCGGATTTTTGATTTGGTCTTTCGGAATTACTTCAGATATCGGTGCCGAAGTATCGAAGCCCTTGGCAACCGTCCATGGGTTTCCTTTCTTCTTCGCATCAGATTGGACATCGCGTAAAGTCATATCTAATCCAATAGCATAACCGGCAATATAATCATAAGCGTTTTTTGCGGATATATTTTTCGCTTCCTTTCCAACAACAACAACCAGCTCCACTTCATGGTGAACTTCTTTTGATATTTTTGGGATTATTATTTTATCACTACCAGTAATTATGGCAGTGGATGGTTTCATAAAAACTATTGGAGTTGTTGGAACATCTGACAGCATTTCTTTGGCATGTGCAGCGTAATTTTTTCCAAGGCAAAGGATTTTTCCAACACCAAGTTCAGTTGACGTACCTAAAAATTTTATTTTTTTCATAAGAGCATAAGAAAATTCTATAAAATGTACTCAAATTTGGTGATTCTTGCAAGGTATTGTGTCTGAAATATCACTACCCTTGCATTTTGTTTTAAAAATTCATTATATTTAGCGAATTTATTTTGAATTTTTATAAGGATAAAAGTGCCAAATAGATATGCGCAATCGGGAGTTAGTATTGAAGCAGGTGACGAATTTGTTAATCGTATCAAAGAGAAGGTAAAAACAACCTTCAATAAATCTGTTTTAGGTGATATAGGTACGTTTGGTGCTTTTTATAGTGGGAAGTTTGCTAAAATCCAAGAACCGGTACTTGTTTCCAGTGTCGATGGAGTTGGAACGAAATTGAAGATTGCATTCCTGATGGAAAAACACGAAACCATTGGGCAGGATTTGGTTAATCACTGTGTTAACGATATAGCGGTATGTGGAGCACAACCGTTATTTTTTTTGGATTATTTTGCCACGAGTAAATTGCAACCTCCAGTTGCAGAAAGCGTATTAGACGGCATGATTAGAGGATGCAAAGAAAATGGTTGTTCACTGGTTGGCGGCGAAACAGCAGAAATGCCGGGATTCTATCGTGAAAATGAGTACGATCTTGCGGGTATGATCGTTGGTGTTGCTGAGAGGGCTAAGATTTTTGATGGAAAGAAAGTTAAAGCAGGTGATGTCCTGATCGGTTTGCCATCAACCGGATTACATACAAATGGATATTCGCTCGCTCGACAAGTACTTTTCGAGCGTTTTGAAATAGATGATTTTATTGACGATTTGGGGATGAGACTTGGAGATGCATTGCTTTTGGTCCATCGTTCTTACCTGAAGGCAATCTCCCTAATTTCTTTTTCTCCAGATGTACATGCCTTCGCACATATAACCGGAGGAGGTATTGTCGGGAATACGAAGAGGGTAATACCGAAAGGATTAAATCTAAAAATAGATTGGGGATGCTGGAAACGTCCTCCAATATTTACTTTAATTCAAAAAACCGGTAATATTCAGGAAGATGATATGCGTAAGGTTTTTAATTTGGGTGTGGGTCTTGTGATAATAGCAGCCGGACGTGGGGTAGGTAGAATCACGGACATATTACGTGAGGAGAATGAGGCACCTTTTATTATTGGTGAGGTTGTCACTAATCAAAAAATGTTCACAACCAAACGAGGAAAACTTGACTAAGAAAACAGAACTACCCGATAAGGGAGATAAACATTCGGATGCAGTAAAAGCAAAGGTACAGGGGCGCGTTGTTGAGGGATCTGGAATCCTTAAGAAGCTGAACACTTTGCATGATATTACTTCTCAAATCGATAATACCCGAAAGCGTGATGAAATACTAAATATTCTTCGCTCTGAAGCAAAATGGGTTATAAATTATGAGGTATGTTTTGCAGGCTTGCTTAATCGGTCGAAAACCCACTATGTCATCAACACTCTTTCACCCATTGCAGATGCGAGTGATCTGAACCATAAACATTTTAGTATCGATGAGGGTATGTCCGGCTGGGTTATTAAAAACCAGGCGTCCTTCATTGGCGAAATTGGATCGACACCTAACTTCAGCCATGCAATTGAGGGGAAAATTCAAGACCTCGGGATTCAATCGCTCGTTATTGTTCCCATGCGCACTGGTAATGAGGTAATCGGTTCGTTGTATTTTGGTGCCACCAAGAAAGGATTCTATTCTGAAGAGGATGCTGCGATTGCACAGTTAATTAGTCTTTACATTGCCACCTCACTGAAAGACGCATCGATTTTTGAAGACGCCCAAAAACGTATCGCTCAGATAGAATTGATCAACAAAATTTCGAGTCAATTGACTTCAATGCTGCAACTGGACAAACTTTTAAGCGCGGCGGCAGCCACCATCCAAAAAACTTTTAATTATTTTGATGTAACAGTTTTTCTTGTAACAGATGACAAAACTGAAGTTGAGCTTGTCGCACATTCAGGGAATTTCATTGATTTCCTCCCACATGGGTATCGTCAAAATGTTGAGAAGGGAATTGTCGGATGGGTTGTTCAACATAAACAGAAAGCTCTCTGTAATGATGTACTGCAGGACCCAAGGTATCACGCCTATGAATATCATAATACAAGATCAGAGCTTGCCATACCAATCATGATCGACAATGAAGTTGCCGGATTATTGAACATTGAAGATACGAAACTTCATGCTTTTGATGAAACGGATGCAATTGTGTTAGGAACACTCTCCGACCAATTGGGGATAGCAATAAAGAATGCGAAATTGTATGATGAGATTCGGAAAGCAAACATGAAGCTTACCGAGCTTGATAAAATGAAATCGGAATTTCTCGGTATCGTCTCTCACGATTTCCGCTCTCCACTGTCCAGCATCATTCTGGCAGGGAAGGCATTATTAAAGAACGAAGCAGTTCAAAATATGCAGCGGGTGAAAGAATATTTGCAGATTATCGTTGATCAGGCAAACCGCTTGAATCAGCTTGCCGAAGATACACTTTCGATTACAAAAATTGAATCCGGTCAGCTGAACTACTTCTTCAAGATCGTTAATATCGAGCGGTTGGTTCAAGATGCGATTTCAATGGTTAGATATTCGAGCAGACATCAGCTTGAGTATAAGATTGATCCGAATGTCGCTTTTATTAAAGGTGATCAAACAAAACTACGGCAGGTGGTACAAAACTTAGTAAGCAATGCTGTCAAATATTCTCCACGTGGTGGAAAAGTAACTATCAATGTCGATGATTTATCTCCTGATCAGCTAATCGTTTCAGTTTCAGATCAGGGAATGGGAATTCCTCAAGATCAAATCTGGAAACTCTTTCAAAAATTTTCAAGGGTTGATACCGGAGAGGCAAAAGATATCAAAGGTGCCGGTCTTGGGCTTTGGATTTGCAGGGAAGTTGTTGAAGCCCACGGTGGAAAGATATGGGTCGAGAGTGAAGCCGGGAAAGGAACAACGATGAAATTTACTCTAAACAAAGCACAATAGATTCCAATATATATTATTCTGTTTTCTTCCAAAGGCATGATGATATCCTGTCCAAATCATCGTGCCTTTCACTTTTTTCCCCTCCGATATTTTCAATATGAAAGTTGATTATTTCCCTAATAATAGGTAAATTTAGTCGCATAAAAATTCCATAATTAATCCAGAGGGGTTGCTTCAATGAGACTTGATCGTTTAATTCAAATTCTGCTGCCGCATGATGAAAAGTTCTATACCTATTTTGAAGAATCTGCTCAAAATCTTGTTACTGCTTCAAAATTGTTACAGCAACTTCGACAGTGCCAACCGGCGGATCATCCAAAACTTATAGAACAAATCCACGAGTATGAGCACCAGGGTGACTCTGTAACCCATAAAATCTATGCCGAGTTAAATGCGACATTTGTCACTCCGTTCGATCGAGAAGATATCCATGTACTTGCTTCTTCTTTAGATGATGTTATGGATCATATCGACGGAACCGCTTCACGATTTATGTTGTACAAAGTGCCAAGCTGTCCTGATGATATGAATACACTCATGGAGATTCTTTATAATTCTGTCCTTGAACTCCAACAAGGAATCTCATTATTAAGGGATTTTCGTAAAGCTGCCCAGCTTCAGAAAATCCTTGAGAAAGTCAACGAATATGAAAATCAAGCGGATAGAGTTTTTGAACACGCCATAGCCGACCTATTTGAAAATGAGAGAGACGCCATCCAAATTATCAAGCTTAAAGAAATATATGTTTCTCTTGAGACTGCCACTGATGCATGTGAAGATGCAGCAAATGTAATGGAATCGCTTCTCATAAAGCATGGATAAAGAAGATATCGACTTATGTTAACCCTCGTCATCGCGATAATTATCATTGCTTTAACTTTTGATTTTCTAAATGGATTCCATGATTCAGCGAATTCCATTGCGACAATCGTTTCTACTAGAGTATTGACGCCGCGTAAGGCGGTGATGTGGGCAGCATTTTTTAATTTGGTTGCTGCGTTTTTCTTCGATGTTCACGTTGCCAAAACACTTGGGAAAGGATTGGTCGAGCTCAGTGCGGTGAATGAGTATGTTATTATGAGTGGACTTCTCGGTGCGATTTGCTGGAATATTATAACATGGTACTTCGGTCTTCCAACGAGCTCATCCCATGCTTTGATGGGTGGATACGCTGGCGCTGCAGTTGCGAAAGCGGGTTTCGGTGTGATCCTTTATGCCGGATGGACAAAGACAATTATTTTTCTATTCATCGCTCCATTAATGGGAATGGTAATGGGATTTATCCTAATGGTCATTTTAATGTGGCTGTTTCATAAGCGTTCTTCTGCCAAAATCAATGGTGTTTTTAAAAAATTACAATTGGTGTCTGCCGCCCTCTACAGTCTCGGTCACGGGACAAATGATGCACAAAAAACGATGGGCGTTATAACAGGTTTATTGGTAACAGCAGGTTATCTTCAAACTTTTCAAGTCCCATATTGGGTTATACTCCTATCCCACTTTGCAATCGCACTCGGCACTCTCTTTGGTGGGTGGAGGATTGTCAAGACTATGGGTCAAAAAATTACAAAACTGAAACCATCGGGTGGCTTCTGTGCTGAAACTGCCGGGGGCATAACTTTACTTGTAACAGCTTGGGGTGGCATTCCGGTTAGTACAACTCACACTATCACCGGTGCAATTATGGGTGTTGGAGCCACCAAGCGCTTATCGGGCGTTCGCTGGGGTTTAGCAGGCAACATTATCATCGCATGGATTCTTACAATTCCGGCATCCGCCTTGGTTGGAGTGGTCTCCTATAAGATTATTTCTATCTTCGTTTGAACGTTGAGACTCATCAGGTAGCCCGTGTCTTATTTCCCTAAATATTTTTAGAATCCTTTGAAAAACATCAATGGATCATTTCCACAGTTATCAACGATCATTTTTTTTGAACTCGAGTGTGAATATCTGTACTATTGCGCTCGATTGTTGAACT
>Ga0315286_10001665_pt1 | contig 20211 bp, 18 predicted proteins | sample YL17G10_0_MG_FD_205038 | JGI IMG/M metagenome (GOLD analysis project Ga0315286, IMG submission 205038) | Sediment microbial communities from Yellowstone Lake, YNP, Wyoming, USA - YL17G10_0 | ecosystem: Environmental > Aquatic > Freshwater > Lake > Sediment | place: USA: Wyoming | collected... | reverse complement strand
GCTTGCGCTCGCCGGCGAGCGTCAGTACGCCGTCCTGGACGGTGATGCTCACGTCTTCCTTGCGGACTTCCGGCAGTTCGGCCTTGATGAGGTACTCGCCTTCGGTCTCGCTCACGTCCGCGAGCGGTGCCCACTCGCTGGCCTGCGGCGACTGCGCGGCCTGCTGCGGCAAGCGGCGCATCGTTTCGGCGAAAAAACGGTCGAACAGGTCGTCCACGTCTCGGAACGGTTCCCATTTGATGACACGCATGGTTGCATACTCCTGCCCGGGATTGCCCACTGCAATCCCACGTGCCGCTTTAGTTGTGCGCTGCGGGCGGCGTTTCAAGGGGGGAGGGCGCCGCCAGTCGTTTGCCGAAACCCGTCACCAACCGGAAATGAAAGCGGCGCGACCGGTTGCCCGATCGCGCCGCTGTTCGAGTCTTCGAAGCGCGGGTTACGGCTTCTTGACGTACACCTTGCACCAGCCCTTCGCGGCGACCGGCCGGCCGCCAAAGATGTTGCACGCCACTTCGGCGTCGCCGGGCTTGGCTGTCGGTGCCTGCAGGCAGTTGCTGCACATCTGGCCCGGCTTGTGGTTCGGGTTGGCCTTGGCGTCGACCTTCGTCGAATCAACGACGTAGCCGAGCGACTTGGCCTGCGGCTCGTTCGGGTCGACCTTGGCGCCCGCCGCAGTTGCGGTTCGGCCCAGCAGCGCAGACACCGGCACGGCCGCTACGCCCAGGAGCGCACCCTTCAGCAGCGTGCGACGCGGAAACTTCTGTTCGGACATTTGGATACTTCTCCTCGAGAGGGGACAATCGACCAACTGCGGGAATTCTACGCAGCCTGAATCCAGCTTGTGTATTCGACCGCGTTCTTAGGTGGAGGTTTCGTCCTAGACTCGCAGATAATTGCAAACATTATTGAGAATTACTCGCAATTGAATGGCCGTGCCGTGGGTTCTGCCCCGGCCGACGCGTCTCGAGAGCCCTGATGTCCGACCCCCGCCGCAATCGCTTCAAGACCTACGCCGGCGTGCTCGTGAGCGCGCTGCTCGCCGCGCTTGCAGGGTGGGTGCTGTGGCGAACATTCCAGCGGATCAGCTTTGCAGACGTGCTCGCGCAGATGCAGGCCGTGCCCGTATCGACGCTGGCACTCGCCGGCCTGTGTGCCGCGGGTGCGTTCACGGTACTCGCGCTCTACGAAGTCGCGGTGGTGCGTTACGTGAAACAGGCGGTCGGGCGCGCCAAGCCGATGCTCACGGCCTACATTGCATTTCCGCTCGGGCACGCGGTGGGCCAGGCGATGTTGAGCGGAGGCGCGCTGCGCTATCGCATGTACACGCCGGCCGGTCTTTCGGCGACGGAAGTCGGCGCCACCGTGCTGCTCGCGAACATGCCGTACGCGCTCGGCTTCGGGCTGCTGCTCGACATCTCACTGGTCTTTGCGGCAGAGCTGCTCGAACCGATGTTCCGCATTTCGAGCGGCTGGCTGCGCGTGCTCGGCCTCATCGGCCTCTGCAAGGACGCGGGCTACGTGCTGCTGATCCTGTTGCGCAAGCGGCCGGTGAAGCTCGGCGGCTGGTCGGTCAACCTGCCTACGCCTGCGATGACGGCCCTGCAACTCTGCGTCGGACTCGCCGATATTTTCCTCGTCTCGACGGTGCTCTACCTGCTGCTGCCGGCGTCACTGGGAATTCCGTACCTCGCGTTCCTCGGCGCCTATCTTGCGAGCATGCTCGCGGGCGTACTGAGCCACGTCCCGGCGGGGCTCGGCGTGCTCGAGTCGATGCTGCTGCTGCTGTTGCCCGACGTTCCGCCCGAGCAGTTGCTCGCGGCCGTGCTGATGTACAGAGTGATCTACGAGATCATTCCGGTGCTGCTCGCGCTGGCGCTCTGGGGCACCTTCGAGGGCTTTTCGCGCGACGGTGTGTTGTTGCGCGTGTTCGGCCGTCAGGGGCGGGCCATGCGCGCCGACATCCCGACCATCGACAGCAGCGAGTGAGCCAGGCTGCGGCCGCTCTCGAATGCAGCTTCGACGCGCGGCGCGATGCACCAGTCGCCGCAGGCGCCCGCACTCAATTCCTCATCGATCAGGCACGACTGGCCGAGCGGCCGCTCCACCAGCGCGTGACGCCAGCGGTGCGCATCCTGGTGCACGGGCGTGGGCAGCTCGTAACCGAGGTTGTGCTCGAACGCTCGCAGCAACAGGCGCGCGGCTTCCGTTGCATCGAGATCGATGTGCGTGCGCGACCATCCGGACGAGGCGTGCAACACCCAGCATTGCGGCAACTGCGGGCGGTCCGGCTTGCTCGAGTTGCACGCTGCCCAGACGATCGGCCCCTGGGTCCAGCGCCGCGCATCGGCGCCTACGTCGATCGGTGGATCGAAAGCGAACATGCCGGTCCAGCAGGGTGCCATCCGCACTTCGGCGATGTGCCTGAACGAGCGGCCATGCGGACCCAGCAGTGAATGTGCCTGTGGCGCCGGTACTGCGACCGCCACGGCGCGAAAGGTCAGGTTCTGCCGGCCAGAGTCGGTCTGCAGTTGCCAGCCGCGCTGGCTGGGGATCAGTTCGTGGACGGCGATGCCGCCCTGGATCTCGATGTTGCGCGCGAGCGGTCGCACCAGCGCACTCATGCCCGGCTGGCCGATCCACCAGTCCTCGATTGGTGCGGGCCACGCACGGTCGTCTTCCATGATGCGCGGACGCCAGGCGTCGAGCTTGCCGGCTCGCAACGCGGTCTCCGCGTAACGACTGAAAGAGTGGCTGCGCGTCGTGATGAACTGCGCGCCGTGATCGAACGCGAGTGGCCCGACTCGACGCGTGGCGAGGCGCCCACCCAGGCCACGTGAGCGCTCGAACACCGTGACCCTGGCATCGGCCCGCGCGAGTTCGTAGGCGCAGGCCAGCCCTGCCATGCCGGCGCCGATCACCGCAAACCGCACGTCATCCATCGTTCAGGCCTCCTGTCGCGTCGCGACCCGGGCCTGCGCCGACACAGCACCACCCGACCAGCCGAGGATGGTGCCCGCAGGGGGCAGGGTCAAGGCTGATGGTTGCGGGAGTGAGGCAGGCCTACAATTCGCACGCAACCTCCCAGCCGCATACGACACCAAAGGCAGCCTGCCATGAGCCGCACTGCAGCTTCGATGCTTCGCGAAGCTCTCGAGAACGTCGGCGTGAAATACACGTTCGGCATCCCGGGCGTACACAACACCGAGATTTACGACGAGCTCGCGAAGTCGAGTTCGATCACCCCGGTGCTGGTGACTCACGAAGGGGCTGGTGCGTTCATGGCAGACGCCGTGAGCCGCAGCGGCACCAGCCTGGGCACGCTCGTCATCGTGCCTGCGGCGGGCGTTACGCACGCGGCAAGCGGAATCGGCGAAGCTTTTCTCGATGGCATTCCGCTGCTCGTGATTGCGGGCGGCGTACGGCGCGACACGGGTCGCAAGTACCAGTTGCACGACATGGACCAGCACGCGCTGCTGAAACCCATTACCAAGGGCACCTGGCTGGTCGAGAAGCACGCAGACGTGATTGCCACGATCTACGAAGCGGTGCGCGTTGCTACCAGTGGCGAACCCGGGCCGGTATTCGTCGAGATTCCCGTGCACCTGCAGTTGCTCACGGGTGACGAAGGCCCCGCCGTTGCAGCGCCGGTGCGGGCGGCGGCTCCCGTCCGCTGCACGACGGAGCAGGTTGCGGCGGCCGCGGAACTGCTACGCAATGCCAGGTCGCCCACGTTTTTCGTCGGCTGGGGTGCGGTCGATGCCACGCCCGAAGTCGCGTTGCTGGCGGAGCGACTCGGCGCACCGGTTTCGACCACGTTGCAGGGTGTGAGCGCGTTTCCAGCGAACCATCCGCTGCACGCCGGCTTCTGCCTCGGTCGCGCTGCCGTGCCCGCGGTCGAGAAGTCATTCGCCGAAACCGACTGCATGCTGGCCGTGGGCACGCGCTTTGGTGAAATCGCAACGGGCAGCTATGGCTGGACGCCGCCGGCCAGCCTGATCCACGTCGACATCAATCCCGCAGTGTTCAGCGCCAACTACCCAGCGGCCGTTGCGCTCGAAGGCGATGCGAAGGCCGTGCTGAAACTGCTGCTGCAGGCCCTGGGTGAGACGCCCGTTGCCGCCGCTCCCGCGCGCCGCGCGCGGGTCGAGGGCACGATCCGCGAGCAGAAGGCGGCGTATCTCGAGGAATGGCTGCGCCACGACACGCAAGGCCGCGTGAGTCCCGCGCGGTTCTTTGCCAGCCTGCGCCGGCAATTGCCCGACGATGCAACCGTCGTGCTTGACGACGGCAACCACACATTTCTGGCCGCCGAACTGCTGCCGATCCATCGTCCGCGCGGGTTGATCTCGCCGACCGACTTCAACTGCATGGGTTACTGCGTGCCGGCGACCATTGGCGCCAAGCTCGCGCGACCGGACTCGCCCGTGGTCGGCATCGTCGGCGACGGCGCTTTCCGCATGACTGCGCTGGAGCTGGCGACGGCGACCGCGCAGGAACTCGGGCTGGTCGTGTTCGTGTTCAGCGACGGCGAGCTGGCGCAGATCGCACAAGCCCAGGAAATTCCCTACAACCGCAAAACCTGCACGGTGCTCGGCCCGCTCGACATCGCCGGCGTCGCCCAGGCCACGGGTGCGAAGTTCCTGCGCATCGGTAGCGATGACGACATCGACGCAGTGATTCGCGATGCGCTGGCCTGCGCAAGTCGTGAGCGCCGGCCGGTGCTCGTCGACGTGGTCGTCGATTACTCGAAGCACACGCGCTTTACGCAAGGCATCGTCAAGACCAACCTCGAGCGCTTCGATTTCGGGACGAAGGCTCGACTCGTTGGTCGCGCTTTGTGGCGACGGCTCAGCGGCTGATCGCTCCGGCAGCCGTCCTCAGTCGATGAGGTCGCCCGGGGTCGGCGGCAGCCGCGGCATCTGCTGGGTCGGGAACGGTCCCGCGAGCGTCTCCAGGAACGCCACGATGTCGGCCACCTGCGCGTCGCTGAGCGACTGGTTCAACTGCGTGCTCGCCATGATGCGGACGGCCTCGCCGATCGTGTGGACCTGGCCGTTGTGGAAATACGGAGCCGTGTACACCAGGTTGCGCAGGCCAGGGACCCGCCAGATGTTCTTGTCCGCGTCGTTCCTGGTCGCACTCGCGCGTCCGGTGTCGCTCAGGAAATCGTACTTCGCGACGTATGGGCTGTCTGGAAACGTCGGGAACTTCATGAAGAAGCCCGTGCCGACCGGCAGCGGCGGGCCGCTGAACGTCGGGCCTTGGTGGCAGCTGGTGCACCCGACATCGGCGAAGGTATTGAGGCCACGGACCTGCTGTTCCGTGAGCGCCTTCGCATCCCCCTTGGCGTACTTGTCGTACGCGCTGTTCGGCGTGATCAGCGTGCGCTCATAGGCAGCGATCGCCTTGGCCGCGTTGTCCATGGTGACCACGTCGCCCGCACCGAATGCCTTCTCAAAATACGGCTTGTAGCCAGGCATGTTGCGCACGCGGCCGATGACCGCGTCGAGGTTGGCCATGCCCATCTCGATCGGGTTCGCCGGCGGCCCCTTCGCCTGGTTCTCGAGGGTCGCTGCGCGGCCGTCCCAGAATTGGCTGGACAGGAAGGCCGCGTTCCAGACCGTGGGCGCATTGCGGCCGCCAACATGGCCGTGCACTCCGATGGACGTTGGCCGGTGGTCGTCACCGCCCTCCATGACGTTGTGGCACGAGAAGCAAGAGACGTTGCCACTCGACGACAGCCGCGGGTCGAAATACAGCATCTTGCCGAGTTCGACCTTGTCGGCAGTCGTCGGATTGTCCGCGGGCGCCGGGGCTACGTCTGGCAACGCCTGCCAGGGGCCACTTGCTGCGGCTGCAGCTGTCGCGACGAACAGTGTCGAAGCCAGGACGATAGCGGTGGTCGCGACGAAACGCATGGCATTACTCCCGGTAACCGGACGGAACGCCAATACGCTAGTGCAGTCACGGTCGCCCCATAAGTCGGATAAATACCGAACGCCGCCCCGCCCTCCGATCCTCGCTCAAAGTGCGATCGGCAGGATCGTCGTTTCCTTGATCACGGTGACCGTCACCGACGAATTGATTGACTGCACGTAGGGGAGTTTCGACAGGTGGTCGAGGTAGAACGCTTCGTAGGCCTTGATGTCGCGCGTCACGACACGAAGCATGAAATCCCACTCGCCCATCGTGGTGTAGCAGTCGAGCACTTCGGGTCGCTCGCGGATCGCCTCGGCGAACGCTGCAATCGCATCGCGTCCCTGGCTCGAGAGCTTGACGTGGGCAAAGATCGTGACGTCGAGGCCGAGCGCAGCCCGATCGAGCAACGCAACGCGCCCCTTGATGACGCCCGACTGCTCGAGGCCCTGGATGCGGCGCCAGCAGGTGGTGGTGGACAGCCCCGTCCGCGAAGCAACTTCGGCAACCGAGAGGGCGCCTTCGCGTTGCAGCAAGTCCAGAATTCGCCGATCGACTTTGTCCAGACGAGAGGGTAATGCCTCTTCCATTAAAGTGGGCTCCCTGGAATAAATGTTTCGCATTGCTGCACCGCAATGCAACAATCTCCGCACCCTCGCGTAACGGTCAGTAATCTACCGCGACAACCGTTCCAACGCATCTGTAATAAGCGAGGAAGCGATGCCCCGCCGCTCACGCCTGCACATTCCGCAACACCATTCACGCCCGGGTGAAGAACCGGATTTCAGCTACCTGGAGACGTCGCCGGCCGGCGCCGTGCCGCGCCCCGACGTGAACGCCAGGGTTCGCGACATCGGCAACCTTGCGATCGACCTCGTGCGCGTGCTCGCTGACGACCACGTCGCCGTCGGGCAATGGAATCCGCACCTCGAGGTGCAGGACCTGCAGATAGGCCTCCGCCACATGCTGCTCACGCGCATCTTCGACGAGCGCATGCAGCGTGCGCAGCGCCAGGGCAAGACCTCGTTCTACATGCGCTGCCTCGGTGAAGAGGCGGTGTCCGTTGCACAGGGCATGGCGTTGCGACCCAAGGACATGTTGTTTCCGGCTTATCGCAACCAGGGCCTCTACATGGTCCGCGGCCGTCCGCTCGTCGACCTGATGTGCCAGCTGCTCTCGAATACGCGCGACATGTGCAAAGGTCGCCAGCTGCCGGTGATGTACCACTGGGCCGAAGGCCGCATCTTCTCGATTTCCGGCAACCTGACCACGCAGTTCCCGCAGGCCGTGGGGTGGGCCATGGCCGCCGCGATCAAGGGCGAGGACGACATCGCGGTGTCGTGGATCGGCGAAGGTTCGAGTGCCGAGGCCGATTTCCACCACGCGATGCTGTTCGCGTCCGTCTATATGGCGCCGGTGATTCTCAACATCGTCAACAACCAGTGGGCGATCTCGACCTTCCAGGGTTTTGCGGGCGGCGAGCAGCGTTCGTTCGCGGCGCGTGGCCCCGGGTACGGCATGGCCGGTATCCGCGTCGACGGCAACGATTTCCTGGCCGTCTATGCCGTGACGCAGTGGGCGGCGGAGCGCGCTCGCACCGGCGCAGGCCCGACGTTGATCGAGCACGTCACCTATCGCGGTGCGGCGCACTCCACGAGCGATGATCCTGCGCGTTACCGACCCAAGGACGATTACGAGAAATGGCCGCTCGGCGATCCGGTGCTGCGACTCAAGAATCACCTGATCGCGCTTGGCGAATGGTCCGAGGAACGTCACCAGGCGCTGGCACAGGAACTGGAAGTGCACGTCACCGAAAGCTGGAAGGAAGCCGTGCAGTACGGAACGCTCACGGACGGGCCGCGCCTCAATCGCGACCTCATGTTCCAGGACGTGTTCAAGGAGATGCCGGAGCAGCTGCGCAAGCAGCGCGAGCAGCTGCGCGCCGAGCAGGGAGTCTGACATGCCACAGATGAACATGATCCAGGCGCTCAACTCCGCCATGGACATCATGCTGGCGCGCGACCCAAACGTGGTCATGCTGGGCGAGGACATCGGTTATTTCGGCGGCGTGTTCCGCGTCACGGACGGGTTGCAGCGCAAGTACGGCGAGCACCGCGTGCTCGACACGCCGATCGCCGAAGGTGCGATCGTCGGCGCCGCCATCGGCATGGGCGTCAACGGTCTGCGCCCGGTGGCGGAAGTGCAGTTCGCGGACTACATCTACCCCGCGTGTGACCAGATCTTTTCGGAGCTCGCGCGGCTGCGGTATCGCAGCGCCGGCGACTTCTGGGCGCCCGTCACGATCCGCACCCCCTGCGGCGGCGGCATTCGCGGTGGGCAGACGCACTCACAGAGTCCGGAAGGCATCTTCACGCACGTCTGCGGCATCAAGGTGGTCATGCCATCGACGCCGTACGATGCGAAGGGCCTGCTGATCGCGTCGATCGAGGACGACGACCCGGTCGTGTTCTTCGAGCCGAAGCGGCTTTACAACGGCCCGTTCGACGGCGATGCGAACAAGCCGGCCGTGCCGTGGAGCACGCATCCGAAGGGTGAGGTGCCCGACGGTTACTACACCGTGCCGATCGGCAAGGCGGAGATCGTGCGCAAGGGCAGCGCGGTCACGATGGTTGCGTACGGCACGATGATCTATGTGTGCGAAGCGGCGGCCAGGGCCCTCGGCATCGATGCGGAGATCATCGACGTGCGTTCGATGGTGCCGCTCGACACCGACACGATCTGCACGTCGGTCAAGAAGACCGGCCGCTGCCTGATCGCGCACGAAGCGACGCGTTTCTCTGGTTTCGGCGCAGAGTTGTCGGCGACCATCCAGGAAGAGTGCTTCTGGGACCTCGAGGCGCCGATCGGCCGAGTGGCGGGTTGGGACACGCCCTATCCGCACGCGTTCGAATGGGAGTACTTCCCCGGTCCGCTGCGCGTGGCTGCGGCCCTGAAGGCCGTGATGGAGGCCGCATGACACGTTACGTCTTCAAGATGCCGGATCTCGGCGAAGGCACGGTCGAAGCCGAAGTCGTCGCGTGGCACATCAGGGTCGGCGACATGGTGCAGGAAGACCAGGTCATGGTCGAGGTCATGACCGACAAGGCGGCGGTGGAAGTGCCGGCGCCCGTCAGCGGCAAGGTCGTGACGATCAATGGGCAGCCGGGCGACATGGTGCGCGTCGGCTCGGAGCTGGTCGTGTTCGAAACGGCAGCGACCGATGACGATGTCGTCGCTCCTGCGCCCTCGGTGGCTGCTCCCGCTCCCACTAACTTGGCTGAGGTGAAGAAGCCAGAGCCCTCACCCGCGCCGGGTGCGACCGCTCCCGCGCCGGCGGGAGAGCTGGAGCGTGAAGCGGGAGAGGCGACCGGTCGCGTCAAGGCGTCACCGGCCACGCGGCGCAAGGCGCGCGAGGCGGGTATCGACCTGCGACAGGTCCCGGGCTCCGGTCCAAGTGGCCGCATCATGCCAAAGGACTTCCAGGCCGTGATGAGCCGTGCCGCGCCCACTGGCAAGAACGGTGACTCGGCAGCCGCGCCGTCGCTTTTGCGGCAGCGCACCGGTATCGAAGAGGTCAAGGTCATCGGCGTGCGCCGCGTCATTGCGCAACGCATGACGGATGCGGCGCGCACGATCCCGCATTTCTCGTACGTCGAGGAAATCGACGTCACGGAGCTCGAGTCGCTGCGCGCGCACCTGAATTCGAAAGCGCCGCAAGGCACGCCGTCGCTGACGTACCTGCCATTCCTCGCAGCGGCACTCGCGCGCGTGCTCGAAGAGTTTCCCCAGTGCAACGCGCACTACGACGCCGAACGCAACGTGCTGATCCGGCACCGCCCGGTGCACCTGGGCGTGGCGACTCAGACACCGGACGGCCTCAAGGTGCCGGTCGTGCGCCATGCCGAGGCCCGCACGCTCTGGGACTTGTCGGACGAGATTCGCCGCGTCTCCGAGGCGGCCAAGGGCGGCAAGGCCTCGCGCGAGGAACTGAGCGGTTCGACGATCACGATCACCAGCCTCGGCCGCATGGGCGGCATCGTCTCGACGCCGATCATCAACGCGCCCGAGATGGGAATCATTGGCGTCAACAAGGCAATCGACCGTCCGGTCGTCCTGGACGGCGCCATCGCCATCCGTCGCATCATGAATCTTTCGTCATCGTTCGATCATCGCTTCGTGGATGGCTACGACGCCGCGGCCATGATCCTGGCGCTCAAGGACCTGCTCGAGCACCCGGCGACGATCTTCATCCCCGGTTAAACTGGCGCCCTCACAGCGCCGAACCGTCCCGAGAACAACGCAATGACCACGACTCCCCCAGCGCGTCCCGCCTTTGGCACCGTCCTTGCCGACCAGATGAGCATCGCCACCTACGCCAAAGGTGCGTGGGGCACTGACAAGCTCGTGCCGGTCGCGCCGATCCCGATGCACCCGTCTGCGCACGTGCTGCACTACGCCAGCACCTGCTTCGAAGGCTTCAAGGCCTATCGCTACGCGGACGACAGCATCCACGTCTTCCGCATGGACCGGCACGTGGCGCGCCTGCGCCAGAGCGCGAAGCTGCTGCTGCTGCCGGTACCGGACGAGGCGCAGCTCGAGCGCATGATCCTGCAGACGATCGATCGCAACCGTGCACAGGTGCCGGAGCCCCCGGGCGCGCTGTACATGCGACCGGTGCTGTTCGGCACGATGCCGAACATCGGTGCCGCGTCGCAGCCTTCGAATGAAGCCACGCTGATCGTGCTGGCGAGCCCGGTATGGGATTACTTCGCGGGCGGCATGAAGCCGTTGCGCATCTATGTCGAGGACCAGAAGCACCGCACGGCGGAGCACCTCGGCATGGTGAAAACCGGCGGCAACTACGCGGCGGCCATGGGCCCGACACTCGCTGCGAAGGAAAAGTACCAGATCGACCAGGTGCTGTTCTGTCCGGAAGGTTCCGTGCAGGAAACCGGCGCCGCGAACTTCCTGCTCATCCGCGCAGGACACATCCTGACGCGCAGCCTCGATTCGTCCTTCCTGCACGGTGTGACGCGCGATTCGCTGCTGACGATGGCGCGGCAGATGGGATTCAAGGTCGAAGAGCGCGTGTTCGACGTGGCCGAGATGATGGAGTGGGTCAAGACCGGTGAAGCCGCGCTGTCCGGCACCGCGGCAGTTCTTGCCGGCGTGGGTACGCTGGTGCGCAGCGACGGCACGGACGTACGCGTCGGCTCCGGCGACGTCGGTCCGGTAACGCAAAAGCTGCGTGCCGCGCTCGTGGCCATCCAGAACGGCACCGCGCCCGACACGTTCGGCTGGACCCGCAAGGTCTGAGGCTGGTTCCGTGGCTGCGCGCACCGTCGCCGTCGTCACGGGAGCAGGCAGTCCGACCGGCATCGGCTTTGCCACGGCGCGGGCGCTTGCGCACGGCGGGCACTGCATCCTCGTCGTCTCGACCACCGACCGGATCAAGGATCGCGCGGCTGAACTCCGCGCCGAAGGGCACGAGGCCCACGCCATCGTCGCCGACCTGACCAGCGAGGCCGACGTCGAAAGGCTGCACGAGCATGCGGAAGCGCTCGGCGACGTGAGCGTGCTCGTCAACAACGCCGGCATGGCGGTCCTCGGCGAGATCGATGCGCCCGGCAATCTCGAGCGGCTCGGCCTCGCCGACTGGCAGCGCTCGCTCGAACGCAACCTGACCACTGCATTCCTCGTGACGCGCGCGTTCCTGCTCGGCATGAAGGCGCGTGGCTACGGCCGCATCGTGAACGTGTCGTCGACGACCGGAGCCGTGTCCGCAGTCGCGGGGGACACGGCTTATGCGGCCGCGAAGGCCGGCATGGTCGGCTTCACGCGTGCCATTGCGCTCGAGGCGGCGCCTCACGGCGTGACGGTGAATGCGATCGCGCCGGGCTGGATCGCCACCGGCTCGCAGACCGGACGGGAAGCGGCAGCCGGCCTGCGCACGCCGCTCCGGCGTTCGGGTTCGCCGGAAGAAATCGCTGCGTTGATCGCCTTCCTGGCGTCACCGGCCGCGTCTTACATCGTCGGGCAACTGATCGTCGCCGACGGCGGCAACTCGATCATCGAGGACCACAACGCGTGAGCAACGCGCCCGCTGAGCTCGTCAGTGGCGCGGGGGAGCGATCAGTCGGTGAGCAGCATCGAGCCGCCCGCCGGCCGACGCGCGAACATTGCGCCACACGCGGCAAACACCGCGCCGAGTGCGATTGAGAACGTCAGCGTCGCACTCATGCCCGGGCCGACGAGGCCGAACGATTGCAGCAATCCCGGCGCGACGGCATCGAGACCGACGACCATGCCGCCGACCACAGACCCCAACGCCGCCGCATTCAGGACCGTACGCCAGCTGAGGCCGCGACCCAGGTTCTGCAGCATCCACGCGTGCTCGCGTTCCGCCGCGGCGAGCGCTGCCGTGCGATTTGGCGTTTGCGTGATTGCCGCAATCTGTTCCCGCAAGCGCGCATCGAAGCCCGGCGACATCGCGGGGCGAGGCAAGGCAGCGGCGAGCGCTGCACCGAGTTCGCCAAGCGCCGAGGCGTACGTGCGACAACGGGCGCAGTGCGCCATGTGATGCTGCACGGCGCCGGCGCGGCCGGGTTCCAGCGAGCCCTCGTGCAGTTCGACGAGGTCGAACTCGTAATCGGCACAGGGCCCGAGCGTCAGGGTAAAGTGATTGGTATTCATGCGGCTTGCACCTCTTCGGGCTGGGCAAGTGCCATCAGGCGCTTGCGGGCCCGGAACAGAAGATTCTTGACCGTCCCCAGCGGCATGCCAAGCGCCTCGGCTACGGCATCGTAGGAACGGTCCTCGAGATAAAACAGTCGTACGGCCTGCTGCTGGTTCGCGGGCAGCGTTTCCAGCAGGCGCAGCAGGTTGTCGCGCTCGGGGTCGCCGGCCGGACCCGTCGCCACGCTGGCAGCGGCGTGCTGGGCTTCGAGGGAGTCCGGATCGTCGAACGACACGGTGGGCCGCCGCTTGCGCAACTCCATCAGGCAGGTATTGCGTGTAATGGCGTAAATCCACGTGCCGAGGGCTGCCCGGCCATCGAAACCCGGCAGGGCCTTCCAGACGCGGACGAGCGTCTCCTGGGCGGCGTCCTCGGCCGCGGCGCGGTCCTTGAGCATGGAAAAGGCCAGCCGGAACACCCGGTCACGGAACTCGGGCACGATCAGGTCGAACGCGCGGGCGTGACGGCCTGCCGCCAGGTGACCTTCGATTGCCGAGTCCATGGGCCTTTATATGCCTCTGCGGGGTGGAAGGTTGCAAGTGGGGCCGGTGCAACCTTTGCCCGGGACGACGCATATAACAACCAACAGCCCAGGAGGCCCGTCCATGAATGAAGATGTCGTCGCCGTATTCATCCCAATCGTCGCGATCGTCATGTCGCTTGGGATTCCCATCATTTACCAGATCCTCGATTACCGCCGCCGTCGCGACGTCGTCGAGGCGCACCACAAGGAGCGCATGGCCGCCATCGAGCGCGGCATGGAGCTGCCGGCGTTGCCGGACGCTTACTATGGCCCGTTGGATCGCAACAAGCGTCCACGCCATCTGCTGACCGGCATGGTCTGGCTGTTCATCGGCATCGCGCTGTTCCTGGCGCTGGGCGCGGTGGCGGGTGAGGACGTGCGGTTCTTCGGCCTGATCCCGGCCGGGGTTGGCCTCGCGTTCCTGATCTACTACTTCATCGAAGGCAGGCACGAGGCCGCGGCTTTCAGGGCCAAGGAAGCCGCTCGCGACGCGGCCGCCTCCAAGGCCTGAGCGGCAGGACGCCACGACGCAGCCCGTTTCGCGACGGGCTGCGTTGCTTCTTGCAGGCCGGGTTGGTGCAGCGAATGACTCCGCAGGTCGGCGGGGTGCGAAAATGCCCGCATCTGCCATCCCCACCCGGAGTCCTTCATGTCGCGGCCGTTCCGTTTCTCGCTCCGAACGAAAGTCGCCACTGCCTCGGTCGTCCCCTCGCTGGGTGCAATTGCACTGTTGGCCTGCGCCGGGGTGGCTTGCGCCCTCGACGACGCCAAGGTCGTCGCTACCCAGCAAGCCAGGGTGCAGCTGACGGTCGTCACCGGCGGACTCGAGCACCCTTGGGGTATCGCCTTTCTCCCGGACGGTCGCGCGCTGGTCACCGAACGTCCTGGCCGGCTGCGTGTCCTTGACCGCAACGGCAAGGCCGGCGAGCCACTCACCGGCGTGCCGGCCGTGGACGCGGTCGGGCAGGGCGGCCTGCTCGACGTTGCGCTCGATCCTGATTTCGCACGCAACCAGCGCATCTATCTGTCGTACGCGGAACCTCGCGGCGAGGGAACGAATGGCACGAGCGTCGTCCGCGCGAAGCTCGGAGCCAGCGGGCTCGGCGACGTCACCGTCATTTTTCGACAGCAACCGGCGCTGGCCAGCCGGCACCACTTCGGCTCGCGCCTCGTGTTTGGTCGCGACGGCAACCTGTTCGTGACGCTGGGAGACCGCAACTCCGGGCGCGACAAGGTGCAACTGCTCGACAATCACATCGGCAAGATCGTGCGCATCGACCGCGATGGCAAGGCGCCGGCGGACAACCCGTACGTGCAGCAGGCAGGCGCACTGCCGGAGATCTGGTCCGTCGGGCATCGCAACGTCCAGGGTGCGGCGCTCGATCCTGCGACCGGCGATCTCTGGACGGACGAACATGGCCCGAAGGGCGGCGACGAGCTGAACCGCACGCTCGGCGGCCGCAACTACGGCTGGCCGATCGTCACGTATGGCACCGAATACACGGGCAAGCCGATCAGCGATCGCACCGAGGCGCCAGGACTGGAATCGCCCGTGCATCATTGGGTACCTTCGATCGCGACGAGCGGACTCGCGTTCTACACGGGGTCTGCGATTCACGAGTGGAAGGGCAACGTGTTCGTGGGAGGCATGAAGGCGGGCGAGCTCGCGCGGCTGGAACTGCGCGACGGCAAGGTCGTGAGCGAGGAGCGACTGTTCGGCGAGGCGCTGGGAAAGCGGATTCGCACCGTTGTGAACGGGCCCGATGGCGCGTTGTACCTGCTCACCGACGAGGAAGACGGGCAGCTGATCCGGGTGACAGCGGCGAAGTAAGCCAGAGCGTGCGCTTATGCTTGATCGATGAACGCCCCCGGGTTGTGTTTCTCGGCGTGGCAGTTGGAGCACAGCAGAAGGCATTTCTCTGCCTCGGTCTCGACGTCTCGCCACTTACGGTTGGCGAGCGTTCTTGTATCCAACTGAAAACTCTTTGAAAGGGGCTCGCGATGGTGGAACTCGAGCGCAGCCAGGTTGCGAGCGTAACCGCAGATCACGCAACGACCACCAAGCATCATCACCAGCTTGAGCTTCCTGGTCCTGCCTCGCTCCAACTGCTTGCCGTAGCTCTGGTGATGGTAGTTCGTATGCCTGTTCTTGCAGTGTCGTGAGCAAAAAGCCCTCTGTTTGCCACACAGAGAATCACCGCAAATGATGCAGTTGAGCGTTGAAATGGCTTCCATGGATGCAATTTGTTGGTCCGATGCCAGCGTTTCCATGTCATTAATTGCCGCGTTCTGTAGAATCACGGCGGGGGCCTGTAGCACAGCGGTTAGTGCAGGGGACTCATCGAAAGGTGCCTCCGCGGCGTAATCCACGGAGTGGACGGGATGAATTCAGGGAAACCTAATGGCGAAGGCGCCGATGGCAACCCTGAGCCAAGCCGGCGGTACACCGCCGGAAGGTGCAGAGACTACCTGAGGGCTGCAGCGCCCTTGATAACAGGTTCAGCTTCCCGCACCCGACCGGTATGAGGCCGAGGGTGAAGAGATAGTCCACGCCCGAAGGAAACTTCGGGGCCACGTGAATCCCTTGGTCCTGGGTTCGAATCCCAGCGGGCCCACCACATTCACTTTTCGACGGGGAATCCAGTCTGGTCCGACAGCGTCCTGAGCGAACCTGGGAATAAAGAACACCCCTCAGGCTTTGCCGCGACGCGCGCGGTGCGGCAGCACGCAGCGCTGCAGCCAGTTGTCGATCTCAGCCAGCTTCACTCGCGGCTCCCGCAGGGAGGGTCCCAGGCCGTGGCGCCAGAACACGCGGGTCGATCCGGGATCCCGCTCGAGTGCTCGCATGTCGGCGATCCAGGTCGCGAGGTCGTCCTCGTCCGCGAATAAGCTTTCCGCCAGCAGCGTCGGTCCGTAGCGCAGAGCCGTGGCGGCGATCTCGGCGTAACCGTACTCCGGATGGTATTGCACGCCCCAGAACACGCCGCGGCCGAACGGGATTTCCGCCGCCTGCAGCCCCATTTCATTCGTGGCCAGCTCGATGCTGCGCGGCGGCAGCCGCCCGATGTCGTCGCGATGGACGGTGACCGCTTCGAACACGCGCGGCTTGCCTGCGAACATGGCATGCGCGCGGCCGGCATCGTTAAGCACAATGCGACGGCCGAAGCCGAACTCCCGGCCCAAGGGGTTCTTGCGGACCTCGCCTCCAGCGGCGACGACGGCGACCTGCAATCCCCAGCAGCTGCCGAAGAACGGAGTGCCGGCCTCGAAAACCGCGCGCGCGAGTTCGATCTGCCGCCCGATATGCGAGCCGCCGTCGTAGACGTTCAAGGCCGACCCCGTAATCGCCACGCCGTCGTAGTCTTCGAGCCGGACGCCCGCGGGCAAATGCACCGGCTGATCGGCCGGGCGCACGATGTCACACTGCAACTCCGGCAGCAGGCTCGCGAGCGTTGCGACGTAGCCTTCGCCCGAGTCGTGGCCCCCGGCGGCGATCTGTCTTGCGCGGGTGGCCGCCAGATTTCCGTCGACAACGAGGACTCGCGGCGCGCCCAACTCGGCTCAGCCTCGCAGGGAAAGGTCGCCCGAGACCGCCGAGCGGAAAATGCGCTCGAACGTCGCGGCATCGATGGGGATAGGGTTGCCGCCCGCGGAAGGATCGACTGCCGCCTCACGTCCGATGACCTCGGGGTTGCGGAGGTCGACGCCGATTTCCGCGAGGGTGTGAGGAATGCCCAAGCGCTTGCGGAAGGCGAGCACCCAATCGAGGACGCCATCGAATCCGGGCTTGCCGAGGTCCAGGAGCCGCCCGACGATCAGCAGGCGCTCCGCGATGGCCGCGCGGTTGTGCACCATGACGTAGGGCAGGATCACCGCGTTGGTGAGGCCATGGTGCGTGTCGAAGAACGAGCCGACGGGGTGCGCGATCGCATGCACGCCTCCGAGGCCCTTCTGGAATGCCGCCGCGCCCATGCTGGCCGCCGCCAGCATTCGCGAGCGGGCCTCGATGTCGTTGCCGTCGTCATATGCGCGAGGCAGGTATTGCTGCACGAGGCGCATGCCCTCGAGCGCCATGCCGTCCGCGAGCGGGTGGAATCCCGGTGCGCAGAAGGCCTCGAAGCAATGCACAAAGGCGTCGATGCCGGTGGCGGCCGTGACGCCCGGAGGCAGCCCGACCGTCAGTTCGGGATCGGAGATCACGATGCCGGGCATCATCTTCGGATGAAAGATGATCTTCTTCTGGTGCGTCTCCTCGTTGAGGATGACGCCCGCCCGGCCGACCTCCGAGCCCGTGCCCGCCGTGGTCGGGATCGCAACGACCGGCGCGATGCCCGCCGGATCGGCGCGCGTCCACCAGTCACCGATGTCCTCGAAGTCCCACATCGGCCGGGTCTGGCCCGCCATGAAGGCGATCACCTTGCCGGCATCCAGCGCGGACCCGCCGCCGAAGGCCACCACTCCGTCGTGCCTGCCGGCGCGATAGACGCCGAGGCCGGCCTCGACATTGGCCGCAACAGGGTTTCCCTTCACGTCTCCGAACACCGGAGCACCGGCCAGCACTTCCAACGCGCGACGAATCATCGGCGACGCCTTGAGGCCTGCGTCGGTGACGATCAGCGGGCGCTTGATGCCTAGTTCCGCACAGGCCGCCGGCAGTTCTGCCAGGCGACCCGGACCGGCCCAGATGCGGGTCGGGTAATTCCAGTTGCCCTTCAGCACAGCGTTCATATCTTCACCCGCAGGTGGAACGACTTCGGCCGCGTCAGGTGCTCGTAGCCGACTCGCGACAGCGTGCAACCGCGACCGGAGTCCTTGACGCCGACCCAGGCCAGCGCCGGGTCGAGGTAATCGCACCGGTTCTGGAACCAGGTTCCCGTGTCAACTCGATTGCCGAGGTCGAGCGCAGCAGCGGCGTCGTCGGTCCAGATTGCTGCCGTGAGCCCGAAGACCGTGTCGTTCATCAGCTGTACGGCTTCGTCGTCGGACCGCACCTTCATGATGCCCGCGACGGGCCCGAAGATTTCCTCGCGCATGACCGGCATGCGGTGGTCGACGTCCAGCAGCACTTCCGGTGCGAGGTACGGCGTGCCTGGGCGACTGGCCGCGAAGCCCGCTTCGTCGATCATGGCACGGGCGCCCGCCCGCACCGAGGCATCGATCTGCGAGCGGATCGCGTCCGCGGCAGCGGTGCGCACGACGGGGCCGAGCGTCGTCTGCGGGTCGAGCGGATTGCCGAGCACGTACTTGCGCGTCAGGTCCACGAAGCCCTCGACGAACCTGTCGTAGAGGCTCGAGTGGACGTAGATGCGCTGCAGGCCGCAGCAGGACTGGCCGGAGTTGAAGTACGCGCCGTCCACGATGTTCTCGATCGCATGCTCTAGGTTCGCGTCGTGACGGACGTAGACGGGATCGCAGCCTCCGAGTTCGAGGCCGGTGCCGATGAATCGGCCGGAGACGGCGCGCTGCACCGCGTGACCGCCCGTAACCGAGCCGGTGAATGCCACGAAATCGACGCGCGGATCCTGCATCACCGTTTCCGTGGTCGCGTGATCGGCGTGCAACACGTGGAACAGGCCTTCCGGCAACCCGGCCGCCCGCAGCGCCTCGGCGAAGCGCTCTGCGCACAACGGTGTCTGCGCCGAGTGCTTCAGGACGACGGCATTGCCGGCCATCAGCGCGGGCACCACGCTGTTGACCGCGATCAGGTACGGGTAATTCCAGGCCGCGACGGTGAACACGACGCCGAGCGGTTCGCGCCGGACGAAGCGCACGAAGTCCGGCTTGGGCCCCGCGTCGATGTCGGCGAGCGTCTCGGCCGCAATGGCAATCATGTAACGCGCCCGTTCCAGCGTTCCACGCACTTCGTTGGGGGCATAGCGCAGCGGGCGACCCATCTGGCGCGTCAGTTCGGTCGCAATCTCGTCGCGGTTCGCCTCGAACGCGTCGCAGAACCGGCCAAGGATCGCGGCACGCTCGACGACGGGCACATCGCGCCAGCGACGTTGTGCCGCCCGTGCGGCCGACAGCATCCGGTCGATTCCGGCGCCGGAAGCATACGGTCGTTCAACCAATACGCTCCCGTCCACCGGGCTGATGGTCTTCTGCGTCGAGGTGCTCATGGTCGTCAGATGATCTCGAAATACCGCGACAGTTCCCAGTCCGTGATTGCCCGGCGGAACTCGCGCTCTTCCCAGTCGCGGCTCGCCGCGTAATGCTCGATGAATGGCTGCCCGAACAAGGAGTGGGCCGCCTTGGACTTCTTCAGCCACGCGGCCGCTTCGGACAGCGTGCGGGGCAGTCGCCGCCTGGCCGGGAATGACCTGCTGTAGGCATTGCCCTCGACGGCTGGGTCAGGCTCGATCTTGTGCTCGATGCCCCAGAGCCCCGAGCCGATGGCGGCGGCCAGCGCCACGTAAGGGTTGATGTCGGCCGCCGCAATGCGGTATTCGACGCGCTGGCTCTTCGGGCCGCCCGGGATGACGCGCAAGGCCGTCGTGCGATTCTCGACTCCCCAGCTGGCCGCCGTCGGCGCCCAGAAACCGGGAATCAACCGCGAATAGCTGTTCACGGTGCAGGCCACCATCGCCAGCAGCTCCGGCATCAGCGCCTGCTGGCCGCCGACGAACCAGCGCATTTCGTTCGACATGCCGTGCGGCTTCTTCGGGTCGTGGAAGACGGACGATCCGCTGCGGGTCTTGCACAGGGAGACGTGGAGGTGGCCGCTCTGTCCGGGCCAGTCCTTCGACCACTTCGCCATGAAAGTGGCCATCATGCCGTTACGCTGCGCGAGAACCTTGGCAAAGGTCTTGAACAGCGCCGCACGATCGGCCGCCTCGAGTGCTTCCGTGTAGTCGATGGCTGCTTCGAGCACCCCGGGACCGGTCTCGGTGTGCAGCCCTTCGAGGGGAAAGCGCATCGCGCCGCAGAGGTCCAGCAGCTGGTGATAGAACTCGGCGTGCACCGAGCTGCGCAACACCGAATACCCGAAGTATCCCGGCGTCATCGTCTTCAGGTCGCGGTAGCCCTTCGTCCGGAC
>Ga0315286_10001664_pt1 | contig 20211 bp, 19 predicted proteins | sample YL17G10_0_MG_FD_205038 | JGI IMG/M metagenome (GOLD analysis project Ga0315286, IMG submission 205038) | Sediment microbial communities from Yellowstone Lake, YNP, Wyoming, USA - YL17G10_0 | ecosystem: Environmental > Aquatic > Freshwater > Lake > Sediment | place: USA: Wyoming | collected... | reverse complement strand
CCGCCACCAGCGGAACGACCTTTCCAACTCTGGCTGCCTTCTTGCGCTCGGCCACGATCTGCGGGCACTCCGACTGCCGGCAAATCCCCTGCTTGGGCATGCGCTTGCAGGTGCGGTCTCCCTTGGCACAGTAGTCCGTTGCTGGAGCCGGCCTGGCCGTTACCACCGTCACGTCCGATCGAGTCAGGTGTTCGACGTAGCTGGGCGAGGTAGCCTGCGCAACCTCGCCGGCGTCAAAAGGGAGGTCAACATCAATCGCCCCTGATTCGGGGAGGCCCTGCGATTCTGAGGTCCCGGTTTGCGCGGCAAGAAACCTCTCGACGGCTTGTTCCAGCTCATCCGGGGTGAAGGGCTTGGGAAGGTAGCCCACGGCTCCGAACTTCGTAGCCTCGACCGCAGACGCGATGGATGCATAACCCGTGATTATCAGTACAGGCGTCTTCGGCCATCTCTCCCTGACGATCTTGAGCAACTCGATGCCGCCAACCTGCGGCATCATGAGATCTGCGATGATCAGATCGTAGCCGGTGCCGCCCTCCAGGATGTCAAGCGCCTCGGAAACGCAGAGAGCCTTCACAACCTGGTGGCCCCTTCGATTCAGGATTTTCTCCACGCTTCTGCAAACAGTCGGTTCGTCGTCAACAACCATGATGCTGGATTTTCGTTCGAATGATTCAATCGTTCCCATGATGACCTCGCAATTATCAGGAATGTTTTCAACCTGCTGGTGTCAGCCCTGATAGATGCACGAGCTATGCCATACGGCCTGTTGCGCTGGAGTCCGTCTGCAAATTACTGTGGAAAGTACACCTTACGGATCTGTGTAGGGTTACATCGGTCAGGCTGATTCCGGCGGGTGTATGTGGCTCCTATGCAGTCAGCACGGTGTGGAATCTAGAATGCCGGGGTGCCTGAATCCCACGAATAGCCAAATATCTCTTTTGAAATCATCAATTACATTTGGACAACGAATGAGATCGAATAACGAGGCGCTGGTGTATGCGGAATCTATGCGGTGCCTGATAATTGTATGCATCAAACCGCGAACCTGTTTCCTATTAGCCCCTGAACCCTGAACCCTGAACCCTGAACCCTTCCCCCTTTACCCCCACTATTCCCCTGAAGTTGCCGAGCGAATGCCGTGTTTGCGCATCATGGCCTGAAAATTCGGGCGGGCGATACCCACGTCCTGGGCGGCATGGCTGACGTTCCAGTGATTCCTTTGCAGGGCGGCGATGACGAACTGGCGTTCCAGGTCGGCTATGGCCTGATCTCGCAGCCTTCGTTTCAGCTCGAGGAACTCCTTGTTGCTCCGCGGGACCTGTCCGTCTGCGATGGTCGATTGCCGTTGATGGAGTGTTTTCTGGAGGTGGTGAAACTCGATGATTTCGCCGTCGCAGCAGATGGCGGCGGACTCGATCACTCCCTCGAGCTGCCGAACGTTTCCGGGCCAGTCCTGTTGTTCGAAAAACTGCAGGGCCTCGTCGGAGACGCCTGTGATCTTTCTGCCGCTCCGCTCCCTGACCTTCGCCAGCAGGCGGTGTACCAGGATCGGGATGTCCTCGCGCCTGTCCCGCAGCGGCGGGAGTGCGATGGGGAAGACATGGAGCCGGTAGTAGAGGTCCTCGCGGAACGACCCTTCCGCGACCATCTTCGTGAGGTCCCGGTTGGTCGCAAAGATGAGGCGGACATCGACGTGCCGGGATTCGGTGCCCCCCACGGGAAGAAACTCGCGCTCCTGGACGAAGCGCAGCAGCTTCCCCTGGATTTCCAGCCCCACGTTGCAGATCTCGTCGAGAAAAACCGTGCCGTGATCGGCCGCTTCGAAGACTCCCTTCTTGGTCAGCACCGCGCCGGTGAAGGCGCCGCGTACGTGACCAAACAACTCGCTCTCGAGAAGTTCAACGGAGAGCGTGCCGCAATCGATGGCGAAGAAGCGCTGGGAGTTTCTCGAGCTGAGGCTGTGAATTGCGCGCGCCACGAGTTCCTTGCCGGTTCCGCTCTCGCCGACGATCAGCACCGTGCTGTTCGTCGGGGCTACCTTGCGGATCAGGCTGTAGACCTCCTGCATTCTCTGGCTTCGGCCAACAAGGTTGGCCAGATGCTCGACGGGTTCCCCGGCCGCGACCGCCCGGCTCTCCAACACGAGCTTCCTCTTTTCCCATGCCTTGGCTACGACTGAGAGCATTTCCTCCGGTGTGAAAGGCTTCGGCAGGTAGTCGAAGGCGCCGAGCTTCATGGTCTCGACGGCGGACGCGATTGTCGAGTAACCGGTAATCACGATCGGGACTATGTCCGGAAAACGCGTGCGCAGCGTCTGGAGCAGCTCCATGCCGCCCATCTCCGCCATCTTGAGATCGGTAACAACCAGGTCGAACGGTTCCTGCTCGAGGAGGGCCAGAGCCTGTTTGCCTGACAGGACCGTCCGGACCTCATAGCCGCGCCGGCTGAGGATCTTCTCGCAGGCCTTGCAGATCGACATTTCGTCGTCTGCGACCAGAACCCTAGGCTTGAGGGAGTTGTCCATTCTCGCCCCTGGCTTCGACCGGAATCCTGAACACGACGGTGGTGCCGCGCCCCGGTCTGCTCTCGATGGAGATCGCGCCGCCGTGCCGGTCCACAATACCATAGGCTATGGCGAGGCCGAGGCCCGTTCCGGTCTTCTTGGTCGTGAAGAAGGGATCGAAGATCTTGTCCTTTATATCGTCCGGTATTCCCGGGCCGGTGTCGGCAATGCTCACCTGCACCATCTTGCCCGTCGGGTCGAGCCGGGACGCGAACCGTATCTCGCCGCCGTGGGGCATAGCCTCGGCAGCATTGAGCACGGCATTGAGGACAACCTGCCGCATCTGGTCCTGGTCCACCATAACCGCAGGGAGATCCGATGCCAGGTCCATCTGGACGTTGATGTCCCTGAAGGCCGCCTGCTTCCCCACGAGGTTCATGACGTCCGCTATGACCTGGTTGAGGCTGACGGCCTGCTTATGCGGCCTCGTCTGCCGCGCGAAGTCCAACAAACCCTTGACGATCTTCCGGCACCTCATCGTCTCGTCGACGATGATCTTCAATTCCTCGTGCCTCGGGTCATCGGGCGGCACGTCTTCCAGCATCAGGCTGCTGCTTGTCAGGATGCCGGTCAGCGGATTGTTGATCTCGTGGGCGACCCCGGCCGCGAGCTTTCCAATGGCGGCCAGTTTCTCTGCCTGGAGCAGCTGGTTCTGCATCGCCCTGACCTGTGTCGTTCGATCCTCAACCTTGGACTCGAGATTGCCAGCCCAGTCCATGAGCTCCTGCGTAGCTCGCGCCAGCTCCTGGATCATTCTATTGAACCTCTCGACAAGATGACCGATCTCGTCCGGCGATGTGTAGTCTACGCGCTGGCCGTAATCTCCTTCCGCCACCTTCTCGGCGGCTTCGGCCATGGCGTGGATCGGGCGGGAGATCCGCTGGGCCAGCACTATTGCGACCCACGTCACGATGGCGACCCCCAGAACCGTGATGCCGAGAAACGTAAGCAGGCTGTGCCAGAGGCTGTCCGTGTACGGGCGTTCCAGGGTCCCGACATAGAGCATTCCGATCGTCCGGTCCCGGAGGTCTTTCATCGGGGTGTAGGCAGAGATGTACCAGTCGTTGACGACAAAGGCCCGGCCGCGCCAGGTGTGGCCGCGTCGGAGCACCTCGTCGGCGACCTCGGCCGATGCGCGCGTGGTGATTGCCCTTGTGCCGTCCGAATTCAGCACGTTGGTGGAAATCCTGACATCGTCCTGGAAAATGGTGGCCGTTCCGACTTCTCTCCCCTCATATAAGACCTCCCTGAAGACGATTTTGCGGATTTTGTCCACGATCCCGTAATTCCGGTTGATCAGTACCGCGCAGTACAGCACCCCCTGCAGGCGGCCATCCGGGGACAGCACCGGAGCGGCTGCCCGGAACATCATCCCCGAGGTTTCGCGTGTCTTTCCCGACGGAGAGGCCATCGGTGTGGGCGTGATCTCCATGTACGCCTGTGTTACCAGCCCGGGGGCCTCCTTCGCGAGTTCATCCTGAGGCACGATGGCAATGTCGGAGACCGGCGTCTTGTGCCTGAGCGCGCGGTGGACCAGTTCATCGCCTGCCAGGCTGTCCCCGTAAAGCGAAGGATTCCGGGTACGGTGGAAAACGATCCCATCGGTATCGGTCACCGTCAGGACGTCGAGTCCCTCCGCCTGCAGGATGTTGTGCATCTCGGGCTCGAGCGCACTGCGCTCCCGGCGGCTCAGGGCGCCGTAGATGATCATGCGCGTCGCGTGGATGCGGATGGCGTTCTCGAGGCGTTCCAGGTAGTTGCGGCAGATCTCGTGGGCGCCCTGGAGGTCTGCGTTCACCTGTGTCTGGGCCTGGCTGTAGACCTGACGGTCGATCATCCATACGCCCACAGCACAGGAAATCAACGATGGAACAAGAATGGCAGCGGTAAAACTGCTGATAAGTCGGGCACGGATGCTTGTCTGAATCATCAGGCCTGCTCCATGGGACGGGACAGAAGAGCGCACCGGATTCCCGGCATTGCCTCGATCGCGCAGTCTCCGCCTCGTGTCGTCGTGATCATTTGATCCCATCATCTGGGCAATCTAGCCCATGCCGTCAACTCTTCTCAACCTCCTACCTTGGGCCATTTGCCCCGAAGGATTGAGCTATTTAACCACGTTTGCCTCCACACAGGCCAGATATTCCCGGGCCTGCCAAGCTGCTCATTAGTACTGCGTCTGTAATCAATTGATTTTGTTTAACTTATTTTCGTCCTCGAATGGACTCTCTGGGATGATCCTCTGGCAGAAATTGTGCATATGGTTTGTACGTGTGTTCACAAGCGCTGCCCGATCTCTTTTGGGGGCGAGCTAAGGATATCCGGGAGGCCCGTCATGAGAGGAGTGCAACAAACCGTTCTTTACGAAGAGGCCATGGATCACGACTTTCTCGACGAAGTCTATGGCATACCCGGCGGTGAGAAGATCAAGGATTGCATCCAATGCGGTACCTGCAGCGGATCCTGTCCTGTGAGTTGGGCTATGGAGGAGAGCCCCCGCCAGGTTTTTGCGATGATTCGGGCGGGCATGCGCGACCGGGTTCTCGACAGTCTGACGATCTGGACCTGCGCCTCCTGTTACCAATGCGCAGAGCGTTGTCCGCAGGAGATCAAGATCACGGACATCATGTACATGCTGAAGCGGATGGCTATCCGTGAGGATCGCAAGCGCAGCAGGAGCGCCCGCGCTCTCTCCGGGTGCTTCGTGGGCGTCGTCAACAAGTATGGCCGGAACCGCGAAACGGAGCTCATGGTGAGGTTTGCGTTGAGCACGGATCCTCTGGGATCCATTGCGTTGGCCCCGATCGGATACAGCCTGTTTTCGCGTGGCCGCCTTCCCCTCACCGGCGGCAGCGTGCGCGATATACAGGGGCTTCGGAAAATCATCGCCAAGGCCCAGCAGCTGGGAGGTGAGTAGATGCGTTACGCATATTACCCGGGATGTTCAGTGGATGCGACTGCCAGGCACTATGGAGAGTCTATTCACGCTGTTGCCGAGTCGCTGGGAGTAGAACTGGCGGAGGTGGATGACTGGAACTGCTGCGGCGCGACCGCCTACATGAACGTAAACGAGGTTCTGTCGTTCTGCCTCAGTGCCCGCAACCTTGCGATTGTTGCCGGCAAGGGCAACGGAAAAGAACTGGTGACGCCATGCAACGCCTGTTTTACGAATCTGCGCAAGACCGAGGCCTATCTGTCGCAGTTTCCAGACATTAAAGACAAGGTCACGCGGGCCCTGGCCGAAGGCGGGATGAAGTATGACGGCGGAGTGACGACAAAGCACTTCCTGCAGGTCCTGGTGGAGGATGTCGGCCTGGACCGTATCAAGGCCGGCATCAAGCGCCCGCTGACGGGTCTTCGAGTCGCTCCGTATTATGGCTGCCAGATTGTCCGCCCCTACGGCATCAATGACAATCCGGACAACCCGGTGATGATGGATAAGCTGCTGGAGACCCTGGGAGCCACCCCGACCTATTACCCGATGAAGGTCATGTGCTGTGGCGGCTCCCTGATGGGAACACGCGAGGAGGTGGCGATCCGGCTCTGCCGCAACCTCCTGCTTTGCGCGCAGCAGGACAAGGCGGATTGCATCGCCGTCGCCTGCCCCCTCTGTCAGACGAATCTCGATGCCTATCAGGCGACCGTCAACAGGACGTACGGTACGGACTTCAACATCCCGATCATCTATTTCACTCAGCTGGTCGGACTCGCCCTCGGACTGAAGGCCGATGCGCTGGGTATCCAGCGCTGTATCGTTCCCGCGGCACAGATAGCGGCCCGTTACGCACAGGAGGTCCAGCGATGAGCACCAGAATCGGCGTTTATGTCTGCCACTGTGGCACCAACATCTCGGGGAAGGTGAACGTCACCGAGGTGACCAACTTCTCCATGACACTGCCGAATGTCACCATCGCCCGCGAGTACAAGTTCATGTGCTCCGACCCGGGCCAGCTCCTGATCCAGGACGACATCAAGAACCTCGGGCTCGACCGCATCGTGGTCGCCTCCTGCTCGCCGCTCATGCACGAGCCGACCTTCCGGGGTGCCTGCGAACGGGCCGATCTCAACCGCTACCTGTTCCAGATGGCGAACATCCGCGAGCACTGCTCCTGGGTGACGGTGGACCCAATGGCCGCGACAGACAAGGCAAAAGCGCTGGTGGCCGGGGCGGTCTTCAAGGCGGCCGGCCTGGCGTCCCTGCCCCGGAAGACGGTGCCGGTCAACCCCGCCGTGATGGTGGTCGGAGGCGGGATCGCCGGTATCCAGGCGGCGCTTGACCTCGCCGACTCCGGGCGAACGGTCTACCTGGTCGAGAAAGAAGCGTCGATCGGGGGCCACATGGCCATGTTCGACAAGACCTTCCCGACGCTCGATTGTGCCGCCTGCATCCTAACCCCCAAAATGGTGCAGGTTGGGCACCACCGGAACATAAGGCTTCTGACGTCGAGCAAGGTCGAGGAAGTCAGCGGTTTCGTGGGCAACTTCAAGGTGAAGGTCCGCAAGAAGGCCAGATACGTGGACCACGAGAAGTGCACCGGGTGCGGGCTCTGCTGGGAATCGTGTCCGGGCAGGAGAATTCCGGGGACCCGGGTGATCCGCAAGGGCAAATTGGCCGTTGGCTTCGCCGGCAACGGCAATTCCGGGACGCGACATTGAGGTAGGGGAATTCCGACAGGATCGAACATGCCAACGATTTTCCAGGCTCGCAGGGTTTTAACCTTGGAAGAAGTCGGCAGGTTGGTGGGTGCTCAAGTGTACTTGGGAAAGGATCTCTCGGTACCGGTGACGGAATACGGAGCCTCGGACCTGATGAGCGACGTGCTGGCATTGAGCAAACCCGGGATGCTGCTTCTGACCGGCCTCGCGAGCCCTCAAGTCATCCGGACCGCGGTCATATCGGATCTCTGCGGGGTCGTGCTCGTGCGTGGCAAGAGGCCCGGGAAAGAGATCCTGAAGCTTGCTGCCGAGGCCAACATGCCCGTCCTTGGAACTGAGTTGACCATGTTCGAGGCCGCCGGAGTGCTTTATAGCGCAATTTGCACTGACATTTGCACTGACAAGTGAGCGATGGCTGCGGATGAGTTTGAAAACGGCTATGAGGTCACGGGGAGGGATTTCGCGAACGCGGGTCGCGTGTCCACCGCCATCAAAGACACGCTCAAGGGCCTCGGGATTCAGGCTCCGATCGTGCGCCGCGTGGCCATCGCATCTTACGAAGCGGAGATGAACCTGGTCATGTACGCCACGCACGGAAAGATCAGACTGATCGTGAGTTCGGAGTCCATAACCCTTCGAGTGGAGGACGAAGGGCCCGGCATCGAGGACATCTCGATGGCGATGCAGGAAGGATATTCGACAGCGACCGCGGAGATGCGTGAAATGGGATTTGGAGCTGGATTGGGGCTTCCGAACATCAAGAGGAACGCTGACGAGTTTGAAATCACATCGCAGGTAGGGCGCGGTACCCGGCTTCAAATCCGCGTTTACCTTCCCGCGTGAGGTGTGACTGTGCCTTCACAGTACCATCATTCGATCCGTTTCGATGCCGAGCGGTGCGACGGCTGCATGTCCTGTATGCGCGCTTGCCCGACCGGCGCCGTGCGCGTCCGGAGAGGGCGTGCCGCCAAGCTGGCGGATCGCTGCATCGATTGCGGCGAATGCATCAGGGTTTGCCCTCGTTCCGCGATCGTCCCTCTGACCGACCAGATGGACGACCTCTCCAAGTTCGATTACACGGTGGCAATCCCCTCGCCAGCCCTGTATTCCCAGTTCGATGTGGATACCCCCCCCGGTGTTATAGTAGCGGCGCTCAAGCAGTGCGGCTTTAACGACGTGGAGTGTCTGTCTCCGGCCTGCGATGCGGTCACCACGGCAACGGAGATGTTCCTGGACTCCTACCGCGGGCAGTTTCCGTTAATCTCATCTTTCTGCCCGACGGTCGTGAGATTGGTGCAGGTAAAGTACCCCGAGTTGGTGGATCAGTTGCTTCCGATCCTCGCGCCCCGGGAGATCTCGGCCCGAGCCGCCAAGGAACGTAAGTCGAAGGAGTGCGGGATTCCGCAGGAGCGGATCGGGGCAGTCTACATCACCCCTTGCCCGGGCAAGGTGGTATCCATGCTTGAGCACCCCGGCATGGAGAGATCCTATCTCGATACAGCGGTATCGATAAGCGATCTGTTCCCGACCCTATCGGCGGCCGTGGCCAGAGTAGGTGATGGGGAGCCGGACCTGAGTCGGGGGGAGACGGCTTCCGGAATAAGCTGGACCTACATGGGCAGGCTCCCGCGATCGCTTCCGGCTGAAAACACGCTGCCCATCTCCGGTCTGCGCAACGTGATGAGGATCCTCGACGACGTGGAGAAGGGAAGGCTACGGAAATATGTCTTCATTGAATGTCACGCCTGCGCCGAGGGGTGCGTCGGAGGTTGCCTGACAGTCGAGAATCCCTACGTGGCGCGCGGAAAGGCCATAAAGCTCAGCCAGCGATTGCCATCGGGTCCGGCGATTGACCGCGACACGGTGGCGCGGAGTTACCGCGAGGGGGCGTACTTCATGGATGAGCCCCTTGCGAGCCGGCCCTTGAGGCCGCTGGCAGACGATATCGCCAGTGCCATCGTTAAGATGAAGGAAAGGGAGCGCATCCTCGCAAGTCTGCCTGGAATCGATTGCGGAGCCTGTGGAGCTCCCTCATGCCGGGCGTTTGCCGAAGACGTCGTCCTTGACGAGGCAGAGCAGGCCTTGTGTGTTTTCAGCTGGCAGCGTGAGGTGTTTGAGCGGATCAACGACCTGGCGCGTTTGGTCAGCCTCCAGCGGCCAGCCGATGGGGGGAAGCGATGAATGTAGCTGAAGCAGCGAAGAGGATCGAGGGGACTATCATCACCGGCGCCGCGGCTGACCGGAATGTACTCGGCGGGTACGCATCGGACCTGCTTTCGGATGTGATGGCGAACAGCCGCGAGGGAGACGTCTGGGTGACGATGCAGAAGCACGTTAACATCGTTGCGGTCGCCCAGCTGAATGGACTGGCCTGCATCGTCCTGGTCAACGGGCGTCAGCCGGAGCCGGACACTGTGAAGAGGGCTGAGGAGGAACGCATACCGTTGATCTCCACGCCGCTGCAGGCTTTCGAAGTCGCGGGGATCCTGTACAGCGCGGGCATCAGAGGGAGGGGGGCGGCCTGAAAGTGTTCGCCGTGGATCTCCATACACACACATGCCTTTCACCCTGCGCGGAGCTCGACATGCATCCGGCGGGACTTGTCGATGCGGCGGATTCGGCCGGGTTGGATGCGGTGGCCGTCTGTGACCACAACTCTGCCGAAAATGTTGCCGCGGTCCAGCGGGCGGGACGCGCCGCCGGGCTGGCTGTGGTCCCTGGAATGGAGATCACAAGCGAGGAGGAAGTGCACATTCTGGGCCTGTTTCCGGACATGGAATCGGCGCTTGAGATGCAGTCTCGCATTTACAGATCGCTGCCCGGACGGAACAACCCGGACGTCTTCGGGATGCAGGTAGTTGCGGACGAACATGCCCAGGTCCTCGGCTTCAACGAGTACCTGCTCTCAGGCGCTACGACACTGACCGTGGAAAAGGTTGTTTCCTCGATTCACGAACTCCATGGGCTCGCCGTAGCTTCGCACGTTGACAGGGAAAGGTTTGGCATCATCGGCCAGCTCGGGTTGATCCCGTCGGGGCTCAAGCTTGACGGAATCGAGGTGTCGCCCCGCACAGCGCTTCCAGCGGCGCGAGCTGCCTATGCGCCGAACGGGGAGTACCCGATCCTGTGCAACTCGGACGCTCACGAGCCGAAGGATGTCGGAAGAGCGCTTACTTACATGTTCCTGGAAGAACCAACCGCCGCTGAAGTCCTCAGGGCGCTGACAGGCTGCGGCGGAAGGACAATCCTGGGCGGAGGAAGACCTATGGAAGACCTCGCGCTGCACGTCCTCGATATCGCGCGGAACAGCCTGGATGCGGGTGCGACACGGCTGGAGATTTCGCTGGTGGAGGATCCCGCATCCGACACTTTTGTGATCGAGATTCGGGACAACGGCCCGGGCATGGACCCGCTGACGCTCGCACAAGCAACGGATCCGTTCTTTACGACGCGGAAGATGCGCAGGGTGGGCCTGGGACTCTCCCTGCTCTATCAGGCGACGAGGGCGGCCGGCGGCGGGCTGATTATCGAATCGACGCCAGGGGCTGGGACTCACATCAACGCGACATTTCAACACAGTCACATCGACCGGGCTCCTCTCGGTGACATCGAGACAACCATCCGCGTGCTCATGGCCGGGCAGCCGAATCTTGAACTACTTTTTCTACACAGGATTGGAGAGAGGGAGTACGAAATCGACACGGTCGAGGTGCGCGCCGCGCTTAACGGGGATGCGGCAGGTTCAGCGGAAGAGCTGGCGCTTTTGCGCGAGGCCATGCGTCGGGGCGAAGCCGGACTCCTGCAGGCGTAATACCCGGTTTCGTTCTTTTTGGAGGAGTAAAAAATGATCAGCCTGGAGAGAATCGACCAAATCATTGAACACCATGGGTGCCGTAGAGAGCATTTGATCGGCGTCTTGCTCGACTGCCAGGAGGAATTCCGGTATCTGCCTAGGGATCTCATAGAGCACGTTGCGGCACGCGTTGAAGTGCCTGTGACTGCCGTGCTGAGCATTGCGACCTTCTATCGAGGGTTCAGTCTAAAGCCGGTGGGCCAGTATCCCGTTTCCGTCTGCACGGGGACGGCCTGCCATGTCCTCGGGGCCACTAAACTCGTGGAAGCTTTCGAAAGGAAGCTCGGCGTCAAGAAGGGGGACACGACCGCAGACGGGCAGTTCAGCCTTCATACGATCAACTGCCCGGGATGCTGCGGACTTGCGCCCGTAGTCACAATTGGACATGACGTGTATGGCAAAGTAACGCAGTCGTCCATTCCGCGACTGCTGAAGAGATACAGTCCCAAGGGAAACGGCAAGGAGGTGTGACATGCCGAGAATGACTATCGAGGACCTCAAACAGATCAGGGAAAAGGCCAAGCTGGCCATGACGGTGCGCGGCGGCGTAGCGAGGGCCAAGATCACGATGCACATGGGAACCTGCGGCATCGCGGCAGGTGGCCGGGACGTAATGGCGGCGCTCCTCAAGCAGGTCGAGGCCCTGAACCTCACGGACGTCATCGTAACCACGTCGAGCTGCGCAGGCTTGTGCAGCCGGGAACCGATGGCAACCGTCGAGCTCGCAGGCCAACCGCCCGTGAAGTACGTGGACCTGACGCCCGAGAAGATCGCGAAAGTGCTCGAAACGCACATAATCGGCGGCGACATCGTGACCGAGTACGCGCTCGCGAGCGGCTGCGAAACAACTGGCTAACCGGAGGAAGACATCATGGCTTATCGCACGCACTGCCTCATTTGCGCAGGCACGGGTTGCGTCTCAAGCAGATCTTATCAGGTTGGGAAAGCCCTGGAAGCCGAGCTGACGCGGCGCGGGCTTTCCGAGGAAGTCCAGGTGGTCCGGACGGGATGCCAGGGCTTCTGTGCGGAAGGGCCGGTTGCGATTGTCCAGCCCGACGGGATTCTGTACTGCAAAGTCACGGAGCAGGATGTGCCTTTTCTGGTGGAGGAGCACTTTCTTAAAGGCCGGCCGGTCAAGAAGCTCCTCTACAAGACACCTGTAGAAAAGGCCGCCGTTCCTGCGCTGAACGACGTTCCGTTCTTTGCCAAGCAGAGGCTGGTCGTCTTGCGCAACCGCGGTCTGATTGATCCGGAACGTATCGAGGATTACGTCGCCGCCGATGGCTACGTAGCCCTGACCAAGGCGCTTACCGAGATGACCCCCGAACAGATCATCGGCGAGATTAAACGGTCAGGTTTGCGCGGTCGCGGCGGCGGAGGATTTCCGACAGGGATCAAGTGGGAAACCTGCCGCAAGGCGGCCATCCATCGCAACGTCGAACCGGTGATCATCTGCAATGCCGACGAGGGAGATCCCGGTGCCTTCATGGATCGCAGCATCATCGAATGCGATCCCTTAGCCGTTGTGGAAGGGATGACCATCGCCGCACGCGCGATCGGTGCCAAGCAAGGCTTCGTCTATGTCAGGCAGGAATACCCCCTTGCGCGGGAACGCCTGCTGAAGGCTCTGCAACAGGCCCGCGAATCCGGACTCCTCGGCGAAGAGATCCTCGGCACCCAGATGGAGTTCGACATAGAGATCGTGCAGGGCGCGGGCGCTTTCGTCTGCGGTGAATCCACTGCCCTGATGGCTTCGCTGGAGGGGGAGATCGGTGAGCCGCGCGCCAAGTACATCCATACCGTGGAGTACGGCTATCAGGATCGGCCCAGCAACCTGAACAACGTCGAAACGTTCGCCAACGTCCCCCTCATCATCAGCAGAGGGGCGCAGTGGTTTACATCCATGGGAACTGGGGACGTCAGCGAGAACCCCTGGGGCGGTTCGAGCGGCACCAAGGTTTTCTCGCTCTCGGGGGCGGTCAACAACACCGGCCTGATCGAAGTCCCCATGGGTATCACGCTCCGTGAGGTCGTCTATGAGATCGGCGGCGGTATCCCGAACAGCCGGAAGTTCAAGGCCGTCCAGACAGGCGGCCCATCGGGTGGCTTCCTGCCTGAGGAGTGCCTGCATCTGCCGATCGATTTCGACAGCCTGACCGAGGCCGGCACCATGATGGGATCCGGCGGCATGGTGGTCGCCGACGAAAAAACATGCATGGTGGAGGCGGCACGCTTCTTTATCGAATTCCTGACCGAGGAATCGTGCGGGAAGTGTGTTCCCTGTCGCGAGGGCCTGCGCTGCCTCATGGATGTTCTTTCCCGGATCACGCGCGGCGAAGGAAGACCTCAGGACCTGCCGATCCTGGAGGAAGTCGGAGAAGTGATGCAGGATTGCTGCCTGTGTGCCCTGGGCACATCGGCTCCCAACCCGGTATTGTCGACCCTGCGGTACTTCAAGGAGGAGTACGAGGCGCACATCGAGAAACACGTCTGCCCGGGCGGTGTGTGCAAGGAACTCATCGACTACACCATCGATCAGGAGAAGTGCGACGGCTGCCACGCCTGCTTCAAGGGATGCCCTGTGGAGGGTATCTACGGCGAGGTCAAGCAGAAGCATAAGATCGACATCGCCGCATGCATCAAGTGCGGCGCTTGTGTCGAGATGTGCAACCGCGATGCGATCCTCATTGTCCCCAGGAGTAGAGTGGCATGAAGACAATCAAGCTGAAGATCAACGGCGTCGAGACGGAAACAGAGGACAGGACTCCGATCATAAAGATAGCCGAAAAGCTCGGGATCCGGATCCCTACGCTTTGCCATCACCCCATTCTGGAGCCATACGGAGCGTGCCGGATCTGTACGGTCGAGGTTCGTGCGGGCAGACGCGTCCGCATGGTGACGGCATGCAACTACCCCGCCACAAACGGCATCGAAGTCTTCACCGACAGCGAACGGGTTCGCCGTGACCGCCGCATGATCCTGGAATGGTTCCTGTCGCGCTGCGGCCAAGTGCCGGTGCTTGAAAAGCTCGCCGCGGAGTACGGTATCACTGAACCGCGGTTCGGCCGCGGCGATGACGACTGCATCCTGTGCGGATTGTGCGTGCGCGTCTGCTCAGAGGTGGTTGGGGCGAACGCGCTGGGATTCTTTAACCGCGGCACGACGCGCGAGGTCTCGACAGCCTACAATGAAACGTCGGCGAGGTGCATCGGGTGCGGAGCGTGCGCGTATGTATGCCCGACCGGCTGCATCAGCATCGTGGAAGACGAGGTCCTGATCCGCAAAGAACTGCCGCTCGGCCCGCTCACACCGATACACATTCCTTTCATGCAGGCCATCCCGCACAAGCCGGTCATCGATCACGATACCTGCATCCACTTCAAGACCGGCGAGTGCAAGATCTGCGAACAGGTGTGCGAAACCAAAGCGATCGACCACAAGCAGGAGGATGTTGTCGAGGAGATCGAAGTTGGGGCGGTCATTGTCGCGACCGGGTTCAAGGACTTCGACCCGAGCTGCATGCCGGAGTACGGGTACGGCGCCTACGACAACGTCCTGACCGGCATCGAGTTCGAGAAGATGAACAGCGCCTCGGGGCCGACCGGGGGAAGGATCATCAGAGCCGACGGGCAGGAGCCCAAGGCGGTCGGGATCATCCACTGCGTCGGCAGCCGCGATGAACGCCACCACAAGTACTGCTCGCGTGTCTGCTGCATGTACGCCTTGAAGTTTGCCCACCTGATCAAAGAGAAGACGGGCGCGGAAGTCTACAACTTCTACATCGACATGCGCTGCTTCGGCAAAGGCTACGAGGAGTTCTACCACAGGCTGCTCGAGGAAGAAGTCCGCTTTATCCGCGGCAGGGCTGCATCGGTGACGGACTTCCCGCTAAACGACAAGGAGGTCGGCAAGCTCGTGGTCCGGGTTGAAGACACGCTGATCGGCCAGGTACGGAGAATCCCGGTGGACATGGTCGTCCTGGCGACCGGGCTGGAACCCCAGCACGATGCGAAGGACCTGGCTCGCACGCTCCACATCAGCTGCGGTGAAGGCTGGTTCACCGAGAGGCATCCCAAGCTGGCGCCCGTGTCCACACCCACGGACGGCATCTTCATCGCAGGAGTTTGCCAGGGGCCCAAGGACATCCCGGACTCGGTGGCGCAGGCCTCGGCCGCAGCCTCGCAGGCGCAGACCCTGATCTGCCAGGGCGAGATCGAGGTGGAGGCGGCCACGGCTACGGTCAATGAGGACATCTGTTCCGGATGCCGGATCTGCAACACGCTCTGTTCGCTCTCTGCGATCCGCTACGACGACGAGAAACATATCACGGTCATAAACGACGTCCTGTGCAAGGGCTGTGGCACCTGCGCGGCGGCTTGTCCGAGCGCCGCGATCACCGCGCGGCACTTTACTGACGAGCAGATCTTCTCCGAAATTGAGGGGGTGTTGTATGACGTTCGAGCCTAAGATCGTTGGGATTCTCTGCAACTGGTGTTCCTACACCGGCGCCGACCTGGCGGGAACCGCGCGCGTCAAGTACCCTCCCAATGTCCGTGTGATCCGGGTCATGTGCTCCGGCCGAGTCGATCCGACCTTTGTTTTCAAAGCCTTCGCCGACGGAGCAGACGGCGTGCTCGTGGCCGGCTGCCACCCGGGCGACTGCCACTATATCGAGGGAAACTACAAGGCGCTGCGGCGCATGAAGCTGTTCCAGAAGATGCTGGCCGACTACGGCATCGAGCCGGCACGGTTCCGTCTGGAGTGGGTGTCGGCTTCCGAAGGGGAACGATGGGCCAAGATCGTTTCTGAGATGACGGAAGAATTGAGAAAACTGGGTCCGGCAAGACTCCGGCAGCCGCGCAAAAACAGGGCGGCGACATCTGCGGCCTGAGGGGCTGTCTGCAACGAGGCCGAGGATTCGCAATTTTAGATTTGCAATTTCAAATTTCAAATTGATGAGGGGGATGGATGGCGAAACTGAAGCTGGGATCCTATTGGGGGGCAGCGTGCGGCGGATGCGACACAGCCATCCTCGACGTGCATGAGAAGATCCTGGATCTGGATGCGGCTGCGGATATCCTGTTCTGGCCCATAGCCGTGGACTTCAAGTACAAGGATGTGGAAGCGATGCCGGATGGTCACATGGACGTAGTCCTCTACCATGGTGCCATTCGAAATTCGGAGAACGAGCACATCGCACACCTCCTCCGTAAGAAGTCGAAAGTCATGGTGGCCTTCGGCAGCTGTGCGCATCTCGGTGGCATTCCGAGCTTGGCGAACCTTTACGACAAGAAACAGATCTTTCAGTACGTTTACCACGATTCGCCCTCTACGGTGAATCCCGCGGGTGTCGAGCCTCAGCCCACAACCAAGGTCCCGGAGGGCGAGATTACCATTCCGATATTCTACGACACGGTCATGCCCCTGGACTTTGTGGCGGACGTCGACTACTACGTCCCCGGGTGCCCGCCCACTCCCAAGCAGATCTGGAATGTCGTGGAGGCGATCTTGACGGGCAACCTGCCGGCCAAAGGCTCGGTGGTCGGCGCCTCGAGCAAAACGCAATGCGACGAGTGTCACTTGAAGAAGAACGAAAAGAAGATCACGGGCTTCAAGCGTATTGCCACGGCGCAGCCCGAGCAGGAGACCTGCTACCTGGAGCAGGGGTTCCTGTGCATGGGACCCATCACGCGAGGAGGCTGCGACACGCGCTGCCAGCTCTCAGGCGTGCCATGCCGCGGATGCTACGGGCCCGTGGACGGCGTCCTCGACATGGGCGCCAAGGCGATCTCGGCCATCGCCTCCGTGATCGAAGCCAAGGATGAGAAGGAGATCGAGGCGATCGTCGCTCAGATACCGGATTCGTTGCGAACATTCAACCGGTTCGCGATTGGTGCATCACTCTTGAGGAGGAAGACCTTATGAAGCGGATTTCCATTGATCCCATCACGCGTCTGGAAGGACACGGGAAGATCGAAATATTCCTGAACGAGGAAGGCGGGGTGGAGAACGCCTACTTCCAGATCCCCGAGCTCCGCGGATTTGAGAAGTTTGTGCAGGGTATGCCCGTGGAGGAAGTTCCACGCGTGGTGTCGCGCATCTGCGGTGTTTGACCGGCCGCTCATCATCTGGCCTCGGGTAAGGCCGTAGATGCCGTTTACAAGGTCGATCCTCCCGCGACGGCAAAGAAATTGCGGGAACTCTATAACTCGGCTGCCTTTGTCCACAGCCACATCGCGCACTTCTACGCACTGGCAGCGCCGGACTTTGTCATGGGTCCGGATGCCAGCCCGGCCGAGCGTAACATCCTGGGCATCGTCCACAAGGTGGGCATTCCCATAGCGGGCGAGGTGCTGAAACATCGCCGGCTCGCCCAGGACATGCAGATCATGATCGGGGGGCGTTCGACCCATCCGGTCTGGACGCTGCCGGGAGGCGTGTCCAAGGGGATCACGGAGGAGCAGCGCAAGGAGATTGTCGAGCAGGCGAAGTCCTGTGTGGAGTTCGGCAAGTTCTCTCTGAAGCTCTTCGAGGACATTGTCCTCAAGAATACGGCATACCTCGACCTGATCCTGTCGGACACGTACGAGCTCGATACCTACTGGATCGGGACCGTGGACGAAAAGAACCACGTGAACTTCTACCACGGTGATCACCGGGTCGTGGACCAGAAGGGGAAAGAAGTTTTCCGATACAGGGACCACGAATACCTCGACTACATTTCCGAGCATGTCGAGTCTTACTCGTACCTGAAATTCCCCTACCTCAAGAAGATCGGCTGGAAGGGATTCGTCGATGGCCCGGGCTCGGGTCTCTATTCTGCGACCCCCCTGTCAAGGCTCAACGCAGCCGACGGCATGGCCACGCCGCTGGCGCAGGCCGAATACGAGAGAATGTACTCAACGCTCGGCGGCAAGCCGGTGAAGAAGCTCCTGGTGACCCACTGGGCGCGGCTGGTGGAACTCCTCTATGCCGCCGAGCGGCTGCTCGAGCTCGCCGAGGACCCGGAAATCGCTTCCCCAAACATCAGGACGCTGCCGACGGCGGTGCCGGAGGAAGGCGTCGGGATAGTGGAGGCCATGCGCGGGATCCTGACTCACCATTACAAAACCGACAAGGACGGCCTGGTGACCGAGGCCAACCTCATCGTTGGCACGACCAACAATCATGCGCCCATCTCGATGTCGGTCAAGAGGGCTGCGCAGAAGGTGATCCAGCCCGGGAAGGAAATCGGTCAGGGCCTTTTGAACATGGTCGAGATGGCGTTCCGTCTCTATGATCCCTGCTTCTCTTGTGCTACGCACTCGCTGCCGGGCGCGATGCCGCTCGTCGTTGAAGTGAAGCGGCCCGACGGCGAGGTGATCCACAGAGAAGCTCAGTGAGGGATTGACACGCAGGGTATGCGCATACTCTCTTGCGCCCCTCCAGGGCTTGTTGGCTAGAGGCGGGGTGTCCGGGGGTTCGCTTCGCTCCCCCCCCGGCCTGTCTCTCTTGGCCCCTCCGGGGCCACTGCCTCCGCGCCTGCTGCATGGTCATGAAGAACAGGCAGGCATAAGTCGTGTAGTAGCGAATTGGCCAAGGATGCGCTCCGGAGGAGCGCTGGAGAATAGCCGGGGGTTCGCTTCGCTCCCCCCCGGGAAGAGAATGCCAACAGACAACGCGCCCCGGCAGGGGTGCAAGAGACTGCCGAGGCGGGACATCTGTAACACCGAAGGTCTCGACGGCAGAAATGGAGCGGAGGTTTCACGTCAGGGTCTCCTCCAGTGTCCGACGCACAGGAAAGGCGTTCGTCGCTCGTTTTCTCGCGGTGTGTAGACTATGAAGACTCGGGTCATCGGTCTCGGAAACACTATCCTCACTGACGATGGCGTCGGTGTCTACGCGGCCCGGGAAGTCCGGCGCCTGCTCGACGAGCAGGGCTGCGCCCATGCGGCGGATGTGGTCGAGTCCGAGGTCGGCGGATTCGATCTCATGGAACTGATGACCGGCTGGGACCGGGTGATCCTGGTCGATTCCATCCAGTTCGACGGAGTGAAAGCCGGGACCCTGCTCGAGCTCGATCCGCAGGATCTACGAACCTCCTTGCGAATCCGCTCCGTCCACGACATCGATCTTCCTACTGTCCTCAAGCTGGGCCGGTACATGGGCCTGCAGATGCCCGGGCAGGTGCTGATCTACGCGATCCAGGCGGAAGACGCACACACATTCGGCGAGACGATGACCACCCCGGTCCAACAGGCCATGGCCAGGGCCGTGGAGATCGTCCTCAGCCGGATCGGGACTTCCTGAAGAGAGAGTTGCGGAATTCTATCCTGCGCGATGCGGCGCGCCCGGCAATTCAGGGCCTTGCGTCGGCGCGTTTCTTCGCGGGAGCCTGCTGAGACCGAGCGTAGTAGCCCTTGCGGGTCCTGACGACCGCACCCGGATGGTTCTTCACCGTCACCTTGATTCCGCGCCACGCCCCATCCATATTGCGGTTGGAGGACGTGTATCCCAGCCAGTACTGCATCCGCAGATCGTCCGCTATCTCCGAATAGACGCGATTCAGGTCGTCGATCGCCTGCGGCGCGTACATCCGCCCCCCGGTCTGGTCGGCGACCTCCTGCAGCTGGAGCCGCGCCTCGCGGTAGGCGGCCCGGCCGGACCGGGGATAAGATGTGGGGCCGGGCAGCCCGGTCGGGATTCTGCCCAGAATGATGTCACTCAGGATGTCGCCGATCCCCCCTGTGGACGGCACTCCTGCGGAGGAGCCTTCTTCGGTGTCCAGGAAGATCGGGTAGATAATCGTGTCGATCTCCTGGATCCGCCGGAAGAGCGCTTCGAACGGAGTCCTGGATCCCTCTCCCCGGCGTCCACTCAATCGGTTGTCGATGCCGTCCGTAAAGACCACGATGGCCTTCCTGCCCTGGATGCCCTTCATGTAGCCGTCCACACATTCGAGGAGCGCATCGTAGAACGCTGTTCCGCCGCCGGAGTGGACGTGTCGGATGGAAGCCGCAACTTCGTTGCGGTCGTTGGTGAAATCCTGGATCAGCCGGACATCCGAGTTGAAGACCGCAGCCGCAATACGATCGTTCACGTTGATCTCCCTCGTGAATTGGATCGAGGCCTCTTTCGAGAGATCAATGAAATTCCT
>Ga0315286_10001663_pt1 | contig 20222 bp, 19 predicted proteins | sample YL17G10_0_MG_FD_205038 | JGI IMG/M metagenome (GOLD analysis project Ga0315286, IMG submission 205038) | Sediment microbial communities from Yellowstone Lake, YNP, Wyoming, USA - YL17G10_0 | ecosystem: Environmental > Aquatic > Freshwater > Lake > Sediment | place: USA: Wyoming | collected... | reverse complement strand
CAAGCCCGAAGCAACACCCCCTACATGAAGTACCTCGCCAAACAACCCGCCAACCTCATCGGCACAGCCGACCAGATCGCCGCCCGCATCAAGGAATACACGGCCCTCGGCGTCGACCACCTCATCCTCAGGTTCCACTTCGGGGAAGAGATCGAGGGCATGAGGCTCTTCACCGAGAAGGTGAAGCCCCGCGGGAATTACCCGTCTGAGTACCTAGCCCCAGTCTAATCCACAATTCCTGAACTCGATCTTCACCGAGTCGATGAGAGCCTTATACTCGGCGCTCGGCCTGTGTTTCACGAGGTCGTAGCACTCCGTTATGAGTTTACCCTGCTCCGGGGCCACGTTGCTCATGAGCCTCTCGATGACGCCCTTGAACATCGGGTAGACGTCGTTTCGCTTGATGCCCGACCTAATAGCGGCGTCTGAGGCCTCGATCATTAGTTCTACGTCGGCCGGTGTCTGCCCACCGTTCATCCTACTCCTACTCACCCTGGGAGTGTACAGGTTCGCCCCGTTAACGGTCGCCTCTATGCTCCTCAGCACCAACTCCTCAAGGTGGCTCGCCGTGCAAATTTCGGAGACGGGTATCGGCCAGTGCATTGGTATCCCGCCGCTGTTCCTTATCGTCGCCTGATATACAACAGATCTAGCGAAGCAGGTTGGGAACATAGACCGCTTCATGCCGCTCATGTGGTTGAAATGCTCGACGCCGTTGTAGTAGAGGTTGTCTCTGTAGACGATCCAGGCGACTAGGGTCTTCACGAGACTCTCTATGATGGCGCCCTCGGGGCCCCCAGCGAAGCCGCCGATTATCCCGAAGCTGCCGCTTATCCCGAAGTACCCGTGGCTCTGAAGGACGAGGGCCACGGTGATCAGATCGTACTGCACCTTCACGTCGGGGAGCACCGAGAGGAGGACACCGTCCGTGGGCCTCAGCCCTGCGACGGGATCGATCGTGGCTAGGAAGGATGAGGCGGCTGTGCTGATGGGGTAGTAGACGATGGCGGCGCCGGGCCTCCCAGCCTTCCTCACCCCCTCCCTAAGCCAGGCGACCTGCCTCTTCGAGGCGTAGGCCTCGAGTGGGGGTCCGTACACCTCATAGCCGTCGATTGTGGGGAAGTTGAATCCTTCAAGGAAATCGAGGCGGGGGATCATTGCGAAGTTGTGGACCACCATGTTTGCGAGGTCCTCGGTGAATGGGGCGTGGTGGCCGGGGGCGATGTTCAGAGGCTCCCTGCCCTCGACCCTGTGCTGCCTCCAGACGCGCTCGTCCTTCCCCACCCCCATGCGAACTTCGCTCTGCATTGAGCGGATGGCCTCCTTGACCTCCTCCTCAGTGAACCTTATGACCCTCTCGCTGTCGAGGCAGAGGCATCCGACGTCGACAAGGAAATCAACGGCGGCTCGCCAAGCCGAGTCAGCGAGGTCGTCGTCTACGTTCAGCCAACTGGAGTGTTCGCTTGGGCAGCGTATGTCGTACTCCTTCGCGAGCCCTGCCATCTTCTTAAAGAGGGCTATGTCCCACTCCTTCGCGGTGAGCTTGGGCCCCCTCCTCATCCTGTCGACTACCTCGACGAGACTAATCATAAATCATACAGCGCTACTTGAGGTTTAAATCACCATCCTTCGCGTTGCAGCTTCATTAATCGATTAGAGCGTTCATCTCCGCCACTTAGAAATCAAGGACATATTGCCCTCCCTGTGAATTATTAAATATGTAAATAACCTCCACCCTTACTTGAATCGAGATGACCGGGGAAGAGGTAGTATTGCACAGGCTGTCAGACGCCGTCACGAGCTTCGACACAGAGGCAGCAGTCGCCGCCGCCAAGGAGGCTGTCGCTTTGAAGATGAACCCAGTTAAGGCGATAGAGGAGGGCCTAGCGAAGGGTCTCAGGGAGATCGGTGACAAGTTCGAGAACGGTGAACTCTATCTCCCTCACCTAATCATGGGCGCAGACGCATTGGAGGCCGCAGTAAAGGTGCTCGAGGGAGGCATGGGTGGAGGCAGCCTCGATTCCATGAGCAAGGGGTCTGTAGTCATAGGAACAGTAGAGGGGGATATCCACGACCTCGGATTTAGGATAGTGGCCTCGATGCTCAGGGCGAATGGCTTCAAGGTCTATGACATCGGCTTCAACAAGAAGAGTGTGGAGTTCATCGAGAAGGCGAAGGAGGCCAATGCTGACATCATAGCGGTCTCCAGCCTCATGACCACTACGATGCCCTTCATGAAGGACCTCATAGAGGCCCTCCAAGCCGCGGGTCTGCGGGACAGATTCCTCGTCGTCGTGGGAGGTGGTCCTGTCACCGAGGGGTGGTCGAAGGAGATCGGGGCCGACGGCTATGGGAGGGACGCCGCTGAGGCTGTCAGGGCGGCAACGGCACTCATGGCGAAGAAGAGGAAGTGAGTACAATGGCGGCACCAAGCATCTGGGAGGTACTCGACAGAGCGTGCAACACGGGGCAAATAATGACCGCCAGAGACTTCGACATGGGGCTCTTCCACACCACAACCAGGCTCGTGAAAGAGCACGACATCAGATACGACCCCGAGAACCCCGTCAGCTGCGACGACGGCCTAGCTGATGAGGTGTGGAAAGCCGGTCTCGAACTTTTCCAGGAGATGGGCGCATACTGCATAAACTCGAGCCGGGTCATCAAGTTCAGCGACTCCGAGACACGGCGCAGCCTCGGTGAGCTCCGGGGAGAAGCCGAGATAGGTGAAGGCGGGGAGCACAGAACCATCACCCTTAGGGGGGTCGAGGACCCGCGCCCTCCGACAATAGTCTGCGGAGGCGTCATAGAGAGCAATGTCCCCGAAGGTGATATGTTTGTTAAACTCTACCAGTCGATAGCTCAGGAGCCTCTCATCGACGGCTTTTACGTCGGCCCACCCCTCCTATCGAGTGAGGGCAGGCTCGTCAGATCGGGCACACCTCTTGAGGCACACCTCGGCCGATCCATGGCGACGTGGGTTCGGGAAGCCACGAGACGCGTGGGTAGACCCGGGATGCACTTCATCTCCGCCTGCACCCCGGCTGTGGCGAACATCGCGGCAGCCGACCCGGTGGACGGCCTGAGGAGAAGCGACGGGATAGTAGCCACCATAATGACGGAGCTTAAAACCGACTACGAGAACCTGACGAAGGTGACCTTCAGCCACGACTACGGATGCGTGAAGCACGTTTACAACGGCGGGATGATCGGCGGGTGGTCGGGTGGTCCCGAGGGGGCACTCATAGTGGCCATCGCCAACGCGATTATGGCCGTCGCAGTCTACAAGATCGGTGTGGGCTCAAGCTACAACGCCCTGGGTTACCTCAGGGCGTCATCGCCTAACTACAGTGCCTTCGTCACCCGCCCATGCCTCTGGGGCTCATCCATTGGCAGCCAAGCCATCTCGAGGAACACCCGCATCATAAACACAGCCGTCGCTATGACCAACGCCGGTCCCGGCACGGAGATGCAGTTCCAGGAGATCACCGCCGCCCAGTGCGCCGCCATACCTTGTGGAAGAGAGGGCCTATCCCAGGGGGCTAGGAGGTTCAAGGTCAGGCCCCTGCTGGGTAGCGGGCTCGAGAACAGGTTCTGGGGTGAGCTCGCATACGCCCTCGCGGGGGTGAAACGCGACCACGCAAACGCGATCGCGAAAACCATGTTGAGTAAATATGAACACAAGATAACAAAGGAGTCGGATGGTGGTCCGCAAGGCTACACCTTCGACGAGATGTACGACCTCAAAACTCTGACGCCGAAACCCCAGTTCCTCCAAGTCTACGAGAGTGTGAAAAAGGAGCTCGAGGACCTGGGAATCAACTTCAGGTACTAGCGGGAGAAGCGGAGCCACACACTTGGGACAAAGCCATCTGGAGGAGGGAGCGCCGCCCGTCAGGGTCCTCTTCGAGCCCATCGGTAGAAAGGTCGACGCGCGGGCTGGGGACACCCTGCTGGATGCGGCGATCACCGCAGGGATCGGGATAAGATCGGAGTGTGGGGGAATTCAGACCTGCGGTAAGTGCCGCGTCGTAGTCGGAGACCTAGGGCACGTCTCGGAGGTCACAGACAAGGAGAGAAGACACCTATCCCAATCCGACATATTGAAAGGGGTTAGGCTAGCTTGCGCAGCGAGGCTTCTACCCGACTCGGAGATGGTCATCGTCAGTCTGCCCCCCGAGAGCACCCTCAGGGAGCGGAGATTCGTTGAGTTGGGGGTCGAGAGGCGCGTCAAGTTGAATCCTCGGGTGAGAAAAATCCTTCTCAGCCTGGAGGACACAACGAGCCTAAACCAATCGGGCCCGGAGATGACACTTGCGAGGCTTTTGCGGAAGCGCAGACTGACCCGCGCAGAGTTCGACAAGGCAGTTGGATGCGTACTACCCTCCACGCTGGATCATGGTGGTGTCGCCACCGTCGTCCTGGATGGTAGCAGGGTGCTGGAGGTAGAGGAAGGAGACACGAGACGCCGATCCTTGGGCCTCGCCGTTGACGTGGGGACATCGAGGATCACGGCCCGCGTCGTCGACCTAGTCACGGGTGAGAACCTCGGCTCGGCGTCGATTGAGAATCCGCAGATCCCCTACGGCGAGGACGTCATGTCGAGGGCAGGCTACGCCCAGCAGTCAGATGAGAACCGGCTCCGCCTACAGAGGGCGGTCATAGACGGCGTCAACATACTCATCAGGAGGCTGTGGGGCACGGGCATCAACGGTGCGAGCATCTACCAGTCGGTCATCGTGGGCAACACGGTGATGCACCACCTGCTACTGGGACTCGACACGAGCCAGCTGACCAGGTCTCCTTTCAAGCCAAGAGAGAAGAAAATGATTGAGGTGAGGGCTAGCGAGATAGGGCTCGACATCAACCCCGTCGGCATCGTCGTGCTGCTGCCCATCATCGACGCCTTCGTCGGCTCCGACGCCGTCGCGGACATCGTATCGAGCGGATTACAGAGGAGCATAGGGCCAACACTGCTCCTCGACATTGGAACCAACACCGAACTGGTGCTCAGGGCGGAGGGAGAGACGCTGTGCTGCTCCTGCGCCTCAGGGCCGGCTTTCGAGGGCGCACACATAGAGCACGGCATGAAGGCGGTTGAAGGGGCGATCGAGGGGATAAGCATCGGGGAGGGGGGACAGGAGGTCGGGCTCAGGGTTCTCGGCGGCGAAAAACCTGTGGGGCTCTGCGGGTCCGCCATGATCGACGTCGTCGCCGAAATGCTGAGGAGAGGCATCATAGACAGGGTGGGGAGGTTCAATCGGGGAATAGATTCACCGAGGATGAATAAGGTCGGGAACGCTAGGAAATTCGTGCTCGCCTGGGAGGAGGAGAGCGGAACAGGCAAGCCGATCACCATCTCCGAAAGAGACATCAACGAATTAATCCTAGCCAAGGCGGCAATATACTCGGGAGGCATCGTCCTTATGAAAACGAAGGGGGTGCCCCCGGCGGACCTTAGGCGCCTCCTCGTCGCCGGAGCCTTCGGAAACCACCTGAATAAGCGGAACGCGAAGGCGATAGGTTTGATACCGGAAATAGGTGACCGCAGGATCACCTACATGGGAAACGCGGCGATCGTCGGCGCGGCCATGGCTCTTAAGTCGCTTAAAACACAGCGCCTTGCAGAGAGAATATCCGAGAAAGTAAGGTATGTGGAGCTGGCCACCAGCCCAGACTTTGAATCGGAGTACAAGAAGGCCCTGTGGCTGCCACATAGAGATGTCATCAGAAACAAGTGAAAGCTGAGCGCTGGCTCAGGTTGGGCGCAAAGCTGCATCACTTTAATATTCCGATAAACCTCAGATAGCCATGGATTCCCTCAGACGAGTCTGCGTGTATGGGGCCGGCACATTAGGCTGGCAGATAGCTCTGCAGTGTGCCTACCACGGCCACGATGTCAACCTATTCGACATCTCAGACAAGGCCCTCGAGAACGCCTCGCAGAGAATCGCCACCGAACTCGACCAATGGGTGGTCGCCGGAGAAGCAACGACCGAGGACAAGTTGGGTACACTTGAGAAAATTAACAGAGTATCGGACGCCAGAGAAGCCGTGAGGGGGGTTGACATAGTGATCGAGGCGGTGCCCGAGAAACTCGAGATCAAGCGAAGCGTCTTCAAGGAACTGGACGCCATCTCCGACAGCCAGACGATCCTCGCCACGAACAGCTCATCCATCCGGGTCTCCAAGATCGAGGACGCTACGACCCGACCAGACAGGGTCCTCAACACCCACTTCTACTCGCTTCCTTGGAGGAGCAGAGTCGTCGAGCTCATGAGGGGGACCTTGACCTCCGACCATACGATGAGTCTTGTGGAGCGCTTCATGAGGTCTGCCGGCATGCTGCCGCTGATTGTTAGGAAGGAGAGCACCGGCTTCATACACAACAGGGTATGGCGCGCGGTGAAGAGGGAGGTCCTTCACCTCGTCGACGAGGGCGTCGCCTCGTACGAGGACGTCGACAGAGCCTGGATGAGCATATATGACACTGAGATCGGGCCCTTCGGCATGATGGACAGGGTCGGGCTTGACGTTGTCAGGGACATCGAGATGGTCTACTACTCCGAGTCGGGCGCAGATAGGGACGCCCCGCCGAAGCTTCTCCTCGACAAGATAGAGGGGGGTGAGCTCGGGGTCAAGACTGGTAAGGGATTCTACACGTACCCGAACCCAGCATATCTGGACAGGGACTGGCTGAGTCCCTGATTTGGTTGGTTAACGATTAAACCCCTCGTCTCTTCCTCGACTTTAGAACGCCGACCAGCCCATCGTCACGCCACTTCTCAAGCTCCTCAAAACTATGTGCCTTGACCGTCTCCATCTCGTGGACACCGGCGATGGCCTTCTCAACCGCTGAAGCCGGAGTCTCAGTCCACTTAGCCATGGTCTCCAGCCACTTCGCCTTGGACACGTCGATGTGGCGCATCAGGTACTCGATCCCGCCCCTGCCACCGCCGAGGTGATACGTAAGGTAGGGGCCCATGATGGCCCACCTCAGGCCGGGCCCATTCACGATCGCCTTATCCACGTCCTCGGCGGATGCCACGCCGCTGTCAACGATGTTCAACGCCTCCCGCCAGAGAGCCGCGGAGAGCCTGTTAGCTATGAAGCCCGGCACCTCCTTCCTGAGGACGACGGGCACCTTCCCGATGTCCTCCATCAAGTCACGCGTCCTGAGCGTAGTCTTCTCGTTGGTCTTCTCTCCCGGGGAGAGCTCGACGAGGGGGACCAAGTAGGAGGGGTTCCAGGGGTGCGCGACTATGCAGCGCTCGGGGTGAAACTTCGCCGCCTTCTGGATCTCGCTCATCAGCAGCCCTGAGGAGCTACTAGCCAGAATCACATCCGACCCTGTGGCCTCATCCATCTCTCGGAAAACATCCTTCTTCACAGCGTAGCTCTCGAACACGGACTCCTGGACGAAGTCGACGCCCTCCACAGCGTCGCTCAGGCTCGTGCTCTTGCTTAGGCGGCCGAGGGCCTCATCGACGCCGGCTGCGAGGCCTGCGCCCTCCAGGAAGCGCAGCTGCTTCTCGACCCTTCTGAGCGCCTCGTCTAGTAACTCATTATTAATGTCCTCAAGGACGACCTCGTAGCCTGCGAGTGCGAACAGGGTCGCCCAGCCCTGGCCCACCAGGCCGCTGCCGACACAGGCGACCCTCTGGATTCCATCAATCAAATTTGGATGCCCCCCTTACCTTCAAGGCTTCTTCAGTCCTAGGATCTTCCTCGCCTCGGAGGGGTCCGCTATCGGCCTGTCGAGTTCCCTCGCGATGTTGGCGACCTTCCTGACGAGGTCGGCGTTGCTCTTCGCTAGCTCCCCCTTGCGGATGAATATATTGTCCTCGAAACCGACTCGGACGTGGCCGCCCTGAATCATCGCTGCGGTGCACATGGGGATCTCGTTTCTGCCCAGGGCGCAGACGCTCCACGTCCACGCCGGGGGGATCTGGTCTAAGCTGTAGCTGAGGGCTTTGATGTTCGGCAGGAAGCCTGTCCTCCCCACCATGACGAACTGGATGTGGAGGGGCTCCAGCGCGATACCCTTCTCCACCAGCCTATGGCAGGTGTTGATCATGCCGGTGTCGTAGACCTCGTGCTCGGGCTTCACCCCAGCCTCCTTCATGTAGCCGCACCAGCGCTCGATCATGGGGACGGTGTTGAGGAATACCTCTCCTGTGGGGTGTTCCGCCCACCTGTTGATCGTCCCCATGTTGAGGCTCATCATCTCCTCCCCCAGTAGGCACTTCTCCCTGACCAGGCGGTCCCAGACCTCGGGCGGGTTGCCGACCCTCCCGCCCCCCGTTGTGACGTTTATTACCACGTCAACACGCGCACGTATCCCCTTGATGCATTCCCTGAGTACGGGGTTCGGGTCCCCCGAATACGCCTCCCCCGTCTCAGGGTTCTTGGCGTGGAGGTGGACGATGGAGGCCCCCGCCTCGACGCTTCTTACAACCTCCGAGACAACCTCCTCAACCGTCTTCGGCACATATGGAGTATCCCTACTCGAAACGTATTCCCCACCCGTGACCGCTGCAGTGATTATCAGATTCTCCAACCCTAACTCCCCTGAATTAGCCCACGGCTGATGGTCTATTGAATCTTTTTGCCACGCGCGCAATTGCGAGTGGGTTTATTCTTGTTACGCGTGCATATGCATAACTTAAGCTGTGTTTTCAATAACTTTTTCAGGTTTGCTAAGAATGATGCAATGTCTGATCTACATCTCTCTGACTGAGTGTGCACATCAACTTTGCATTATTCAAACTTACAAGTAAAATCCAACGATGTGTGTGCGCGCCCTTTAAAACAAAAGTTTTGGTGGACTGGGAGGTATCCACCTAAAAGTTTATTCTATACGGATTCGATTGAATGTAAATATTATGCATTTTAATTTAAGATGTCATAATTTTTTTAATATTGATTAAGCTCCTAGGTGAACGGGGAATATATTCAAATTTATTTCAAAAAAAATATTCGTTTAATAGAATCATATTATATAACATATAGTAAGCCGATTTACGCCCCGGTTGGGATGATTAGGCTGTAAAAACGGACGATCAAGGATATCCTGGCTGCGAGGAGGAGGATCCAGCCCTACCTGCTGAAGACTCCCCTACACCAGTACAGCGCCCTCTCGGACGCAGTGAGCTGCGAGGTACACGTGAAGCACGAAAACCACCAACCGACAGACGCATTCAAGATAAGGGGAGGCATCAACCTCGTCAGCCAGTTCAGCGCTGAGGAGAAGCGGCGTGGCGTCGTCACCGCCTCGACAGACAACCACGGCCAGTCTATCGCCTTGGCGTCGAGGATGTTCGGCGTAAGGGCGATCATCTGTGTCCCAAGGAACCCCAACCCCGACAGGGTCCGCGCCATAAGGAGCTTCGGAGCCGAGATAGTTGAGGAAGGGAGGGACTTCGAGGAGGCGCGGAGCAACACCCCCTACATGAGGTGCCTCGCCAAGCAGCCCGCCAACCTCGTCGGCACCACGGAGCAGGTAGCCGCGAGGATCAGGGAATACATGGGTCTCGGCGTCGACCACTTCATCCTCAGGTTCCACTTCGGGGAAGAGATCGAGGGCATGAGGCTCTTCACCGAGAAGGTGAGGCCCCGCCTCTAGCCAATGACGATCTTGTTCGGGTCGAGTTCCTCCCTTAGTAGGCGCAGCTCCTCGGCGCTGGGCATATCCGTCGTCGGAACATCGTCGGGGATAATCAGCTTGAACCCCGTATTGTCGACGATGTCCTTCACCGTTACGCCGGGGTGTGTTGAGACGAGCGTCATCCTCTTCGACTCGGGGTCGAAGCCCATGACTCCGAGTTGGGTGATGATCCTGTACGGCCCCGTGTTCCGGGGCAGCCCCGCCCTCTCCCTCGCCCCGGGTCCCGAGAGGTAGCCGGGGGTGGTGAGGTAGTCGAGCTTCTCCACGAACTTGCGGGTGTCCTGGCGCATAAGGACTATTGTGCGCCAGCAGAGGCTGCCGAGGTCGTTGGCGCCCCCGCTCCCGGGGAGCCGCGTCTTGGGCTGGTCATGCGGGCCGATGCAGGTGGTGTTTAGGTTGCCGTACTGGTCTATCTGGGCCGCGCCGAGGAAGCCGTAGTCTATGTGGCCGAGCTGGGCGCAGCTCATCACGTAGTCCATGCTCGCCGCCATCACCGCCCTGTGGAAGGTGCGGCTGTCACCCACGCTGATCGGGATCGCGGGTATCTTTGGGCCTATTCCCCCCGCCTCGAAGACTACGAGCAGGTTCGGGGCGTGGGTCCTCTGGGCCAACATCGACGCTACGATGGGGAGACCGGTGCCCACGAAGACGGATTTACCGTCCTCAAGGACCCGCGACGCGGCGCACGCCATCAACTCGGTTGGGTTGTACGCCAACGCATTCACCTCCTCGCCCACGGGGCCCTCAACGGCTCCTCAAGTCGCTCAAGCCTCCGCAGGTACCCCATCTTCTCCTCGCCGCCGACGAGGGCTATGTACTCGGCGAAGTCGCCGACGGGGTAGACGTACTTGTCGAGGTACTGCCTCACCCCCTCCTCCGTCCTGCTCAGGTTCAGCCACTCCGTCATGTGATCCTCGTCGCTGTAGTAGAGCAGAGGCATGTTCCCCGGGTGGCTCCCGTAGGGCACTTCGCAGACGGCGTCCACCATGTAGAAGGGGATGACGGTGCGGTCGGGGGCGGCCCTGATCTCCTCCTCGGAAACAATCTCCTCGGTGGTGACTATGAGCCTCTTCGCCGCCATCGCCAGCTCCTTATCCTCGATGACCGTCCCATCGATCTGCGCGTTCCCGTACCTGTCGCACCTGTGGACGTGGATGAAGGCGAAGTCCGGGTAGCAGGCCGGGATTAGGCAGATAGGCTTCCCCGTGTAGGGGTCCTCCACGACCTTCGAGGAGCTGTACTTGAAGGTGTCCGTCCCCAGCATGACCCGGGCGGGTAGCCAAGGTAGCCCCATCGAGGCGGCCTTGAACCTCCACTGGAAGGCCGCGTTGCTCAACTCAGCCACAACCTTCACCTTCCCACCCTCCACCGCGCGGCGACCCGAGGGGCTGAGCCCGCGCAGCTCGTGGCCGAAGGCGTAGGCGCACTCAACCCTGTCGACGACGCCTGAGGCGATTAGGACGTCAACGTCGTGCACCGCCGTCTTCCCCGCGATGACGAGGTTCCTCCGCCTCTGCCTGATCATCTCGTAGATGCCCGCCATGCTCACCCTGATGTGGCCGAAGCCACCCATGGCGAGGTACCCCCCGTCATAAGTGAACTTCGAAACAGCCTCCTTGAGGGGCATGACCTTATCGGTTAGCTGCCTGCTCTTCTTCCCCGCCATCCAATCCCGCGCGTCGTCGGGCTCCATCCAGGCGAGGAGCCCCCCCTTGCCCTCCTCAAGCACCTTCAGGCTTGGGACCCTCCTCGGACATCTTGGCCGCGGCAGCAGCGGGCTTCGGCTCCTCCTCGGTGAACAGGTTCAGTATCAGCAGTGCGAGCCTCTCGCTCCCCGGGTTGAAGAACCTGTGCCCCTCCCCCGAGGGGATGGTGACTATCATCGCATCTCTTAGCTCCTGCGTCGAGTCCCTCGTCTCGACCCTGCACCTGCCCCTGAGGACGATGGCGACGTGCTCACGCGTGTGGCTGTGGAAAGCCGTGTGCCCCCCGGGCTCTATGCGGAGTATCCGGCTGCTGAACGCCTTAAGGTCCGCCCTCTTCAACACGACATCTATGGAGTTGACGCCCTGTGAGCCCTCCTCCCTCTCGGGCTCCCCAGGCTCCTCGCTGAGCTTCCTCACCCTGACCATGAACACCGACCGATGAACAAGCATGGGGGAGGCGCGCATTTCATACTTTGCATCCCCCGGTGAAGCATTTAACCACCCCCGGGGGGAGTCCAGTCAGGTGAGTACGGTGAGCCTCCTCATAGGCACCTCGGGGTGGAGCTACGACGAGTGGATAGGCCCATTCTACGACAAGAAGCAGGGCATGTTCACCAACTACACGAAGGTCTTCAGAACAGCAGAGATCAACAGCACATTCTACAGCTACCCGACGGAGCGCCTAGTCGAGGGGTGGACCCGGAACGCCCCCCCGGGCTTCGTCTTCGCCGCCAAGCTCCCCCAGCTCATCACCCACGACAAGCTGCTCAAACTCAGCGAGGGAGTCGAGGACGACATGTGGAGGTTCATCCACCTCATGCAGCCCCTCGCCGAGAAGCTCGGGCCCATACTCATCCAGCTACGCCCCATGTTCTCCTACAAGGAGAGCGCCGCCGACCTTGAGAAGTTCCTAGAGATACTCCCCAAGAACCACGAGTGGGCCATAGAGTTCCGCCACGACAGCTGGCTCAGGAAGGAGACCTACAGGATGCTGGAGAAGCACAACGTCGCCTACACGATAGTCGACGAGCCCCTCCTCCCCCCGGAGACCCACGTCACCGCCGACTTCGCCTACATCCGCTGGCACGGCCAGGGCAAGCGCCTCTGGTACGACTACGAGTACACCAAGCCCCAACTCGAGGAGTGGAAGCCGAGGGTCGAGGAGGTCTCCACGAAGGCTAAGAGGACCTACGGCTACTTCAACAACCACTTCAACGCCAGCGCCGTGAAGAACGCGGTGGAGTTCCTCCAAGGCATGGGTACAGCCTCTCCGGAGCAGGAGGCGGCCCTCGCCAAGATAAAGGAGCATAGGAGCTGCGCCTTCCGCCCCGGGGGCGTCCAGCCCCTAGAATCCTACAAGGAGCAGGGGGAGGGGCTGAGCGTCGCCGACCTCCTCACCCACTTCACCGACAACGGGCGCCTAGCCCGAGCGGAGCAGATGCCTGAGGAGGTCAAGCTCACCCTGAGCACCAAGGACCTCATAAAGGCCAAGATCAAGGACTACACAATCGAGGTGGACCTATCTGGGAAGGTCCTCCGCCACGACTGCGACGACTGGAAGAAGACCACCGACAGGAAGAGGATGTGCAAACACGTCGACAAGTTCTTCCTCAGCCTCCCACCGGGCCAGGCGAGGAAGATACTCGAAAAAATCTGGGAAGAGAAGGACGACTGGACCTTCGAGTGACGCGCCTCGTTAAATACTGAGCCAGCGGTTTTTTGATCCGTGTCCCGGTATCTGGCCTTCGACCTAGGCGCATCGAGCGGGAGGGCGATCCTCGGGGAACTCGGTGACGACGACGTGCTTGCCGTCTCCGAGGTGCACAGGTTCCCCAACTCCATGGTTGAGGTCGGTGGGCACCTCCACTGGGACTCGCCGAGGCTGCTGGCCGAGATGCACGAGGGGATGCGCCTCTGCGTACGCGGCGGGGAGCCTCTAAGCATAGGCATAGACACGTGGGGGGTCGACTACGCCCTGCTCGACGATAAGGGCAGACAGATGGGTCTCCCCTACGCCTACAGGGACCGCCGAACCGAGGGCGCCGTCGAAGCCTTCGCCACAAAGATGCCCCTGGGGAGGCTCTACAAGCGCACCGGGATACAGGTACTCCCATTCGACACCCTCTTCCAGCTCCACGCCGCCGCGAGGGATGAACCCGAGGCGCTCCACTCGGCCTCCCGCCTTCTCATGATGGCGGACCTCTTCAACTACCAGCTCACGGGTGTGTCGGCGTCGGAGTTCACGCTGGCGACGACGACCCACCTCTACAACCCGTGGAAGAGGGGCTGGGATGAGGAGATCATCTCCACTCTCGAGGTTCCTCACAATCTGTTCCAAGAGATAGTTGAGCCGGGGACCATCCTCGGCGAACTGACACAGGAGGCACGCGCCGAGACGGGGCTGGGGAGGGTGCCCATCGCCACCGTCGCCTGCCACGACACCGGCTCAGCCGTCGCCGCCGTCCCCGCTGAAGGCGAAGACTTCGCCTACATCAGCTCCGGCACCTGGTCCCTCATGGGCATCGAGTCCCCCGAGCCCGTCATCAACGAGGCCTCCCACCGCCACAACATCACAAACGAGGGTGGAGTCAACCACACCTACAGGGTCCTGAAGAACATCGCGGGTCTCTGGCTCATCCAGGAGTGCCGAAGGGCGTGGGAGGGCGAGAGGAGCTATGGCTACGACGATTTGGTCGGCTTCGCCGAGGCGGCGAAACCCCACAGGGCGGTAATCGACCCGGATTGTGCCGGCTTCCTAAACCCGCCCTCGATGCCCGACGCCATAGCCACCTACTGCAGGAAGAGCGGGCAGGAGCCACCCCGGGGCCACGGCGAGACCATCAGGGTCGCCCTGGAGAGCCTCGCCCTAGCCTACCGACACACCCTCAACCAACTCGAGGAGGCATCCGGCAGGAGAATCAGGAGAATCCACATAGTGGGCGGCGGGTCGAGGAACAGACTGCTCAGCAGGCTCGCCGCGGACGCCACCGGCAGACGCGTCTACGCGGGTCCGGCCGAGGCCACCGCCATAGGCAACCTGCTCGTCCAAGCCATGGCGACCGGGAGGGTCAGGGACCTCCCCCACCTCAGGAGGATCGCCCGAGGCTCGACGGAGATCACTGAGTACGAGCCCGGCGACGCCGGGGAGTGGGACGAGGCGTACAAGAAATTCATAGAACTCAAGGAGATGTTGATAGTTTGAACGTGGAGAAGGCATACGAGCTGGCCGAGGAGGCGTACGCCGAACTCGGCGTCGACGCGGGTGAGGCCATGCGTAGGCTGGCCGGGAAGAGCATATCCCTACAGTGCTGGCAGGGGGACGACGTCGCCGGCTTCGAGAGCCCCGGCGCCGCCCTCACCGGCGGAATCATGGCGACAGGCAACTACCCCGGGAAGGCGAGGAGCCCCGCCGAGCTACGCAGCGACCTCGAGGAGGCCATGAGGCTAATACCCGGCCCCCACAGGGTCAACCTGCACGCCACCTACGGCGAGTTCAAGGGGAGGGTCGGCAGGGACGGCGTCGATCCCGAGCACTTCGACGGCTGGATCACATGGGCCAAGGAGCACGACCTCGGCCTCGACTTCAACGCCACCCTCTTCTCCCACCCGAAATCCGATACGGGATTCACACTGAGCAGCAAGGACCCCGGGACCCGCCGCTTCTGGGTAGAGCATGTGAAGCACACACGGAGGGTCTCCGCCCACATCGGTAAGATGCTGGGCACCCCCTGCATACACGACCTCTGGATACCCGACGGCATGAAGGACAGCTGCGTCGACAGGATCGGGTACAGGAGGCTCCTCGCGGGGTCCCTCGACGAGATATACGTGGAGAAGTATCCTCAGGCGCACCTCAAGGACACGGTCGAGTCGAAGCTCTTCGGCCTCGGCAGCGAGTCCTTCGTCGTGGGGAGCCACGACTTCTACCTCGCCTACGCGTTGAGGAATGGCCTCATCGTCTGCATAGACATGGGGCACTACCACCCGACGGAGTCGATAGGGGACAAGCTGAGTTCCATACTTCTCCACATGCCGGAGCTGATGCTGCATGTCAGCCGGGGCGTTCGGTGGGACAGCGACCACGTCCCCGTCGTGGATGACCAGCTCCGTGACGTCGCCCTGGAGGTTGTGCGCTGCGGCGCTTTGGATAGGGTCCACCTCGCCCTAGACTACTTCGACGCTAGCATAAACAGAGTCGCCGCCTGGGTCGTGGGCGCTCGGGCGACGCAGAAGGCTCTCCTCTCCGCCCTGCTGGAGCCCCACGGGATGCTCGTCGAGGTTGAGGAGGCGGGCGACTACACCGGGCGGCTCGCCCTGTTGGAGGAGGCGAAGGCGCTCCCCATCGGCGCCCTCTGGAACAAGTTCTGCGTTGACCAGGGCGTCCCCATGGACCGCGAATGGGTGACCGAGATCAGGAGATACGAAAAGACTGTTCAGAGTAAGCGGTGCTAGACGACCTCTGTCTCGACGCCGAGGCGGCTGAGCGCCGCCTCCAGCATCCTCTTGTCCGAGCCCTTCACACCACTCTCTATGTAGGCCTTCTCGACGCCCCCCGAGGTCTTCGTTACCATCTGCCCGATGATTTCGTCCGTGAGCATTGGGAAGGCGTACTTTGCTGCTATGTGGCCGAATGCGTGCTCCCTCTCCATGACGCTGAACTTGGGGCAGTAGTGTCCGCCGCCGAATCCGATCGCGGCGGGCGCAGTCTCCGTCGACGCGATGCCTTCGAGGATGGCGTCCACGAGGTACTCGCAGGCTGCGAGGTCGGCCCACTGTGCCTCGCTGCTCCCCACCTCGGCGAAGAACATAGGGACCGCGAACTGAGTCGGGCTGTGGTGGGTCGCTTCTAGGCTGACCTGGAAGCCCTCGGGGGGGTTCCTGAGCATAGCAAGGTAGATGTTCCTGAGCGGGTTCGGGGGCACGAACTGTAGCTCGTGGGCTCTCCCGCCGAAGATCGCCTTCCCGTAGTTGCCGGTGGCGTGTGCCGTGAGGCTGGGCCGCCCGCTCTTCGCCCAGTGGCGGCTCGCCACGACGAAGTAGCCTACGCCAAGTTCCCGGGCGAGGGCATCGTAGTCGATGGGGTAGGGGTTGGGGTCGACGGGGGTCTTGTACTCCTCCTCTGGGACGATGAAGCGTGGGACGGGCACGAGGTGAGTGTCGCCCCTGACGAAGATTCCATTTTTCGCCTCCTTGAAGCCCCGCTCCTTGAATGCCTCGAACATGTTTGCAGCCGCGGGGTCTAAAGTCGAGAGAGTAATACCCACCTTTCCCATTACCGGCACCGGATGCGTAGGAGAAGGACGACGGGCTGTTAAACCTAACCCGGGGCGGCTGGGGAGGCGGATCGTGAAGGCCGTGCCCTTCCCCTGCTCCGAGGCGACCTCCTCACCGCCCCGACCAGTATAGAGGATATGGGTGTTTTCTTATCGAGTTTGGCGAGGACGACGCCGTTCATCTCGGGCATCTGGTAGTCGCAGATTATGCAGTCGTATTGTGACTCGTTGAGCTTCTTCAGGGCCTCGGAGGTGCTTGTTGTGGACTCGATCTTTATAGTGGGGTCGATGTCCGCCATGAATATCTTGATGAATTCTAGCTGGTCCTGCTCGTCGTCTATGTTGAGGACGCGGATGGCTTCACCACGGGGGGTTTCGGCCAAAACTGTACAATTAGAATCCTAACTATGCCCCGTAGGTATTTGATATTTCTGTAAGGGTGTTAGGGGAGGGGGATCGTGCCGGCGACGCGGAGCCTACCCCCGTCGATATAGTTGAGGACGGCGCGGGCGCCGGGTGGGTGGATGAGGGGGCTCTCCAGGGTGAGGACCATCTCGGGCTTCTTGTCGCCCCCGTCCTCGATGCGTGTTATCCTCGCCAAGTTGAACTGGAGCCAGTGGCCGAGGTGGAGGGTGCTGCCCTCGTGGAGCTGCGCCTGGAAGTAGGGTATCATCTCGGCCTTCGCCGTGATGGTCGTCGTCTGCCTAGGAGTCTCCCCGGTGAGGACGGTGCCCCTGTCGAGGTCGGTCGCCTCGACCCCCTTCAGTGCGACGCCCACGTGGTCACCAACTTCGGCGGTGTCGAAGTCCTCGTCGTGTTTCCGGAGGCTCCGGACCTCGGCGACCTTGTCCCCGGGGAGGACCTGGAGCTGGTCGTGTTTCTTTACTGTGCCGGATTTGACGGTGGCGAGGGCGACGGCTCCGATGCCGCGGACGTTGAAGGCGGCGTCGACGGTCAGTGTGCCGGGCCCTAGAATTGCGACATAACTCAATCTCGTGTGCGCTACTTTTCGAAATATTGACCTGTCCCCCACCCATATTCATTGAAAATGGCTGCGAGAATCTCCAACTCTAGAAACATTGCATTCTCTCCATTCACCATAAGAACAACTCCTTTACCGGAATCCGGACAACCTTCCAGCCAGCTCCCCGTACCCGGCCAATTATAACCTGTATGATTGAAGGAGAATCGTTCCTTCCCGCGGAGGAACACGCCTAATCCTTCCGCCATCGGCAAACCATAGAAGTCGATTTCCCTTTCCCTGTTGAACATTTTTTTAGCCATTCCCTGAGAGAAGATCACCTTCGATTTGCCGCTATAAGCAAGCATCAATTCTAATGTGAATTTCGCTAAATCCGTCGGGGTTGTTACGAGACCCCCTTGCGCGAGCGCGGTTCCATGCATCGCCGGTTCACGGGCTTCACCGTTCTTGTCATGCGGCATAGCCTCGCTTCTTTGAAGCTCCTCCATTAGGGGGTAACTAAAGGTGCTCGACTTCATATCGAGAGGGTTGAAGATAGTTTCCTCGGCGATCTGTGCCAGGGGTTTACCGAGTACATCTTCAAGAAGCAACTGAATTAACACGTAACCTATGTTCGAATACTGCCATTTGCTACCCGGTACAATCTCCGGAATAGCAGCCTTATTCCAAGCGGGCAACTCACCTTTAACTACCTGAACGAGGGATGGAACGCCGATTTTACAGTCGTACCACATCATTCTTAGAAAAGGCAGACCAGATTGATGTGTTAGCAACAGACGCAGAGTAACCTTTTTCTCATTAGTAAATTCGTTCTCGGGTATCTGCCATGATTTTAGATACTTATTAACATCCTCATCAAGACTAAGCTTTCCAGCCTCAACATAATGGAGCACTATTGCCGCGACTATTAATTTGGATATTGACCCGGCTTCGAAATAGGATTCTGGGGTTACGGGTATTTCGCTTCCTGCTTTTAGAATACCGTATCCTTTCGCCCACTCGATTCTGTTGTCGTTTATGACGGCGATGCTTACTCCGGGAGTTTTATAAAACGACATGCGGTCGATAAGTTTATTTTTATTCTGCGTTTGCGTAATACTATTAAAACTTGTAAAACCTTTCGGATCAACGATTACTTCGAGAAGCCCCGTCTCAATGTTCTGTATTCTTTGCTCTACTTGCAGATTGTTTTCATTCTCCGTTTGTGCTTTCATTTGAATACATGCACATTTTGACGCGCAAGCGTCCGATATGGTCGGTTCTTTCTTCAAGCGTATTCACTGCATTCGCTGGTGTTTGAAGCGAGCATCGGGTTATAAAGGGAACTCATGTTAAATAATCGTCTGAAGGAGTCACATTTTGTACTTATTAGTTATGACTGAGGTTAGATTTGGTGAAAATAAGGTTATTGATGATGTAAATGTCGTATAAGTTATATCTAGAGTTTACGCGTATAAAGAAAATCTCTCAGAGAGTTATAAAATAATCATGCATTGTGATTACGGGATGTTAGTAAATTCTTAATACCCATATGTCTCCCGGGGGAACCATGAAGGTACTCGCATTCAACGCCAGTCCAAGAAAACAACATGGCACTACAGATATCGTCCTCAACTACTTCCTCGAAGGAGCCAGGCAAGCAGGAGCCAGCACTAAGAAATACTACGTCACTGACCTCGAAATCAAAGGGTGCACCGGCTGCTTCACGTGTTGGACAAAGACCCCCGGAAAATGCATACACCGAGACGATATGGATTGGCTCATCCCAGAGTCCCAGGAAGCAGACGTAATCGTACTCGGCACACCCATCTATAACGGCAACATCATCCACTACTTACAGCGAATGACGGAACGCTTCCTACCTACCCAACTTCCTTGGATGGAGGAACGAGGAGAAAACACGCAACACCCCCCAAGATACCGGAAAAAACAACAAAAAATAGTACTGGTAGCGGTAGCCGGGTTCCCCGATCACCAAGCGTTCAACATCGTCAAAGCCATATCCCCTGACTCACTTCATATCCTACTCCCCAGTAGCCAAATCCTCCAAAACCCAGAGGGCGCCGAACTGATGAAAGAATTCATAGACGCGGTAACAGAGTCAGCGAAACAATTAATCCAACATGGAACAGTAGACCAAAAAACCAAAAACAAACTCGTCGTCGAATATAGCCCAGAAATGAAAAAAATGATGAGAGAACATGCCAACAAACACTTCGAAGCTCAGCTGAAAAAATAACTAAAATAGGAGGGGATGCGAAAAACGCGAAATCATATCCCTTTGCGCGCGAGTCTATATCCTCCTTCAGTCTGTGTTTTTTATGCTTGTTTGTTGTGTAGGGGGTAGGTAGGGGAGAGAGGGCGTAGAGGAACAGATATAGAGTAGATGGAGGGTTTGGGGGCTAGATTTATAGTGGCGACGACACGGGTATCTCTTGATAGCATTGGGCAAGATCGATAAGGGCCAGAAGTGCACCGTGAGGAACTGCGGGAAGGACGCGGTGCGCTCCGTCAGCGTCGCCAAGGCGAAGGCCGCCAGCCTCGACGTCGACGGGAAATCCGCCTACGTCTGCGAGGAGCACTACAAGCAGTAT
>Ga0315286_10001662_pt1 | contig 20225 bp, 23 predicted proteins | sample YL17G10_0_MG_FD_205038 | JGI IMG/M metagenome (GOLD analysis project Ga0315286, IMG submission 205038) | Sediment microbial communities from Yellowstone Lake, YNP, Wyoming, USA - YL17G10_0 | ecosystem: Environmental > Aquatic > Freshwater > Lake > Sediment | place: USA: Wyoming | collected... | reverse complement strand
GCGAATGAACTCGTCGTCGAATCGACTCATCCAAAACTTTCGTCGCTGCTGCAAGCCCACTGCCTTTTGCTTGAACAGTCTTAAAAGAGCATCCCTTCCATCGTGCTCAAGCGCTTCCATGACATCCCATGCAGTGAATTTTTTGATATCTCTCATGATGTCAGAAATTGTTCCCCGGTTTGGTTCGATTTCCATGACATCCCATGCAGTGAATTTTTTGATATCTCTCATGATGTCAGAAATTGTTCCCCGGTTTGGTTCGATTTGAACAATCCAGTGAAAATGTGTGGGCATGATGACGTACCCGTAGATTTTGAATTGATAAATCTCCTGGTAATGCCTGATGTTGGCAACGAAAATGTCGCAGTATTTCGACTCAACAAATACCTTCGCAAAATTTGTCACAGTGGTCGTGACAAAATATTCGGTCTCAGAGGTAAGTGAAGCGCGTCCTCGTCTTCCCATTTTTCCCTAGTTGGAGTATGGGTCGCGGAGTGCCTGCCCCACGTATTTTGCGGGGGTCCGCGACCTCCAAGTTACCCTTCAGGTGGCGCGGTCCGACGTCCGCACAAAGCCTGGATTTCGCTGGCTAATTGAAAACCGCGTTGATGCCGATACAAAGCGTATGGAGCCCTACCACCAGGTTGAACACTAAGTCACCTCCCGCACGAATCCACGGTCGACATATGCCAGCATACCGCGAATCGACCTACCGGCATAAATTCCGCTCAGAATGTTCATGTACTCCTGTACCTGCTCTGCGTACTTTTCGTTTTCGTCGCCCGTTTTATAGTCGATAACCGCGACCGCATCTTCATCGACGATGACCCGGTCCATTCTGAACAACCGGCCATCATGGTTGACGAATTCCTGCTCATTCAAAACTGTTCTTTTCTCCTTCCTTGTGAAGATCGACTGAACTCCGGCCTTCGCCATAAATGAAACAAGCTGCTGCTCGATGGACGAAGAATCGAATGGCTCTCCGGTTTCTCTCTGGATTTCCAGACTGGTCCGGCTGATCTGATCGGACACATCTGCATCTACAAATTCAATTCGTGAGAGAATGGCATGCACGACATCCCCTCGTTTCCGCTCGTACAAACTCAGCTTCTCCGTCGACTGCGGCTTCAGCAGTGCACGTTCAATCGGATGCGCGAGCGTGGCTCGTTTCTTCAGTGAGGGTGTCAACACCGTGACCGCTGGCTTTGTCGTCGAATCAAATCCCGTCGATGGTAGAAATGCGGATGGTTCGGACGCCAGTTCCGACTTCACGCTGATGACATACATTTCCTCTTTTGCTCGCGTCAGGGCAACGTACAGCCTGTTCAAATCATCCACGGCCTGGCGCACGTGGCGATCTTCGTACAGACTCTCGAGATGAGGGTCAGTTTGTGATATGTCTTTGGTGATACGGACAAGAGAGAGCCCATCCGGGCTTTCTTCAATGAAGAGATTATCGCTTCGCGCACGGCTGTCCACGAGGAGAACAATCACAACTCTGTTGTCAAGTCCTTTGGCTTTATGGATCGTCATGACCTGGACGGCATCTTCCCCCTGGGGAACGGGGATATCCCAGTCGGCGTCGTCGCTTTCCTCTTCTGCAAATTCCAAGAAATCTTTCAGATTGTTCTGACCGTCTTCCTCGAAATTCTTGATGACCTCCAGGAATTTCACCAGAGTTCCCTCTTCGTCATTCGCCAGTGCGATGAGATCGAACGATTTGTAGATTTCCGACGCCAAGTCATAGAGCGGGAGATATCCGACGCGGTTGAAAAGATCTTCAAAGTATTCGTTCCATAGGTCGGGAAACTGTTCGCGGAATCGGGCATACAGCGAAGGGCGCTGTCCTTTGGTCCGATTCGTCTCAAAGAGAAATGCGCGGATCTGATCCGGGGAAATACCGGAGCTCCTCCTTCTGAGCAGTGCTGTAAACAGATCCCCGAGAACGAACGTCATGAGAGACAGGCCGTCGATAGGACTGTCGAGGAACCTCATCAGTGCCAGAATTTCACCGGTAATTTTCCGTCCGCGGATATCAAGGCTGCTGTGTGAGATGAACCGAATGCCATGTTCGTTGAGCCAACTACTGACAGCTACGACATCTCCGTTCTTCGGAGTCAGGACTGTGATATCACCATACGAGAAACCTCTTTGACGGCATTCGGCGACAATCGCGAGCAGGAGTTGCTTTCGCTGTTCCTGCTCCTTGTCGTCCTCGATGAACGCGATCTCCACGTGTCCTTTTCCCTTGAACTCGGGTTTCACGTGTTGTTGAAATTCGGACAGGCCGCTCAATCGTGACGCCTCGCTCCTGACGACAGAAGGAACGACTTCGTGAAAGACTTTCCGGGTGACTTCCAGAATCGATTCGAAGCTCCGAAAGTTCGTTTCGAGAGTTTTGTTGTTCACGGGAGCAGAGGGGAAACTCTCATCGCCCGACATGAGACGCCTCATGATGCGCCAGTCGGCCCCGCGGAATGTATAGATCGACTGTTTCGTATCACCGACGACAAACAGACTTCCCTCCTTCGAAAGCGATTCCTCCAGGAGCGGTCTGAACACATCCCACTGCAACGGCGAAGTATCCTGGAATTCGTCAATCAGGTAGTGGCTGATGCGCTCTCCGAGATAGAAGTAGATTTCCGGCACAAGTTCCCTGTCGATGTATTCCGCAAGCTCTTTATTGACATCGGCAATGGTGATCTGGCCTTCGTGCTTCATGAGATCACGGATGATGCGCCTGAAATAGCGATGTCCTTCGACGTAGGCGTGGTAGTACGTTCGCGCAGCCGCGACGGAGTATTCGTTGGCCATCTGCGCCAGCGTGGATTGCAGCGGACCGAACCGGGCACACCAGTGATCGTATTCTTCCTGCGCCTTTTTGCCGGACGGCTTCTTGACCGGCGGTTTATACAAGCTCTTTCGTCCGATCATGTCTTCGACATCGCGCCGCCGCGCGGCCTCGATCACCGGCTTGAAGTTGCTCGTCATCTCCATCGTCGACTGCTGAATGAGATTGAAAAGTTCTCCGAACGTCGAGAGGATGTTCGCGTGGAGTTTCTTCTTCTCGGCGATCAAATTGCCGGCAGACAGAACTTCACCCTTCTGACTGCCAAGCTTGTTGTACAGCTTTCGGATTTCTTCCGACAGCTTGACAAACGGATCCCATAAGAATCGGGCGTCGGCTTGCTGGTTCTCCAGGAGCAGTTCAACGAGTTGATCAAGAATAGTGCGCTTGGTCGGATCGGCGGCAAGTTCGCTCGTAAATGTGCTGAACGCCTGTTCAAGAATCCCCTGGCTGTTGAGAAGGATGTCGACGCCCGGCGAGAATCCAAATTCGAGTGCGGATGCTCTGAAAACCCGCGAGAGGAAGCTGTCGATCGTTTGTACCTGGAACTCCGAATAGTTCTCCAGAAGATAGTCCACCTTCTGACGTGCGCGGGCACGGAGCTCGTCTTTGCTGAGATCGAGGATTGCAAGGAGGTCACGGAGCGTGTCCGGATCGCCTGTTGCCGCTTTCTTGAGGTAGTCCAGAATACGTTGCTTCATTTCCCGCGCGGCGTTATTCGTAAATGTAATCGCGAGAATATTTCGGAGTTTATTGCCGGGGATGTTATTCGAAAGAATAAACTGCAGATACCGCATTGTTAGCGTGTGCGTTTTCCCGGTTCCGGCAGAGGCGGAAACGAGCGTAAAATCTGGGAATTCGCGCTGAGTGTCTATGAGATGAATTGGGTGCATGCGTTGGCAGTAGCGATTGGACGACAATCGGTTCAACCTACAAAGAGGATGCTCAAAATACAATTGCGCATTCGAACGATTTCGGAAACCATTTGATCTTCCGTTCGTTCTATACCAGTGCCGCCAGTCCACCAAATGTCCATTTCACCAAGGAGTATCGTATGAACATGCTCAAAATCATCAAGTCTCTGCTTTTGATGGGAATCCTCTCTGCAATCGTCGTGAGCGGATTGATAGCGCAGCCGCAGCAGCGGATGCGGATGTCACCGGAAGACCGTGTTAAAGCGATGAAAGATTCTCTCTCGCTCGACAGCACACAGGTTGCGAAGGTCCTCGCCATCTACAAATGGCAGCAGGATGAGGGTGCAAAGCTGCGTGAGGCAAGCCAGGGCGACTTTGCATCAATGCGAACGGCAATGCAGGATCTCAACGCCAAGACCGACGAAAAGATCAAGGGAGTTCTTACCGACGCACAGAAGAAGAAGTATGAAGAGATGTTGAAGAATCGCCCTGCTCGCGGCCCCGGAATGGGTGTTCCCCGAGGGAACTAGTTCCGCCACACAGTTCTTCACAGCACAAAAGCACAGAGGCCCGGAGCGATCCGGGCCTGTTGCATTCTATTCCCATCCTTCGTCGCAAAAACATCTTGACATCAACTCCAAAATCTCTTACCTTCTTGCACGACAAATTTGTCGTATCGCTTCTTCTGTCACTCACAAAAATGTCCGTTCCAATATTGGGATGTCCGCTATGAAACATACCATGGCAGACCGGATCCACGAAGCCCGCCAGCGCAAAGAATTAGACCAGGCAAAGCTGTCGGCAAAAATCGACGTGGCAACCCGAACGCTCCAGCGCTGGGAAAAAGGGGAACAGGTTCCGGACAGTAACTACCTGATGCGGATCGCCAAAGCCACCGGGGTCGCGCCTCATTGGCTCCTCACCGGCGACGGACCGATGTTTCCGCAAATCTATCCCGATCAGAAAGTTCTTCCTCTCCCCACAAGCCGCTACAAAAAAGTGAGGCTGATTAACCTCCCGCTTCTCTCCTCGGTTCCCGGAGGAGCTCCAAGCCTCATATTTCATCCCGACTACGTTGAGAAATATATTACCGTCGACGACGTCAACGATGACAGTGCCTTCGCCCTCGAAGTAAAAGGGAACAGCATGGCACCGAAGATCGAGGATGGAGACATCATCGTCGTGAGCCCAAAGATGGAATCACGCAGCGGGGATATCTGCGTCGTCCGGGTAAACGATGAGGATACCGTGAAGCGAGTGAAGGTTGATGAGCAGTTTGTTCATCTCATTCCACTCAATCCGGAATTCGAACCGATGGCGGTCAAGAAACGGGATGTGGGATTTATGTGGCGGGTGGTCAAGGTGATTAAAAGTCTTTGAGTGACAACTCGTCACTCTGACTGCGGGAAGAGAAACATTGATCCCGGCGGGACGGTGCCAGGACAAAGACAACGTACCGAACAGACGGTACCCTCTTCAAAACGACTTCGATTGAATCCGTGCGTGAATCTCCGTCACTTTCTGCAGTGCTGCTGATCCATACCATGGATGCAATTCCATCACTAACCTCCCTGCTTTGACCGCCGGATCGGCGGAAGTCAACGCTTTGGCTTCTTCGATGCTTTCCACGTTGAAGATGTAGATACCCCGGATATCGTTTTCGTCCAGAAACGGACCTGCAATCACAAGTTTGCCTGCCTCAGCCATACGACGGATATGGGCAAGATGTGCAGCCTGCATCCTGACCGCAGTCGCAGAATCCTGATTCCTGTTGGGACCCGCCTTCAGAAATGCCATGACATACTTTTTCATGCCCAACTCATCGGCATTCAAAGCACGAATGAGCGCGGTGTCTAATGCTGCATCGGACTTTGTCTGCGAAACCAGCGACGGGGAGGCTGTCGCAAGTGCCATAGCGAGCATAACACATATTGTCTTCACCATCTGTAATCCTTCGGCACTCATGAGTTGGTTATGGATAGAGGATTGGATTCAACGGGCTCGCAGCAAGTTCGCCCGGAGATTGGTCGGGATGAAACACCTGCATATCGACCTTTCTGTATTCATTATCCGGTTCGAGGATCTTTGCACCGTCTTCGTAGTAGATAATGGTCATTACTTCTCGCCGCACAGCACTGGAATTGGGGTGCGCCGAGTGAAGCGTCAGCCCATAGTGAAACGTCGCATCGCCTGCCTTGAGATTATAGCTCGCCAGCCGGTAATTCTTTTCCTTGATGAGGTCTGACAAGATCGCGTCCGCCTTGTCTGAGATCGGCAGTTTGCCGACAAGGCCATCCTTGTGAGAGCCTGACGCAAACGTCATTGTTCCCATTTCCCTGGTCACATCGATCAGAGGCATCCACATGGTGATAGTATTCGTGGTGTCGAGCGGCCAGTAGAATTGGTCCTGATGCAGCGGTGTCGGCTTGCCCCCCGGCTCCTTTACGAGCGCCTGGTCGTGATACAGTCGCACGCTTCTTGTTCCCATCAGATCGGCCGCGATTTTCGCGAACCGCTTCGCAAAAATGAACGCTCGTGCAAGCTCGTTCTTTCGCCAGACGTTGCTCACCTGCGTAAACAGGCTGCTGTAGTCCTCCGTCCTTCCCTGTGTGTCGCGGGTAGTGATCACCTCGTCAATGACTGCCAACATCAGCGGACGAAAAATGCGGATATCTTCGATCGGGCAGACATTCTGCAATAGAATGTGGCCGTCGCGCCGAAATGCTTCCTGTTGTGACGCGGCAATGGTGTACTCTTTCTGAAGCGAAGTGTAGGACGATGGCGACATCTGCTTACGGATCCTTCTTGCTGGTTGCGAAGAATGCCTCCTGGTACCTACGGATTTCATCTCTCAGTTTGATGGTTTCGTTCCGTGCTGTCTGCGCAAAGTCCCTGCCGCTCGATGCGTAGAGAATGCCCCGACCGGAGTTGATAACGGCAAGCTCACCATTCTTGTTGCATCCGAACCGGACAGATGATTTCAGGTCGCCCCCTTGTTTCCCGATGCCGGGAATCAAGATCGGCATCTCGCGAGCTATCGTGCGAATACCCCGGAGCTCCTTGGGGTGCGTTGCTCCAACCACGAGTCCAATATTCTTCTGCGTGTTCCACTTCATAGATGATCGGACGACTTTTTCGTAGAGCGGTGTCGTTCCGACTTTGAGACGCTGAAAATCTTTTGACCCGGAATTGGACGTGAGCGCGAGAACGAAGACCCCGTGTTCAGGAGTGCGGATGAAGGGCTCAACGGCATCGAATCCCATGTAGGCGTTGATGGTGATGGCATCGAATTTCAGGTTGCCAAACAGCGCTTTCGCATACTGATCGGCTGTGTTGCCGATATCCCCGCGCTTCGCATCACCAATTGTGACAACTCCACCCGGAATCAGCGCGAGCGTCTCCTGCAGGATATCCCATCCTCGCGAGCCGAGAGCTTCGTAGAAGGCGAGATTGGGCTTGTACGCGCAGACAAGATCGTGCGTCGCGTCGATAATCCGACGGTTGAATTCGAATACGCCGTCCGCGGAATCACGAAGATGAGTGGGCAGCTGCTGCGGATCGGTATCCAGCCCCACGCAAACGAGCGAATGCTGTCTTCGCTGGATGTTCTGCAGTTTCTCAAGAAACGTCATGACGGGATTTTCTCCTTCTACATCGAAAGCCACTGACCGAGATGAACATCGTAGCTGTTCGATCCAAGGTACTTCCGATCGAACGGCGCAATCACGATTGTGCCCCGATTGATTTCCTTCAAGATTTCCTCGTCCGAAGGAATCATGCCGATTCCTTATCGATAGAGTGAATAGACCAGCTCGCCGATTAGCATCAAGAATACGATCAACGAGACAACGACGAATTTCCAATCTTTTTCGGCCGCAAACCCGGCCAGCGCGGTGATGACGCGGAGAAACGGAGTCAGCATCAACAGAACAAGGCCCAGAAACATCGTTGTCACCGGATCCAACGACCCGGAGAACACGTTCCGGAGCAAGGCTCCGAGCGTTGGATTATCCTTGGGGAGTGAAATAGCGAAAGACTGTAGGGCTGCGGAGACCAAGCCGATCACCATCAAGCCTCCGCTGATCCAGACACCGAGTTTAAGACTGAGACTGGTCCAACGTTCGACGGTATGTGCGGGCAGTGTCATTTGAGGTACAGTTGGACAGAAGCAACGAGGAGCACAATCGCGAAAATCCAAGTCAGGACATTGCTTTTGACCTTCCTGCTCAGACGTACCCCCAGAAAACTACCTCCAAGAACGCCGAGTGCAGCCGTCGAGCCTATGAGCGGATTCAGGTGCCCGTGAGAGAAATAGATAAACGCGCTGGCGGCTGCCGTCACGCCAATCATGAAATTGCTCGTCGCCGTGGCCCCTTTCATCGGGATTCCGGAGATGATATGCATGGCTGGGACTTTGAAGATTCCACCCCCGACCCCGAGCAACCCGGAAATATTTCCCGCCAGAAGCGAAACGGCCATCAAAGCAGGAACACGCTTGACGGTGTACGTCACAACTTCTCCTTTCGCATCATCCTTGAAACTTCCCGGAAGCACACCGTCCAGGTGAATAGTCTCTTCGTTGTTGTTACGGCGATTCCGGCGAATCATGATGAACGAAACGATGAGAAGAAGCGTAGCAAAGATCTTGGCAAGAACATAATTGCTCAGATAGTTCGCGGTCACACCGCCAAAGACCGCGCCCGTAACGGTTGCGGTCTCCAGAAGCATGCCGAGCCGGATGTTCACAGTTTGCCGTTCAAGATTCATCGCTGCTCCGGCGCTTGACGTGGCGATGACCGCGACAATGCTTGTGGCAATCGCCTGGTGCATTGGAAGATTGAAGACGATTACCAGGAACGGAATCAGAAAGACTCCGCCGCCGAGGCCCAGCATGGCACCAATGGTTCCGGTGGCGACACCGCCAAGGAGCAATATGAGGAACGAAGTGAGTGTCAACCCCTTGAAAATGACGTGGATGAAAACTTTTCAATGATAAGTAAAAGAGGAGCGAGGAGCAAGGAAATGGGTCAGAGTCTGGCCTGGAATAGAAGCACTCCGGACCAAGTGCTTCGTAGCGTTGGATTCAACGCGCTCCGTGTTGTTGTCTACCTTGAACCCGGCGGTTTATCCGCGTTGGAGAGTGATGAGTGTAATCTCGGGAGGAACGAGACGAATAGGGACGCCAACCATGCCGACGCCGACATTTACGTACAACTGCTTGCCATCCTCATGGTACAATCCGCGAGCGTACTTATGAACGAGATAGACCGGATTGAGATTGATCCGCCAGAATTCGATCCCTACCTGGCCGCCATGCGTATGGCCTGAGAGGGTCAAATCCATTCCGGAACTTTTCGCCTTCGTGAAGAAATCGGGACGGTGGCTGAGGAGTACGTTGAAGCTTTCTGGGTCGAGCCCCTTCACGGCCTCATCCAGGTTGGCAAAATTGCCCGCCCCTCTTCCGGCATCATCGACGCCGACGATCGATAGCTTTTCGCCGTTGATGGTAAGCGTTCGGTGGGCATTGTCCAGCATTGTGACATTGATCGCTTGGAGCGCCGCCGTGACCTTCTCCGCCGTCGCAAAGTGGTCGTGGTTTCCGAGGCAGCCGTACACTCCGTAGTCGGATTTGAGCAATCTCATTGTATTGTGGACAGCCGGTATCTGCGCGTCATTGTTGTCAACGTGGTCTCCGGTCAACGCAATCAGAGACGGATGAAGTCCGTTCACGATTTCCACGATGTCCCGAATATCTCGCTCCGTCATATAGACACCCGAGTGAACATCGCTCACCTGGGCGATGGTAAGTCCCTGCAACCCGGCAGGGAGGTTGGGAAACGTGAGCGGAAGTCTGACGATCCGGTAGTCATGTGCCGACGCAATGGAGGCAATGAATGGGGTCCCGAATGTCACGCCTACGGCGGCAGCACCGCTGAGCTTGAGGAACTGCCGGCGTCCTTCGGAAAGGTGCTGCGGTGCGGGTGAGGCAACGGTGGTTGATTCGCCGCGACTGAGATGAACTGCGAGGCGGGCGATTCGTTGAATCCCGTGCACAAGGTATCGAATACTATCCTTGATGACAACGATCAGAAACCCCAATATCACGATGCCGAAGAAGATGCCGCCGGGATAAATAACCAGATACTGGGAAACGGGATTTGCATAGGAATTGTATGACCGCAGCAAGAATTGGAGAACGAGGAGCGTGTTACCGATTCCGAGGAGTATCAGGATGGCTCTGATGAGGCTCTTCTGCCTGCCGGTGGAAAATGCGCGCCGGGTCCAACGGCGGTACGTCCGATAGACATAGAATTGCATTAATCCAAACAACGAAAAGATTATCCCGAAGAAGACCAGGAATTGCAGCGTTCGACTCATCGATTCACTCCATCATACATACCCAGATAAAAACAACAGGATTACTGTTTGCGTTCCGCCAGGCGACAACAAAAACAGAAAGGCCCTCCGTGGAGCAGGGCTGTTCGCGTGAAGATGGTTTCAGCGTTGTATCGTTGATCGTCACCAGTACGAAATCACAGGAGCCCCGCGAACATACGCCGAGCGCTCGTCCGGTCATCGTTTTCAGCGGTTTTTAGTACTCTTTCCGGTGAGCGTAGAAATTCATGAGAAGACCAAGCATCGCCATGTTGGTGACGAGTGCTGAGCCGCCATAACTGAGGAACGGGAGCGGGATACCGATGACGGGCATGAGCCCCATCTCCATTCCCATGTTGATGAACAAGTGTGTTGCGAGAATTCCGATCATGCCGACGGCTGCAAGGCTTCCAAACTTGTTCTTTGAGACACTGGCAATGTGCAGGCCGTGCAACAGCAAACCGGCATAGAGGATGAGGACGATGGACCCTCCCACAAATCCAAATTCTTCACCCGTGACACAAAAAATGAAATCGGTCCATTGCGCCGGAATGTAGTTGAGCTGCGTCTGCGTTCCGCGCAAGTAGCCTTTCCCCCAGAATCCGCCCGATCCGATTGCCGTCTTGGACTGAAGGACGTTGTAGCCTGCTCCCGTCGGATCGACACTGGGATTGAGAAATGTTGCGATCCGTTTCTGCTGATAGGAAGGGAGCCGTTCATAGACAATTTGAACGGAAAGGCCGATCGCAAGTGTGATGCCAAATGCTACTGCAGCCGCAAATTTGTTGCGGCTGGCTAGATAGAGCAACGTCGCGCTGAGAACGACAGCAATGAGAAACGGCGTGGTGCCGACCAAGGCGCCGCCCGCCACCAGGGGCTGGACAAGGATGGCGATGAGAATAAAATTCGAAGCACCCGCCCAATAGAACACAGGAATCAGCGTCGCAAAAAACACGATCGTCGTTCCCAAATCGGGTTGTGCGAAAATGAGGACCATGGGAACGACGAAAATGCCGAGGGCGATGATGAGATGCTTGACACGTTCGATCGTGATCGTGGGTTTGGAAAGATACGCCGCAACGGCGAGCACTGTCGCAACCTTCGCGATTTCGGACGGCTGCATCCCCATGCCGCCAATGCCGATCCAGCTCCTCGAACTGTTCACGGTCTTTCCCATAGCAAGAATGAACACCAGCAATCCTATCGAAACCAGATAGGCGGGAACCGCCATTCGCTGAAGCGTCTTGATGGGGAGCAAGGCCGCAGCGATGAGGGCGATCAAACCCACCATCGACCAGTATCCTTGCCGGTAGAAACTTGCAGCCAGGTCAACATCAAGCGTTGCGCTGTAGATGGATGCCAGGCCGATCATCACCAGCATGAGGCCTGCAAAGAGCGTTTTGTAGTCGAAGTGTTCCTTGATGAAGGAATTCATGGGTCGCGTTATTGGATTATGCTCAAGAGATTCGGGGACGAACTGTTGCCGACCCCGAACAACGCTGTGCCCGTTGTTGTGCTCACATAGAGGATTGTGTCGTTGACGATCACATCCAGTGGAAACACGGTAGCGACGGTCGCCATTGCCTTGATTGCAGCCGGATTGCTGACATCGAGGATTTTTAAGCCCGCCGACCCATCGCAAACATAGGCAATTCTGTTCTTCACCGCCAATCCGTACGGATTGAACAGGTTGAACGTCTTGATCAACACCGGGCTTTGGATGGAGGAGACGCTGACGATATCCATTTGATTGGAGGTTCCGCCGCACGCTGAGCCGGCCCGAAGCGTCACATACGCCGTGTCGTTTTCCACAACGACCGGATCACAGCTTCTGGCATGGACGAACTGGGAAACCGGAGCGGGATTTTTCGGATCCGCAATACTGTAGATGAACATTCCGCGCGTGCCGCCGATAAACAGGTTCGATTGGTAGCTAAAGATCGTCTCGATTTCCCAGCTGACGGCGATTTGATTCTTGTACTGCGGCCTCGCCGGATTCGAAACATCAAAAACCAACAGATTCGAATAGTCCACACAGTAGAGATAGTCCCCCACGACGGCAAATCGCGCCAGCGAACCAGCCGTACCAGTGCTTGCAGTGGGCGCAACGGTCTGGTATTTTTCACATCCGCATCCGCGGTTTCCCGTCGCACCGAGTGGCCCGTCGATGAACATCATTCTGTCGTCCGGGTAGCTTAAGAAGACAAGTTTGATGGTGTCCACGATCACGGGAGCGGCAAGGTTCGACACATCGCAGACGACAAGGTGCCGCCACGCGTCGGCATAGAGATACTTGCCCTTGACTGCGACATCATGATTGCCCTCGATGGAAAGCGTTTTCAGCTTCACGACGTTTGCCGGGTTCGAAACGTCCAGAAAATCCAGCGATATCTCCCGGGTCGCCCTGATCAATACGGAATCCACCAGATAGATCTTCGACACAGTGCTCGCTGCTGCATGATGGGAACGATATCCAACGGACAGCGCAAGTGTGAGGGCGGCACCAATCGTGAGAAATTGCTTTCGGGTCATTTTATCGTTGGTTCGCGTGAGCCATGGTTGGCTGCCTGACGGATGGGGACGTTGGAGTGATCGATCGAGGTTCCTGCGTCCGCCTCGCTTCATTCTCAAGATAGCGCTTCATGATTTTGCCCGAAATGGGGGCGGCGGTCGTCGCCCCAAATCCTGCGTTCTCCACGATGCAGGCAATGGCAATTTTGGGATTCTCAAATGGAGCAAATCCGACAAACCATGAGTGATCCTCTCCATGCGGATTTTCCGCCGTTCCCGTTTTACCCGCAACGATGACTCCCGGTATCCTGGCCCTTGTCCCGGTACCGTCGGGACTTTCCACACACCGTTTCATTCCTTCGCGGATAATGTCGATGGCTCTCGGCGAGAGTCCGACTTCGCTGAAGTTGTGTTCAATTTCTTCGATCCTGTTCGTTCGCTTGTTCCGAATGTAGCTTACAATCCTGGGTTGGTGAAGAACACCGTCGTTCGCGAGAGCTGCCGCATACTGCGCCATCTGTAACGGTGACGCACCAATCTCTCCCTGTCCGACTCCCAGGTTCACGAGTTGGCCCTGCGTCCATCCACCCCTGCCATAGATGCGATCGTAGTATGCTTCAGTTGGAATCAGTCCTGCCGCTTCTTCATCGATATCGATGTGTGTCTTTTTTCCAAAACCAAACCGCTCGCCGTAGTCGTGCCATGTTTCCAAACCAACCTTCAGCATCAATTGGTAGAAGAACGTGTTGCACGATTTCTGGATTGCATCCACCACATTGACCGTCCCGTGGACGTGCGTGCACTTGAAGAAGCGGTTGTTGAACTGGTATCCGCCTTGGCATGTCACGTGCCACGACTTGTCGATAATGCCTTCTTCCAGCGCCGCAGCAGCAAGAACCATTTTGAATGTCGACCCGGGGGGATACAGCGTCATCGTCGCACGGTTGAACAGGGGCTTGTCGGGATTCTCATTCAATTCATTCCATTGATCCGTCGGCGTTACGCCGCTGAAGACAGACGGGTCGAAATCCGGCTTACTGACCATTGCAAGAATTCCGCCATCTTCCGGATCGACTGCGACCAGCGCTCCTTTGTAGTTCGTCATCAGCGACTCGGCAAGCGCTTGAAGATCGAAGTCCACACTAAGAATCAGGTCGAATCCTTCTTTCGGTGTCACGTCGTTTCTACCGCCGTTAAAGCCTCCGATGACCTGCCCCCTGGCATTCACGGAGACAAAGTCCGTCCCCTTTTCCCCCCGCAGGAGTCTTTCATAGCTCGACTCGAGTCCGGAAGAACCGACGATATCACCCTGTCTATAGTACTCTCCAAAACGGGTTAATTGATTTTCCGTAATTTCCTTGCAGTATCCCAGCAAGTGCGCCGCTCGTGCGGGACCAGGATAGATCCGCTTGGATTCAACGTCGTAAGTGACCCCCGGCAGGGTAAACATCTGTTCTTCGATCGAGGAGAGCGTTTCAAAATCGATGTCGCGCTTGACACGGACCGGCGTGAATCGGCTCCGCGCATTTGCCACTCCGCGGTTGATTCGTTCCTGCAGTACCTGCGGTTCAAGATCCAGCATCGAAGCAAGGACACCAAGATTGGTGCTGTTGAACTCGGCCTGTGTGACAGTAACCGTGAACGATGGGCCGACGTCCACAATCAGCTTGTTGTTCCGATCGAAGACATACCCACGAACAGGCTCCTTGATAATCGCCCGAATGCTGTTCTTTTCTGATTCCTTGCCATACTCCTCGTGACTGAAGAGTTGGAGCATGTACAATCGGACAAACAGCACTCCGATGATTCCGATGATAATGAGTTTCAGGATGGTGTACCGCCGGGCGGTACCAAAGTCCTCCGCATACATCATTGAGCCCACGATGTTGTAGATTTTTGGGAGAAGGCAAACATGGGAAGCAGGCTGACAAAGCCCGTGTACAGAGTCGTCGCCACGCTGAACTGCACCACCTGGCTGAGGAGCGATCCTTCGGTCCCTTGAAAGAAAACAGTAAAATAGACCAGGTTGTGAATGAATGAGCAGAGCAGGATTATCATGATATACCGGAAGGATCCGAGCGTCTGTTCCGTCGTATTCTCGTTGAAAAAATAGCCGGCAATGAAAGCACAGATCGTCTTGGCCAGGGCTGCCAGACCCAGGAATGTCGTCGTCGTCATATCCTGGAGACAACCGATCGCAAATCCTTGAATGGTCGCTTCAATCTGACCTTTGCGGAGTGCCACGTACACTATCCAGGCAAGAAAAATGTCGGGAAGATACCCACTGATGGACAGATACGGAATGAATGTCGTTTGCAGGACCAGCAGCACCAACACAATTCCTGCCGAGCGGAGATAGCCTTCCATGGTTAGATCGCAATGTTATCAAAAAAAAAGTAGCGAGATTTGAACCGAGAAGCAAGAAATTGCATCAGCCGGCCCGATTCAGTATATTACGGGTGTCTTCCGGGCACAAACGCATGGCCATCAAGGAAATCAAGCTTCTCGGCAATCCCGTCCTTCGAAAGAAGTGCACAGCCGTTACCAACGTGCGCGCGGACGAAATCCAGGCCTGCGTTGGCGATTTGAGAGACACGCTTGCAGATTTTCGTGCGCGGAACGGCTTCGGTCGTGGCATTGCCGCACCCCAGATTGGCGTCTTGAAGCAGATCATCTATACCAACGCCGACTATCAGGGCGCACTCATCAACCCGATCATTGTGCAACGGAGCAGGAAAACGTTCACGCTCTGGGACGACTGCTTTTCCTTTCCCGATATACTCGCCAAGGTCGTGCGCCACTACACGATCACGGTATCATTCAAGGACGAGACCGGGCACGCCCGGACGCTGAAAGCCGCTGGTGCCCTGTCCGAATTGCTGCAACACGAAATCGACCACCTTCACGGTATTCTCGCGATCGACCGTGCGATCGACACAAGGCATATTATTCTCCGCAGCGAATACGAAAAGCTGTCCCTGAAACGACCCATCACGCTGTAATCGAACCATTCATCAAAGGAATCCTCCCATGGCTGTGCTCCTGTCACAGGAAGAACTTCATGTGGCGCTGAAGACACTCAGCGGCTGGAACTACAGGGACAATGCAATTGTCAAGTCGTACACGTTCAAGGATTTTGTCCAGGCCATGAGGTTTGTCAACACGGTGGCCGCGACAGCAGAATCCGTCAACCATCATCCCGATATCGACATTCGCTGGAATACGGTGAAGCTCGCACTCTCCACGCACAGCGCCGGCGGACTGACCGACAAGGACATTCATCTCGCAACCATGATTGACGTGCGCTAAGCCGTCGCCGTTGCCTCTGATTCAAGTTCTTGGTATTTTGTTCATCAATTGTTTGCCCACACGGTCAACTTCTATGGCGACAAAAATTCCCAAGGACCAATTACTGGAGATCTTTCGCGAATCGAACGCGCTCCTCGAAGGGCATTTTCAACTCACCTCCGGACTTCACAGCAATCAGTACTTCCAGTGCGCCAAGGTTCTGCAATACCCGAAGTACCTGCATCTTCTCGCCGGGGAAATTGCGAAGCATTTCGAGTATAGCGATGTTGAAGTCGTAATTTCTCCGGCGATCGGTGGTGTCGTCGTCGGAACGGAAGTGGGACGCATGCTGCGTGCCCGCACGCTCTTTACGGAGCGAAAAGATGCCAAGATGGAACTCAGGAGAGGTTTCGAGATCCGGCCCGGCGAGCGCTGCCTGGTGGTGGAAGATGTCGTCACCACCGGCGGGTCCGTTTTCGAAGTCGTGGATATTGTCAACCGGGAAAAAGGGCGACTGGCCGGTGTGGGCTATATTGTTGACCGAAGCAACGGAAAAATCAAGTTCGATTCGAAGTATTTTTCCGTACTCCAGCTGGATGTGGTCGCCCATGAACCCGAAGAATGCCCGTTGTGCAAGGAAGGAATTCCTGTCATCAAACCCGGAAGCCGTGGCAATTACTGAAGGAGCCGGTTCCCTCGTGAGTGAGCGCACAACCGAAGCAACACTGACCCACCAACATCATGTCTGAACTGCTCAAGAATACGATCGGCCATCAATTTGGCTATCACGCTGTCATCGCAACTCTGATCTTCATCGGCGTTGTGTTCGCCGGCTGGGTGCTGAGGCGATTCCTGGAAACGGCCGGACGCAAGCTTATCGCGCGGACACACAGCACGCTGGACAATGTTTTGCTTGAGATTTCTCTGCCGAGGATCAAGTGGCTATCCATCGTTGTGGCTGCATACCTTTCTGTGGAAGAAATTGCCCAATCATTCCCGGCCAGCGATGCGAATGTCGTCCAGACACTTAACTATCTGCGTGCAATCCTTTCCGTCCTGTTCATTCTCGCCGCCACCATTCTTGCGAGCCGCTTGATCAGTGCGTCAATCAAATATCTCGTCGAGGCACAGGCAAAAAGAACGAATTCAAAAACCAACGAAGCCCTTGTCCTCCTTCTGAGTCGCCTCACGAACTCGCTGATTGTGGTCATCGCGCTGATCATGGCGCTCGGCACGTTCGGCGTGAACGTCAGCAGTTTGCTGGTTTTTCTTGGCGGCAGCTCTGTGGCCATTGCACTCGCTGCCCAGGACACCCTGTCTAACATGATTGCCGGCTTTGTCATCATGATCGACCGCCCCTTCCGTGTGGGCGACCGAATCAGACTTCCCTCGGGCGAAATTGGCGACGTCGTTGAAATCGGCCTGCGTAGCACGAAGATTCTGGACTTCGACAACAATCTCGTCATTAACCCGAATGCCGAGCTCCTGAAAACCAAGATCGTCAACTATTCTTACCCCGAGAATCATATCCGCGTTCTTGTCGATGTCAGCGTCGCCTACGGAACGGACCTTGAACGTGCAAAATCGATCATCGCGGAACTCGCACAGAGGCATCCCGAACTGCTCAAGGACCCGAAACCCGAAGTCTTTACGACGTCGTTGGGCGATACTGCGATTCACTTGCAGCTTGTCGGACGGACAGACGATTTCCGCAAACGATTCCGGACGGAAACCGAACTGCGTGAACAAATCTATGCAGCATTCCAGCGAGCGAACATCGAAATTCCGTTTCCCCAGCACGTCGTGCGCGTGGTCAACCCGCCTTATGATGCCAAACCCTAAGGTTCTCCGAAGCGAAAAGAAGTACCACGGGAAGGTGTTCGACCTCATTGTCGATGAAATCGAGTACCCTTCCGGAAACCGTTCCATTCGCGAAATTGCCTCACATCCCGGCGGCAGTGTTGTCGTTCCTCTCCTTGAAGGGGGCGATGTCGTCCTCGTCAAGCAATTCCGATATCCCATACAGAAAATTGTCTACGAGTTGCCGGCCGGCAAGCTCAATCCGGGCGAAGACCCTGATCTTTGTGCGATGCGGGAGTTGGAGGAAGAAACGGGGTATACCGCGGGCACGCTCAGAAAACTCGCCGCAATCTACACGACTCCCGGATTCTGCAACGAGCAGCTCCATCTGTATCTGGCGACCGACCTGAAGAAATCGATTCACGGACAGCAGTTGGAAGAGGGGGAGCTGGGTTTGACGATTGAGATTATTCCGTTGTCCCGTTCGATACAAATGATCGAACAGGGAGAGATTGTCGACGGGAAAACCATCTGCGGATTACTGATGACGGAAGCTCTCCGCAACAAAGGAATCGCAACGTGACCAAGCCTTGCGCGATTCTGTGAGGTGTCTCAACGTCAAGTCTTCGAATCTGAAAAGTCTCCGACAGCGTGCAGGACATTGCCATCCATCGGTGTCAAAGAGCCTAGCTGCGAATCATCGCAGCCATAGCATCGCCATAGAAGTAGCGGACAAGCTCTCGCTTGAATTCGAGCTCGTTGATTTCGGGGAACCGTTTCCGAACGAATATCTCTGCAAATTCCCAACCGGCATTCATGAGAGACGCACCCCTTTCGAGTCGTTCCTGCGGCGACATCGCACGGAAGCGGTCAATCATTTCTTGTGCTATCTGCGGCGTGGTGTCGTTCATAACATTTTCCCCAGCTCCTCTCGCACTCCGAGCTCAGCCGCCCACTTGTCACAATACACGGTATCAAGAGCCTCACGCTGGACGGCAAGTATGCGTTTCACATCATCGAGCTGTTGTTCAGATCCTGTTTCCTTTCGCCACAACAACTTCTGGAGGACGAGATCCTCAACCGATATGACCGAAACCGGATACCCTCGCAGCTCCACAGAGCTCCGCCTCGAAAAAGAAGCCTGGGAAAACGAATCTCGCTTCAGGATAATCAGGTCGCATTTGAGCATCTGCTGATTGTGGATGATATTTACCATCCCCAAGCCAGCAAAGGCATCGGCCACCGCTTCAGAAGTAATGTAGTAGTCGGATCCAAACAGGAGGAGCAATGTGTGCTTCTGTTGAGCGGGTAATTCGATGACGATATCAACGTCGTTCGTAAATCGTGGTTCTGCATATATGTTTGCAGCCATCGAACCTCTCACCATATACCGTATCGAGGCGGAATCGAGCTTTCGTGCAACATCAACGATTACATCGATGGCGTTATCCACGATCAATTCTCTACAGTCTTTTCGGCATCGCGAGTACAGTCGGACATCGGGCTTATGTAATGCCACATTGTTCGTTTCAATGTACATAAATGCGTCGGTCCAGTCAAATTCGGAAGGGAAATCCTCTTGCCGCAATCCGCTCATCGGAATAGGATATCTTTTTCCTGCAGGTAGCGCAAAGAAACATCGCTCGAACCAGAAGAGCTATTCATGATAGAGTTGCCTGCCGGCAAGCTCAATCCGGGCGAAGACCCTGATCTTTGTGCAATGCGGGAACTGGAGGAAGAAACGGGGTACACGGCCGACACGCTGAAGAAGCTCACCGCGATCTACACCACACCCGGATTCTGCAACGAACTGCTCCATCTCTATCTGGCGACAGGCCTGAAGAAGTCGATCCATGGCCAGCGGCTGGAAGAGGGGGAGTTGGGTTTGACGATTGAGATTATTCCGTTGTCTCGCTCGGTCAGTATGATTGAACAAGGAGAAATTGTTGACGGGAAAACCATTTGTGGATCGATGCTCACGCAAGCTCTCCGCAACAAGAGAATTGTGAAATGAGAAAGAGCTCAGCGATTCCTTAAGGCCAGTCCCATTGCCAGGATTGAGAGTGCGTTCTGCAAATTCCGATAAGAAGTCGGATTTCGTCAATATCGAGGGTCTTCCATCGATGTTCCAAAAGGCTTGGTTCCTGAATTTGACGATATTGGGGATGTGTGACGGAGATTACAGAATACGCGGGCTTTTTGCTGCAAACTGCACCATGGCGTGAGGAGGATTTTATGACACGAAGATATTTTTTTCGAAAGCCAACGGTTCACGAACAGTGGTCGATTCAGCAGGTTCTGCTGGACCAGATACATGTGCAGCAGTGGTCCATTTTCCTCTTTGTCAGTCTTCTGGATACGGAAGTTCTGATAACGCTCAACTAGCCCAAGTTCGACAGTCAAAGAGAAAAAATGTTGATTCCGTGCGTAAAAGGGCAAAAAGGTGTAAAAGTTTGCACTACAATTTGAGTTTCATTTCAAGCCTGGTA
>Ga0315286_10001661_pt1 | contig 20228 bp, 12 predicted proteins | sample YL17G10_0_MG_FD_205038 | JGI IMG/M metagenome (GOLD analysis project Ga0315286, IMG submission 205038) | Sediment microbial communities from Yellowstone Lake, YNP, Wyoming, USA - YL17G10_0 | ecosystem: Environmental > Aquatic > Freshwater > Lake > Sediment | place: USA: Wyoming | collected... | reverse complement strand
GGGTCCGGATCCTCCTGTATTGTCGGCGACGGGGAGGGAGGGGGCGACTTTCCATCCCTGGTGCGTCCCGAAACGGGTGATCAGGACGGCCCCCAGGCCGATGACGATTGCGATCGCCTTGACCATCCAGCCGATATACGGAATCCAGCCGATGAGCCAGAGGATCAGCAGGCCCCAGAAGGTTTCCCGGACGATCCCCGGGTTGGGCCGCTTGAACAGGCGAAGAACCTTTCCGCCGATGATCCGGCCGACGGCGATGAAACCGAGCAGCACCGAACAGACGACGACGATCACCTCCAGCGGGATCAGCGCGATGCCGACGACCGAGATCGTCAGCAGGAGCGCCAGCGGGGCGATCAGAACGAGGCCCAGGATGCCGCAGAGGATCACCTTGAAGGTGCTTTCATGGATCGCCTCAGAGACGATCCGGACCGGCTTCGGCAGCAGCGCGGCGATCAGCAGCGCCAGGACCAGAATAACCAGAAAGATCGAGAGCGAGATGACGGCGAAGATCCACGACCAGCCCTCCCATTCGCTGCTCAGCGCGGTCGCAAGGGTTTCGTAGAGATTGGAGGAGTTGATCTCCGTCAGGTCGCCGCCGACCTCCGCATCCCTTGCGATGACGATGACCCCGCCCAGGGAGACGACATTCCCTTTCACGACCGCCGTCTTCGTCAGGACCACCGATCCGCCGATGGCGACGACGCTTTTCTCCACAGCGCCGCTCACCGTGATCTGGCCGCCGACCGCGATCACGCTGTGGATCTTCTGTCCCTTCTCGATCGTTACATCACTGCCGATCTTGAAGATGCTGGTCTCCGTGGAGGCCATGGCCGCCGCCGGTCCGAAGAGCAGGCCAAAAATGAGAAGCAAGCCCACGACCCTTTGAATCGGTTTCCAGTTTCCGCTTGAATAAACCACAGACGCCTCTGTGCCGCGTCCCGCTCCGTTTGTCCGCTTGCTTGATACCGTCCTCATGCTGTTTCTCTCCGCTGACGAAAATATTCAATCACACCGGGCAGGACCGAAAGGATGACGATCGCGATGATGACCAGCGTGAAGTTGTTCTTGATCATCGGAAGATTTCCGAAATAATAGCCCCCGAAGATGAAAATGGCGATCCAGGAGATGCCGCCGATGACGTTGTAGGAGATAAACCGCGAGTAGGTCATCCGGCCGATCCCGGCGACGAAGGGGGCGAAGGTCCGGATGATCGGCATGAAGCGGGCGATGACGATGGTCTTGCCGCCGTGCTTCTCGTAGAACCGGTGGGTCTTCTCTAAATACGCTTTCTTGAAAAAACGGCTATCCTCCTTCTGGAAGATCTTCGGCCCGATGTAGTGGCCGGCGGCGTAATTCACCGTATCCCCGGCGATGGCCGCGACGGAAAGCGTGATGAACAGCCACTCCACCTCCAGCGGTCCCTTGAGGTAGGGGTTGGCGGCGAAGGCGCCGAGGCCGAAGAGGAGCGAATCGCCCGGGAGGATCGGTGTGACCACGAGCCCCGTTTCGCAGAAGACGATCAGGAAGAGGACCACGTAGGTCCAAACGCCGAAATATTGAAGCAGATCTCCGAGATGCCGGTCGAGGTGCAGGAAGAGATCGATGAAATTGATCAGCAGATCCGCCATAGGTTTTATTTCCATTCTCCGAGACTTGCCTCGCTCACGTCATTCCTGCGAAAGCGGGAATCCAGGGAAGGAAACTGGATTCCGTGTCAAGTACGGAATGACATCCAATACCCTGTTGCTTGCAGCGAGGTAGCTAATTTCAATTTCTTCCGCAGGATGTTAACAGACCTCCCGAAGAGGGCGGTAGTATAGGGGAGGGATTGCCGCCTGTCAATAACAAAGGGGCCGAAAAACGCGCCATTCGTCATTGCGAGGAGGCCAAAGGCCGACGAAGCAATCCCATAACCATTCGATAAACCATGAGATTGCTTCGTCGCTACGCTCCTCGCAATGACAGGAAGGGCAGAAATTCAATAATGTCTCAAAGGGGTCGAAAAGTTGCGGGGATGGAAGAAGGGTGGCCGTCGCGATCCGGTGTTTGCATTTATCCGGTTTTGTGTGTAAAATCCACCCGCTGTTCCGGTGGACCCTTATGAAACGGGGGATCGTTTTTTGATTTCTTAATCCGGGAGGGGAGTGCGATGAAGCGATACGGTGCCTTGATCGGTCTGGCCGTTTGGTTCTGTTTCCAGCCGATCTTTTCCGGGAACGCGGCCGTTCAGGCGGATGCGGGCGGGAAACTGACCATCCTGTTCACCCATGATCTCCATTCCCACTTTCTTTCCGACCGGGTTCCCAAGCCGGGCGGCGGCCATGCCGCGCAGGGAGGATACGCGCGGTTGGCGCGTCTGATCGGGCAGGAGCGGGAGAAAGCGCCCGGGCGAAGCCTGCTGGTCGATGCGGGGGATATCGCGATGGGAACCCTCTTCCATACGGAGTTCCGCGAAGAGGCGCTCGAACTGCGGTTGATGGGGGAGATGGGCTACGATGCGGCAACGCTGGGGAACCATGACTACGAGTTCCTTCCCGCGGGGCTTGCCGCCATGCTCCGGACCGCCCGCTCCCGGGGCGGCCGCCTGCCGATTCTCGTCGCATCCAACGTGGTGTTTACCCAGAATGATCCGCGGGACGCCCCGCTCAAGGCCGCCTTTGCGGAGTACCCGGTGACGCCATACGCCGTCCTGGAGAGAAACGGCATCCGGATCGGGTTGTTCGGCATCATGGGGCGCGACGCCGCAGGGGACAACCCCTTCGCCGCGCCCGTCACCTTCGCCGACATCGTGGAGCGCAGCAAGGCCGTCGTGGACCTTCTCCGAAACAGAGAGAAGGTCAATCTCGTCGTCTGCCTTTCCCATGCCGGCACCAACCCGGTGAAATCCCGCTCCGAGGATGAGATCCTGGCCGGGAAGGTTCCCGGGATCGACGTGATTATCAGCGGCCACAGCCATACCGTCCTGCCCGAGCCGATCCGGATCGACAGGACGGTCATTGTTTCGGCAGGGTCTTACGGGGCCTATCTCGGCGTCCTGAATCTGGATGTCTCCCGGGAAGCGGGCGCCCGGGTTGCCTCCTATCGCCTGGAAAAGGTCTCTGCCGAGATTGCGGAGGATCCCGGAATCGCAAAGAAGATCCAGGCTTTCAAAAAAATCATCGAGCAGCGGTATCTGGTTTACTCCGGGAACCGCCATGACGAGGTGATCGCCGAGACCGCCTTTGATATGCCTTCCCCAGCCTATCGTCAGGCGATCCTGGCGGAAATGGGGCTGGGCGACCTGATCACCGACGCCTTCCGGTTTGCCGTCCGGCAGGCCGAGGGGAAAAATTATCGATACGTTCATATCGCCGTCACGGCCGACGGCATCATTCGGGACACCTTCCTGACGGGAGGGATCACCGTGGCGGACGCTTTCAAGGTCCTCTCCCCGGGTCTGGGAATGGACGATCGCGCCGGGCATCCCCTCATCACGTTCTATTTGACCGGAGAGGAGCTCCGGCGCATGCTCGAGATCCAGACCTCGATCGCGCCGATCAAGCACGGCGCCCATTTGCAGGTTTCGGGCGTCCGGTTTACGTTTAATCCCCGCCGGGTTCCCTTCGACCGTGTTGTCTCCGTCGCCGTCCAGGATGAAGACGGCGCCTTCCGGCCCCTCCTCCCCGACAAGCTCTACCGCGTCTGTGTTAATGCCTATATGGCCGGGATGCTCAACTACGTCCGCCGGGCCTCGCACGGCCTGATCCAATTCACCCCCAAAGACGACAAGAGGAGGCCAGTCACCGACTGGCAGGCCGTACGGGTCGATGCCGACGCCGGCGCCGCAGGGATCCAGGAGCTGAAGGAGTGGGTCGCCCTGGCCCTCTACCTGAGGTCCCTTCCCGACCGGAACGGGAACGGCGTCCCCGACCTTCCGGAGCGTTATCGCAATCCGGATGGACGCAGCGTCGCCGTGCCCTCATGGAACCCCGTGGACCTGCTCCGCGGGGCGGGCTGGATCACCTGGGCCGTCCTCGCGGCCGCAGCCGCTCTGCTGATCGTCCTCGCCCTTGTCGTATGGTGGATCGTCCGTCTGGTGCAGAGAAGGACCAAAGGGTGACGGCTGCGTGACCCGCTTCGCGACTGAAGAATCAAAGCGGGGTTGCTAACAGAGCCCCATGCCCGGGTTGGGCACAACGAGGTATGAAGATCACCCCCACCCCTCCCTCCCCCGTCGAGGGGAGGGATACAGGGAGGGGGGCATTTTCATATAAACCCATATAGAGGATAAGGTCATGGATGGTATGCTCCCGGTCATCGTCATCGCCCTGTTGGTTGTGATCGCAATGATCCAGATTTTCCTGCTGATCCGCAAAGTTCCCGTCGATCTGAACCCTCTGCAACAGGCCCTTCGATCGGTGGAGCAATCCGACGAGCGCACGGAGCGATCCGTCCGGGAGGAGATCGCCAAGAACCGGGAGGAGACGGCCCAGGCGCTCCGGCAATCCCGCGAAGAGCTTACCGGCGCGCTCAAAGGGGTCGGGGACACGCTTTACCAACAGTCCGGTCTTCTCACGCAGACCACCGACAAGAAGCTCGACATGCTTAGAGAGGCCGTGGAGCAGCGTCTTCAGGCGATTCAGGCGGATAACGCGAAGCAACTGGATCAGATGCGGGCGACCGTGGATGAGAAGCTCCAGGGTACGCTGGAGAAGCGGCTGGGCGAGTCCTTCAAACAGGTTAGTGAACGGCTGGAACAGGTATACAAGGGATTGGGCGAGATGCAATCCCTGGCGACCGGCGTGGGCGATCTGAAAAGGGTGCTGACGAACGTGAAGACGCGCGGCACCTGGGGTGAGGTTCAACTTGGCGCCATGTTGGAACAGGTGCTCACGCCGGATCAGTATGCAGCCAATGTGGCCGTGAAAGAGGGCGGCGAGCGGGTGGAATTCGCTATCAAGCTGCCGGGCCGGGGCGAGGATGGGGAAGAGGTTGTGTGGCTTCCCGTCGATGCCAAGTTCCCGGTGGAAGACTATCAGCGCCTCATGGATGCGCAGGAGAAGGCCGATGCCGAATCCGCGGAGGGCGCCGCAAAACAGCTTGAGGCGCGCATCAAGCAATGCGCGGGAGATATCTGCAGCAAGTACCTGAACCCACCGAAGACGACCGATTTCGGTATCCTCTTCCTGCCCACGGAGGGCCTGTTTGCCGAAGTGATCCGCCGCACCGGCCTTGTCGAATTCGTCCAGCGGGAATGCCGTGTGGTGATTGCCGGACCGACCACGCTTTGGGCGCTCCTCAACAGCCTGCAGATGGGTTTCCGGACGCTGGCGATAGAGAAACGGTCAAGCGAAGTCTGGAACCTGCTGTCGGCGGTCAAGACGGAGTGGACGAAATACGCGGATGTTCTGGCCAAGGTTCAGAAAAAGATCCACGAGGCATCCGATACCATCGAACAGGCCCAGACGCGAACACGGGTAATCGGGCGTAAATTGAAGGATGTACAGGAATTGCCCGCCGCGGAAGCCAAAGCGGTGCTGATGATGGAAAACGGCAGCGGACGATCCGACGACGAGACGGAGGAGGCGTGATGACCATAGCGCCACCCCGACTGATTCGGATCATCTACTCCATCCAGGACGATGAATTGACCGTGTGGGTGGTAAAAATCGGCCAAAGAAAAGATGTCTATCGGCTCAAGTGAAGCGTTCCTTCAAGGACAGGTGAACCGATGCCGGAAGATGCAGCGCCGCACGAAGGACAGATCCTGAGAGGTTCCCTCTTCAGCGAGCCCATGCGCGTGGAGACGGTCCGGGCCGGCGGCGACGGGACGTGGGTCCTGGGGCTGGTGGGCGTCTCCTCCGAACGTTTCCGCAAGGTGACGCTCAGCGCCGCGGACCTGGAAGGCCTCACCGTCACGGATACCCGCTATCGCTATGACGGCGACGGGCGGTTGCTCCGCCTCGGCTTGCAGGCCTACGCCCTCGGCATCGCCTACGAGTTCGACCCCTACTTCGGTCTCTCCATCTCCCGGGTCGATCCGCTCCCCCATCAGTTGGAGGCGGTCTACGACTACCTCCTGAAGCTGGCACGCATCCGGTTCCTGCTGGCGGATGACGCAGGCGCTGGAAAGACCATCATGGCGGGTCTCCTGATTCGCGAATTGCAACTGCGGGGGCTTGCCGAGCGGATCATGATCGTTTGCCCGGCCAACCTGGCCTTCCAGTGGCAGCGAGAGCTCAAGGAGAAATTTGACGAGAAGTTTCTCGTTTTCAAAGGGGGCGACATCCGCGATCAGTTCGGCGTCAACCAGTGGCTGGAGCAGAAGAAGGTCATCACCTCCCTCGATCTGGCCAAACGGGATGAAATCCTGCCGGGGCTCCGGCAGGTCCGCTGGGATCTGGTGATCGTGGACGAGGCGCACCGCATGTCCTGGACGCCGCCCGCCCGCAAGACGGCGCGGTACGCCTTGGGCGAGCTCCTCCGGGACTCCGCGGATCACCTCCTCCTTCTCACCGCCACACCCCACAAGGGCGATCCGGAGAATTTCACCCTGTTCCTCCAGCTCCTCGATCAGGATGTCTATGCGGATGTCCGTTCGATCCAGGAGGCAATGAAGCGCCATACCGCACCGTTCTACCTGCGCCGCACGAAGGAGGCGATGGTCTATTTCCCCGAACGGCGCCCGGACGGCTCCTGGGTCGCCGAAAAGATCTTCACCAAGCGGATTACCCACACCGTGGATTTTCACATCGACGGGCCGGAGTTCGATCTTTACCGGGACGTCACCCGGTTTGTGAAGCGGCAAAGCACGAAGGCCGCCGCCGAGGGGGACGACCCCCGCGCCCGTGCGGTCGGCTTCCTGATGTCCCTCTACCAGCGGAGACTCGCCTCCAGCACCTATGCCCTGCGGCACAGCCTGGAGAACCGCGCCCGCCGGCTTGAGGAGGGCCTCAAGCGCGCCCAGGAGCTCACCCGCAAGGCCCCGCCCTCCCTCCCGGATCCCGAAGAGATCGAGGAAATGGAGGAGAACGAGCGGGAGCAGTTGGAGGAGATGCTCGAGGCGATTACCCTGGCGGGCAATGCCGAACAGGTGCATGAGGAAATCGCGGAACTGCGGGAGTTCGCCGGGCAGGCCCAGGCCGTCGAAGCGTCCGGCGGCGAGGCCAAACTCTCGGAGCTCAAGGATTTACTGCAAAAACAAGGATTCTTCGATCACGCAGACCAACGGCTCCTCGTCTTCACCGAATTCAGGGACACTCTCGATTATCTCATGGAGAATCTCAAGGAGTGGGGCTTCCGGGTCGGCTGCATCCACGGGAAGATGAAGCCCGGTTCGCGGAACGAACCCGGCACGCGGCTCTACTCCGAACAACAGTTCCGGGAGGGCGACATCCAGGTCCTCGTGGCCACCGAGGCGGCGGGGGAAGGCATCAACCTGCAGGTCTGCAACATCCTGTTCAATTACGACATCCCCTGGAACCCGAATCGCCTGGAGCAGCGGATGGGGCGCATCCATCGCTACGGCCAGCGGAAGGACTGTCTTATTTTCAATTTTGCGGCCACGAACACGATCGAAGGCCGGGTCCTTCAGCGCCTGTTCGACAGGTTGCAGGAGATCAGGAACGCCCTCGACGACGACGCGGTCTTCAATGTGATCGGCGAGGTGCTGCCTTCCGCCCATGTCGAGCGCATTCTCCGCGATTACTATGCGGGAAAGCTTGGCGATGCGGACCTTGAAGATCGCCTGCTGGAAAACGTCGATGAGGGGCGATTCCGCGCCATCTGCCAGAACGCCCTGGAAGGACTGGCGTCCAAGAAGCTCAACCTGGAGATGCTCATCGAACGCCGCGCCCGGGCGCAGGAGCGCCGCGTCGTGCCCGAGACGATCGCCCGGTTCATGCGCGAGGCCGCCGAATCCGTTCCCCTGAGAATCAAGGTCGTGGAGACCCTGCCTTACACCTTCGAGCCCGCCCGGACGCCGCCGGCCCTCCGCCGTTACGAGCGCGACCCGGACTGGAAGCTTCCCGTGCTCGCGAACCGCTATCCTCGCTGTTCGACGGACCGCGATACTGCGGAGAAGAACCGCCTCGAATGGGTCACGCCGGGCCACCCCCTCTTCGAGGCGATCCGCAGGCACGCCTGGGGCCAAGCCGTCGAGTCTTTTGACAGGGGGGCTTGCTTCCATTCGCTCCAGCACGATGAACCGTCGCGGATCGATTTCTACCGTGCCCGGGTGGTGGACGGCCTGGGGCAGGTCGTTCACGAACGGCTTTTTGCCGTGGAACTGACCGAAAACGGCGAGAAGTGCTTGCGCGAGCCCAATGTCCTGGGCAACTTCTCTCCGGCCCAACCCCCGAGGGAGCTTCCCGCTGTCGCCATTGCGCCCGAGGCGTCGGCTTGGCTGCATGCAAACGCCCTTCAGCCCTTCCTGGAGGAGACCCGCCGGGAGCGCATCGCTGAGGTGGGGCGCATCGCCGAGCACGTGGAGCTGTCGCTGACGGAACTGCTCCTGAAGGCGGATGAGGAGATCGGGAAGGCGAACGAGGAACGCGAAAGGGACGTCACCGGCGCCGACGGCCGCCTGGCCCAGGCCGAAAACCGCCATGCGGATCTTCTGGCGAGGCGCGAGCGCCGCCGGAAGGAGTTGGAACAACAGGGGGCGCTCACGCTTCAGGCCGTCGAAAGGATGGCCTCCGTCCTCGTCTTGCCCCATCCCGAGCGCGAGGCCGCGGATATCCGGCGGATGCAGCCGAACCCGGAGACCGAGACCATGGCCATGCGGGTGGTCATGGAATACGAGCAGGTCCGGGGCCGCCAGGTCTACGACGTCCACGAGAAAAACCTGGGCTATGACGTCACGAGCCTCGATCTCAACTCCGGCGAGCTGCGCCTGATCGAGGTCAAGGGTCTCGCCGCCGCCGCGGGATCGATCCTGCTCACCCCCAACGAACGACGGGTGGCGGAGGACCGGCGCGACTGCTACTGGCTCTACGTCGTCACGAACTGCGCCGCGGACCCTGTGCTCCAGGAGCCCCTGAAGGACCCGGCCAGATTGGCCTGGCACGAGGTGAAAAAGGTTGCCCACTACTATCTTTCCGTGGACGCCTTGGCGAAGCCGATGAAAGTGCGCGAGGATGAAGAGCCGTACAGAGGAAATGAAAATCTGTAATCCCACATTAATGTGGGAATAAATGCGGGAATACCCGGATGAGTGTCCGGGGGGCTTCATGGAGAAAAAGGGTAATACCCCTGAAAAAGGGTAATAAAGAGGGTAAGATGATACCCAAAAACGAAAGGTTGATAAGATTATCTTATCACGAAATGCCGTTGTGATAAGAATATGCGCCGGCAGGCCGGTGATGATGCGGGAGGATCAACACCCATACAGCAAGGGGGAGCCATGACGAAAAAGCTCGAACCACATCTATCCCGTCAAGCAGATTCGCCAGACAATGTCTGGCGAAATGGGGCAATCCTCACAAGAGCCGATTGCCAGACAGTGTCTGCAGAATCAGAATGCATGGAGATTCCGCAGACAGTGTCTGCAGAATATCTTTTTCGAACGGCAGCGGAGAGTTTCCCCTTAACATGGTCGGCTTATGTCCGCCTCCTGTCAGTAAAAAACGAGAAGACACGGAAGTTTTACGGAAGCGAAGCCTTGCGTGGTGCGTGGTCGGTGCGGCAACTCGACCGGCAGATTGACTCCCAATTTTACGAACGTACAGCCCCAAAGGAGAAAGCGCATAATGGCATGGGATGACAATCTACTACCTGAGCAAAGAACTGCAGCCGCGCATACTGGCAGACATGCCAGGTTATTGGCGGGTCCGGGAACAGGTAAAACGCTCACTCTAACAAGGCATATCTGTTTTCTTGTGGCCGAGCAGAATGTGTCTCCTGGAAACATTCTGGCTGTTACGTTCACGCGAGCAGCTGCGCGGGAGCTTCGGCAACGCGTCGAGAATGAGCTGGGTGAAGAACAATGTCCTCGTATCTCCACACTTCATTCTTTTGCACTCCGGCAACTGATCAGGAACGCAACACGTATTACAGACTTGCAACATCCCCTACGAATTGCGGACGACTGGGAAGAGCGCAACATCATACTGGAAGATCTAAAGGGCCTACTCAACTTGAAGCGTATCAGCGAAGCGCGTGATCTTCTGAACAAGCTTTCTGCCGATTGGCAAAGCTTGACGGCGACGCAGGCAGATTGGGAGAGGCGCTTTCCCAATCCCCGTTTCCTCGGCTTATGGAGAGAACATCGAAGAATCTACGGTTACACGCTACGTTCCGAACTCGTCTATCAGTTGAAGAAGGCTCTTGAACAGCGTGGAGATTTTGAGCTCGAAGGACCGATTGAATACCTCCTTGTGGATGAATATCAGGACCTGAACCGTTGTGACCTCGCTGTGGTAAGCGAAATCGCATTACGCGACGTAGAATTATTCATCGCGGGAGATGACGACCAAAGCATATATGGGTTTCGCAAGGCACACCCGGAAGGCATACGCAGGTTCCCCCTCGACTATAGCGGTGCAGAAGAGCTTTCATTGGAGATATGCAAACGGTGTGACTGCGGCATTCTTGACTTGGGTCTTTTCGTTGCCCAGCAGGACCATCGCCGCATCGAAAAGGAAATCAGGTCCGAACCCGGTAGAGGACAAGGTGAAGTTGCACTGCTACGATTCCAGGATCAGAATGCGGAAGCCTCAGGCATTGCATCGCTTTGCACTCATCTCGTGGAGGACCACGGACTACAGCCTGATAACATCCTGATACTTCTTCGGTCTGATCACAATGGTGTATTTTCTGGTCCAATCCGACAAAGACTCGAAGCAGCCAGCATACCAGTTTCTGCAGCAACAGACACGGCGAGCCCATTGGATTGTGTTGTCGGTAGGACCCTTCTTGCCTTTATGCGATTGGCTGTCAGCCGCGAGGACAGCTTGGCTTGGCGCACCCTTTTTCAGGTCTGGTGCAACGGCGTCGGTTCCAGCGCGATCGGTGCCGTTTATGACCTTGCCCGCAGCCGCGGGATGAGCTTTGCTGAGACTGTACTCGCTGTCAGTGACAACGCCGTCATCCTACCCAGCAATCATCAGTCCCGCCTTTCCGGAGCTATCAGCCGCGTGTTGGACCGACTCGAAGAGTTGTTCTCCGGGGATGTGCAAGAGGAACACGAAACTCACGATGAACTTTTGGATGTGGTCCGCACGGCAGCGGAATCCCTGATTGTAAACAAAGAGTCGCGTGATTCTGTCTTACGAGAGTTCGAGCGTGTTGCGGAAACTACAGAAGCCGCGTCCCTGAAGGAGTTAGTTCGGGCTACGGAGGTGGCAAGCGATGATATTGAACAGGAGATTGAACAGGGCAGAGTAAATATCCTCTCGATGCACAGAGCCAAGGGGTTGACGGCCGAAGCCGTTATTATTGCTGCGGCAGAGGATCAATACATTCCAGGCCGAGCTCAGGGCGACGCCATTGATGACGAGCGTCGCCTTTTGTACGTTTCGTTGACCCGTGCCAAGCATCACCTCTTTGTGACTTACTGCGATAGGAGAACGGGTCCGCAACGACACACTGGCCGCAATAGCGGGATGGCTACCAGGTCTCTTAGCCAATTTCTGGTCGACTGTCCCCATACGCCCCAAGACGGTAGAGCTTTCATAAACCGTTTGACAGAGGAAGACGAATGATACCAAAAGACTGCAAACGTCTGGCGGAAGTGGATTTTCCCATTGCCGTGGTCTCGAAGCACGCGGTGCGGGAAAAATCGGGACCGAAGGGACACATCTCTACACTGCACCTCTGGTGGGCGCGGCGACCGCTGGCGTCGAGCCGGGCGGTGCTGCTCGCGCTGCTGTGGCCGGACCCGTGCGATCCGCTCTGCCCGACGGAATTTAGGGAGCAGGCGCGAAAGCTCTTGCCGCAGGTGGGCGGCTGCAATCCGGGCACCACGGACGAGGACCTGCGCAAGGCACTGCTCAAGTTCATCGCGGACTTCGCGAACTGGGATAACGCGGCGCAACGCACCTATCTCGATGTGAGCCGCGCGCTGGTGAAGGCGGCGCACGGCGAGGAGGCCCCTCTGGTGGTGGACCCGTTCGCGGGAGGCGGCTCGATCCCGCTTGAGTCGCTACGGCTCGGGTGCGAGACGTTCGCGAGCGACTTGAACCCCGTTGCCTGCCTGATACTGAAGGTGATGCTCGAGGACATCCCTCGCCACGGGCCGAAGCTCGCGGAGGATTTGCGCCGTGTCGGGGCGGAGATCAAGCGGCAGGCGGAGAAGGAGCTGGCCGACCTTTATCCAAAGGACCCAGACGGTGCGACGCCCATCGCCTACCTCTGGGCGCGGACCGTGCGCTGCGAGTCGCCGAATTGTGGCGCGGAGATCCCCGTATTCAAGTCGGGATGGCTCTCGATGAAGGGGGCGAAGAAGGCCAGCTACCTCCGTGAGGCGGTCGATGGCCAGTCCGTCGCGCTAGTCGTGGAAAGTAATCCAACCGGGGGGCCGGTCACCCTTCGGATAGTTCATGGGCACGGAAGCAAAGACCCGGGTCCCGGATACGTGGTGATCGAAGGAACGAAGGCCAGGGGAAACAACGCCAATGTGATTTGTTGCTGCTGTGGCGGCGTCTTGCCTGGCAACAAGAAGAATCCACGAACAGTTAGCCAGCTAGCAGCACAGCGTGGCGGGGCCGATGTCGTATTCGACGAAAAGGGCCGCCGCACTGGCGGGGCGCGGCTGCTCGCGGTCGTCACGCTTCGGCCGGGCGAGCGGGGCCGGCACTACCGGCTGCCCGCGGAACGCGACTACGAAGCGGTGCGAAAGGCACAGAAGCGGCTTGCGGCGATCCTCGGCGAGTGGGAGCAGGGCGGGAAGCAGGGTCTCTGCCCGGTGCCGGATGAGCCGCTGCCGCCGGTCGGCACGCTGGGCTTCCGCGTGCAGCGGTACGGCATGCTCGAGTGGGGCGACCTCTTTGCCGCGCGGCAGAAGGTCGCGCTTAGAACCTGGATTCCACTGCTAATACAGGAAACTGGTGGTTCCTCACCGGCGGCAGGAGGGTTCGCCCTCGCTCTCAGTCGGATGGCCATGTGCGGAATGAGCCTGACGAATTGGAACGCCTTCGCGGAAAAGATGCAGCACACGTTCGGCCGCCAAGCCCTTCCGATCGTATGGGATTTCGCCGAAGTAGTTCCGCTAGTGCACGCGCCTGGTGCATGGGAAAACGCCTGCGATCTTGTGGCTGAGGTCGCAGATGTATGGCCGGGTTCGTCCTCCGGACAAAGCGAGCTCGCCGACGCTGCTGAGCATCCACTGCCCGACCAGACCGCAACTGTTTGGTTCACAGACCCCCCATACTACAACGCGGTCCCGTATGCGGATCTCTCGGACTTCTTTTTCGTTTGGCTCAAGCGCGCGCTGCCGAACCATGCGCTGTTGCGTGATCCCTTCGACGCGACGAATCTGCTGACACCGAAGCTGCGCGAAGCCGTGCAGGACGAAACGAAACAGAACGATGGCCAGCCGAAGGATCGAATGTGGTTCGAGCAGGCTATGGCCCGTGCCTTCGCCGAGGGTCAGCGTGTCCTACGCGAGGACGGTGTCGGCTGCGTAGTTTTCGCTCACAAGACGACCGAGGGCTGGGAAGCGCTCCTCTCGGGCATGATCCGCGGTGGATGGACCATCACCGGGTCGTGGCCAATCGCGACGGAAATGGGTTCGCGTCTGCGCGCCCGCGAGTCGGCCGCCCTCGCCACCAGTGTCCATCTCGTCTGCCGTCCCCGCCCCCGAGACGCGCCCGTAGGCGACTGGGCCGGCGTCCTGCGCGAGCTGCCGAACCGTGTCGGCGACTGGATGGAGCGCCTGCAGGGCGAAGGTGTCCGCGGCGCCGACCTCGTCTTTGCCTGCATCGGGCCGGCCTTGGAGATCTACAGCAGGTATTCCAAGGTTGTCGATCCGCAGGAAAGGGAGATTCCTCTAGGCGGCAATCCGGAAGCGGCAGAGCCCTATACACGGGGTTATCTGGCATATGTTTGGGAGACGGTGGGCCGAATCGCCCTCGAGCAGATCCTCGGCACGTCGGAAGCCCGGGCGCGGAACGGTGCGGCTGGGGCGCTGGAGGAAGACGCCCGGCTGACCGCCCTTTTCCTCTGGACGCTCCAGAGTACGAACGGCCAAAATGGTACTGCCGCGGATCCGGGGGAAGATGCCGAAGACGACGCGGGCGAAGAGGATGAGGGTTCCGCTCCGCGTGGCAAGGCCAAGGGTTTCAGCCTGGTTTTCGACGTGGTGCGCCGCTTTGCCCAGCCGCTGGGGATCAACCTGCCCCTTTGGGAGAACCGGATCGTCACGACCGAAAAGGGCGTGGTGCGGCTCCTGCCGGTTTCCGAGCGCGCCAGGCAGCTCTTCGGCGACGACGGGGTCGGTTCCGCTGCCGACTGGATCGAGGACGACCCGGTCAACCATCTGCAGTTGGCGCTCTTCCCCGAAATGGAACAGGATCAAGCCCCCAGGATTCGCGGACGCGGCCGCCGGAAGGTGACCATCGACCCCTCCGCGGTGGATGGGGAATCCATGCGCAAAGCGACCACTCTCGACCGGGTGCATGCGGCAATGCTTCTCCAGGCGGGCGGCCAGGCGAATGCCCTCCGGGCGCTCATCGGCGCGGAACAGGATCGCGGCCCGGACTTTTTACGTCTTTCCAATGCCCTTTCGGCCCTTTATCCTAAAGAAAGCGAGGAGAAGCGGCTCCTGGACGCGATGCTCTTGGCGGTGCCGAGGTAGGTGGTGATGATGGCAATGGCAATGGTGAAGGACAACCTGTCTATTTGGCAACTGGGTGGTGGCCCGGCCTCACGGCCCTATGCCGATGTCTTCCTTAAGCATGGGGTAGGGCTCATCGGGCCGGGAGACGCCGGAGCCTGGAAGCCTGAGCGCGACGATGACGAATTCGAGGGCGGCTTCGTGCGCCGCTTCGTCAGCGAGATGCAAGTGGGCGATGTGGTGCTCCTTCGCACGGGTATTGCCACGATAACAGCCGTAGGAATTGTGGCCAGCGATTACATATACCTGAATCAATTCGATGACGTGAATGGATGGGATCTCCAGCATGCCAGACGTATCCGATGGATCAGGTTGCCGCAGGAATACACGTTCGGGACTCAGGTTTTCGGAGCCAACCCGACGCGCTGCTCACGGATATGGAACGAGGAAGTGAAGGACTATGCCGAGCGATTTCTGAACTCGCCGCCTACACATTGGCAGGAAACGCCTTTGCCGGAGCTTCCCGGAGAGGAGCCTGGCTTGGACAAGGTTCCTTTGGCTATTGAAGGACTCGTGGCGCAAGCACAGGACTTGGCCGGGCTGTTTTTGGATCATCAGAACTTCGGGGACTGTCCCACCGAGGATGAGATGGTTGCGCACTTCGTGGTTCCGTTTCTTCAGGCGCTCGGCTGGCCACCGGAACGGATTGCCGTCAAATGGAGGTACATCGACGTGGCTCTGTTTGAGTCGTTGCCGCGTATTCCTGAGAACTGCCGGTTCGTGATCGAAGCCAAGCGATTCGGTGCAGGCGTAGAAGGTGCGCTGGAGCAGGCCAAGGGATATGTGGAAACCCTCGGCGTGCCTTGCGACGTAATTGTCGCCGACGGCATTCGATACCGCATGTACTCGTGTGAGAACGGATTCGCGCCGGTCGCTTACGCAAATCTGATTCGATTGAAACAAACGGCAACCGATCTTTTCACCCGGCTGAGAAGACCGTAGAGGAGTGTGTACCCATGGAACCCTGGTATCAGAGCGCCACGCCGTGCAAGGAACTTGGAGAAGGACGCATTTCACGAATCAAAGCAGATCAGGATCGCGGCCCGGACTTATTATGCCTTGCCAATGCCTCGTCGGCCCTGTATCCTGAAGTAAGTGAAGAGAAGCGCCTGTTTGATGGGGTGCTCTTGGTGGTGCCGAGATAAAAAGGAGAATATGAAATGGATGCTGAAAAACGGCTGAAAGAAAAACGCGATGCCGTTATGCTTCTTGCAGCAAAGCATGGCGCGCGGAACATCCGCGTTTTCGGTTCGGTTGCCAGAGGCGAACCCGGTCCAGAAAGCGACATCGATCTGCTGGTGAAGATGGAAGAGGGGCGTAGCTTGCTGGATCTGAGCGCTCTGGTCATGGATTTGAAGGACCTGCTTGGTGCAAAAGTGGATGTGGTATCCGAAGACGGACTTTATTGGCTTTTGCGCCGGAGGATTCTCAAGGAGGCACGGCCATTATGAAGAAAGACCCCAGAGTTTATTTGGCCCAGATATTGGAGCGGATTGACCGGATTCTCGAATATACCGCTGAAGGGAAAGATGCCTTTTTCACCGACGCGCGGACTCAAGACGCTGTCATTCGGAATTTCGAAGTTATTGGTGAAGCTGCAAAGCGGATACCCGGCGATTACAGGGAAAATCATCCATTGATTCCATGGCGCGCACTATCCGGCTTTCGCGATGTTTTGATCCACCAGTATGAGGGGGTCAGCGTTGTCGAGATCTGGCAAATCATCGAACGAGACATCGAAACTCTCAGAGATGCTATCATTAAGATTCTTCCGACTTTGGAGGAACTGGAAAGACAGATTGCAGGCGATGAAGAGCCCACTGAATCCTGAATGAAACCTGATAGGGGGTATGCCCATGGAACCCTGGTACAAGATCGCTACGCCGCGGAAGGAAGTCCGAGAAGGGCGCTCGTTCAACCCGGATGAGTTTGCCATCCATCTGGAGCAGGTCATTGCCGGTTCGGCGCCGGAGGATTACCGGGACCCGAAACAATTTTTCAGACGGACGTGCTTTACCCGGGCCCTCCGGGAACACGCCGGGATGGTGCTCCGGCGGCTTGCCGGAGAGACGGCCAACACGGCGCCGGTGATGACGCTCATCACCCAGTTCGGCGGTGGGAAGACCCACACCCTCGCGGCGCTCTACCATCTCGTCAAGGGCGGAGCCAAGTCTATTGAATATGCCGGTGTCGCGGACCTGATCCGGGAAGCGGGTCTTTGCTCGGTTCCCGAGGCGAAGGTTGCGGCGTTCGTCGGCAACGCCTGGGACCCCCGGGAAGGCCGCGAGACGCCGTGGATCGACATCGCCCGGCAACTGGCGGGCGACCGGGGCGTCCAAGAACTCGGCGCAGCAGCCGGGACCACGCCGCCGGGGACGGAAACTCTCATCCGTGTTTTCCAGGCGGCGGGTGGGCCGGTGCTTCTCCTGTTCGACGAGGTGCTTAACTACCTTAACCGCCACCGGTATATGGCTGATCCATTCCATGCCTTCCTCCAGAATCTGACGGTGGCCACGACGGGAACAACCCTGGGTGCGGCGGTGATCAGCCTGCCGAGAAGCCAGGTCGAAATGACCGACTGGGATATGCAGTGGCAGGACAGGATCACCAAGGTGGTCCGGCGCGTGGCGAAGGATCTGATCGCCAACGATGAAACCGAGATCAGCGAGGTCGTGCGACGGCGGCTGTTCGAGGACATCGGCAGCGAGCGAGCGCGCAGGAACGTGGCAAAGATCTATGCGGACTGGTGCTTCGAGCGGCGGGCGCAGCTTCCGCCGGAGTGGACGGCCGTGGACAGCGCGGCGACGGAGGTGAAGGCCCGGGAGTTTCTGCTAAGCCGTTTTGAGGCCTGCTATCCCTTCCACCCGGCGACGTTGTCTGTGTTCCAGCGCAAATGGAATGCGCTCTTGCAGTACCAGCAGACGCGCGGCACGCTTGCCATGCTGGCGCAATGGATTTCCTGGGCATCTCGGAAGAGTTTCAAGGAAGCGCGCTGTGAACCGCTCATCACACTCGGGTCTGCGCCGCTGGAGGTACCGGAATTCCGGAGCGTGGTTTTGGGGCAGCTTGGAGAATCCAAGCTTATTGCGGCCATTGATGCAGACATATCCGGTGCGTATTCCCACGCCAAAGCCCTTGATGCAGACACAAAGGGTGCCCTGCGTGGAATTCACCAGCGTGTCGGGACAACGATCCTCTTCGAGTCCTCCGGCGGTCAGGTGGACAAGGTGGCCCATCTGCCGGAACTTCGCTTCGCCCTCGGCGAGCCGGAGGTGGATACGACCTCCGTGGACAACGCGGTCTTCGCCCTCGAGGACAAATCCTATTTCATCCGGCGCGTCGGCTCGGACGGCTTCAAGATCGGCCACCAGGCCACCATGAAAAAGGTGGTGAGCGACCGGCGGGCATCCCTCGACGAGGATTCGGAGATCCGGCCTGCCCTGCGGGCGCTCGTCCTGAAGGAGTTCGACCGGGGAAGGACCATCCCCATCGTTCCGTTTCCTGCGGATGGGGCGGCCGTGCAGGACACACCAAGGCTGACGCTGGTTGTCCTCGATCCGGAGTCGGAGTGGACGCCTGCCTGCGACGCCGCGGCGGGTAAGGGGAACGGTTCGCTCCGCGGGAAGATTGCGGAGTGGATGAGGCAGCGCGGCAAGTCGCCCCGGCTCTATCCGGGATCGCTGGTCTGGTGCCTGAAGAAACCGGGACGCGACCTGCGCGATAAGGTCGAGCTGTGGCTGGCCTGGAAGCGGGTCAACAAGGAGGTCGCCGAGGGAACGCTCGGCGGCGATTTCGATCGTGCGGATCGGGCGGAAATTGTCACGAAAGTGGCCGATGCCGAGGAGGCCGCCAGGGACGAGGTGTGGGGCGGCTACCGCTTTGCGGTTCTGGCCGATCACCAGGAGTCGGACGGGCTGAAGATCATTGATCTCGGGGCGGGACATTCGAGCGGCAGCGAGACCCTCTGCGGCCGCGTGATCACGGCGTTGAAATCTCAGGCGCTGCTGAACGAATCGGTGGGCGCGGGCTACATCGAGCGCAACTGGCCGCCGGCGTTGAAGGATACCGGCGCCTGGCCGCTGGCCAGCCTGCGACAGAGCTTCCTGAACGGTTCATTGACCCGCCTGCTCGATCCGGACGCGGTGCTTCGGGTCAAGATTGTCGAGTTCGTATCCAGGGGCGACTTCGGTCTGGCTTCCGGCTATCCGCCTGCGTCTGCTGCGCCTGGCACGTCACAGGCAGGAGTGGCGAGGAAGACGGGGGAATCGGGCGGCGGGTATGAGCGCGTCTGGTTCAACGAGCCCATAACCCCGGATGAAGTCGGTTTTGAGCCCGGCGTGTTCCTGATCCTGAAGGCAAAAGCGAGACGCCTCAAGGCCGGACCGGAGCCAGTATCCCCAGTCAGTCCCGAGCCCGGACCCGGTCCGGAACCCGAACCGGACTCGCCGCCGATTTCCGGGCATGGTCCGGAACCCGAACCGACGCCCCCACCGGGCGCTGCCGTCAGAACTTTCCGCATAACCGGCGACGTGCCCCCGGAGATCTGGAACCGCCTGGGGACGAAGGTCCTGCCGAAGCTGCGGAGCGGCGCCGACCTCAAGATCGGGATTGCCTTCTCCGTGACGGTGGAAAATGGCGTTTCCCGGAGCTTTGAAGCGGATCTCAAACAGATTCTGGAGGACCTGGGATTATCCGGAAGGGTAAGGATCGAGTAGGCACTTATTGATCGCGAACCCGATCAATAGAACAAGCGGCGGATAAACGGGAAGGGAATCCAGGTCTAATTATGCATAAGGTGTCGCTTGCGGACGTCCGCGCCCTCGACCAGTGGCGCGAAGTTATCCCGGAATACGTGAAGGACTACGTTTCATTGAATGCTTTTGCGGCGTAGAAAGAGGCGTGAGGAAGCATGAATAATTTAGTGATATCTGCCAAAACGATACAAAAAGCGATTTACCTGGTCAGAGGGCAGAAGGTCATGTTGGACCGCGATCTGGCTGCCATGTATGGTGTACCCACAAAGGCGCTCAAGCAGGCCGTGAGGCGCAAGGCCACACGCTTTCCCGCTGATTTCATGTTCGTTCTTACGCGGGAGGAATTTGCCGATTGGAGGTCACAAATTGTGACCTCCAATACCGACCGGGCAGAGTTTTTGAGGTCACAATCTGTGACCTCAAAAACGGACCCTCGCGGGGGCACGCAATATCCGCCGATGGCTTTTACTGAACAGGGTGTCGCCATGCTGTCGAGCGTGCTCAACAGCGAACGGGCCATTCAGGTCAACATCGAGATCATGCGGACGTTTATGCGGTTGAAGCAGATGCTGGCGTCGAATACGGAACTTGCCCGGAAACTGGCCGACTTGGAAAAGAGGTATGACGCGCAATTCAAGGTGGTCTTCGATGCGATTCGG
>Ga0315286_10001660_pt1 | contig 20235 bp, 15 predicted proteins | sample YL17G10_0_MG_FD_205038 | JGI IMG/M metagenome (GOLD analysis project Ga0315286, IMG submission 205038) | Sediment microbial communities from Yellowstone Lake, YNP, Wyoming, USA - YL17G10_0 | ecosystem: Environmental > Aquatic > Freshwater > Lake > Sediment | place: USA: Wyoming | collected... | reverse complement strand
GGACCGGACACCGACCGGATCGACGGCCACCGGCTTTTCCATGAAGACGTGCTTGCCCGCCTCGATCGCGGCCTTGAGATGGATGGGCCGGAACCCCGGGGGGGCGGCCGTGACGATATAGTTGATGGCCTTGATCGCGAGCAGCTTCTTGTAGCCGTCGAGCCCGGTGAAGCAGGTCTCGGGCGTGACCTTGACCGCGGCCGGGACCTTTTCGCGGAGCGTCTTGAGGGATCTGTCGATGCGGTCCTGGAACGGGTCGAAGAGGGCCAGGATCTCGACCCCGGGCGAGGAGTTCACGGCGTCGATGGCCGCGCCGGTGCCGCGCCCGCCGCAGCCGATGACCCCGATGCGGATCGTGTCCGTCCCGCCGGCGCAGCGCCCGCTGGACCCCGCGACGGCCGCCGCGAGCGTGGCCATGGAAGCGACGGACGTCGTCTTGATGAAATCCCGTCTGGTCATGCCGAGGATCTCGTCCTTCTTTTCGTTCATTGTCGTTCTCCCTTCTTCTTCTTCGTTTAAAAATTATCGACGGCGCGGTAGGCTTCGAGGAGGGCCTTCTCGCCCTCGAGGCCGGCCTTGCTCTTGCCGTGCTCGAGGCAGAGGACCCCCTGATAGCCCTTGCCGTGGATGTGCTTGAAGATATTCCGGTAGTTCATCTCGCCCGTGCCCGGCTCGTCCCGTCCCGGCGAGTCGCCGACGTGGAAGGCCGCGAGCTCGTCCCAACAGGCGTCGATGTTGGGGATGATGTTGCCCTCCGTGATCTGCTGATGGTACATGTCGTCGAGGATCTTGACGGACGGGCTCCCGACGGCGCGGCAGATCTGGTAGGTCTGGGCCATCTTGGTAAGGAAGAGGCCGGGGTGGTCCTTCGGATTGAGCGGTTCGAGGACGATGATGAGGCCCGACGGCTCGCACAGCCCGGCGAACCGTTTGAGGTTCTCGACGACGTTGGCCGTCTGGTAGTCCCAGTCGAGGCTCTCGTCGTAGCGGCCGGGGACGGCCAGGGCCCACTTGCAGCCGGTCCGCCGGCCCGTTTCGACGGCCGTCTTGAACCGCCCGGCGAGCATGTCGCTGACGGCCGCGTCCCGGGTGACGAAGGACTTGACCTTGAAGTCGGCGTAGACGACGAATGGGCCAATGGTCAGGCCGAGCCGGGACGAATCCTTGGCCAGGGCCTCCTGCTCGGCGGGAGTCCGGCCCATCAATCCGTTGTCGAACCAGGCCTTGAAGCCCTGGTCGGCGATGAACTTGAGCTGGTCGGCATGAGCCTTCCCGGCGTGGGCTTCGAACATCCCCAGGCCCGGGGCGTACTTGAGCTTGAAGCCGGCGCCTCCGGCCGCCGCGGTTTTGGCCTGGACGGCCCCGCGAAGCGGCGACATGGATACGGCCGCCGCCCCCATGGCCGCGGTCTTGAGGAAGCCTCTCCGTGTCGATCGGTTGTCTCGATTCCCCATGGACACCCTCCTCACCGGAATTCCGTGGCGGCGAAAGGACGGACTCCGAAGGTTCTTTGCGCGCCCACGATAGTGAGATTCTATTAAAAGGAGAGGGCTAATTCAACCGCGATGAAAAAAAGGCGGGAATTGACCCGAGCCGGGGCATGGCTTACACTGGAGAGAAGAGAGGCACCCATGAAACCGTGGATAGTGATCTTGCTGTTCGTCATCGCCGCGGGCACTGCCGCGAAAGCCCGAGCCCAGGAGAAGCCTCTCGAGGTCGTGCCCTCTGTCGACATTCAGAGGTATCTCGGGACTTGGTATGAGATCGCGACCATCCCCCAGCGCTTCCAGAAAGGCTGTGTCGGCGTCTCGGCCCACTATTCGCTCCGGGCCGACGGGGATATCGACGTCGTCAACACCTGCCGCAAGGAGACGCTCGACGGCAAGGAGCGCTCGGTCCGCGGCAAGGCTTGGATCGTCGACAAGACGACCAACGCCAAGCTCAAAGTCCGCTTCTTCTGGCCTTTCTCGGGCGCCTACTGGATCATCGAGCTCGACAAGGACTACCAGTGGGCCGTCGTCGGCCACCCCAACCGGAACTACCTCTGGATCCTGTGCCGGACGCAGCAGATGGACGGGCCGCTTTACGACGATCTTCTCAAACGAATCGCGGCCAAGGGCTACGACCTGAGCAAGATCAAGAAGACCCTCCAACCTGGCGGCTAAATCGGGGACACAATACCCAATTCCGAATTCTTTTTCATGATACCTTACTAAAATAGTAGGAAATAGGACAGGGCCGTCCCCCTTTTCGGACATCCGGCGGCTGCCGTTCCCAATCCCAACTCCGCCCCCTCCCGATGCGCAACTTGGCATGAAGCTTGCAATTCTCCTTGAGTGGCAAGCATGGAGCAAGCCAAAAGAATTCTACTGAAAGGAGAATTCGATGAAACTCTTAAGAATCGCGCTTATCGCGCTTGTCCTTTCGGCGGCGGCCTATCCGCAGACGTCGGACCTGGGGATGGGGACTTTTTCCAGCGAGAACGGCGCCATCCTCATGACTGTCGACGCCAGTCTCGTCAACCGGATCGCCGACAGCCCCTACATCATGTTCTTCGCCTTCCTGGGCTCAAGGGATCAGGGCCAGGCCGTAACCGTCTCGGCTAAAGACGTGATCATGGTCTACAAGGGGCAGGAATATGCCATGCCCACGGTCAAGGAACTCCGGGCGAACTACCGCGGCGGGATCCGGGACCTCGATCTCTATAAGCGCTTGGGCAAGGAAGCCGTCGTTGCTTCCTGGGTGAGAATGTACCAGTTCCCCGAAGAATCGAATTTCTTTCCCACGCTCACCCAGGCCGCGGGACTTCCCGCGGATGAGGGACACATGATCGGATATCTGGGATTCCTGACCCCGCTGTATTTCAAGAACCCCGGTTTCGCTAAGGGAGACCGGCTGACCATCAAGGTCAGGGACAAGAAGAACCCTGAGCTCGCCGGAGAGTGCGAGGTCATCCTCAACTGACGGCCGGGCCCTGACTCAGGAGTTCGAGGAGTTCGGCAGCTGACGAGACGGGGCGAAGACAGGCGCCCCCGGAGCAAACGTAGGCGGCGGCCCGACCGCCGCCTACGTCCATATCCTTGGTAAACGGGGCGAGGCGTTCGATGACCCGCCTCGTCATGGCCTTGTCCATCGGCTTGAAGAGCGTAACGGTGTTGGGGAGATATAGGCCTCTCAGCGCCTTAAGAAGTTCCCGGGTATCCGGAGCTTCCCATTTCCCGACGACGACAACCTCCCGTGACGGCCCGAGGGCGAAATCAAGCCCGCGGAGGAATTCAGTGTACATGCGCGGGTGGCCGCCGACGTCCGGGGAGAAAACCTCCACCAGCCGCGATGCTTTCTCTTCGAGGTCCGAACGTCCCGTCATTCGGGCCAGGCGGAGGAGGTTCATCAGCATGACGGAATTGCCCGACGGCACGGCGCCGTCGTAGATCTCCTTGCGCCGGGCGCCTACCTCAGGCTCGGCGGCGGCGAAGAAGAATCCGCCTTCGTTGATGTCCCAGAAAGACTCGATGGTCCGTCGGGCGAGCTCGAGGGCCTTCTCGAGATAGCAGGGATCGAACCCGGCCTCATAGATGCCGAGGAGGCCTTTGATCAGGAAGGCATGATCGTCGAGGAAGGCCGGGACGCGGGCCTCGCCCTCCGCGAACATGTGCAGGAGCCGGCCGTCGGGGGCGCGCATCCTTTCGAGGACGAAGCCCGCCGCCCTCTCGGCGGCGCGAAGATACCGCTCCTCGCCCGTCGCCCGAAAGACTGACGCCAGGGCCGCGATCATCAGGCCGTTCCAATCCGCGAGGACCTTGGTGTCCTTGAACGGCCGGACCCGCTTTTCACGAGCTCGAAAGAGCTTTTGCCGGACCTTATCGATTTTGCCGACCCCTCCCACGGCCGTCAGGCCCCCATGGAGGATGTTCCGCCCGTCCCTCGGCCTCCCGGGCTCGGAGAAATTGCCCCCGGCTTCGAGACCGTAGACGCGGACCGCGAGCTTCGCTTCCTCCAGACCGAGGACGCCTTCGAGCTCGTCCGCCGTCCAAAGATAGAACTTCCCCTCCTCGCCCTCGCTATCGGCATCCTCAGCTGTATAGAATCCGCCATCGGGGGAGGAAAGGTCCCTGAGGACGTAATCCGCGACCTCCGCGGCTGTCCGTTTGAATTCGCTCTTCCCAGTCGCCGCGAAGGCCTCGGCGTAGACCTCGGCCAGGAAGGCCTGGTCGTAGAGCATCTTCTCGAAGTGCGGGACGAGCCAATCGGCGTCGGTCGAGTAGCGGTGAAATCCGAAGCCGAGGTGGTCGTAGATCCCGCCCTGCCGCATGGCGGCGAGAGTTTTTTCGGCCATGGCCAGGGCTTCGGCGCGGCCGGTCCGTTTCCAATATCTTAATAGGAACCCGATGTGGTGAGGGATGGGGAATTTGGGCGCGCCGCCGAAACCTCCCCGGCTTTCGTCGAAACCCGCGGCCAGCTCGCGGAAGGCCTCGTCGAGGGTTGTTTCGGTCAACACCTCCCGCGCTGTGCGCCTTCCGGGCCGGCTCTTGTCGACGGCGGCGATTATCTCGGCGGCCGAACGGAGGACTTCCTCCCGCCGCGTCCGCCAGGCCTCGCCGATCAGAGGAGCGAGCTCGAGAAGGCCCGTCCGGCCCCAGCGCCGCGACTTGGGAAAATACGTCCCGGCGAAAAACGGCTGCTTATCCGGTGTCATCACGATGGTCAACGGCCAGCCGCCCGAGCCGGTCAGCATCTGGCAGACGGCCATGTAGTGCTGATCGAGGTCGGGCCGTTCCTCCCTGTCGACCTTGACGCAGACGAAGGCCGCGTTGAGGACTCGGGCGGCCTCTTCGTCGGCGAAGGACTCCCGCTCCATGACGTGGCACCAGTGGCAGGTGGAGTAGCCGATGGACAGGAAGACGGGCTTGTCCTCACGCCGGGCCCGTTCGAAGGCCTCGTCCCCCCAGGCGTACCAATCCACGGGATTATGGGCGTGCTGGAGGAGATAAGGACTCTTTTCGAGGGCGAGGCGGTTCATCGAAGGGCCTATTTCTTTTTCCCGATGAAACGGTCGATGAATTCGAATGTGCGCTCGTAGGCCTCCAACCGGATCGCGTGAAGAAGGAACTCGTGCGGCTCATCTGGGGCGATCATCAGCTCGACGTGGACGTCCCCTTTGGCCCGGAGCTTCTGGACGATGTCCGTCGTCTGCTGGAAGGGGACGTTGCGGTCGTCGTCGCCGTGGATGAAAAGGACGGGCGACGTCCAGGTGGCGACGGCGGCGACGGGCGAGGAGTCGCGGGCGATCTTCCGCCGCGGCTCGTCGAGTCGCGCCCAGCCCATCTGCGACCAGTCGTGCACGCCGGCCATATCTACGCCCACTTTGAAGATGTCGGAGTTGCGGGCGAGCGACATCGCCGTGAGCAGTCCGCCGTAGGACAGCCCCCAGGCGCCGACGCGGTCCGGGTCGACCTCGGGCCGGGTCCGGAGGTAGTTGACGCCAGCCAGGACGTCCTGGTATTCGGCCGCGCCTTCGAAACCGCACTTCGGCGCTTCCCGGAAGGACCGTCCGTAGCCGATGCCGCTGCGGTAGTTGATGGAGATCACGACATACCCGCGGTTGGCGAAATACTGGTTGATGCCGTAGGCTTCTGAGTAGAATTCCATGTAATGCCATCCGAGGAGCATCTGCCGGATGGGGCCGCCGTGCGTGTAGACGACGGCCGGCCGCTTGTCCCCGGCCTTGGCGCCCTTGGGCAGGAAGAGCTGGCAGGGGACCTCTAGCCCATCGGCGGCTTTGACGGTGATGAGCAGGGGCGTTACGAGCTCCCCGAGCGGGAATGCGGCCGGGAGCTCGCGCGGCGAGACGACCACGACCTCTCCGCCGCCGTCGGCGACTAAGGCGACAGAAGTCGGATGTACCGCCGTCGCATGGAGGAAGGCCGCCTGCTTGCCCGAAGACAGGGCCACAGGCAAGGTCCCGATGGAATTCCCTTTGGTCAATGGGCGGGCCTTCCCCCCGGCCGTACCGACTTTCCAGATCTGCCGTCCGTGGAGGTCGCCCAGGTTGCTCGAGAAATACAGGGTCGCCCCGTCGCCCGAGAGCCCGAGGTGCTCGACGAACCCTTCTCCGGGCGTGATGTCCTCCGGCTCGCCGCCGCCGATGGGCATCGAAAAGACGTGGTTCCATTCCTCGCGCTCGGAGGTGAAAAGGATCCGGTCGTTCGCCGCGAGGTCGAAATTTCTGACCGTATAGAACCGAGGAGACTCCTTGGGGGTCCGCCATATTTCCCGGGCGCGGCCGGTGGCGGCTTCCGCGACCCAGATGGCCATCTCGGCGGGTCCCCGCTCGAGGAATTCGCTCGTGATATCGGCGTCGAAAGCGCGGCCGGGACGGCGCACGAAGGCGAGTTTGGTCCCGTCCGCCGACCAGCGGGGGTCGCTGTCGCGGTCGACGCCCGCAGCGATCCAGGTGATCTTACGGCGCGCGATGTCGAAGATCCCGATCAGACTGTGGTCCTGCCGGTCGCTGACGAAGGCGATCCGGGCGCCGTCGGGAGACCAGCGCGGGGAACCGTTCCGGCCGGCCGCTCTGAACAGCAGATCGGGCGCGGGGATCTGATCCGAGTCCCGGCGAGGCGTCAGCGGGATCCGATAGAGCAGGCCATCCTTCGGCATGAGCGCGGAGAGCCCGTCCGGCGCAAGGACCGGGCCGCTTCCGACGGCGACTTTCCAGGGCCTTCCTCCGTCGGTCTGGACGGCCCAAATGGCCTGCTCCCGTCCGTCCGGATCGCTGTCGGAGTTCGTCACCCATCCGGCCTCGTTGGGCGTCCCGCCCTTGATGAAGACCGCGGTCCGTCCGTCGTCCGTGAGGAAGACCTCGTCGATCTCGAAGACCTCGTCCCGGCCGAAGCCGGTCAGGTTCACCGGCCGGAAATCAGGGGCCGCCGCGGTCCAGACGTTCCGCGCGCCCCGGTCGTTGAAGATCCAGGCGATGCGGTCGACCGACTTGGCCGCGACAAGGCCCGACGGATAGGCCGGCGACAGGACATCGGCGAGGGAGAACGTCCGGTCGGCGGCGGGACTCCCGGCCGCCCCGGCGACCAGCGCGATGGCAACGACGATGACGGAGATCCGAATTTTCATTTTTTCTCCAAATGCCCGAATTCGACGAGAAGGAGAGAGGCGTCCTTGATGAGCCCGACGCCGGGCGCATAGAGCTTGTATTCCTTGGCTCCCTTCTCGAGGGGAGTCGTCTCGGCGACCTTGAGGCAGTCATTGAACTCCCCCGCCGGCGTCTTCAGGGTTTCGTGGAGGCCGGCGATCTCGGCCCGGTCCATGGCCACGCCGGGAGCGACCTCCTGATAGTACCGTGCTCTTAACTCGACCTCGCCCGGCATGGCCAGCCCGAAGCGGGCTCCGTTCTTTCCCGATTCCCAGGCGCCCTCGTGACCGACGACTTTACCGTCCCTGTAGATATCGACCTCTTCGCCGAAATAGTAGACGCCGCGGTCGGCCGTGTTGAAGCCGAAAAAGTTCCGGGAGATCTCGACGAGCTTACCGTTCTTGGATTCCCGCTCCTCGACGATCCGTGTTTCGACACCGTCGACGAGTTTCGTCTCATCGAGCACCGTAATGACCACCCGCTCATTCCTGTCCGCGAGCACCAGTGTGTAACCCGGCTCGAGGCGGAAATAGGCGTTCGCGCCGGCCGAGACGAAATCTCTTTTATCGACAGCGAATGTATCGGCCCAGCCTGCCTTCGCCGGGTCTTGGGCCGCGGCCGTAGGCGCGGCGCCCGCGGCTGTCAAGATGACGCACAGAATTGCCGTCAGCCTTGCGAGTTTCATGGTGCCTCCAACATTATTCACTTCGCCGGGACGAGGACGATTTTTTCCAGGTTCATGGCGTGGTTGTTGACGACGGACGTGATCCTGACCCGGAGCTTGTGCCCGCCCGCCCCGAGGGCGACCTTGCCGACGGAAAACGCCTTGGGGAAATAGACGCTTGGCGACGATTCCGTCCGGGCGGCGATATTCAGCCCGTCGACCTCGACCTCGTAGGCAGCCTGGCCGCCCCACATGCTGGCGTAGGAGGCCAGGATCTCGAAGGCCCCGGCCTTGTCCGTCGTGAAAACCCACTCCGGGCAGTCGTTGATGTTCTGCCAGTTGGCCAGCATCGTCGTCCGGTAGAAGTGGTCGAGGTAAGCGCGCTGACCCATCTCCGATTGGATGTCGGCGAGATAGACGGGGAGCTCGACCCGCCCGTCTCTTTCCGGACCTATCTTATAGGGTTCGACCTCGGGCGGACCCTCGAGCTCGACGACGACGACCGTCGCGGCCGGGTCGCGCTCCCGCTCCGGTAGTGTGATGAGGACGTCCTTCCCCGCCCGCTTGAATGTCAAAGGCCTGCCGGGACCTGTCAGCAGATAGACCTTATTCACGTCCGTCTTGAGCCCCGGAAGCCGGATCTTCCCGTCGGCGGGCCAGCCCATGACGTGGATGTAGAGCTTCGTTCCCTTGACCGTGCATCGGCCGAAGAAGGGCAGGCGTTCGAAGACGCTGGCCGTCGTCCCGTAGATGGCCTCGCCGTTCGTCTTCAGCCATTCGCCCATCTGCTTCAGCCGGGCGACGAAATCGGCCTGGATACGGCCGTTGGGCTGGGGCCCGACGTTGAGGAGGAGGTTGCCGCCCTTGCTGACGATCTCGATGAGCTGGCGGATGAGCTGGGTCGCGCTGTGGAACTCGGTCTCGGTGCGGTTATAGCCCCAACCGTTCCAGTTCATCGTCGTGCAGGCCTCCCAGGGACGCGGCGTTCCGTCGGGGTTGCGGATGCCCGTGGCCGGGACGTAGTTCTCGGGCGTGCCGAAGTCGCCGAAGCCGGGCGCGCGCTGAAACAGCCGGTCGTTGATAAGGAGCGCCGGCTTCAGGCCGAGGAGCATCTTTCCGATGGCGAAGGCCCGCTGCTCCTCGTTCGAGTGCTCCCACTCGCCGTCGAACCAGAGGACGGCCGGGTCGTACTTCGTCACGAGCTCCTTGAGCTGGTTGGTGGCGAAGTCCATGTAGCGGCCGAAGTCGGCGCCTTTGGCGCTCCGGTCGGTCTCCCAGCCGCGCCGCGGCAGATAGTCGGGGTGGTGCCAGTCCATGATCGAGTAGTAGAAGCCGAGCGGGATCCCGGCCTTCTTGCAGGAGGCCGAGAGCGGACCTAGAATATCCTTGCCGTACTTGGCCTTCATGACGTCGTAGTCGGTGTACTGGCTGTCGAAGATGGAGAAGCCGTCGTGGTGCTTCGAGGTGATGATGACGTATTTCACGCCGGCGTCCTTGGCCAGCGCGGCCCACTCGTCCGGGTCGAATTCGACCGGATTGAAGTTGTCGGCGTAGTACTGGTACTCCTTGAGCGGGATCTGGAGGAGCTGGCGGGCCCATTCCTCGCGGCCAATCATGGAGTAGACGCCCCAGTGGATGAAGAGGCCGAACTTGGCCTCGCGGAACCATTGGAGTCGGTCGGGCGTTTGCGGCTGGGCCCCGAGGGACGGGACCGTTGATGCGAAGATCGTTGAAAAGACGAGACAAGCGGCGAAAAAAGCGATCGCACGTGTTTTCATGTTTCGACCTCTCCTCTCCGGTGAATGCCCCGAGACCGTGGCTCTTCTTCCGATTTCGGGGAAGTCCTCTATTCGGCTTTGCTCAGGATATCGCCCTTAGCCCCCCGGCCCCCTGGGGACCAGTCCCGGCGGTCCCCCCGCTTTCGGCGGTGCCCCCTCCGCTACGGGGGTCTTCAGGGCAACATCCATCGCCGCCTCATGGCGGACTTCCTTAATTGTTGGAGAAGAGCCAAGATTATCCCCGGGGGGGATGCCTGTCAACGCTTGAGATAGAGTTTCGGGTCGAGCCCGGAGTCCGGCGGCAGACGCCATATGAAATCCGGATCGATGCGGGGCTCGTCGTTCCGGTGTTTTTCCATCAGGGCGACTTTCCGCCGGATGAGGTCGGGCAGGTTCGTCCCGTACATGTTGAAGGTCTCGCCGGTCGGGTCGACGGGCATGAACCACGTTTTCGAGGACTCGAAGAGCGCGGCCAGAGCGCGAGCGTTCCCGATCTCGTCGTCGACCATTTTCCGGACCATGACCCGGCGCTTTTCTTTCTCGGCCGGGTCCTTGGCTTCGATATAGCCGTGGACTCCGGCCACCCAAGCGGCGGTGTTGCGCAGGGTCCGGAAATAGCAGCGCAGGGCCCGGAGCCGGTCGAGTTGGTCAACGAAAACCTCCCGTGCGTCGCCATTCGCCGACTGGACCGCGTCCTTCAGGAGCCCGATCGCCTCGTCCAGGGGCTTCCACGACCGCTGGTCGGCCTGGGCCACGACCGCGTCCGCCTGGTCGCGGGTCATGAGGGTCCAGAGGATGTCCGTGCCCAGGTCGACGAGATTGGGGTTGTTGAAAGTCACGGTCATATACTTCTCGTAATAGGCGCGCTCCGCCTCCGGGATCCTCTCGATATTCGGGGCGAAGGGCCGGACGAGGAGCCGGTACCAGGAGAAGCCCCAGTTGTTGTCGCCGTAGAGTCCGATCGACGGGAAGCCGCGGACGGCCGTGTCGCAGAGCCGCCAGGCTTTCACCAGGGCAGAGGCCCCGCTCTTCCCGACGAGCCGGGCCGCCGCGGCGGACACGACGGCGTCGACGTCCGCGCTCGCGTCGAAGTTGAGGGCCCTGAGGATGTCGCGGTTGACGTCGTAAGGGGCGAGCGGCGCCGGGTCGACCGTGACCTGGGCCTTGTCGAAGCCGGCCGCCTGGAGACTGCGAACCTCTTCGGCCGCGAGCCAGGGCGAGGGGATGCCCAGGAGGTAGTTGTTCTGGAGGCGCGTCGTTGTGAAGATCTCGCTGCCTTTGGCCGGCAGGGACTTGAGCCGCCGGCCGCGCGGCGAGTCGTCGAGCTCTTTCGGCGCGACCCAGAGGTCGAGCCCCTCGGTCAGGCCGTCGAGGATGAATTCCTCCTCGTTCGAGAAGGAGAAGAGGTTGAAGAGGAGACGGAAGTCGGGACGGGTCTCGGCGGCCGCGGCCCGCAGGGTTCGGAAATAGCGGAGGACGTTGTCGGCCGCGGCCTTGGCGATGGCTTCGTGCGATTTCCATTCTCGAACGAGGTAGGCGCCGCCGTTCCGGCCGGCGTAGAGGCTGGCCGTGTACTCGAAACCCGAGCCGCTGTCATTTGTCCAGAGGTAGATGTAGCCGAGCTCGGGGACTTCGCGCATTAGCCGCCGCATGAGCTCGGCATAGTGCCAGCGGACGGCGGGATGGGACAGCGTCAGCGTGAATCGCGGGCGATAGCTCCTGAAGGGGTGGTCGACGCGGGCGCCTCGGAGGTAGGGGTATTTTTCGAGCACGGCGTCGGGAACGGAACGCGGCGAGCTGATGTTGAGGCCGGGCGTCAGGCCGTACTTAACGGCCAGGCGGGTGTTCTCCTTGAGGAGCGTCAGGTTGGCCTCGAGATATTCGGGCGAGTAGGCCCCGGCGTTGAGGGGCGTATCGACGAACTGGTCGAGATCGGGGCTAAAATAATAAAAACGATAGTAGATCTCCCCGGGCGGCCCCTGCTCGGCCGGCATGTCCTTGGCCAGGGCGTTCACGGGGACGTGGCTGAAGCCCAGGCGGGCCAGCTCGCGGACGGAGCGCTCGGCGTCGTAGCCGGCGGCGACCCGCTTCGGGTTGGCCAGGTAATTGTCGCCGCCCTCTAGCCGGGAGAAACGCGGAACGATGACTTTCCCGTTCTCGAACTCGGCGGCGTCGAGCGCGAGCCAATCCTCCCTGAGCAGGGAATAGAGCGCGTAAAGGAGGTGGGACGCGGACGTCGTGAGCTCGCCGCTTCCGTCCGGGGCGAGCTTGAGGAACATCCAGCCTTTCCCGCCGGACTCGCGGAGGGCGTCGGACGACGGGCCGGCGAGGAATTTTTCGTCGGCGACGGCGATGCGCATGACGCCCTTTTCGTTCCGCCCGGCCTGGCCGGGGCTCTTGATCTCGGCCTGGGGCGCGAGGTCGCGGTGGAATTCATCGGCCACGGTCCGGTCGACGGGACGTCCGTTCGCGGGGATGGCCAGGACGCGGATGTTTTTCAGGGCGTCGGCGACCGTCGGTTTTCGTTCTGCGGCGAAGTCGAACCCCAACAGGGACAGGGCCCCCAAGAGCGCAACGAATTTAGCCATGGACGCCTCCTTCTCGTTATTCTATGAGATTCCCGAGAAAGTTCGCAAGAGGCGACGACCCTGAGAAAATCCGACCGCGGCGAGCGTTGCTTTAATGAAGGCATTAAAAGATGTTTCCCCGAGGCCCCATGGCGCATCGATTCCTTTCCCGGTTGGCCGAAGCCATCTTCGACCAGGTCCCCTCGGACCAGGCCCTTTTCCGGACGCTCGACGGAAAAGGGAACAGGGTCTTCGAAACCTCCAAGGGGATGGATGGGACGAACGGCGGAGGGGGACCAATCCGGGACACGGACGAAACGATCGTCAGCCGTGTCCTCGAGATGGGCCGGTCGGTCCTCGTCACGGACCTTGCTTCGGAGCCTCTCTTCGCCGACCTGGAGCTCGACGGGAACGGCCATCCCCGGAGCGTCTTGGCCTACTCCTGGACGCTCCAGGGCCTCCCCGCCGGCGTCGCCTACCTGGCCCGAAACGGCGCCGGCCGCCCCTTCACCCGGGAAAACATGGAGTTCCTGACCCTGGCCATGTTGCCCGTCCTCTACATTTTGCGGGGAAACGGAAGCCGCGGCCTGGAGGGCCGGGCGTTGTTGCGGGATGATGACGGAGCCGGGAGCCCGTTCATGGGGACGGCGCTCCCCGTCCGGCGTGTCCGGGCCATGATCGAAAAAATCCGGGACACCGACGCGCCCGTCTTCATCTCGGGGGAGAGCGGGACGGGAAAGGAACTCGCCGCCAGGATCATCCATGATACGGGGCGGCGTCGGGCCGGGCCGTTCGTCGCCGTCAACTGCGCCGCCATCCCTGAAGCCCTCATCGAGAGCGAGCTCTTCGGCCACGCCCGGGGGGCCTTCACCGGGGCCGTAAGGGACAAGACCGGCCTGGTCGAGGAGGCCACGGGCGGGACGTTCTTCCTCGACGAGATCGGCGACCTGCCGCTCCTCCTCCAGTCCAAGCTCCTCCGCGTCCTCGAAGAGAAAAAAGTCCGCCGGGTCGGCGAGACGCGCCACCGCGCCGTCGACGCCCGATTCGTCAGCGCCACGAACAAGGACCTCGACCACGAGGTCGAGCGGGGCCGTTTCCGCCAGGACCTCTTCTATCGGCTGAAGATCATCGCCATCGACCTGCCGCCCCTCCGGGGAAGGCCGGAGGACGCCCTGCTCCTCCTCAACCACTTCCTCGATGAATTCTCCCGGTCCATGGGCAAGCTCCGGCCGTTCCTTTCGCCCGTCGCGCTGGAGATGCTCCTCCGCTACCCCTGGCCCGGGAACGTCCGCGAGCTCCAGAACGAGGTCCAGCGATGCCTGGTCATGGCCGACGGGGCGCCGCTCATCCTCGAGGAGTACCTGTCGCCCAAGATCAACCCGGCCGGGGAGATCTATTCGCGCGCCTCCCACCGTTTCTCCGAAGCCAAGGCGGATTTCGAGAAGCGGTTCCTCCGGGAGGCCCTGGTCCGCTGCCGGTATCACCGGACCCGGACGGCGGCCGAAGTGGGGCTGACCCGCCAGGGGCTGTTCAAACTGCTCAAGAAATACGGAATAGAAGCGAAAGGCGCTCAGGCCGGGTCGTAGCCAGGACTGCCAAAGAGGGACTGTCCCTCTTTAGCAGTCCCTCTTTGTTGAAGCGGGGGGGCGGGTTATGCTACATTCGCCCCATGGCCGAAATAAAAGAGGAGGCCCGCGTCTTTTCGCTGACCTGTCCCTGCTGCGAGGCGACCCTCTGGGTCGACGGCGAAACACGGGCCGTCCTGCGGTCCGAAAAAGCCAAGCGTAAGAAAGGCTCGCTCGACGATCTCCTGGTCAAGGAACACGAGCGGCGGGGCGGGTTCGACCGCAAGTTCGACGCCACGTTCGAGCTCCAGAAGGAGAAGCACTCCAAGGCCGATGAGCTGTTCAAGAAGGCGCTCGAGAAGGCCGAGAAGGGCGAGGACGAAGAAAGCTGACGGGTGGGGGTCAGCTGCCGGGTTGGGTTTCGTCGTCGCGGATGCGGGGGGCCATCGTCCACTTGGTGAAGCCGAAGACGGCCAGCATCACGACGGATAGATAGTTCATGAAAGCCCAGGGCAGGTAGGCGAAGGTCGAGACCCCCAGGGTCCCGGTGATGTAGACTCCGGCCATGCTCCACGGGATGAGGGGCACAATGATCCCGCCGCTCTCCTCGATGATGCGCGACAGGTTCTTGGCGGCCAGACCCTTTTTCTTGAAGATGGGCGCGAGGAGGTCGGCCGGCAGGATCATCGACAGGTAGGAGCTCCCGGTGATCATGGCCGAGAGGACGGCCGCGCCGATCGTCGTCAGGACGAGGCTCCAGACTTCGCGGGTGAACTTCATCACCCGCTCCAGGATGACGGCCAGACACCCCGTCTTCTGCATGATGCCGCCGAACGAGAAGGCCGTGAAGGCGATGAGCTGGGTCTCCATCATGCTCATCATCCCTCCCTTGGCCAGAAGCGTGTCCACGACCCCGACGCCCGTCCGGGCGGGGAGCCCCGAATTCATGGCCGTGGCCACGACCGTGAGGGGGATCTTCTGGACGAGGACGGCCAGGGCCGCCGCGGTGAGGGACGACAGGATCATGGCCGGGATGGTCGGCTTCTTGGCCACGGCGAAATAGAAGATGACGGCCATGGGCAGGAGAAGGAAGACGCTGAAGCGGAAGTTCGACTTGAGCGTGCGGAGGATGAGGTCGAGCGCGTCCGACTGGACGGCAACGGCCCCGTACTTCAGGCCGACGAAGAAATAGATGGCCAGGCCGGCCAGCCAGGCCGGCACGGCCGACCACATCATGTGCCTGACATGGTCGAAGAGGTTCGACCCGGAGATGACCGTGGCCAGGTTGGGGATGTCGGAGAGAGGCGACATCTTGTCGCCGAAGTAGGCGCCGGCCACGACCGCCCCGGCCGCCGGGCCGAGGGGGATGCCGAGGCCCATGGAAATACCCATGAAGGCCACGCCCACCGTGCCGATCGTACCCCACGAGGTCCCCGAGGCGATGGCGACGACCGACGAGACGAGGCAGGCCGTGGCCAGGAAGAACTTGGGCGAGATGAGCTTCAGTCCGTAATAGATGACCATGGGGATGGTGCCGCTGGCCATCCAGGACCCGACGAGGATGCCGACCGAGAGCATGATCAGGATGGCCGGCATGGCCCTGTGGATGCTGTCGACGATGCCCCGCTCCATGTCCTTCCACTTGAAGCCGAGGGCGAGGCCCATCGTCGCGGTGATCGCGGCCGCGGCGACGAGGAGGACCTGGGCCTTGATCTTGTAGACGCCGTAGCCGACGCCGAGGAGGAGGGCCATGGCGACAAGCGGAATGAGGGCGATCCCGAACTTCGGCGGTCGGCCGGAGGCCGGAGCCGGAGACCCGTTAATCTTGTCGGCGGAGGTTGTCTTGTCCATCGGCCATCTCCAGTGAAGAGCGAGAAGAGGGACTGTCCCCTTCCAAGGGGACTGTCCCTCTTTAAGGGGACAGTCCCTCTTCTAACTGCTGAACGTGCCGCGGACGAGGAGCCGCCCGCCGGCCATCATCCTTTTTCCCCGGGCGAAGACGTCGCTCAGCCCGAGGTCTTTGTCGAGGACGATGAGGTCGGCGTCCCGGCCCGGCCCGATACGTCCCTTTTTCTCGAGCTTGTAGAACTCGGCCGCATTGGTCGAAAAAAGCCGGGCGGCCGTTTCGGGCGGCAAGAGGCCCTTGCGGAGAACGTCCCCGAACTTGCGGAAGAGGTCCTTTTCCGTGGCGATCGTCAGCCGGACGAGCCGGCCGCTCTCGTCGAAAACGGGGATACTGCCGTTGCTGTCCGAGCTGAGCATCATCCGGCCGAAAGGGAGGCCTTTTTCCCGGAAGCGGGCGATACAGTCTTCGAGATTCACCTCCGGGTCGGGCGGAACGGGCTCAGGCCCGACGGTGATATCGACCGAACCGCCCGCCGCGACCCAGGCGAGGCCCTCTTCGAAAAGCCCGGGGTTGCGGCTGATGTGGGTCGGGACGAGCTGGGTCACGGGGATCTCCGTTTCGCGGACGATCCGGAAGAGAAGCTCGAGCCCGCGGCGGCCGTCGCCTAGGTGGAGATGGAGGATGCCGGCCTTCCCGCCGAGCATCCCCCCGACGCGGCATTCGGCCGCGAGCCTCGCGACCTCGTCGAACGTCGGCTGCGAGGAGCGGTGGTCGCTCACGGCGATCTCGCCCGCGCCGACGACCTTGTCGACGACGATGAGGTCGGAACGGACGCTCCCGGTCAGGGTCCGGACGGGGATCTCGTAGGACCCCGAATAGATGAACGTCGAAACACCCTCGAGCTCGAGCGCCCGGGCTTTGGCCAAGAGGGAGGTCATGTGGCGGGTGACGCCGTCGGTCCCCAGACAGCCGATGACGGTGGTGACGCCGCTCGAGATGATATCTTCGACCCTGATCTCGGGGGCGCGCGTCGCCGGGCCGCCTTCCCCTCCGCCCCCCAGGATGTGGACGTGGGGATCGATGAGCCCGGGGAAGACGCGCTTCCCGGCCGCGTCCACGGTTTCGGCCTCGAGGCCGTCGACCCGGATGCGGCCCGGTTCAGCCACGGCTTCGATCGCTCCTCCGGCGAGCAGGATATCCTTCCGGCCGAGCGGCTCGGGGGCAAAGACGTCTCCGCCGCGAATCAGAGTGACCATGGGCGCCTCCTTACCTGGACGGGGCCTAAATTAACACGCCTGACGGGCGTTCGCAAGCGGCAGCGCCGCCCCGGGCGCTCTTTGAATTTCACGGGCGGATTCGGTAGAATAGCTCCACGGCCATGGCCACGTTCGAGGAAGAATTCAAGCGCATCGAGAAGTCCGTTGACCGCGTGACGCGGGCATTTATTTTTGCCAAGAAAATCGACCTCCGCGGCGGCGAGAACTTCGTCCAAAAGGGCCCGAACATCATCATCGGGAACCATATCGGGAGCTACAAGGACGTGGCCATCCTGTTCCGGACCGTGCCGCGGATGATCTACTTCACCGCCAACAAGATGATCTTCGATAAAAAGGAGGCGAGTGAGCTCGTCCTCCGTCACCTCCACCGGCACATGGGCAAATTCGGCGGGTTCGTCCATCTCATCCTCAACCCGCTTTACACTTACATCGTGCACTTTGTGTCCGGGAATGCGGCCAGGGTCGGCTCCATTCCCGTCGACATCTACGGCAGCAAGCGCGAGTCGATCCTCAAGTGCCAGGACTATCTGAGGAAGGGGAGGGCCGTCATCGCTCTGCAGGGCCGGGGCCGCGTCCATCCCAAGGACCCGAACCCCTACGTCAAGAGCTTCCGGCGGGGCGTCTCCATCATGGCCTACAACCTTCTTAAGCAGGAAGGCTTAACCGTCCCCGTCACGCCCATGTCGATTTTCGGGACCCACATCATGTGGGGAGTTCCGGCGACGATCAAGGTCAACGTCGGCCGGCCCCTTTTCATACGGGATTTTTGGACCGGGGACGAGACTTCGACCGTCGAGACGTTCCGGGCAGCCCTGGAACAGACCGTCTCCGGCCTTTTTCGCGAGAGCCTAAACTGGTGAGCCCGGGAGCTCAAGGGAGGGAACCATGGCACTCGAAGGACTTCTGATCGCCAAGGGCAAGAAAGACCTGTACCTGCTTCCCAAAATGGCCAACCGCCACGGCCTGGTCGCCGGCGCTACAGGCACCGGCAAGACGGTTTCCCTCCAGGTCATGGCCGAGGGCTTCAGCCGCATCGGCGTCCCCGTCTTCATGGCCGACGTCAAGGGCGACCTGGCCGGCATCAGCCAGCCGGGAACGGCGACACCGAAGATCCAGGAGCGGATCGGCCTCCTCAAGCTCGGCGGCCACGCCTTCGAAGGCTCGCCGGTGGCCTTTTGGGACATCTTCGGCGAGCAGGGCCACCCCGTGCGGACGACCGTTTCCGACATGGGCCCCCTGCTCCTCTCGCGCCTTCTCAACCTCAATGATGTTCAGAGCGGGGTCCTGAGCATCGCCTTCCGCGTCGCCGATGACGATGGGCTCCACCTCCTCGACTTCAAGGACCTCAGGGCCATGGCCCAGTTCGCCGGCGACCACGCCGCCGAATTCGAGACGGAATACGGCCGGGTCTCGCCGGCCAGCGTTGGAGCCATCCAGCGCGGCCTGCTCACGCTCGAGGATCAGGGGGCCGACAAGTTCTTCGGCGAGCCCGGCCTCCAGCTCGACGACCTCATGCAAACCGACGGCGCCGGCCGCGGCGTCATCAACATCCTGGCCGCCGACAAGCTCATGCTGACGCCCCGAGCGTATTCGACGTTCCTCCTCTGGCTGATGGCCGAGCTCTTCGAACGCCTGCCCGAAGTCGGCGACGTGGACAAGCCGCGGCTCGTCTTCTTCTTCGACGAAGCCCACCTCCTGTTCACGGATACCCCGCCGGCCCTGCTGGAGAAGATCGAGCAGGTCATCCGCCTCGTCCGTTCGAAGGGCGTCGGTATCTACTTCGTCACCCAGAACCCGCTCGACATCCCGGACGTCATCCTCGGCCAGCTCGGCAACCGCGTCCAGCACGCCCTCCGGGCCTTCACCCCGAGGGACCAGAAGGCGGTCAAGTCCGCGGCCGAGACCTTCCGCCAGAACCCCGAGGTCGACGTCGAGACGGCCATCACCCAACTCGGCGTCGGCGAGGCCCTGTTGTCCTTCCTCGACGAGAAAGGGCAGCCGGGTATCGTGGAGCGGGCCTTCGTCATGCCGCCGCATAGCCGGATCGGACCGGTCATGCCGGACGAGCGCCAGGCAGTCATCCGCGGATCCCTCGTTTATGGCCACTACGAGCAGGCCGTCGACCGGGAATCGGCCTACGAAATGCTCAAGGCCCGGGCCGAGAGGGATGCGGCGGCCGAGGTCCAGGCTCAGACCCAGCCGTCACCCTACAGCTATCCGCCTCCGCCCGGGCCCCAGCCGGGCCAGACCAGGTCCCCCCAGCCCTATCCTGATTATCCTCAGGCGCCGCGTCGTCCCGCCGGCCGTCCCCGGGACACCCTGATGGAGGCCATGGCCAAGAGCGCCGCCCGCTCGGTCGGCAGCCAGCTCGGCCGTTCCATCCTGCGCGGCGTCCTCGGCTCGATTCTCGGCGGCCGCCGGTAGTAAGAGGGGACCTGGTCTTCGCAACGCCAATTTCAGCATTGCGTAGACCAGGTCCCTTCTTTATTGCTATAATCCCCGCGCCTTGAACGCGACCGGTCATTCGCGAAATCCCCCTCAGAGGACGGTGAACCATGTTTAAAGGACATCCCAAGGGCTTGTTCGTCGCCTTCTTCGCCAACATGGGCGAGCGCTTCGGCTTCTATACGATGGTCAGCATCTTCGTCCTGTTCATGCAGGCGAAGTACAACATGAGTACCGGCAGCGCGGCCCGAATCTATGCCCTCTTTGCGGCCGGTGTCTATTTCCTGCCCCTGATCGGTGGCTTCCTGGCCGATAAGATCCTGGGCTATGGCCGAACTGTCAGCATCGGGCTGGTTACGATGTTCCTCGGCTATGCCCTGCTTGCCGTTCCGTCGACGATCGGGGCGGGCTTTGGCCTGGCCATCGGGGCCCTGGCAGTTATCGCTTTTGGGACCGGCCTCTTCAAGGGCAACCTCCAAGCCCTCGTCGGCAACCTCTACGATGACCCAAAGTACAGCCCCCTCCGCGACCGGGCCTTCAATATCTTCTATATGGGGATTAACATAGGGGCCATGTTCGCGCCGACGGCTTCGGAAAAGGTAATCAATTGGATCCTTAGCGCGTCCCATTACGTCTATAACGCGCGGATCCCGGCCCTGGCCAATAGTTTCTTGAAGGGGACGCTGGCCGACGCCGGCGATTACCTGGCCATCGCTCAAGCCCAGGACCCTGCGGTGACCCTTGCAAGCCTCAAAGCGTTTTCAGAAAATTACCTCAATGCTTTGAGCAAGTCCTACCATTTCGGCTTCGGCGTCGCCTGCCTCAGCCTGATCATCTCCATGCTGATTTTCTGGGGATTCCGGAAGTACTATAAGCACGCGGATCTCAGCGAAAAGCAGAAATCGAGATCCGAGGCCCACCGCGGCCAGATGGTCGAGATGTCGCC
>Ga0315286_10001659_pt1 | contig 20243 bp, 14 predicted proteins | sample YL17G10_0_MG_FD_205038 | JGI IMG/M metagenome (GOLD analysis project Ga0315286, IMG submission 205038) | Sediment microbial communities from Yellowstone Lake, YNP, Wyoming, USA - YL17G10_0 | ecosystem: Environmental > Aquatic > Freshwater > Lake > Sediment | place: USA: Wyoming | collected... | reverse complement strand
TCGAGAAGATCAACGGGGCGATGATCGACTTCACCAGATTGAGGAAGATGTTGCGCAGGAACGAGGACTGGATGCCCCACTCCGGTGCAAGCCAACCGAGGAGGCCGCCAACAATCAAACCGAGGACAATTTGTTTGGTGAGGGAAATGTGCCACCATTTGGATTTCGGAGCTTGCAGTTCTTGATCGATGGAATTCATTCTTGCGAGTCGCTTTTCGTTGGTGGTTCGAAGGGTCGTGTGCGGCCGGGCGCGCACTTCATGAGAATAGCTACTTTTTTGATTCTATCAAAGCGATTTTTCCATCCATGCTGGTGACAAGCACCTCCCGGTCTGAGAGAGGCCGGACAGTGTTGATGATGGTGTTGCCAAACTTGAATCTCCAGCGGATGTTGCCTGTCATTGCATTAAGCGAATAGACCAAACCGTTCTTGGTTCCAAAAAAGACAAACCCGTTCTTCTCAACAGGCATCGAAGGGTCAATGTCGTAGCCGTAGTCGCAGTTTGTTGACCAAACGAGTTTTGGCGTGGCCGAGGCAGCAGAGAATGCGAGAACGGAATCATTCATCAGTCGCACATAGACTCTCGATCGATCTTCCGAGATTCCGATCATTTCCCGCACCCGGTAGGTCCCCGAACGCCACAATGCCTGGCCCGTCCTGGCGTCAAGAGCCGTCATGTAACGGTCTGGTGCAACGATGAATATTTTCCCCGATGAAGCCACCGGAATGCATGCGGCCGGTGAAAGCAGTCTCCCGTCTTTTCCGTTTGACCATTTCCAAACGAGGGATCCATTCCTCAAATCCAGCGCATACAGGTAGGTGTCCCATGCTCCGAAAATGACCTTTCCTTCGTCGATGAGCGGCTTCGACTCGACAAATCCTTCAACGCCCGTGAAGGACCAGATCAGCGCTCCTGATGAAAGCTGGAGCGCGCGGAAGATTCCGTCGCTCCCTCCGATGTACACAACTCCATCATGAATTGTCGGTGAAGCCACAACGGCATTGCCGGCGGCAACCTTCCAGGTCAGAATTCCCGTCAAGGCATCCAGGCAATAGATGTTGCCATCCGATGAGCCGACGACAACTTTCTGTTCAGCAGTCTCCGCCGAAGAATAGACGCTTCCCTTCGTGCGAAATATCCATCGGACCTTTCCGTCCGCGCTATTGAATGCACGGATCGATCCGCTGGCGTCGCCAACGATAACAAGGTCCTTCCAAACTGCCGGGGTTGAACCTACCGAGTAACCTGTTTCTGCAACCCAGACCGGTGCAACGTCCGGATACGCTCGGTTCATCGAATAGTCAGGTCGAGCGTATGTGGTGGTGTCGCGGGCATAGTCCGGATGAGCGATGGGGATCTTGCGCCATGCCGCCTTGGTCTCGATGCCGGGAGTTCGTTCTGAAACGAAGATACTGTCGTTTCCGACCTGTACGATATTGTACCCGCCAACGGGATTGCTCGCTCGCAGGTTGGCGCGTCCCATTATCCCAGGAATGCCCTCAAAACTCAGCGCCCGATTGGCATGATCGTGACCGCACAAAGCCGCAAGCGTGTTCCGTTTCTTGAGGCGGTCCGTCAACTCATACCAATTGTCGAGACCCGGATCGAGCGGATAATGATTGACAAAGATCAACGGCTGATTCCGGTCACGGAGACTCGCGAAAATCGAGTCAACCCAGCGGATGTCTTCCGGCGGAACGTGGCCATCCCCCATCCGCATGTTCGGACCCGAGCTGCATCCGATAAAGCGGACACCGCCATACTCAAATGTGAACTTGTCGTCCGTCCACAGTCGGGAGAATGTTCTGCACCCGGATTCCGACCATTTTGTGTCGTGATTGCCGGGAATGATGTAGTAGGGTTTTGCCAGACTGTCGAGAATCAGTTTTGCTAGCTCCAGTTGGGCATTTGATCCCATCTCGGTGATGTCCCCGGAGATGATCGTGAAGGCAATATCTTTTGTCTCATTGATATCACGGATAGTCCTGCCGAGATCTTCACCTCCCGTCGCGGATCCTACATGCGTGTCTGTCACATGCGCGAATCGGAACACCTGCTGAGACGGCGAGAAGGTTGGGAACGTGAGGATACACACGAAAAGACACATCATTCTTTTCTGGAATCCTCTACCTATGCTGTCTGAAAGGAAGAACATGGTTCAACTGATTGATTGTGGTCGGAGAGAACAGGAAAAATATACAACGGAAATTCGTAAGACAAAGAAATTTCTTTGTGGAGAAAAGAAACGAAGCATTGGTAAAGCGTAGAGGAATATGGCGGGTTGAATCGCCGGCGTCGAAGACAGGCCGGCAGGGCTCAAGATATGTTATAGTCCGAATGCCTTCTCAACCCGTTCAAGGAGTTGAGCCATGGTGAATCCTTTTTCAATATAGTCTACGTCGGCGAGCGATTCCCAGGCTCCTGCGCCCTGCGCAAGCCCGGTCATCATGATCACAGGTATGAGTGAAGTGTCGGGATTGTCCCGCATGGATTCGATCATCATGAAACCATTCATGTTGTCCATGTTGACATCCGAAATGACCAGATCGGGCTGTTCGGCCGCGGCGAGCGAGAGTCCTTCCATACCGTCCTCGGCTTCGATCGTCTTATACCCTTTGGCGTTGAGCGCCATGACGATCGACTTGCGAATCGATTTCTCGTCATCAACAACAAGAATTGTTTTCATCTGGTTATCCTGATTCAGTTATGGCGTAAAATAAGCAAAGCCGATCCGAAAAGCAAGATTTGCACAACACGCGATGCCACATCTTAATGCAGGTTCCCATTCGCGATTGCTGGAAAGCAGTGGATCGTGGAGCTCACAGACGGCTGTGGAGAGATGGTTGGATTCTTCTTCGAAGTCCTATTTTACGGTGAAGTCGAGCGGCACCATGTCGGCCGCACGTTCGTAGTACCAGTTGACTCAAATCTCCACCCTCACACCGATCCTAATCTGGCGCGGGGGACCATACGTATCACCGACAGACGTGCCCATAATCGCATTGCGATTCTGCAAATTGATGATTCTGTAGAGTGACTCGTAGCCCGGAACGTCTGGATAATAAGACACGGGGAACCTTTCGCGGGCAGTTGCCAGCCAACCGTCATTGTCGGGTGAGCCCGTTACAGGGAACACATCCATGATCTGTTTTGTGTTGAAGAGGTTAAAGACGTTCGCATACACTTCAACTGTGAGCCCATTGATGGAGAAAACCTTGTTCCAGGTCAGATCAACGTTGACCACCCAAGGTGTGGTTGAAACATTGGGCGGTTCTATCGGTCTCCGCATTCGGGCGTCCCTCAAAGAGTACACGCCCACATTCCACCATGTCCAGGATCCAAAGAAATCATCACTGACTCTGGTAAAGGGATGACCGCTATTGAAACTCACGATCAGGTTCATCCCCATGTTTTCGAGAACAACGCCTCCATCTTCGTCGCCGAACCGATAGTCGAACTGCAGCGATCCCCGATGCCGCTGATTGAAGGGCATGGAGAACATCGATTCCGGGAATCGCGCTGAATACTCATCAGAGGCTGCAACGGCATTGGATGATGTTGACGATCCGGTTCCACGTGTATCGGAAAGGGCATACGCGAACCGAGCGGCAATGCGGTTGGTTCGCCTCATCTCAAGCGTCAATTCTATTCCTTTCATTGACGCTATATCTGGATTCTGATACGACGTAAAGAGTGCCGGGAGAGTGGATGGCCGCCAAGAAAAAACATGAAGGGGTCCAGTGGCATAGACCGGGCGAAGCTGTACCAAGTTGGGAGCGTACTTGTAGTATCCCGCAAGCGTGAGAGTGAGATTGTCCGTAATCCGTTGGAGCAAACCTACTTCTGCAGACGTGAGGCGTTCCGGCTGGGCAGTAAACGCAAGCTTTCCTCCGTACGGCGAGCGAGTCATGGGATTAATGGCATTGCTGAAACCGATGTCGCCGACGTAAAACTGATCGAGTTGCGACAATTGCTCATATGGTGGCACTTGCACATACTTGCCGTACTGAACATAGAGCTTCGTGTGCTCACTAATGCAGAGCGAGATGCTCAAACGAGGTAACAGATTGTGAAACGGATCAGATTCTTTGATATAGTTTTCCGGAACAACGGAGAGGTTTGGATCGACAGGGACCTCCATATAATCATACTCGCCAGTTATTAGGTTGGGCGTGGGATCGACACGCTTGAACCTGGGGGCGATGTATTCGTACCGTACACCGAAGTTGAGCGCAAGATTTTCAGACTCAATTCTGTTTTGCACGTACATCGATCCAAAACTAGGTTTGTAGGGCTTGTCAACCGGATTCGTTGCATTCGAAAGGAATACACCCTCTGTTTCGTCCCCGTCCACCGAGTAACCATAAAACCTAATGATTCCTGCAGAAGCAAACCGAATGCGTCGTGCCCGATCAAGTGGTATGCCCTTCATGATGTCTGCCGCGAGAATAGTGTCGTCGGGATCAAGGACGCCATCCTTCCCCGGATCGCGAAAACGAAGATAGCCACCAATATTGCCGATCGACCAATAGCGCATGGACCATTCCTCCAGTTGCCCTCCTGCTTTTATCTCCCAAAACGATGTTATCTGAGAGGTGAAGTCGAGTGAAACCGACGTTGAGCTCTGCCGTTCTTTTGAATACCTGAAATTTGGTGTGGTGGGGTCAGAAAATGAATATGTCAGATTCAAATAGCCCCAACTCGGGGGGCCCCCGTATCGCGTCCATCCATAGTTCCCGACACTCGGCGAAGTCCTGACATATCCGAGTGCGTAATTGGCAACGCTGTCCGTGTACTTCATCCACTCGTCGCCAAAGTCCTGGTCGTAGGTTCTTGAAAATCGATTCGTCCCGCCCACTCGGACTTCGTAGAATGTCGATGGAGAGAGGATGTGCGTGAAATGGAGTGTGCCGAAGAGCGAGGAAGTTTCTGTCAGTGGAAGTTTCCGAGGAATCAGAAAGTAGTTCTTTAGAGCATCCGGCCACGCACCTCCGTTGATCGTCTTCTCGTTCCGGTAACCCCCCGTGAAGCGGACTTTCAACGGAAGATGCAACAGCGGATCCAGGTCGAAGAGGACATTCCCCTGACCGGCATTGCTTTCGCTCCAATTGTTATACAGGTAATTCTTCTTGAATTCGAGTGTCCCGTTGTTGGGGAACGGCGTTCCCTTCGGTATGCCGGAATATCCACCCGTTTCCTGCATGTCGTCGATGCGGAACGGTTCGAGGAACATGTTCTGCTTGTTCCTCATATAATTGTGATTCCCTAGGAGAAAGAACCGTATCCCGTCCATTACCGGTCCGCCGACCGTGACCACCCCTCTGCGGTAACCATTGGAAGTGGTTCCCAGAAACTCCGATCCTGGTTTGGCAAAATCATCCGTCTGAAGATCGGCCGTAATCCGCAGTTTCGATCCGCCAGTTTTCATGGTGGTGCGAACGATACCGGAGTTGGATCCGCCGAATTCTGCCGGATATCCGCCGGTATAGAGCTGTATGCTTTCAATCCCCTCTTCCACAATCCGGATCTGTTCGTTTGCGTACAGCGGATTGGTTGCACTCGTGCCGTCGACAGAGAAGGAAAGTTCGCCTGTGCGTCCTCCCCGGATGTAGAGAGAACCGTGTTGCTGCACGACACCCGGCTCGGGAGCGATAATGTTCTCCGTCCCTTTATAGGGTATCGTTCGAAGCTGATCCGCGGTGATGATGCGGACGGTTGCTTCGACACTGGGGGAAACCAGCCAGCGTTGGAGCGAGTCCATGGCGACGCGAGAAAGCAAAATCGTGCAGAGCGTTGTCTGGTTTGCCTCAACACGAATCGCTTGTATGGACGAGGGTGTATAGCCGGCGTAGGATGCAGCGGCGGAGTATGTTCCCGCCGGAACGGCAACGATGGCAAACAATCCGGCTGTGTCCGTTGCTGCCCCGAGCGACGTCTGACTCAGAACAATCGTGGCGCCGATCAGTGGCTCGCCGGATTCACGGTCAATGACCTTTCCTTGAATCTTGCCGTACTGAGCCCAGAGAGGAATCTGGAGGAGAAGAAAAAATCCCACAAATGTGATAAGGCGTTTCATACCTTCTCGTTTGCTGGGAATGAGAGACCGTACTTCGCTCTGCAACCGAGCCTTGCGCGGAAACTTGTCGGATGATTTCCACTACTCAGAAATCACTTCGTCAGTATCATCTTTCTTGTCTCGACAAATATTGTTCCCTTTGAGTTGTCTGTCGGACGGGCCTGCAATCGATAGAGATAGACTCCGCTCGACATCCTGGAGGCATCCCAGGAAACAGCATACACGCCGGGCGCTTTGCTTTCATCAAAAAACGTCGCTACTTCTCTCCCGAGCACATCGTAGACCTTCAGACTCACGACACTCGCTTCAGCAATCTGAACCCTTATCTCCGTTCTCGGATTAAACGGATTGGGATAGTTCTGCGAAAGGCCGAAGTGCGCCGGCACTGTCGAGCCGATCTGTTCGACTCCCAGAACCTGTCCGCTCCCTCCGCTTTCTTTGTAGCGCTTTGAGAATTCCTGAACATACTGGCGCGCAATGTCCCCCGAGTGTATGATGAGCGTGTTCTCGTCATTATCGTTTTCCGCATTAGAGGACCAGTTGTGGCTTCCTGTAATCACGAGTGGGTCACTGGCATCGTTGAACGGGTCAACAATCGAGTATTTGTGGTGGAAGATTCCCGCAACGACAGAATGTCCGGCCTGCAAAGCATCGACGCCGCCGGCCTGGAGCGTGGATAGGACACTCGGCTGTTGGTCGATCATGCCCCGCACCAACACGCCCGCATTCTTTCTTGCTAGCAGAGTGCCAGCAATATCAGTCCGCGTAAACGACATGACGCCGAAGAAGATGTTCTGGTCGGCGGACGAAAGAGCGCCAATAATCTTCGATGTCGTTTGGTCGGACGGGCTAAAGTAGACTTCCACTTTTCTTCCACCGACATAGGTCAAATGCGGCGTGTTGTTCTGCTTCATCGGTCCAAATTTCGCCGACCCTGAATTTCCCGTGGTGGTCGAGCTTCCGAACATTTCTTCAAATTCAAGTGTGTAGATCCGCGCCAGAGACTGATCTTGAATGAACACCGCGTTCTGAGCATCGTCGAGCGTCCCTTCGTTCGTCACATTCCACGATCCTGTTGTTACCCAATCGTCGGTTGCGCTCGTCGTATCCCGGCCATCAAAAACAAAAAACTTGTTGTGCATGATGCCGTTGTCAGTACCAGGTACTGATCGTTTGATGACCGAGATGCCGCCGGCAACAAGCTTTCCGAGGGGAGTCGTAGTCGACTTGTTGTCAAAAACCATCCGCACGGTCACTCCCCGGTTCTTGGCACTCAGGAGAGAATCGGCAACACGATTTGCTACAACCCCGGAGTTTGAACTGAAATCGTCGAACGAATAGAGCGCCATGTCAATCGTCTTCGTTGCTTTGCTGATTCGCTCAAGGAGCTTTCCGAGAAGCGCGACGTTTGCGTTTGCTGCCGGTGTTAGTCCGAGCGTTCCGTCCGTTGAATAGTTGAAATAGACCTGGATCTCTCCTGTACTTGCAGACGAGGTCGTCACAGCAGAAGCTATTGAACTTGAGCTCGTGCCGGTGGCGCTTGATGAAACGCCCCTGAAATAGTAAACGCGGCCAGGCCGCAACCCGGTGAGAGAAAACGAATGCGTTTTCGACGCAGTCTGCCCTACGATCGAGTCCCCCAAGGATTGAGTTGCACCATAATAGAGCGTCGAAGTTCCGTCGAGCAGCGTACTCCATCCCACCGTAAAGCCGTTGTCACTCAGGTTACTGATGACAGGTTGACTGACGATTTGCGGTCCAGGCAGGGCTATCAAATCGGCGGAACTGCGCGGCGTGAGTTGATACTTCGTTAGGTATTGACCCAGCACCCCCACAATATCAACTGCGCCTACGGGTATTGTCAACCCGGCAAGCAGCGAATTGACCGGAATCCGCACATCGAGCTGATTTGTTCCATCCGTGATTGTATACGTGGTGGCGGCAGAGGCAAACGTTCCCGACTGCAGGAACTGTACTTCGTGGATTGTCAGGAGCTGCGATTCATAGGCTTCCGTCGCTTGCGAGATCGTGAGGATTTTTGGCGCGGGCAATGGAAATCCTCTACCGAAAAGTGCAAGCGTATCGATTGTCTTCAACTCGGCAAGTCCGTTGAAATCGGCGAGCACGCCACGCACCTCGACAGAATCCCCAATGAGAAGTGTATCGGTTCGCGCATCGTAGAGCGCGATGCCTCCTGTTCGGTCCTGGAGAAAGATAGTCTTGCCGGTAGATCCGGGCTGATTAAAGGTGACGATCCCTCGGACTCGGACTGATGTCCCTATGGAATACGATCGGGCGATGTTGATGTCCGTCCAGGTTTGATCCGGCAGCGGATCGACCACACCGATATCAGCAATGCTCCGGGGCATGAGCCGGTAGCTTCCGGTGAAATGATTCACGACTCCCACGATGTTGACGCTATCACCCGGTATCGGTCCTCCAGGAATATTGGAGTCCTTGTCGATACGAATGATCAAAGCACCCGAGGCATCGATGGCCGAATAGCTGCTGTCCGCCGTGCTAGGACCGAAACTGCCCGTTGCTGCAAAGCGCACGTTGTTGATCCGAACCAGGCGCGACTCGTTCGTCTCGCCGAGTTGATTCGAGGCCAGCACGAGCGGCGCAGGAAGAGGATTGCCCGAGCTGATCTTGAGAGAATCTGTCAGTGGATCGATTTCGAGCAGCCCGTTGAAGTCCTTCAGAACCCCCGCCACCTCCCAGATATCTCCCATCCTGGCGTTGGTGCTGAAGGTGTTGTTGAACACTGCGAGCGCACCCGTCGAATCCTGCAAGACGGATGGAGACTTGAATTCGTTCCCCACAGTAACGATGCCACGCACTCGAACTGACTGCCCGGCGCCCACTGAACGCGCTTGCGATATCGGAATGACTCCGTACGAAAACATAATGACCTGCGGCGTACTCATCACGTTTCCGGAAGTGTCTTTCACATTCCGTACCGTAAGCGTATAGACGTCGTTGATCATGGGTGATAGCGTGAGCATCACTTTTGAGGGAGCTGATGGATTCCGCACAGCTTGCGTCACGACCAATGCCTTGTTCAACGCATAGTTTGCCGGCGTCGAGGCTGTCGCAGAATCGACGGCTTCATTGAACGTCACCTCGATCTGTATGTTCGAAGGAAACTTGAGCGAAAGGACGGCCGGTGCAATCGTATCGGGTCCGGCATACGGCTGCTCAATGGAGCTGGAGGAATTCTGCGGCAGCGGAATATCTCTAACAAGAAAATCTATGGAATTGTCGTTGCTGTCATACCCATTTCCCAGGAGCGCATCCTCGGCAATCATCGAAGCTGAGGTGGATGAGGATCGTGCTTTTCGTTCGATCGACTTCGCATTTGACGGCGTCACCCCTGCTGCCGTTATTGCCACTCCTTCCAATCCAATCGAGGCCGTCGCATCCCACGCCACACCGTCGATCACAGTGCTTGTCGCCGTATTATAGAGGCGGACACCGGACCTAATGCCGCTATTCTTGAGGTCTCTTCCTGCCGGAATTGACAAATCTGGCGCGGGCACGACACTAGTTCCACCGACAAGCAGAAATCCGTATGCTTTGATCGTTTTTCCCGAGAGATCGACAACCCACTCCCCTGTGTTGGTTCCTGGAGTGCTCCCGGTGCCAGCCTGAAGCGAGATGTTCGTGAGGACAATATCACTTCCTGTCGGATTGTAGAGTTCCACGAACTCATTTGCACTGGTTGCACCGAGGTAGAACACTTCACTTACGACGACGTGATTCGCTGTTTGTGCGTTGACTGGAAACGAGAACAGGACGAGAGTGGAGATGCTGGCGATAAGTTTCTTCATAAGCTTTCGGACGAGAGAATGATGATGATGTACCGTGTGTTTCAACAAATATAGCTCATTTTTCTCTCACATGGATAAAGAGGTACACATGGACCAAATTGTGTTTACGCGCATCTTTCGCTACATTTTCTCATATGAGAAAAGTCGCAGTCGGAATTTTGAGGCAGAATGGCAAAGTCCTCGCCTGTCAGCGAAAAAAGGGGGGACGCTATGAACTGAAGTGGGAATTCCCGGGGGGTAAGGTAGAGTCGGGGGAAACGGTCGTTCAATGTCTCAAGCGGGAACTGCACGAAGAACTCTCGGTGAACATTCATGGCGTTGGTCGAATCGAGGTCGAGACATCCGAATATGCCGACGGTGGATTGTTCGAGGTTGCTTATTGCTTTGTCGCCGGCTTTGAGGGCCAACCGACAAACAACGTCTTCGAGCAGATTCTTTGGGTGACACCAGATGAACTCCGCACGCTCGATATTTTGGAAGGCAACAGAAATTTCGTGGCAATACTCCAATGATGCCACGCGACACGGGAACAGAGGCGTCAAGGGATCCGCGCTCTCTCCGGAAGGAAATCGGCAAAAAGCGTCAATTGATACGGTCCATCCTGCGGTGGTACTCGCTCGACGGACGGAAACTACCGTGGCGCGGTGAACGCAATCTGTACCGCGTTCTCGTCTCCGAAATCATGCTTCAGCAGACGCAGGTCAGTCGCGTTCTTCAAAAATATCCCCTCTTCCTTGGACTGTTCCCGAGTTTTTCGTCGCTTTCCAAGGCAAAGCCTGCGGCCGTAATTCGGGCATGGCAAGGAATGGGCTACAACAAGAGAGCGATTCGGCTTCATCAGCTCGCGCGGATGGTTATGGAAAGACATAATGGGAGATTACCCGCGAGCATTGAAGAGCTTAGCTCACTCCCGGGCGTCGGTAGATACACAGCACATGCGATCGCTTGTTTTGCCACCAACAAACCGGTCCCTGTTGTCGACACGAATATCCGGCGGGTGTTGGGTAGGATATATCCGAAGCACTCCAAGGCGATGAGCGTCTGGGACCTCGCTCAGCGGGCTCTCCCTGCAACCGGAACGTACGACTGGAATCAAGCTCTCATGGACCTCGGCGCAACGATCTGTGTTTCATCGTCGCCGAAATGTCCCGTTTGTCCGGTGAGGGCAGTCTGTCCGAGCGCATTCATCGTGAAACCAACGGTGGGGAAAAAAGCAAACCGAGAACCGTCCCGAGAGGGGATTCCAAACAGGATCTACAGAGGACGGATCGTCGAAACCTTGCGCCGGCTGCCACACCAACGAGCGCTGACGATCGCTCAACTAGGTCCTCGTATCAAGAAATCGTTTTCGCAGCAAGACAAACGGTGGCTCCATGAACTCTTGCAGCGATTGGAGAAAGATGGTTTGGTGAAAATGAAAATCGGGCCGCGAGCGCTTTCGATTTCTTTGCCGACATGAAGTCAATCGAACAAAAGACGATCGATGAACTACGCGGATTGTATGGCCAGCGACAGGGAGCGATCCGAGAACGTCTCAGGGATTTTTTGCGTGTGCCGAGTTCGGAATATTTCTACGAGCTCATCTATTGTCTTATGACACCGCAATCCAGCGCCGTGCATGCGGACAGTGTCGTTGCGGTCCTCCGCTCGCAGAGATTCCAGGAACAGGGATTCGATCCGGAAACAATCCTCCGGCGGAAAGAACACTACATTCGTTTTCATAGGAACAAATCGAAATATCTGCTTCGGATCCGACAGGACATCGACCAGATTGTGAACGTTTTCACAAACGGGTATTCGGGGGATGAGTTGCGCGAGTGGCTCGTGAAGAATGTCAAGGGACTTGGCTACAAGGAGGCGACACATTTTCTCCGCAACGTCGGCAGGAGCAATGGTCTCGCCATCCTCGACCGTCATATTCTGAGGAACCTGAAGCGGTACGGTGCAATTCGAGCAATTCCAAAGACATTGTCCAAAAAGGAGTACTTCCGAATCGAGCGACGGTTTCGGGAATTTGCCGATGCAGTCGGAATTCCGATAGACGAACTCGACCTTCTCTTCTGGAGCATGGAAACAGGAGAGATTAGAAAATAGCGGTCACCAGAAGGCCGTTCATCACGGACCATTAACCAAGAACCAAGAACTCGTAACTACTCACTAACCACCATTTCCCCTTGAATTACCTCATTATCGGTTCCGGCATGATGGGAAGCGCCGTTGCATTCGACCTTGCGCGATCCGCAAACGTTGATCGTGTGACGTTAGCCGACGTTGAATATCGGCGCGCTACAGCATCTGCGGCGAAGATTGCCTCCCCGTTGGTGCAGCCACTTCAGCTTGATGTAGAAGACCCCGAGCAATTGGTCGGAGAGATGGAAAACCATGATGTTGCGATCGGTGCAACGAGTTACAGGCACAACGTCGTGCTCTCGAAGGGGGCGATCAAAGCCGGCATCCATTTTTGCGATCTTGGCGGCAACGACGATATTGTCAAAGAACAGTTGGCATTGAACGCCCGGGCGAAGGAACGCAATGTTGCGCTCATTCCCAACTGCGGTCTGGCTCCCGGACTTGCAAACATTCTGGCAGCGCGGGGGGCGGAGCTGTTCGACTCCGTGGAGAGCATTCGTATGCGCGTCGGGGGACTGCCGAAGCACCCGGTCCCTCCTTTCAATTATCAGATCGTGTTCTCTGCCGAAGGATTGCTCAATGAGTATACCGGGAAATCGTTTGTCATTCGCAACGGCAAGCTCGCTTCCGTCGATACGCTGACAGAAGTGGAGGCGATTGACTTTCCCCCGCCTTTTGGGACTCTCGAAGCGTTTCATACATCAGGAGGCGCATCGACGACTCCACAATTGTTTGAAGGTCGGGTCCGCGAACTGGACTACAAGACCATCCGTTATCCCGGACACTGCGAGAAATTTAGGATGCTCCTGGAAGTGGGATTTGGGTCCGACGAACCGGTGAGCGTCGGTGCCAACCTGCTCACCGAGAAAGAAATATTTCTTGAGTTGCTCAAGAAGAAGATTCCTCAGTCGGGGCCAGACGTTGTGCTGATGAGAGTCACGATCGCCGGCAAAAAGGAAATGAGGAACCGAAGTCTGACATTCACGATGATTGATTTTTACGACGAAACTCACAATATTAGTGCGATGATGAGAGGGACGGCATACCCCACATCCGTCATCGCGCAATTCCTTGGCGCGGGCACGATTACGCAACATGGCGCAATGACACCTGAACAAAGCGTTCCTCTCGAACCGCTTCTACACGAACTTCAAACCCGGGGAATGGTCATATCGCAAGAATGGAGCTGACAACGAATCCTTATGGCAAACAACTACTCATTTGATATTGTATCGGAAGTCAACATGCAGGAAGTGGACAACGCGCTCAACCAAACCAGAAAAGAGGTCGGACAGCGGTACGATTTCAAGGGAATCAACACATCGTTCGACTTCAGCGAAAAAGAGAAGACCATCACCGTCACGACCGGCGACGAGTTCCACCTCAAAAGTGCGATCGACATCCTACAGTCAAAACTGATCAAACGGGGCATTCATCTCAAAGCGCTCAAATATGGCCCGATAGAATCAGCTTCCGGGGGCGCAGCACGGCAAGTCATCACCGTGCTCGTCGGGATCGAAAAGGAAAATGCGAAGCATATCGTAAAGCTTATCAAGGATTCCAAGATCAGAGTACAGGCGCAAATTATGGACGACCAGGTCCGCGTCAGCGGAAAGGATAAAGATGATCTCCAGGCAGTCATCAAACTGATCTCGGCAGCCGACCTCTCCTTTGCAGTCCAATATTCGAACTATCGCTGAATGATACATTCGAACGCAAGGGGTTTTGCACTTCTCTGTCTGCTCGTGTCTGTGGTGACACTTGCGGTCAGCCAGCAGCAACGGCTCTTTGTTAAAGTGGAGCAGCAGGAGCCTGTTGCGGTCTCTTCGATCGACAGCGGCGGCGTTGTGTATGTTTCGCTCACCGATTTTGCCGTCAAACTGAATCTCCCCGGCGGCAGGAACGACGTCGTCCGCAAATACGAATTTCGTTTCGCGGGGCACAGAATCAAGTTTACCTCCCTTAGTCCGTTCGTGGTTGTTACCGAAGTCGCAACGAACTCTTCGAATGTTTTTCAGCTGCCTCAACGAATCTTTCGCATCGACACCGTCTATTTCGCCCCCGTCGGCATTTTCCAGGGCCTCTTTGATAAATTGGCGCCGACCGTTGCTTCGTTCGATACTTCCGCATTTCAACCGGCTGACAGCAGCGTTCTTCCCCCTCCTCCGTTCGACATTGCCGGTATCGAAGTCGAAAAGAAACTCAACGGCTATCTGTTGACAGTACTTGCCACTCGAAAGCTCGGGGATTTTGAATCGTGGCTGAAACCGGATGGATGGCTGTTTGTAACCGTGGCCAACGCAAAGGCGGACACGGTGGCCTTGAAAAACACAAAGCCGTTCGGTGCGATCAGAGAGATCCTCGCGTTTCAATCACCGACTTCTGTTCAAATCACCTTCCGGGTGTCGCCGGATCTTATCCAGGCTGAAGTTATCAACGACCCCCAATCGAACAACCTGTTGGTATCGCTCCGTACGCAGTCCGAAACCGAGCGCGCAGAACTGGAAAAGAGACGGCGGGAAATGATCAAGAAACAGAATGACGATCTCCTGCAGGGACGCAGCCGCTACAAGCTGGACGTTATCGTTCTCGACGCCGGCCATGGCGGAAAAGATCCGGGGACGATCGGTGTCGCCAAAACCCATGAGAAAGATGTGGCACTCGGGATTACGCTCAAACTCGGGGCTTTGATCGAGAAGAACCTCAAAGGCGTAGAGGTTGTGTACACACGAAAGACGGACAAGTTCGTTGAATTGTACCGACGAGGACAGATTGCGAACGAGGCCGGCGGTAAGCTGTTCATCAGCATCCACTGCAATTCGATGGAGCAGAAGCCGTCGCCGGTGAATGGGTTCGAAATCTACTTGCTCCGGCCGGAAAAGACCGGGAGTGCCATCGACATCGCTGCCCGTGAGAACGCTGTCATCAATCTCGAAGAAGGCTTTGAGCAGCGCTACAAGAAGCTCACCGAAGAAGACTTCATCATTCTGACCATGTCCCAGAACGCCTACGTCAAGTACAGCGAGAGGTTTGCCGAGATCGCCGCCAACGCCATGGCGAACAACCTCAAGATCAGGAACAGCGGGGTGAAACAGGCCGGTTTCTTCGTGCTCGTCGGCGCTTCGATGCCGAATGTGCTGGTCGAGGCGGGGTACTTGTCAAACACGAAAGAAGAGAAATTCCTCAAGAGCAAGGCCGGGCAACAGAAGATCGCCGAAGCATTGTTCAAAGGGATCAAGGAATACAAGGCCAGCTACGAACGCACCCTCCTTGAAGGGACGACTGAAGCGACACCATCCAGCTCCGGCGAATAGCCAGCCAGTGATGTCCGTTAGTTGGGCAGCCTGAATGAGAAGCCCAACGCCAGATAGAAACGCGGTGCGGCTTCAGTAATCCCCCATCCACCAGAAATATCAATCATCACGTTTGGCTGGACGAGATAGAAGAGACCTCCATCAAGGCGGTGGTCTGCGGTTGACTGGTGCGAGGGAAATCCATAGACTTCGGCATAGACTCCCGTTCGTTCATCGATTGACAATCCTGTCGTTAGCGTGTAGAGAAATGTCGGTTGGGCACTTTCGCCGTCCCATTCAGCACCGAGATTGTACCCAAGCGCAAGTTCATCGGTCAGCGTGTGCTGCATCGTGAATCTGAAGGCGGGGGCAGGATTCGATGTTCGCAGATGTTCGGAGGCGAGATTCGGCACCGTCAGATGCCCGATGAACGAAGTGGTTGGCAGACTCCCCTGTTCTTCGGAGAGAACCACCTTGAAGCCGAGAGTCAGCGGAGAGAGCCCTGATACGGCATGACCTTCCGAGTTGAGTGTAGAAACATCGGTGATCAGCCGCAGTTCCAAGCGGTCAAGAAGTCCGTATTTCCAAAGTGTCGACGGATGACCAAACGAGGAGACATCCACGGCAATCCGCTCGAAGATAAGACCGCTTTCCATCTGAAAATACCCCTTCGGTACGATGAAAGGACATTCAGTCTGGTCTGGCCTGTCAGCCTGGATCGGGGGTAGGTTTTGCGCCGTCAACCTTGTGACGGAAGTCAGCATCAAGATTGAAAGCCAAAGTACGCTTCTCTTCAACCGGGTCAACACATCTCCTCTCGCGTCACAGAATCTTCATCTATCCCTTCTATTTGTTTTTCATCCACCACATTCTTGTGCCAACGCCTGCTTGCCCACACATCGTGGGTACTGGGAATGACGAGAAATCTCATGGACTCAACGGATCACGCTGCAGTCAGTTGTCTTCATCCTGCTATATCACCAGGATCGGTACCTTGAGCCGATGACGCACTTTGGTGATGGTGGTGCCAAACACCAGATCGCCAATGGCTCTGTGCCGGTGGCCCCCCATGACGAGCAAATCCACGTTGTGCAGTTCTGAGAGACGCACAAGCTCTTCAGCTACGCGGCCATAGCCCAACACAGGCTTCACGGTGAGCCCGTGTCCTGAAAGTTGGCTCGCGATCTGGTGAATAAAAGCCTGGTCAGTCCGTGCTTCCAGATCGTTCGCTTCTTTCCCAAACAGCTGCACGGCAACTCCTTCGACAACGTGAAACAAAACTATTTCTGCCTTGTATTGTTGCGCCATTGTTTGCGCATGAGCCAGCACGCGACTGTCCGTCGCCGATTGATCGAGGGCGACTCCTATGCATCGATAGGAGGCCGGTAGGACTTCTTCCGGAGCCATTTCCTTTTCTCGTTCCTTTCTTCGCATTCTCAGCGACTTCGGCAGAGAAACATAAATCAGAAGCAGAAACACAACCGCGATAATTGGGACAACCGTCAGCCATAACCAAATGGCGTTGTCGCCGGCATTCTCGATCCACTGGAGCACGATAGTGGCAACGAGACGCGCATTGAGCGCAACGATGATCACTGCGGTAATCCATGCGAGTATCTTTACCCATGTCTTATTGGCAAACTTGCCCATCTTTGTTTTATCGCTTGAGAATTGGATCAATGGAATAATCGCGAAAGGAAGCTGCAAACTCAAGATGACCTGACTGAGTATCAATAGCCCGTAGGAGGCCTCATCCCCTTTGAAGCCAATCACAAGGACGGCAGGAACAATGGCGATGAGGCGGGTGATTAATCGCCGCATCCATGGACGCACTCTAATCCGCAGGAAACCTTCCATCACGATCTGTCCGGCAAGAGTCCCCGTCAGCGTGGAGCTTTGTCCGGAAGCAAGCAGGGCGATCGCGAACAACATACTTGCCGCCGTCGTACCCAGGAGGGGTGCCAGCAGGTTATGTGCCTGCTGGATTTCTGTAACGACGATTCCGCGCGAGTGGAATACGCTTGCAGCCAGGATAAGAATCGCGGCATTGACGAAGAATGCGGCGTTGAGAGCGATGGCTGTATCGATCAGATTGAACTTGCAGGCCTGTTGTTTCCCCTCTTCCGTTGTTTCGATGGAACGAGTTTGGACGAGTGCGGAATGCAAATAGAGATTGTGCGGCATCACCGTCGCACCCAGGATTCCTATAGCGACATAGAGACTCTCGTTCGAGAGAGTTGGGATGAACCCTGTCACCACTTCGCTCCAGATGGGTTGAGCCAGGACCATCTCGATCGCAAAACAGATGCCAATGGTGGCCACGAGGGATAGAATAAGCGCCTCGATCTTGCGTATGCCGTAACTCTGGATCACGAGAAACAGGAGCGTGTCAATCCCGGTGAGGATCACTCCATAGAATAGCGGAATGTGGAACAGAAGATTGAGCCCGATCGCCGTTCCCAATACTTCTGCAAGGTCACAGGCCGCAATCGCAATTTCGCACAGAAACCAGAGTGCGTACGCGACGGGTTTGGGATAGTTTTCGCGACATGCCTGCGCGAGATCGCGCCCGGTAACGATGCCCATGCGTGCCGAGAGTGTCTGCAGGAGTACGGCCATCGCATTCGACATCACCAGAACCCAGAGGAGTTGGTAGCCGAACCGTGCTCCACCTTCCAGATCGGTCGCCCAATTCCCGGGGTCCATGTATCCGACACTCACGAGGTAAGCAGGTCCCGCAAACGATAACAGCTTTCGGAAAAAACCGAGCTTCTGCGGAATCTTGACACTGCTGTGGACATCCGAAAGCGAGACCGAATCGTGCGACTCTTTCGTTTCCAATTTGGAAGATTTCACATGGTATCCTGTCTCTCAAATTTATTGAATGAGTCCTGTAGGGACGTACTATTTATAGCTTCTAATTCCAACCACAATCTATTAAGCTCCATCGGGGCGGCCTATGAATCTATTAAACATATGTCTGTGACACGATACTGGAGAGTCGGTCGGAAAGTCCCGCCACCAAGTCACGAAGGCACCAACCTGTGTGAAAGCACTGCTTTTTCAATCCTTTTTCTTTGAGACTTGGTGCCTTGTCCCAAAGGGACCCCTTCGGGGGTGGCAAAAAGAGGGTTTTCGTCTGTGCTTCTAGCCTCCACGGCTCTTTCTGGCGCCAGCGTGATCAGATGATTTCTGCAAAGACATTTTCTGCTACCCTCGAGCTAATGGTGAGTTCTTTTGTGCCAATTCTGACAATCAGTGAGTCGTCGAATTTCATGCGTTGTTTGATCGTGATTTTCTTGTTCAACGTAAGCCCCACAGAGGATGCATACTGAAGCAGCTCCGGACTGTTGTCGCTCACTCTCAGGATTCGAACTGTCGATCCTTCTTCGATTTCGGCGAGCGGAACAGACCGTATTTTTTTCATCGAGCCGTCGCTTGCGGGGATAGGGTCACCGTGGGGATCAACGCGGGGATGTCCGAGCACTTCGTCGACCTTGTCTTCCATTTTTGCGGACATGAAGTGCTCGAGCTTTTCGGCCTCCTCGTCGATCTCGTCCCACCCGAAGTGCAGCACCTCGACGAGGAACATTTCCCAGAGACGGTGTTTCCGGACGACCTTCAACGCCTGTCGTTTTCCGCTTTCGGTGAGCTCGAATCCTTTGTAGGGCGTATGCGTGAGACTTCCGTCATCGGCGAGTTTCTTGACCATTTCCGTGACAGAGGCGGGAGAGATCTGCAGGCGATCCGAAAGAGAAGTGGTCGTCACTTTCCCATCCGTCGCCTGGATCTTGTAGATGTTCTTGAGGTAGTTTTCGATTTGTTCGCTTGGCATACGAGTCTATATTTTAGGTTCACCTAAAATATAGATGAAGGCGGACTAAATGTCAAGAAGGTACAAAGGAAATCTTCCGGCTCTCTTGAGTCGCGGGGGATTGTATGCCGCCGAGATCATGCCGATGAGAAATGCGAAAAGAGGTTTTTGATGCACAGGGAAAAGGCGATATCCAAACCGGCTGTTTAGACAATTCGGGCGATTTTGATTACCATGCTTTGTGAGGTTCTTGCGTCTGGGACATGCGTGCCGCTTCATCTAAAGACGAAATAAACGACATAAGAAGAAACGAAACGCGTGGATCTCAGGACTCTGTGCCCTCATCGAGCCAGGGCTCGGTCTGGCCTACAACGGCAAGTTCATCCTAGCGATTCACGTGACGCTGGTCAGTTGGGGAATCCAGACTGCTTTGCTCTTTCTTGGCGTCTTTCGCTCATTCTACCTCGTTCTTGCTGTCCTCACCGCGACATTGGCTTTCAGAATCAGTATGGTCGCGGTTTGCGTGAATCAAGCTAGGCAGCTTGCCGTAGTTTCTCTGAGCCGGTACAATCGCTGGTACATCTACGGTTTGTTTCTCGCAACCTCGTTCATATTCGGCTCCGCACTCGAACAATCTAAAGCCTCGCTGCCCCACAGAACATTCTACGATCCCACAAACTCCATGGAACCTGCCGTGAGGGAAGGCGACTATTTGGTGGCAGACATGCGGTTTTATGGGAGTCACCCACTTCTCCCTGGTGACGTCGTCATCTTTCGTCCTCCGATTGACACAACTACCGTTTGTGTCAAGCGATGCGTCGCGATCAATGGACATAAGGTGCAAATCCGTGACGGCATCCTCTATGTCAACGACGAACGCTTCCTCCCGTCACTTCGTACGAAACGGCTGTCGCCCAACATACTAGCCCAAGTTCGACAGTCAAAGAGAAAAAATGTTGATTCCGTGCGTAAAAGGGCAAAAAGGTGCAAAAGTTTGCACTACAATTTGAGTTTCATTTCAAGCCTGGTAGGTGGTCTGAGATTGAGCTTCTGGAGTAGAATGGCCAGGTGCTGTTCAGGTTTCGAGACACAACGGAGT